>Ga0206870_1109_pt1 | contig 20329 bp, 17 predicted proteins | sample Alteio_BWOrgCont_36_FD_152620 | JGI IMG/M metagenome (GOLD analysis project Ga0206870, IMG submission 152620) | Enriched cells from forest soil in Barre Woods Harvard Forest LTER site, Petersham, Massachusetts, United States -... | ecosystem: Environmental > Terrestrial > Soil > Temperate forest >... | reverse complement strand
GGTTTTCTTCACACCAGCCGAGCGCGATCTGCGTCAGGGCCTCCGTGCGGAATGCAAACCAGGACGATTCGATGCCGTGCCGCCGAAGGGTGTCTTTGAAATTCCGGAATGCCCCAGGGCCATGGATGGCGTTCAGAAGATCTTCGCGAATACTGTCGAACTCCACCGAGCGTGAGAATTCCTGCATGATCGCCCACTCGTGTACCTCAAACTTTGTGGGAAGCTCCTGGAAGCGGTCGGTAGAAACGATTCGCTTGGCAATCTCCCATTCGTGTTTCTGCCATGCAGGAAGATCCGGCTCCTCGTCGCCGGAGTTCTCTGCCTCCCGCAGAAGAGCATGGGAGACGGTTTCCACCTGGCCGGAGTCGAGATCCAAAAAGGCGGAGGACTCGTCGAATTGCATCTCCAGAGCATCGACGATGTCTTTCAGACGCACAGTCGCGGGCATAGGTTCGAGAGACCATCATAATGCCTGCATTGTGCGCAATTCCCCGGCCTCGCCGTGTAAGGAAAAACTCGTCGAATCCGTCAAGGACCGTCGTCCGCTTCTCCCGGAGCGGCAGTGTGACGCACCGTGTCTTGAAGTGAATGCGGCGATTGTGTCCGTGGCGTCGGCCAACAAGAAGCTGGCACATGGACGAGTGGTCCGCTTATCGGGCAGGTGGCCTCCCGGCGCCCTCTAGCAGCTGGCACTACTAATCTCACCAATCAGCAGAAGACGCCTGGAACACTAGGCTTGGAAAATCGTTACGCGATTCCCACGTCCGCAGATCCGTAGCTTCGAGGTTCCTATCTCCTGTCAGGCCTGCCAGAGGAAACAGGGTGCAATGGTCGCAGGCCTCCACTGCTCTTTTCATGTTCGCTTTCCACAAATCGTCGCAGCGAATCGATTGATCGCCACACGTCATCCCATCCTAGCGCCCAACGCGTGCGATCAGGACAGCGAAGCCATTTTTTGAAGCCATTTCCCCTCACGTCGAAAAAAGTAGTCCATACAAAAGTCCCTACAGTAGCCATCACGCAGCCTCTATAAGTGCTTCTAAATTCTTGATTCTCAAGGGGCATCACCCGTGTAGCGGCTGAGCAGCAAAACCGTCTGTTTGGCGATATTGGCGGAACTAGTAAGCTATTGATAACACTCACGCGGAGGGATGTGTGAGCGGTTGAAACAGGCGGTCTTGAAAACTAACTCGCTCCTGCCTCTGTTAAATGGATTCAATGAGTTAGTTCGGAACGCCAGCCTGAAATTCGGGAGAACTTGTGCAGTTCGGAAATAACTGTGCAACCAATTGTGCAACTAACCGTGCAACTGGTACCGTCTGCCGAATCGATTGAGCCTCCGCCTTCGGTTATGGGTGAGGGTTAAACGCACCTCAAGTATTCAGCCGTGCTCGATGCTTAGGCTCTGGCTCTAATGCCTCCTCGGTCGATTCCGCCAAAGCGTTGATGAGGTGCACTGCGGCGATGCCGAGTGGATCTGATAAGGAATACCTGGCTTGTGACATTCTGTCGCTCCGATCGACGGCGACGATTAGGCTGGCCCTCTCCAACTCGCGCAGATATTGTGTCAGCTTTTTCCTAGACCTTTTCCTAGACCCAGGAGGAAGCGTGCTGCGTAGCTGGCTTAACTGAGTTGGGCCATGCTGGAGCTGGGTAAGAATCCTGAATGCCCATTTGCCCTGAATGCGCGTGACACAACGATTCTGGTCTCCCTGAGCGTGAACTGCGGCACTACGATTAAGCCTGTGATCCTGAAGGGTTCTAGACTTACTCAGACGGGCTTTGCCGTTTGGTTCGAGCTTTGTTCTCACATTCTCCGGACCAGATTGTCCTGGCGTGATCTTTCCGGGCATTACACCGTTGCTCTTCAAAGCGGCTGAGCGCATCTTGACACCTCGGGGTTCGGTGACGAACCAGCTCTAGATTCTTTTCAGCGACCGCGGCGAGGGCGGTTTTTGAAAATGAGTGATGAATGTGTAATGCAAGTTCGAAATTCGGTCAAATGAACACCGAGGGTGGGCTGAGAACAGCAGAAGATAAAAGACTTGCTTAATGCCCAATGGTGTTGCACTGCGGTAAGATCGAGCGCCCGATCTCGTTCCTCAGAGGCGCCACTGCGTAGCCGTCCCGCCCTTTGTGCTCGCCTACTGAGGGGGTATCGTTTGTGATGAAGGGCATTCGATGCGAGCCGCAGAACTCATCTATCCCCTGACATTCCGCCTTACTGACATGCCGATTGAAGATCCCGAACCCGGCGAGGTGCAGGTTCGGATCGACGCGGTGGGCGTCTGCGGATCCGATCTGCATGCCTACTCCGAGGGCGCTGTCGGCAGCACTCCCAATGTCTACCCCATGGTGCTCGGGCACGAGCCTGCAGGACGGATCGTGAAGACCGGCGTCGGTGTTACCGGACTCGCTGTGGGCGACCGCGGGGCACTTGAGCCCGCTCTTTACTGCTATCACTGTGAATTCTGTTTGAGCGGTCACCACAACGTGTGCGCGAACATTCGCTTTCTGAGCAACCCTCACTACCCCGGTTTTTTTCGTGAACTGGTCAACTTACCGGTCGTCAACTTTCGTCCCATCCCTGCCGGGATGTCGTTCGACGAAGCCGCACTGGCCGAGCCTCTAGCGATTGCCCTGCACTCCATCCGCCTAGCTTCGATCCACGCGGGCGAAACGGTAGCGGTCATTGGTGCCGGACCAATCGGGCTTTTGACGATCGCCGCACTGCGAGCCGCAAAGGCGACACGAATCTGGGCTGTGGAACCACTGGCGCATCGCCGCGAGTTGGCCCGTGGAATTGGCGCTGACGTCGTGATCGAGCCCGGAGAGGCTGTCGAGGAAATCCTCAGCGGGACGGGGCAGCGCGGTGTGGACTGCGCAATTGACTGTGCGGCCGGAGAACATACCACCGGTCAGGCGATTCAAGTAACCCGCAACGCCGGTCGCGTTGCGCTCACAGGTATTCATTCATCCCCCTTCGTACCCATGGATGGTTCAGCAATGAGGCGCAAGGAACTCAGCATCTTCAACGTGCGCCGATCGAACCACGAGACGCAGGAGGCTCTGGAACTGCTCCACGCGCACGCCGAGTGGTTTGCACCGCTGCTTACCCATACCAGGGAAATCGAACAGATCGGTGATGCCTTCGCAATCGCCAGCCAATATCGCGACGGTGTCGGGAAGATGATCGTCAGGCCTTAGAGCCCCGAGCGTCGGTGTGCTCATCATTTTTCCGGATCTGCGGCTCGATGGACGGCGTTGCCAAACGCCAGTGGGCCGTCGCATCGAGGCGGAAGCAGCGCGCCGCAGGGCGACGGGGCTGAGGCGGCTGCGTGGGGAGCAGGCCCAATCCATCGCTGCCGCGGAGTTCGTGATAGCTCGGATGTGCAGGGATGGCGGTGATGGTCGCGGACATCACTCGTCCACTGCCTTGTCGCAGACGCGGGTGTAGGTGTTGATCCAGTTTGTCTTCCAGTTGTGACGCTGTCAGCGGAGAAGGCCTGCTCAGAGTGGACTTCGCTGGGCGAGAGCGTAATCGCGTACCAGAAGTCCTGACTTTTGATAGCAAGCCTGTTAGACTAAGACGCGCAAGACAACCAAGGTCATGTCATCGTGCTGGGATGTGCCCGCGGAGAAAGCGTCCGCGGCAGCAAAAATCTTGGCCATCGCCTCATGGGTGGACAGTCCACGACAATTCTTAACGCATTGGATCAATTGGTTCTCGCCCCATTCTTCCTCGTGGGTATTCAGAGACTCAGAAATGCCATCGGTGAAAAGTACAATCTGATCTCCCGTTCGAAGCGGGAAGGCTTCTTGCTGATAGCTCTGCCGCAACAGGCCGATTACCGGACCACCGGTCTCCAACCGCATAACCTCGCACCCGTTGGCCGAATACCGGAGAACGATCGGCGGGTTGTGACCAGCGTTGATGTAAGAGAGTTGCAGAGTTCGAGGATCGTACTCGGCGTAAAACAGTGTCGCATAGCGGTTTGATGAGGAAGCCTCGCATACGAGCCGGTTGACTTGCCTTATCAAGTCGACCAGGTCATGTTTTACTGCTGCCTGGGCACGCAAAGAAGCCTCGAGACTTGCCATCAAAAGCGCGGCGCCAATACCTTTGCCGGAGACGTCGCCAATGGCAATTCCGAGTCTACCTTCGGGCAGTTCGAGAAAGTCGTAGTAGTCGCCGCCTATTTCTCGCGCCGGCCGGCACTCCCCACAATAGTCCAGACCTGCCACGGGCGGAAGATGTTGAGGAAAGAGATGCGCCTGCACCTCCTGTGCAATTTCCAACTCTCGATTCAGCCGTTCGCGCTGTGCCATCTCCCGTCCGATGGCGGTCGTCAAGCGTGCAACCTCCAGCGCCAAGGCCGTCTGCGCGTTTGACCGCACGTCAAGGGCATCGAGAGCGCGCGAGATAGCGCGTCCCGTGAACTCGTCTGTCTCACTTTCCTGCCATGCAATGAGATGCGGGATGAGGCGCTCCCTGTCGCGATGGTTCCTCGGTGCATTTGCGACAAGTTGCCGCAAGCGACCGTCTGCAGAAGAGGAGATGGATCCGAGAAACTGATCGAGAGCTGGACCACCGGAATCCAGGAGTTGGTGAAAGAGTCTGCGGGCCTCACGTGGGTCCTCCACTACGAGGTGCCGAAGCTTCTCATAGAGAGTCTCAGGCGGTTTCATAGCGCTTCGAGCGAAGTTCGAATGCTTTCCTTCCGCCTTCGAGCAGCTCAATGATCTGTTCGCGGCATTCATCCACGGTCCCAGACCTCTCGATCACTCCGATCCGGCCATCTGAATTCATAACCAGGACAAGATCCGCTTCTGCTAATACCGGGATGTTCGCATTGTGGGTGATGAAGATCATCTGTCGACGCTTCTTCAGCCGTTGGACCGCGTTTACCACGGTTTCAAAAATAAAGTGGTTGTCGAGGTTGTCCTCTGGCTGATCAATGATCAGCGGGCTATCTCTTCTTGCTAAGAGAATCGGTAGCAGCGCAGTGCATTTTTGACCGCGCGAAAGATCGGACGCGTCCTTGAAATTCGCTTTTCCCGCAGATGAAACATTTAACTCGATCCCAACTCTGTCCTCGATCGCGATTACCTCAAGAGTTAGCGGATCAACGCTCTCTCTGAACGCATCGAGGATCTTGCGAGAACGCTCGCGACCGAAGGCCGTAAGCTCCTCGAGTGACTCCACGTCGTCAGTTTGGATGAGCTGGGCCAGTTGTTCCGGCCTCAGCTGCATGAGTGTCGCGATGATTTCCTCGTGATTCCGAACCCGCGCACCGCGCAACCCATCGACCAGCATCTGTTGGTATGCCAGGTGGTCGGCATTCCGCATGATTCGGATGCGGACACGTTTGCCAGCCTCTCGCTGGAGTTCGGAAGCAATCTCCTCGCGTATGCTCGATATTTGATCTCGCATGAGGATGTGCTTCGCTTTAAGCGACTTGCGTTGGTCCAGGAGAGTCTTCAACTCTATATTCAGTTCCGAACGCCGCTCCTCCACGGAGTGGAGTTTGGAGAGCTGCTGTTCGAGTGTTGCTCGTGTTCGAGCTTGCTCACTTGCCGCCTGGTTGAGGGTGGTCAATCTCGCCAGCTCGCTAGCATGATCCGAGTGGGCCTTGCTGATGCCATCTCTTGCCTTCGCTATCGTCTTTTGTGCCTCACGAATCTGACTGCTGATCGTGGAGAAATGCTCTTCGATGCTACCCAAGGTCGCTGCAAGCAGGTCGTCATATTGGCCAAGGGTATCTGCATTGGCAGAATGCTCCTCCGCAAGACGCGCTTTGAACACAATCTGCGTCTTCTTTTTCATCTGCTCAAGGCCTTGATCCAGCGATCCAAGCTCTCGATCGAAAGCGTCGAGTTTGCTAGTTTCACGTTGATTGAGCTGCTGCTGACGCGAAACTCGGACAAACTCTGTCGTCGACTCATGGTCGGATGGCGGGAGAGTATTTAACCGGGCACGGACATCTCCGAGTTCCTCAGCTTGTTCGGTGAGATCCTGAAGCGAACGTTGCGTTGTCCGAATAAGATCCGCGTTCGCATCCAAGGCACGTGCACTCTCGGCCAATGACAGGTGAATCGTACGCATCTGCTCGCTGCGAAGCTCGTCTAAAAGGGTTCTACGCTTCTGACCAAGAACCTCGTCGGCAATAGCTTCAATCTCCGGACTACTATAGGCATCCAGTGGCAGAAACGTGCCTCGATCGATATCGACTGAGTCAATCGTCCTTCCGTCCGGTCCGAGTAGAACCGGCTGTTGTTTAAGCCCCCTTTTAATCGTGTACCGGCCCACATCTTCAGCTAAGGCTGTGATCGTTACAAGAGCTCCCCCGGCGAGATTCGCCTGGACCAATTCGACGCAATGCTTTGGAGCAGCCGACAGGCCACAGACTGCGAACCTTAGTGCTTCAGCTAGCGTTGATTTTCCACTGCCGCGTGGCCCAATGATGCACGTGAGGCCCTGAGGAAGCTGAACCGACAAACCAGGAAGAAATCCACCGGTAATCTCGATTTTTTCAACGAACCACATAACAATTGGTGGCTAACCTCTCTTCCGATTCGATTTCGAAGAGAACGAACACCAGCATACAGGAGCTTACGCTCCGGATCGCATTCACTAAAACGAGACACGTTCGTCTGCGTTCAGTCGTTGGCAGGGTCGCAAAGATGGCGATTTTGTCCCATCGTGGAATTAAGTTGACGGCTCGCCTCTTATCCCAGATTCATTTAGAAACGGCGGCACTTTGAACATACAGCGGCTCCGATCGACTAGACTCTAGACAATGTCTGAAGTGCCAAGCACATGCTGATGCGGAGCCAGAATTACGCACGGCGCAAAGAGGCGAGGTGAGTTCACCTCCGAGAGTCCTCATGATCGGACGACGGTTGCCGGCCGTCGCGGCGCTACTCATATTCTGCACCCTATGCGGCCATGGCACAGGAACACCCTGCGCATGAATGGGGTTACAGTGGACCTGAAGGCCCTGCGCACTGGGGCGAACTAAAACCCGAATTCGCCGCATGCAAAACCGGCCACCTCCAGTCCCCGGTCAATATTGCCGGTGCCCGGAGTGCTGATCTGCGTGCAATTCAGTTCGAATACAAACCCAGCGCGCTCCACATCATCAATAACGGCCACACGATTCAAATCAACTACGCGCCCGGCAGTTTGATCAGAGTCGGAGACAAGCGTTACGAACTAAAACAATTCCATTTCCACCATCCCAGCGAGGAGACAATCAAGGGCAAGCGGTTTCCCATGGAGCTCCACCTGGTGCACTCGGATGCCGACGGGAATCTGGCCGTGGTATCCGTGCTGTTGGAAGAGGGTGCTGCAAATCCGCTCGTTGAAACGTTGTGGGGTGTTGCGCCGAAGACGGACGGTCCGGAGAAGACGGACGATAACCTCGAAATCAATGCCGCGGACCTGTTGCCTGCTAGTCGTAGCTATTTCACGTTTGCCGGTTCGTTGACGACTCCGCCGTGCACCGAAGGCGTCAGTTGGTTCGTACTCAAGACGCCGGTAACGATTTCGAAGAAACAAGTGGCGACGTTTGCCGAGATCTATCCTTACGATGAACGGCCAACTCAGCGCCTGAACGGCCGCACGGTTCTTGCAAGTAAGTGATTGCCAGCCGCCTGACCTTGACTGCCCTGGGCCCAATGCCGGAATCGACGGGCGACGACATTAACACGATCCGAGCTTGGTTACGCCATGTCTCGGTCAACACTGCAAAAGTCTATGCAGAAGTGGATCTGGAAATGAAGGCTAAGGCACTCGCAACTTGTGAGATCTGCGGGGCTGTTCTTCCAAAACACTGGAAGGAAGATGTAGCACTCATGCAGTTCCTACGAAGCGTCTAATAAAAATCATGCGGCGTTGGAAGAGCGTTCGTGTACAGTACTGCTGGCTAACCTAGCATCCCCTGCACCACATAATGTCAGGCATTACATAAGAAGTGAAATTGGACTCGCCGATATGCCCGAACCTGCCTTTCAAATAGGAGGTCCGACATTCACGAAGCCTGCGAATTCAATCGCAGAGAGCCGAATATCGCAACGCGTCGCCTCAATCGGCTGGATGCGCGGCCTGGTCATGATCTTCATGGTCATTGACCGCGCTTCCATGGCATTCGACGCTCACCACCTGGACCACGACTCCGCCATGTATGCCGCCGGTACGATGGTCCTCCCGGCGGAGTTCTTCACGCGCTGGCTTACGCACCTGTGCGCGCCGGCTTTCGTGTTTCTCATGGGTACGTCCCTGGCCCTGAGCGTCGAGCGGCGGGTAGTCAAGGGTGTCAACGCCTGGGAGATCGACAAGAGCATGCTGAAGCGTGCTTGATCATCGCGCTTCTCGATCCGACACTCATCTCTCTGGGTTCCGGTCGCTGAGGTTCCAGGCGCTGCTGGCTATCGGCCTTTCGATGATCTGCATGGCCCCCTTCGGCGTCTGCCTACCTGGGCCCTGGTTTCTTTGGCCGTGGGCTGGATCGCACTAGGAGAAATCGTGACCGGCTGGTTCTGGACACCACCGGGCAACTCCTCGGTTCTGGCCGCATTCAAGGTTGCGACCCATGGCAGTAACAGCATGGTCATCAAGTATCCGGTGATTCCCTGGCTGGCCGTCTCGATCCTGGGCTGGGTATTCGGCCGGCATCTTATCCCTTTCGCTGCCGGTCAGAGCACAGTTTCGGGAAGGAACGTGCTGTGGCTTTGCGGTGTCGCGAGCCTGATCGTCTTCGCAGTCGTCCGCGGTATCGGCGGATATGGCGACATGTCCCTGCACCGCGCGGACAATTCATGGCAGCAGCGGCTTCACGTCAGTAAATATCCGCCGTCGCTCACCTACTATTCGCTGGAACTCGGCATTCTGTTCTTGTGCCTCGCGTTGCTCAGGACGCTCGAGCTGCGGATTGGCGTCCGGGAGAACGGGGTGTTCTATATTTTCGGGCAGACTGCAACGTTCTTCTACATCGTCCATCGTCTTGCGTTCGAGATACCGGCGACGTATTTTCGCCTCCGCGGCTTCGACGGTTTGGGCGCCATCTGCGGTATCTCGGCCGTGACGCTTGTCCTGCTCTACCCGGCTTGCCGCTGGTATCGGACGGTTAAGGCGGCGCATCCCGACTCAATCTTGAAGTACTTATAGCACTCGACTGCTGCACGCTAGCCGTCGACGGTGACCCTAAGCGAGCTCCCGGCCGAAGTATTTCAAGAACAACTACCGGTTCCAGACGCATGAGCAATCGGTATTTCGCGACCAGGAGCTATGATTTTTTGTTGAGGTCGTCGTCCTTGTAGTACTTCGTACCCTGCAAGGTTATCTGGAGGGCGAGTCCATTCTTGGTGATCTGGTAGACCAGGACGCCCGGGGCAATCTCGGCTGCTCCGGCGTGAGCTCCGCCCTTATCGTCTACCTTGGCCGCGGCGTCCGTTTGCGCTGTGCCCGACCAGCCGGAATCAAGGAAATGGTTGAACGCGTCATTGTTTTCGAACACGAAGATCACCCGATAGTTCTTCACTCCCATACCAAAACCGGCGCCGCCCGAAACCATCTTCATGAAGGTTTCCTGCTTGCTATTGGCGTTGACCGCCATTCCTGCGCCCCGCGCCGTGCTCACCAGCAGGATGTTTGTCCCCGTGTTATTGAAAACGGCATATCCGGCAGACTTTTGAATTTGCCCCTGAGCTGGGGGTTCCTTCTTGTACAATTCCTGCAGAGTTTCCGCAGTCATCTTGCGAATCTTGTCCTGTTTCTGCTGGGGTGTATCGCCGGCACCTGCCAAACTTGTAGCCAGCAGAATCACCGCAAGGCTTGAAGCGATCGTTCTCAGTCTCATCGATGCTCTCCTTCCATACCGGAGCTGATTGCAGGGCAATTCACAATGTCAGGTCTACCCGTAACCGTTCCCTCTAAGCGGAACAGGACATGAGGCGCTTGGCATCATCCTGCACGTTAACTTTTATCCAAGGAGCAGTGTCGCGAAACTAGGAAAACTCCTAGGTACGGCATCAGCCTCTCTGGCAAACGCGCGGTGCTCACGCACCGCCCAGCATATTTCTGTCTTGACAATGCTTTTTTACTTATCGAAGGCCACCCGGCGAAGGAGTGACTGGGCGGCTCGGTCAGGCTACAAAAAAAAGGCCCCACGCAAAGCCAAAACGGCTTGAGTGGGGCACTCCGCCGAAAACCTCTCGCCTGCGCCCGGGCCCGCGGCAGTGAGGTGTGGCCCTTCGGGCGGAGCAGAGTCGCGGGGGCTGCAGTCCCGCGAATCTACCCGGCCTCGCGCTGCGGCGCTGCTTCTTTGAACGGCTGCTGCGGTGGAAGTGTCTAACCTCGAAGTTCCGGCCTACTGCGCAGCAATGCCATCCCGAGCGAAGCCGAAACGAATAACAGCCCAAGAAGTCCCACGAGAGGCCAACCTGACGCCGTCTTCGGCAGCTCTGCCGAAGCACTAGTTGTTGTGCCTGCTTCATGCGAAGCAGAAACGGTTCCCTCTGCGGTCGGCGCAGGAGTGGGGCCTCCCTTGGCGATCAGCACAGGCTCACCAGCGGGCAGGGTTCCGGTTACATGCTGATAGTTCGCCACAGAGGTCACGGGCGTCTCTGTGACCCTGGTTGCGCTCACTGTCATGCCCTTCTTCAGGCCCCAGGCATCCGTTTCCGTGCCGTTCACCATGAACTTCTGCCCTTTGGGAATTTTGAACTGTTGATTCTCGCCATTCTCCAAGCTGAGGATGACCATGGACGGGGGTTGCACGTGCCAGACTTTGCCGGTCACCGTCTCGATGGTTGTGACCACCTGGGGCGTAGTTGATGTTACGGTGGCGCGTTGCAATTTCATACCCGGCTGGAGTTCGCTGACGCTCAACTGCTTGCCGTCCACATCGACTCTGGCGCTCGCGGGAATGTTGGGAAAATGGCGAAGGGTGCCGTCCGACATCTTGACGAAAAGATCGTTCCCATCGACTGATACGACCTCACCACTCTCGATCTGTACCTGCCTTGTGGTGCCGCCGGACGTGGTACTTGTTTGGGTTTGCACTTGTGCAAAGGTCAGGACCGCGAATATGAAACATGCTGTCCCGGCCACGAGTATCAAACTTTTCTTCATCACGCTTCTTGAATTCATGGTTGTTCTCCGGTTTTGAAATAGGTGAGTAGCCTTCGACTGAAGCCTGGGACTGTAAAATCCAGAACAACCGGCTCCTGTCATCGTCCTAATCGGTGTTAGCGGACCTTAGTTGGCGCGTTCGCCAACCTGAGTCTTCGCCGCGATGCCTGGCTGCTCAGCACTTTTCGACCGGATTACAGCAGCCGTTGCATGAACGATGTATCGCAGAGGGGCACTGCCTACGAAGTAAAATGGATAACAAGTCACCAATGTAAGCGAGGGTTTGGCGCGCGATTCGAGAACGGAGATATCGCTAGGTGGAACGATCTGTATTTGGTCGACCTGATAGTATGACGTGCCCGTTTGCGAATGCAGATCGATCACATCTCCCAAGTGGATGTCCTTGAGCGAGCGGAAGAATCCGTCTCGGTGTCCGGCGATGCCGGTATTTCCGGATTCGCCAAGGGGCGCAGTACCGCGAATGTGCCCGACTGCCCGATCCAATGTGAGGTCTTCGGTTCCCTCCAAAACCGGCACCCGCAATTGAAGCGATGGAATGTCGAGCACTCCCAATGGCGGTGGGACGTGGACAAGCAGGCTGGCCCTGTACTCCTTAATGCGCTTTTCCGACCAAAGGCGGAAGTCCGGCAGGCCGGTCTGCGACTGAGCCCGCCCTTCGCCTGGTGTTTGGGCAGATGCTTGTGAGGCCCAGAAGCTTTGCAAGATGGCACGCGAGTAAATTGCGCTGTATGCCCGATTGCCAACGTACACGAGAACCAGGAACAGGCCACACCACATCAGCAGGTGCTCGAGCCACCTGAAACACCACAGTCCGTTCCTCTCCTGTAGCCGAGTTACCCCATTGGACACACTCGCTTGCAATCTTCCGTCGATTGTGAGCGTCAACTCCCCGGGGAGGCAACTAGGCAATATCCTAGTTTTCCGGAACGTAGGAGGTGTTCTAGTTTCGAGAATGCACGGGCTCCAAACCTTCGTTTCTTGAGGGAAGGCCTTCAGTCATACATGGAAAGATAAGTGCGGACAAGAAGGCGTAGATACTCCTGGATTTCGCTCATGGGAAAGATGTGAGGTTATCTCCCCGGATATAGCCTCATGTAAGCGAGGCGGATCGCCTCCTTCGTTGAAAGCCGCAGGTCCGGCCAGGAAATGGCGGCACAAGCCCGTAAAAGGAGAAGTATGAAGCCAGGAAGTTACTTTGTATTTGCGGCCATGGTCCTGGACGTGACTGCGGGGCTGAATGCTCAGCAGAGCCCTATGCAGGCGTTGGTCTCGTCCGTCGTAAGCTGCGTCTCCACGGGCCAAGCACGACAACAATGCGCAGCCGATACTCGCGCGGGCATAGTAATGTTGCGATCAACGGGAGAAGTTGCCTGCCTGCTGGGCAGGAACTGGGGCTACGACGACCATGGTGTCTGGGTGTCGGAAGGCTGTGGAGGCGAGTTCGCGACCGGAAGTACGTCACGCTCAACGACCCCGGCAAGCGGCGCAGCAGCGCTGGCTGAAGCTGAATCGGAAGACGAAAAAGCCCAAATCGAAACCACCACAACTGGGACGAACCCGGCAGTGAACTACATGGGCGCATTCCAACCTTATGGGAGTCTTCGCACCATCATCGGTTTTCCAATCGGCGGAGCGGAAGTGCAAGACGACGCCAGCCGCGTCGGCATCAATTTCACAACGTTTGGACTATTGAAGGTAATTGCTACGACGGAATGGGGTGTGAACCTGGTGCAGAGCGAAACAACGTATAACGCCGGCGCAACCACGTCATCTGGCTTCGGTGTTGTACAGCAAGCGACGCAACCTGTCTTTGGCGCCCGGCTTGGTTTTGTTGGTGTCGATTTCGGCAAATATGGACGCTTCTCTTTTGGCAAGCAGCTTTCCACCCACTACGACATAACGAGCTACACGACAGATCGCTTCAACGCTTTCGGCGGCCAGTCCACCGCCACCTACGTGGCCAACACCGACGGCGGTCAATCAGGTACCGGCCGCGCCGACCAGACGATGCTCTATCATCTCAAATTCGCCAAGATCTTCGACTTTGGAGCGCAGGGGCAGTTGCGCACCGGAGACACTTCGCAGGCCTTCAACGGAATTGGCTTTTCTTTCCAGGCACAAGCGCTTCCGGGATTGAAGATCGGTGGCGCCTACAACAAGACCTATTTCATCACCGCGTTCCGAGACACGGTGCTCCACGGCGGCGGCACGGATTACTGGGCGTTTGGAGGTCAAGGCACTTGGCGTAACCTCGAATGGGGTGCCGACTACGTCAGGGAGAACAATGGAGACTTGGCATTCATTCCCGAACCCACAGGAGGACCGGAGACAGTAGCGATCGGATTTTCCGCGAACGGAGTCGAGTTATATTCCAGGCTTAGGTTCGGAAAGTTCGCAGCTGTAGCCGGCTTTGACGACTATATCCCCTTCGACCTGAGTCCGTTCATTAACCCGAACTTCAAGACCAGATATGCGGTCCTCGGCGCCGAATGGCACTTCTCGCCAGCCGGCTACGTGTTTATCGAATCAAGGCTGGGAGATACCACCGACGCCCAAGGGAACGGAGGGTTCAACGCAGGAGCCATCGGTTTCCGCTACGACTTCAACTGGAAGACGCTGCATATCCAGTAAGATCCTCCCGGTTGAGGTGTCACTACGGAAAGCATCGCCTCACGTGGCGAGTAGTCGTCGCTGATCCTGCGAGCACTGGACCTTGTACCTGAGATCCTCGTCGTCCCAACTCATTCACTAGATTCTGCGCCAGCTGGCGATCACGCGGGCTGGTATAGCGAACCTCGCTCTTGGGATTGAACGTTGCCCAACCTCTACCGTGGATGATTTGACCGTCTTTGGCCAGAGTCCACTCACAACGCTGGGAATAGCCCAGTCGTCGGAGCGCTGTTTTAGCGTCACATAGGACCTGCCCTGAAGTACTTCGGAAACGGCCTTCAGCAATGAAGAAGGTCGCAGCACGCTTGAGCACATAGCCGACTCCCACAAATCATCAGCGATGAGAACGCGTTGGTGCTTTGTAAAAGGTTTTGGATCCTGCACGGCTCTCTTGCTGAAAGCCCTGCATGCTTCGGATCTAACTTGCTTGCTGGCTGATCGTCAACGGCAGCCACGCCTCAATTCTAGTGCCTTCCATGGGTCGCGCGTGAATCTGGAGGTTCCCTCCTAACAACCGCAAGCGCTCTTCCATGCTCTGAATACCGATTCCACTTTGGCTTGAACGCACTTTGCAATCAAAACCCCTTCCGCGATCGGAAATCGAAAGGTGAATCTTGTCCCCTGCGACTTCCAGCCGAACCTCAGCCCGGTCGGCACCGCTGTGCTTCTTAACGTTACGCAGGCCCTCCTGAAGAATTCGAAAGAGACAGAGCGACGCATCTTCTGAAATACCGGTGGGAACACCGTTGTTTGTAAAGTCAATCTGTATTTCTTGTTGATCCGTAAACTCCTCGCAGAAGGCTTTCGCCCCCGCAACAAGTCCTAGATTTTCGAGTGTGGAGGGATGCAAGCGGTGTGATAAAACATGAAGGTCGGCGCCGAGTTCACAGACAAGATTCCAAAGTTTGTGCAGGCGCTGGCATGTCTCTGCATCAGGATGCCCGATATTCTCGGCCAGATCTTCTAGGTCAAAAGCAAGCATGCCCAGCCGTTGATTGTAGTCATCATGGATCTCGCGAGCGATACGCCGGCGTTCTACCTCCTGCGCCTCAATCAATCGCCCGCTCAAACTAGTGAGAGCTTCTTCCACCCTTTTGCGCTCGGTGATGTCCACCGCCATGCCGAGCATCCGCACATCGTCGCTATGGTCTGCGTGGTGGAAGTTCCCCCTGGCTGTTATCCAGCGTACGCTTCCGTCGGGTCGCACGACACGGAATTCTGCTGCATATGGTTTCCGACTCTGTCTGGCATCTTCAACCGCTCTCGATACCATCGCTCGATCCGCCGGGTGTATATTGCCCCTGAAGTCTTCAATTTGTCCGGAATAAGAGTCGGCTGGTATTCCGAATATTGTTTGCAGGTCACCGACCCGTCGGCCTTGTCCGCTCTTGAGGTCCCAATCCCACGCTACGGACCCTCCGGCTTCAACAGCCAGGCGAAGGCGGTCGTTGCTGACAGCTAACTCGTTCTCCACCCTTCTTCGCCGGGCACGCTGCCACAGCAGACCCAAAATCAGCAGAGCCTCCACCACAATGAGTGAAATGCCGCCAGCGATGTACCTCCAATAGGTTTCCCAGACCGTCGGCTGCCGGTTAAGGATGACGCTGCCCGGCGGTAGATTGCTTTCTTTAAGTCCCCAGCGCCGCATGGCACGCCAGTCGAACATGTAAATATTCGCGCTCTTCTCAATAGGGATGTCCTGGGGCTTCTCCCCGTTGAGAGCTCTCACGACCATTGTTGCAGCTGCCTGACCCTGGGCGGCAAAGCTCAGTACATTGCCGCCCACTGTTCCCTTGCCAATATCGACATCGTCCACGACAAAAACAGGCGCATTCGCCGCGCTGGCAACCAGCGGAACGGACTGGCTCGCGTCAATAAAGCGGGAGCCAGCTGCATCCTGCATGATCGAAGTGTGATAGACGATCGTGTTACTCGGAAGGTGCTGTAGCCGGTCGAGCAGCGTGGGCATATCCAAGTTGGTAAGATAGGTAAAATCAAGCTTTGATTCGTACTTTTGCAGGCTTGTATTGGTTATCGACTCGAGCTTCCGGTCATACACCCCAACACCACCGACCACGACTACATGCCTGGTAGACGGTTGCAGGCGGAGCGCCACCTCCAGAGTCTTGTCAGGAGTCGCCGTTCCCCACACTCCGGTAAAGTGAGAGTCCAGTCTCAATTCATCCAGCATCTCTTCGGTGCTTCCACAGAAGATGATTGGGATGTTCGGGAAGGCCTTTTCGTGCGATTCCACCAGGAACTTGAGGGGGGCCGGCCCGACGGCAATGATTACGTCGGGCTTGCGATCACTATACCTGCGGATAAACCACTCTTGGAAGTCGCGCTGGGAAGCTTCATCCGGAAACAAAGCCGACTCCAACTCCTCATGATAGAGTTCGATCTGGTAAGGAGCTTTCTCGAGACCGGCAACAATCGCCTGGTCCATCGCAGCAACTCCAGGAGAAGAAAGCGGGCTGTAAACGTTGAAAATAAGTACCCGCCGAACCTCTTTTATGGGAGCGGCGCCGGTCAACTGTGGCAGCAGAAAAGCCGCCGCAATCAGCAGCAGGGCACATTTCCCCCTGCCCTCGTTTCTTCTTGCATCTAGCTCCCTGAAAGAGCGCCGGGAAGGCCACCAACGGTGACGTCTGATCCGGTGTTCCACAGGAGCTGCCACGCGAAGCCTCCAATTGGACTTCTTACTAGGCACCCAATGCCGTCGCGGAGAAACATCGCTAATCAAACCTTTTAGTGAACCAAATCTTAACGTGCCGACGGTAAGTAACGGTAGCAAGGAAACCGGCACATTGGATACAATTTGCTGTCCAATTTTCCTGCGCCGCAGACAAACGCGGGATGCATTAGTTTGGAGTTCGCTCGTTGCCTAGGCCGCCGCGAAGGGTCGCTAATGCATTGATTTTACATGAGCAATACCGTCGACGGTACCGCCGCTGGGCCTGGTTCCTGGTGGCTTTAACGATAGGTATGTCGTTTCCCAGTCGCACAAACGGCCAGACACCCTCGACCGGCGCGCTGACCGGAGTGACGCTGGATCCAACTGGGGCGGTCTTACCAGCCGTGGTCCTGCTGCTCACCAACAAGGACACCGGTTCCACTACCTCTGTCACTTCCGACAAAGAGGGCCGGTTCAGTTTTCTTCTGCTGTCCCCCGGCAGGTACGAGGTACAAGCCAACAGAACAGGCTTCGATACCCTCATCACCACTCCAACAATAAATGTCAGTGTTACTGAAACTGTCTACATCGAACTCCATCTCCGGCTCGCAACCGTGTTTCATAGCGTAGAGGTGTCTGCGCAGCCGACGATGGTCCAAGCTAACAGTTCAAGTCTTGGGAGGATAGTCAACGTCACAGCCGTTAGCGGCTTGCCGCTGGTAACACGGAACTTTGCTCAAATTGCAAGCCTTTCTCCGGGAGTCACAACCGGGGTGTACAACGCAGGGGAGCTTGGACTCGGTGGTACCGCTCTGTCGCAGATTGCCCCATCCAATGATGGAATCTTCGTGCACGGTGCACGATCTTACGACAACAACTTTCAGGTTGACGGCATCAGCGTGAGTGACGTGCAGGGCAGCGCGGCGGGCAGCGGAGGAATTCCCATTCCCAACCCCGACACCATTGAAGAATTCAAGGTCCAGACGGGACTTTACGATGCAGCCTATGGGCGCTATGGCGGCGCCAGCGTGAGCTTGGTTACAAAAGCAGGCGGAAACGCCTTCCATGGAACTGCGTTCGAGTTTCTCCGCAACGAGGTACTCGATGCGAACGATTTCTTTCTGAACCAGACAGGCCAACCGCGCCCTGTCCTCAAGCAGAACCAGTTTGGCTTTGCGTTGGGGGGCCCGATCAAAAGGGACCGGTTATTGTTCTTTGGCTCATATCAAGGCACGCGCCAGGTGAACGGCGTCGCTGCTGGTCAGTCGCGGACCGCCTGCGCCGCCAGTTTGAGCGAGCCACCGCTCACGGACGACCGCACACCAACGGCACTCGGAAAAATGTTTGGCGGCATGAGCGGAGCACAGGGGGGAATATCGATCGAGCCCGATGGGTCCAACATAAATCCCGTAGCTCTGACCCTGCTGAATTTCAAGCTTCCTGATGGATCGTTTCTGATTCCAACGCCCCAGACTGTGGACTTGAAAAAACCTCTTGTGCAGCAGGGCTTCTCAGTGTTCACGGCACCTTGCCATTTCAGTGAGGACCAGTTTTTGACTAATCTTGACTACTTCGCTCGGCAGATCAGCAAAATCTCCGCCCGCTTCTTCATCGCAGATGATAACCAGACCGTTACATTTCCCGGTAATGGCTTAAATCCGGGAGGCAATATCCGTGGTTTTCCGAGCCCCAGCGATACTGGCTTCACGGTTTTCTCGCTTGCCCACACGTACACCTTTCGTAACGACTGGCTCAACGAAGCACGGATTGGGTATGTCCGCACGAGAACGAACACAGAGGCCAGCACTGCGTTCAATTGGTCGGACGTTGGAGTTGCCGAAGGTGAAATGAGCAACAATAACGAACTTCCCAGCCTGAACATTCTCGGCTCCGTCAGTATCGCTTCCGGTTTTCCGCGAGCCATCACCCAAAACAGTTTTGTCGTTGGTGATGATCTCACCTTTGTCCGCGGTGCCCACGCCGTACGCCTGGGAGGATCTCTCACCAGGTTGCAGGACAATATCGATCTTGTGGGACTCGGATCGTTTGTCCGATTTCTAAGCTGGCCTGATTTTCTGCTCGGCCTCAGCGCCAGCGGCAATGGCACCGCGTTCAGTAATGTTTTTGCCTCATTCGATGACTTTGGCCTCACCACCCGTGAATACCGAGCGTGGGAGGGGGCAGCGTTCGCGCAGGACGATTACAGGATCCTCAGGTCACTCACGTTGAACGCCGGCTTGCGCTATGAGCGGTCCGGCCAGTTTGCAGACAGGCTGGGCAGAAACTCGAGCTTCGACATCAGCCAGGCTGATCCCAATCCTCCGCCTGCCGGGAGCGTCGCCGGGTACATCGTTGCCTCTAACTTCCCCGGAGTTCCACCCCCGGGAGTTGTCCGCTCGAGGAACGAGTTCGCAAATGATGGTTCGGGACAAAACTCTATTGCTCCGCGAATCGGGTTTGCCTGGCAATTCTTGCCTGGCTCAAGTTTGGTGGCACTCAGAGGAGGCTACGGAATTTACTATTCCCGGCCCACCGGCCAGGCTTTTTATCAGAACGTGTTTGGCGCTCCGTACTCCGTGTTCCGGTTGAATGCTGGCGTTGCCAACGCCGGCGCGACGTTTCAAGCCCCTTTCGCGCAGCCGTTTCCTACGCCGGATTCCTTTCCCCAGTTTCCTGTGTACTCCTCGATCAGCACAACTACTATATATGCCGTGGCGCCCGGTTTTCGGCCCGCCATCATCCAGCAGTACTCATTGAATGTTGAATCTGAGCTGCACGAAGGCTGGTTGTTGGAAATCGGATATGTGGGCACGCGCGGCACTCACTTGATGCGTCAGCGCTCTCTGAACCAGGCTCTGGCCGCCTCTGCCGCCAATCCCATAAGAGGAGTAACTACGAACACAGTTGCGGATATCCCGTTGCGCGTTCCTATTCTCGGCGTGCCTGCGGACTCGCTCCAGGAAATGGAGTCTGAGGGCAGTTCCTGGTACAACGGGCTCGAGGCCAGCTTGACCAGGCGACTAAGCCACGGTCTTCAATTCCTCGCGTCCTATACGTTTTCGAAAACCTTGGATACGGATGGCGCCGAGATCAATTCAACGTCCTCAGGGAATGCACTGACTTTGGGCGATCAGAATTCTCCGCGTCAGCGCTGGGGACGGGCCAGTTTCGATCGCACACATCGGTTCATTTTCAGCGCCACCTGGGCGCTCCCGAGCCCGAAGCGTGGGATGTTGCGATCAGTCTTCTCCAACTGGTTGTTGGATGCAATAGCCACCCTTCAGTCCGGCAGCGCTCTCACCATCGCTAATACGAATTCCACGAATGTATTTGGAATAAGCGAAGATCGCGTGCAAGTGAGTGGCAGATGCTCGAAAGGTCTCCTGGTCAGAGGCGGTTCGGTCGAGTCGAAGCTGAACAGCTATTTCATTCCATCCTGTTTTACCAGTCCTCCAGTCATCGGCGCGGATGCCGTCGGAACAGCATTTGGAAACAGCTCGACTGGCATCGCGGAGGGTCCGGGGCAGGAAAACCTGGACCTTGCGCTTTCAAAAAGTGTGGCGCTTTGCTGGCCTCATGAGAAAGGCAGCCTTCAATTTCGCGCTGAATTTTTCAACTTACTGAACCATCCGCAGTTCTCAAATCCCGACAGCAACTTTGCGTCTCCCACGTTCGGCGTTATCAGTAGTACCGCCGTTAGTGCTCGCGTCGGACAATTGGCCCTGAGATTCGCATTTTAGAAGACGATGAGTAAATCATATGCGTTGGTTAGATTCCGAACCGCGATCAGTGAATATAGCAAAACAGTCTGGCCGCAGACCCGATCGTCC
>Ga0206870_1108_pt1 | contig 20400 bp, 25 predicted proteins | sample Alteio_BWOrgCont_36_FD_152620 | JGI IMG/M metagenome (GOLD analysis project Ga0206870, IMG submission 152620) | Enriched cells from forest soil in Barre Woods Harvard Forest LTER site, Petersham, Massachusetts, United States -... | ecosystem: Environmental > Terrestrial > Soil > Temperate forest >... | reverse complement strand
GTCAAAGGACGCGCCAGTCTTCTATGACTGCGAGGCTTCGAGCTTCGAGGGCGTCCCAATCGAAATCGGCTGGGTTTTCGCAGAGCCTAGAGCGGGCAACATCACCGGCGAGAGTCATCTCGTGCTGCCGCCGCGGGATTGGCCTGTCGAAGAGAGCTGGGACCCGGCCGCAGAGGCTTTGCACGGCATCTCGCTCGATTACTTGAGGCAGCATGGGCGACCGATCCGGGAAATTGCCCGACGAATGAATCATACTCTCGACGGCCGAGAGCTTTATTCGGACAGCCCGCTCGACGGAGTATGGCTGAAGCGCATTTTGGAGGAGGCGGGCATCGAACCTTCTTTTACGATCAGCACGACGGACGCCGAAGCGCTGATCTCGGAACTCGCCGTTAATCGCGGCCTTGGTGCCAGCGCCTACGCGCGGGCCAAGGCGTTAGCGGCGCAACTGGCGCCGTTACGGCACCGTGCGGAAGCCGACGTTCGCTATTGGGCGATCCTCTGGAATTTAGTCTCGCGGGGAACCTTCACGCCGTGATGGCAAACAGCCAGCCCGACGGTAAGGCGCCAAGGCCGAAAGCATCCGAGGGAGCAGTGCGCTACGAGAGAGCTGAGACGATCTTGCGCATCGCCCTCGCCAGGGGAACGAGGACGCGGCCGATCGGCTTCACAGCCGCCCGTGGTCGAGCAAAGGAAGCTGCGATGGGTGCAACGATACCGGTCTTTTACGACTGTGAGGCCTCCGACGTAGAAGGCTACCCGATCGAGATTGGATGGGCCTTCGCCGATCCGGAAACCGGCACCATTGTGTCGGAGAGCCACCTCATCCGGCCGCCGGAGGATTGGCCGGTCAAGGAGAGCTGGGACCAGGCGGCCGAACGCCTGCACCGCATCACACTTTCCCAATTGCGGCTCGACGGACGCCCGGTCCGGGAAATCGCACAGCGCATGAACGCGGTCCTCGACGGGCGGGAGCTGTTCTCCGATGCTCCCCAGGACGAGGGTTGGCTTCGCCTCTTGTTCGATGCCGCCGGTATCGAGCCGACTTTCATCGTCCGCAAAACGGACGCCACGGTTCTGATCTCCCGCGTCGCCGGTGATCGCGGCCTGGATGAGGCAGCCCATGCCCGCGCCAAGGCCAAGGCGGCGGATTTGGCCCCCCGGCTGCACCGCGCCGAAGCCGATGCTCGACACCTCGCTGTCCTCTGGGACATAGTTTCGCGGGGAGCCTTGGCACCGTGATGGCAAACAGCCAGCTCGACGGACAGACGCCGAGGCCTGAAGCCGCCGAGGGAGCCGTGCGCTACGAGAAAGCCGAGACGGTCTTGCGAATCGCCCTCGACATGCAAGGGACGGCGGAAGGACTCTCGCTCGACGATATCCGGCGGCGCTACTCCGACAAACCGTTGAGCCGGCGAACCGCCGAGCGGCTGCGAGACGCAATCGAGCGAGTCTTTCCGCAGATGCTGCAGGCCAATCCGGGAGAGCTTCCAAAACGCTGGCGCTTGCCCTCGGCGACTGTCTCCGGTCTCGCAGCGATTTCGGCTGTTGAACTCGCCGATCTCACGACCGCCGTATCGGTGTTGCGGCGCGACAACATGCTCACGCAGGCCGAGGGCGCAGAGCGCGTCGTCTCGAAGCTGCGCGCCTTGTTGAAGCGATCCATCATGACGCGGATCGATCCCGACCTTGAGGCCCTAACCGAAGCCGAGGGGTTGGCGATGCGGCCAGGGCCGAGGCCCAAGATCAACGTGAATATCGTAGGCGCGCTACGACAGGCCATCCTCGCGACGAAGAAGATCCGAATTCACTATCATTATCGTGGATCGGGCAAGCGCGGCTACGACATCGTGCACCCTTACGGGTTCCTCTACGGCAACCGGCATTATCTTGTGGCCTGGAGCGAGAACGAACGGGCGCGGGACTTTCGCAATTTCGCGCTCTCGAATATTGAGCGCGCGGAACCGATGGACCGTCCTTTCCGAAAACGTCGCTTTTCATTGCGAGAATATGCCGAGCGATCATTTGGGGTCTTCCAGGAAGAGCCGTTCGATGTCGTCTGGAAATTCTCCCCAGAAGCGGCGCCCGAAGCCAAGGAATTTCTCTTCCATCCCTCTCAGAAAATGACGGAACAGCCGGACGGCTCGCTCATCGTCGAGTTTCGGGCCGGCGGCGAATTGGAAATGTGCTGGCACCTTTTCACATGGGGAGACCGCGTGCGAGTGCTCGCGCCGAAGGAACTTGGTGCGCTTTTCCAGCACCAGATCCGCAGAACATTGGAGGCGAACCCTCTGTCGCCCGGAGGGAGAAGTTGATGAAGAAATGGAAATGGCCTTATCCGCGACCGCCACGACGGGGTGTCGCCCCGTGCTTAGCATCGGACGATGAAGATGAGATATTGCGGTCCAAGCTACAAACAGACGAATGGCTTCCGATCTGGTTCTACGGCAACGCCTTACGCCTGGACGACTGGGATGAGGTGGCGACTATCGCTCCATCCTGGCATGTCGGCCAATTCTGGTCGCAAGGGCGCCTCGGGATTAGTCATTTCTCGATGGATGATGGCCCAGAGCGAGCGCTCATCTATCCCTCAAATAAGGACAGCCGCCGCTATGTGCTAGGCGACCTCTACTTCGCCTGCTTCGACGTTTGGTTTGAGACAGTTTTCAACGCAGCCCACACGGGGCAGGGCGACGTGACGGGAGTTCGCCTTCATGGCTGGCCGACCGCCGTCTGGGCATTTGTCGGAACTCCCCGAGCTAACGATTCCAGCCGCTGGAAGCACGTAGAGCACGGGGACCGGCGGGGCGTGTCATTTGTGCCGGATGAAAGTGGGCGACCGCAAGTGCGGCGAGCTTGGGGACCTTGGTCCCTGGTAGGGTCCAATGTGATAAAATTCCCGTCATTCCCGCGATTATTCCGTTTAACACGATGAGGACACGCCCCCTAGCGTTCACCTCCTTTACGAGAAATAACATCCCGAATGGACCATGCAGGAAAGACACAATTCGTCGGTTCTGCGATCCCAACAAAACTGTTCATGGTGGCGGACGAATGGCATCCGATCTGGTTCTACGGCAATACCTTACGCCTGGACGACTGGGATGAAGTAGCGACCATCGCTCCGTCCTGGCATGTCGGCAAATTCTGGTCGCAAGGTTGCTTCGGGATTAGCAATGGACGATGGCCCTAAGAAAGTCAGTGCCTCCAACAAAGAACAGCCGCCGTTTTGTTATGGGCGACCTCTACTTCGCCACTTCTCCAAAAGTTCGAAACGGACTTCAACGTCTTCAACGCGGTCCTATCGGGCCAGGCGAAACGAGCGGAGTTCGCCTGCATGGCTGGCCAACGGCCGTCTGGCCGTTCGTCGGAAAGCCCCGAGCTAACGATTCGAGCCCCTGGAAGCACGTCGAGCATGGGGACCGGCGGGGTGCGTCATTTGTGCCGGACGAGAGTGGGCGTCCGTAAGTACGTCGAGGTCTATTTAAATCAGGCTAGAGAACGGCTTACGCCCTCGTGGCGGGGAGAGACTGCTGACCGTTGTTATTCGATAATTGTGTCGATGCGCCTAGGCCGAGAGCCTTGGCCGCCAGGGTTCTGGCTTGTTCGCAAGGCCAAAATGGCACAGTCTGAGCCCGAGATCGACAGTCATTTGGGGATGTCGATCAAAAGCTGACTCAACAGGAAGGGCTAGCCGCATGCCTGAGGATTGGCTTGAATGGCTCAAACGCGGCTGGCACGGCGTCAGCGCTGCCAAGTGGATGGACACCTGGCTACCGCAACGGATGTACTCCGAGCTACAGCAACTTAACGCGCTGGCGGACGATCATCATGAGTTCGCCAGGGTTGTGAGACGTGAAAGGCGCAGCGCGCTTGAACTCCTCATCCGCAATCAGTACCTGCTACCTTGGTGCGACAAGAAGTGCACACCTTTCTTTAGAGACGCTTCCGCGAAAGCCAGCGCTCGCGGTTCTCGACGGCGTGCAGATCGATCCGCCGCCCGTCTGGCTGATGCGGCAGGCCGAGCGCTTCCTGCCGGAATATCAGGCATTGCCGGTGCGAGTGAAGAGACTAATCTGCCTCAGGATGCTTCTCGCACGGAATTGGATCACCCCATTCCCGTATCGCAGCTCGTCTCGCTAGTTCAGATGGCATTTTGCAAAGATAATTTTGACCAAGCCGAAAAGAGACTATTCTTTGCGTGGCTTTGTCCTCCCGTCTTGGTTACGCCCAAAACACACAAATTTATCGGTGCGGGACGCGCCCGGCGCTGCGACGACTTCAAGTATCCCTTGTGTCGTTACAAGACAATCGAATTGTTTAAATTCGACGGCAACCCGGTCGACCCGCAGACCTATACGTGGTCCCATTTGATCAGTGACCTCGCAAAAGTGGGCGTCGAGGCGCGCGAGCAGCTCGGTGACATAGATGTTCGTTTAACCGGCCTCGACTTACCATCTGCGGCCGAAGAGGGAGCTTGGACCAAAGACTACAACAGAACTCCTCGAAGACGGCGCGCGCCCCAAGAACGAATATTGAAGGGAACCGGAGGCTAAGAGGCATGAAGGCATCGAGATCGTCGTCAGGCGCCTATTAGGGCCTCCCAAATACGCCTCAGTGTAAAATACCTCTTTTGCACTGAGCGCGCGAAACCCAGGGTCCAAACCGGATTAACAGGGTGAACTCTTGCGATATGGGGTCCTTCATGAGCCGTATTGGTGTCGCATTGATCGTGCCGTCGACCTGCAGCATGTGCATGTCCCGGACGCGGATCGAATCGAAACTTTCGGCATCGCGCTGCGGAGCCGGCTCGGCCGTGTCTTGCCAAGGCCGCCTTGATCATTCCTACTCAAAATCACTACATCAGGTTGCTGGGCGCCGTCACCGTGATCAGCAACTTAGACATCGTTCTGCCGAAATTTTTCGAGATATCGCGCTCACTGACGAGTCTTTGCAGCGAACAATCACCTCGAATTTGCGCTGCCCAACAATGAACCCCTTTTACGAAGGCAAAGCCTGCGACGCCGTGCTGCGCTACATCGAGGCGCGCGACGGCGGCCGAGATCACGACCAAGATTGGTAATCACGTTCCGGGCGCCCGGCGTGGCCGAATATCTAAAAAACGGCGGGACGGAGGCGGCGCAGATGTCGAACCATGCCAGCACCTGCACCCCCGCAGCTTTACGACCGGCGCGCCGGAGAGGTGAATCTCGACGAGGTCGAGCGGTCATTTAAGACTCCGCGCAAGCCTAACGTTCGGCCTAGAACGCAAATCGCGCCTGCGTTTGATCCTGCACCGGCCGGAGCTTGGCGTAGGCTAGGAGATCGCCGACAGACCCGCCCTTGTCCCGCCAGCTGTAGAAGGTCTCTTCGCCGAGCAGCACGTAATGCCAATCGCAGCCGCTACGTTGTTCCGCCGGCAGACCGTTGATGCGATCGCACCAGGCTACGGCCGCCTTGCGTTTCCGCAGCACGTTTGGGCTGGTAAGCTGCCCTTGGGCCTTTGTCTCGACGAGATAGATCGAGCCGACCGCGCGCACGAAGAAGTCGGGCGAATAGAACGCGGGCAATCCGTCTTCTTTAATGTAGCGCAGGCGTGCAAACGTATGCTTTTGCTCGTTGATTTTGCAGAAGGCTTCGACGCTCGCGTCGCGGTCGCACGTTTCGATAAACGCCTGTTCGAGGCCGCCGTTACGGGAGGGATAGGGCAGCCGAAAGTAAATCGCTTTATCGGCGGCGATCGATGAACTCTCGCGCATCGCCAGCTTTGGCACCTCGGAAAGACGTCGATGCGTCACCTCAGCCCCCGCAACAATAACCGTGTCCTCGGCTTCGAGGATCGAGCGCGCCCACACCTTGATGATGTGCTCGGTCACGGGATCGATCAGCAGGACACGCCAATTTTCGTCAACAAGCGGATCGAGCCGCTTCTTGAACAGGTGGTTACGAATGAAGCCGTCGATTCCTTCCGCCAGCTCCGCCCTGTTGATTTGGATGTAAGGGAATTTCGTCGCGTTTGCGAAATCCCGCGAACTTTTAGTCGTGCTCGTGAGAGTCACGGCCTCCGTTATGCGACGGGTGATGCGGGCCAAATAGTCATTGTACCCGGTCGCGGTCATCACGCCGCCCTGGACCCGATAGTCGCCAAATCGGGTCCGCGCTTGAACGTCCTCCGAATGAAACTTTTCGCCCTGACCGATCTGACTCTTAAGCTGATCAAGCGAGAATGACCCGAAGGCTTCGAGCTTGGTCGGATCAATGCGCGTCTCTTCAAGCTCCTCGATTTCGTCGCGAAGGACAAAGGGAATAGCGAAGTCGTACGCTTCGAATCCTGCCCGCAGGCCGACAGAAATCAAGTCGCCCGTGGACGACGTATTTTGGTCGTCTTCGTCGTCGGACTCGGCCGCCAAGCCTTCCTGGATCAGTTCATCATAGAAGCTTTGAAAAGCCGGGTGTTCGACGATCGACAGGATGTCGATCATATTCGAGGGGGTCTGGCCTGCCCGGATAAGCTGGCGGTTTTCGCGCTTGATGTCGTCATATTCGTTGCCTCGCCACATGAGGCGCAGGCCGCGCCCGATCGTCTGTTCGAGAAGAATCCCGGCTGACGACGCCCTCAGCGGAACGATGACGCAAATGTTGTTCACGTCGAAGCCTTCGCGCAGCATCAGCACGCTGACGATCACGCGAGGAGCTTTGTGCCTGTCCACGTCGAACAGGCGCTCGCGTAGATACTTCCATTCCTCGACTTTCAGCTCGCCTTTTCGATTGGAATCGACGCGGAGCACATCGTCATCGGCCAGCCCTTCCCCGCGCATGAATTCATCGACCAGAGGGGTGACGGTCGTATCTTCGCAGACCACGAGCATTTTCGGGTGCTTTTCGGGGTCCAGCGTTGCAAATTCCGCTTCCAGCTTCCGCAGCTTGGTAAGCCCAGCGCGCAGCATGATCCGCTGGCCCTCAGACAGGATCGGGTTGCCGTTTTCGTCGCGACCGGCTTTGTAATCGAGATCGGCATGACTCAGCGCGCCAATCTCTGATCGTTTGTCGAGCACGAGCGACTTGACTAGCGCGGCGCGCATCGCCGTTTTCAGATCGAAATCGACGACGATATGCGGAAAGTAGCTCTTTCGCGCGTTCTTGCCCGTACCGACTTCATTGTAGGGCGTGGCCGAGAAATCGACCTGGACGAAGGCGCTTCCCTTCGGCTCGGCGATCAGGTTCAGGCTCTTCTGCCATTCAACCTCGGTCACCTCCCCTTCGCGCTTGAAGTCGTGAATGTGGTGCGCTTCGTCGTTGAAGACCATCAGCGACGGAAGGTCCTTCAGGTAGGCAAGAATGCCGCCGCGTTCGAAGCGCCTGTTCAGCACGTTGAGGTCATTGCCCTGACTTGTGCCGGGCGTCAGAGGCAAGATGCTCTGAACAACGGCCTTGGGGTCGGCGGCCGTGCCGGGCGCTTCAATATCGACCTCGCTTTCATCCTCGCTTTCGTCTGACAGCACATGCCAGTTGGATATGGCGACAATGCCGCCGGCCGTCACCTTCCGCCCAATATCCTCTTTCGGGCAAACAGCGCCTTGCACGAACCGGAACACTTCATCGCGGTAGGCGTCCGGAATGAAAAGTTCCTGGAAGATCGACAGGTCGGAGATCGAGAAATCGCGCTTTCCATCCCGCTCTTTGCCCATGAAGGCGTCAAGGAGGCGGTCATAGACAATCAGGCCAGGGGCGACGATGAGGAAGTTCTTCGTATAGCGCCGATTATCCGGCGCGCGATTGGCGTTCAGGACTTGCCACACCATGAGGGCTTGTAGCACCCAGGTTTTGCCGGTGCCGGTCGCCATCTTCAGGCAGTATTTCGGATGGGCGTTCGAGGCCCCTCACACGGAGGTGATCGATGTAGCCCTGCTCGTGGCGAATTCCCCGCTCACGCAGCACATCAACGAGTGGACTCCAGACTTTCGGCTTGGCCAAAACGCCCTTGGCGACCGCGAGATCAAGCTCGGTCAGATTGCGGCAATTGAGGTGCCCGACGAGATCGGATGCATTGAGTTGGATGGTTTGTCCGACTTTCAGCATGGGCGCCCCTCTTCCATTGACAATCGCACGTGTTGATCTCCCAAATATGCCGTGAAGAATGACTCCTTGGCCAGAGTCGAGCTCTCGGTGCTCGTGAGCGGAGGTTTGCGTTGTCGGAAATCGTTCTGCCGCGCCTCTACGAGCGAGATATCGATGTCCTCCTGCAAGAGGAGCTGATCTTTTGTGGCGCTCTCCGCCGGCTTATTGCCAGAGAGCTGCGCTTGGACAACGCTTTAGAAGTTGGCGAGTGCCGATTGTCGGTGGTCGATTCGACCGGCGAAACAGATGTGTATGCCTTCTTTTCCGCTGGCCCACGCCGGGGCGTTCTCCTGATCGAGAACAAAATCGACGCTGGGTTCCAACCGCTACAGCCGGAGCGCTATAGGGAGCGAGCGCGTGCGTTGGCAAATGAGTTTGGTGAAGACGCGGTTTTCTGTCTGTTGATCGCGCCCGCGAGTTATCTCCGCGCGCGCAACGCTCAGACAGGCATCTTTGACGCAGCAATTTCCTATGAAGACGCCGCGGCGGCGATCGATGAGGATTCGACACCTCGGTCAAAACATCGAGCCGCACTCATTCGGAGTGCTGTTGAGCGAGCGCGAAGCTCATATGTTTTGTCGCCTGTGGCTGAAGTAGGTAACCTGTGGGCCCGTATTTACAATATTGCCAGTCGGGAATTCCCTCAACTTAATATGAGCCCACCGAAGGAGAAAGGCTCCCAATCAAAGTGGATAATATTCAAGGCTGATTTGCCCCCACGTGTCACAATCGACTGGAAAATCACGCAAGCGACTGTCGACCTTTCATTTTGGCCCAGGTCCATCTCAAAGGCATTACCATCCATCCCTTTCGAACGTTCACCAGAGAACTCAGGATTGGGGCGCGTCGGAGAAACGGAGATCATTCGCATCGGCTTGTCGCACCCTCCGAACGATTGGATTTCGATCGGAGATGATCAAATCAGGGAAGCGCTGGCGGCCTCCACCGAGCTTCTGAGTTTCTTTAGAACCAATCGCTCAGTATTCTCATAGAGAGCGCTGTGGGCCGATGACGGCTACGACTCGAAAGTGGCCGGGCGGTCAGACCGAAGCGAAGATAGACGTTCGCCCCGTTATTTGGCCCGGTTCGTGCGCCCTGGTTCGCGGCAATGACTCGCCGGTCAGAAGTTGCGCCCCCAAGGTAGCGACGACCATAAAGACCAACACGAACACTACTCGTCGCCACGAGGCTTTTGGAATGTCGTTCCGATTGGTCATCATATCCTCTGTCTGGTGGCTTCGGATAGTTGGATGTACGGACGGCCTTCGGTCGTCAGTTCAATTGTCCAGGTCGCTTCCATCCCAACTGTTAGTCCGGGGACTCCCGTTCCTTGCTGCCACATTTTGATATTGGCAGCAGCGGCGCAATAACGAATGCCATTGGACGATCCCCGATCCCGAAAGTTGTCCAATGTGAATTCGAAACTCAGCATCATAAAGTTCTTGGATTGGGCAACTTGCCCCATCAAATCCTTGACAACTTTGATCACCGCTGGGTTGTCACAAGCTGGCAGCGTTGTCTCGCCAGAGGGATACGGATTCACTCGTCCTACACTCCCATCCTCTTCCTGTTCTTGAATGTCTTCTTCTGCTACGGGCGGAGAAGGTGTGGCCGCTGGTCCAGCGGCCGAAGAGAAGTCCTTGGCATCGATCTGAAAGGTCGTATCCTTCCAATTCTCGAAGAAGGGAACAAATTGCTGCGGGATTTTATAAGGCGCGCATCTGGTGATGGTGACGAGGAAAGCTTCCGCGAGAGTTCGTGTGCTTGGATCCTTCGACGGGTTCCTCCATGTTGGAGGCCCAACTAGCCTTCCGTCCGGTGCAGAGAACTCGATCTGGATCCAGAGGACCGTGCCGGGCTGCACCACGGCCACCGGCATTATGTCTCGCCGATTGAAACATGCGGTGAACTGATCCTGGAGCAGGGCTATCAGTTCGTCACGCATCGAAGCCGAGAACGTCGGTGCGAGTTGAGCGGCGAGGGCGGTTACCGTGGTCATGGCGGGCGGAGCGGCGGCTGGCGTGGTCATGGCGGGCGGAGCGGCGGCTGGCGTCCGCGGTGTTGCGCGCGCTGCGGATGGAGCGAATATAATAGCGGTGGGGGCGGGCGGCTGAGGCGGTGGTGCTGCCTGCGAGGTGGGCAGTGATGCTGTAGCGCTAGGGCTACTCGCCAGGAATGGCCTCGTCGTGACTAATTTGAACGATGAACCGTCGAACTCGTAGAAGTGCGCACCGTTAACGCCCTTCTCGTTGATAAGGCCAGCGAATACGACCAAGCGGCTATCTCGCTTGAACAGAATGCGTTCGAAATCTGGAGTAGATGCGACGCTGTCAAGTGCGCAGCAGACAGTGAATGGAATGAGCACGACCTTGCCTGTCGCAGCGTTAATTACCGCGCCCGTCTCGCACGACGTGCCGCATCCCCACGTCGTGAGCACGAAGTTGCCGAAGTTGGGCGGCGATCCTGTGGCTGCGTGTAATCTCGTGCGGTAATTCCAACTCGAAGAGTCCCACGTGATCGGTGCACGTGGCCCCCGATATATTTCGGTTGGGTAATCAAGGAACTTGGGATCAAGCCTTAGATAGTTGACGGCGACCCAACCCTCCTTTCCGTCTTGGGTGCGAATGCGACGCCAGCGGCCTTGTGATCCGAGAACATACACGTAGGTACCGGGATCAAGACGCGTGAGCTCCTGAAAAGCCACACCAGGAGCGGTGCGAACCGACAGAAATGGACTGTCAACAGGCAAGTCGCCGACATATTCGGCAAAGGCCGGGGCTGTGCCCATTGCCATAACCGTCAGGCACGCCGCGGCTACCCGCGCCACTAAATTCCAGAATAATGACATAACGCCCCAAGTCATTGTTTCTCGTGATAATTGCTGACTACCAGATTCGCGAAGTCGGAAGATCCCTCACCGTCGTTTCCGTCGCCGTAGTTCAACGACCACCCGCCATCGCTTCCCGACGGGTCACGACGCAAGCACGATCTCCGAAACAGCTCACAACCCTGTCAAGTTAAACCGACGGGTTTCTCGCCAACTGGTATGGTTCAGATACAGAGGGGTCATATTGAGCCATATCAAGGACGAGGATTAATGCTCCCTGTCGCATTCTTGAGCTCCGTTCGATCGGGCGCACTTGCAAAGGTGCTGGGCATTTGAAACCTGAACGCCGCTAGAGGAAACGTTGTACTAATGGCGGACAGGAACACCGGATCGCACTGGTGGGAGCGAGCAGCGATGCGCTGCCGTCAGACTCTCCAGACGGTCCCCGAAACGGCACTTTTGTCTGCGAAAGTGGGATTCCGCTTCGTCCGGATGGGAGACGATCCGGTGTTTCTCGCGGCTGCGGACCGAGACGCGACCCGGCAGCAGAGTGTTCGATGAGGGCTTGGTTGGTCAGCGCGCGATTAGGGATCGCCGCTCCAGTCACGCAGCGTTGCAAAAAGCGTTCCGGATTTCATTCCTCATCAATTGGTTCGGAGTGCGGATAATTGGGATCCGTCAATACGTCTGGACGGTAGTGGCTGAGCTTTTCTCGCTCGCAGGCGGGACAGGTGTAGCAGAGGAAAATGCCGCGGGCGTCGTGTTGGGCTGTCCGGTAGTTGCCCGACTTGCAGGGGCAATAGGGCTTGAGCCCCTCTCGCTTGCGTTCTTCATCCGAAATCTCACGCATGGTTGGACTCCTCGTGTTACCTCTAGGTTGGTGAGTGGATTTCGTGGCCTTTTGGGCCTAGCCCATCGCGACCAAGCGGCGCTGGCCGAGGGTGAAGCCGTCGATGTAGCGTTGCGTCAGGTCGATCGAGCAGTGGCCGGCGAGGAGCTGGACATCACGCAGACTGCATCCGGCGCGATGGAGGTTGCGGGCCGCGACGGTGATGAAGGTCCGGCGTCCGGAATGCGAGGAGCAGCCCTCGAAGCCGAGCTCGGCGAACAGCTCGACGAACCAGTTGACGATGCTATTCGGGCACATCGCCCCTTTCCGTCCGGAGCGAATGACCGGTCCACGTGATCCAAATTGCCGCTGCAAGAACAGCAGTGCTCGGCGCAGATGCGGGTGGATCGGGATCCGCCGCCCCGAACGCTTCTTGGCGATGGCGTCGTGGACCGCGATGAGGTGCCCTACCCTCCCCTGCGGGTCGAGCACCATCGACCAGTCGAGCTTGGCAATCTCAGCCGCCCGCAGACCGGCTTTGACCGAGAGCAGGATGATGACGCGATCGCGAGCGGCGGTTCGTGAATGGCGCACAAGGGCCAGCATTTTGCGCAGCATCGCAGGCGAGATGATTTTGGCCTGACGTCCAGACATGGTGGAGCTCCTTCGGAATCAAAATTGAGATGTGCGTGAGAACAGCGTCGGATCAGGACTCGTCGTCGTCGGCGCAGGCGGGGCAGTAAACGCCGAGCGGTTCGAGGATGGCGGCCAGCGTGTCGAAGGTCGCAGACGAGACGGGCCGGTTCTTGGGCCCCTTGAGCTGCTGCAAGCGCCAGATGCCGTCGCTCTTCATGAGCCGCAGGACCGCGGACCCCTTCCCTCGCCAGACGAGGAACAAGTCTTTCTTGCGGAGCAGCATCCTCTCGTAGTGGTGATCATCGAGGCAGTTCGAGAAGGCTTCCGCGGTTCGGCGCAGCTGCGCACTGGTCTTGAGCAGCTCGAAGGATGGATGGGCCGAAACATCCTGCGCCGGGCTAACCTGCCTGCGCCTCAGGAAACGCTTGATCACGTGATCGAGCGGAAGTGACCAGTCAGCCTCGACCAGCGCCGCGACGATCTCATCATCGGTAAGCCCGGGAACGGCCCGTCGCAGGAACCGAACAACACGCTCAATGTCGGCTGTGGACCAAAGCAAGGCGAGCCTGTCGAAGAGCTCGCGCTTGAGATAGACGCTGCCGAGGGAAGCGAGCTGAACGATGCCGGGCGGCACCAACTCCGCGAACTCTGCGCTGAAGCCCCGGCGGCGATTGAGATAGGAGACGGCCTCGGTGGCGAGGGGATCGACGTAGAGGAGAAAGAGGCCGGCATAGAAGGCCGGCGTCAGGTAACAGGACCGCATCTTGGCGAGGCAGGCGATGAAGCCTTCCGGGTTCGAGCCGAAGGTCTCGGTGATCAAGGCGCCGCCCTTGAGAAAGCGGAGTTTGTGGGCGAGGGCGCGCTTGCCTTGCTCGGAGAGATTGGCGCAGTCGCGCAGGGAGAGCACCGCGCAGATGACTTGGCGCCTGGTATCGGTGCCGCGCAAGACTTCGCCGGCCAAACCGGGAGTGAAGCGGTCGAGATCGAGCACTGCCTCGTAGGCCCAGTGCCGAGTTTCGGAGGTGGGGAAGGACATGATTGACCTCATGCGTCCCCGATCCGAGCTCTCGCCCGGTCGAGGACGCGTCTAGAGTTGCTGGATGGAAAGTGAGGGAGGGCTAAGGCTGGCGCCTCAGTACTCGCAGACGAGCATGATCGTCAGCACGCGGGTGGTGACCGCGGGATCGGTGGGATCCGGCGAGTGCAGATTCACGTCACGATCGTAGTAGTCGATCTTGAACATGATCTTCTCGCCCTCGGCTTCAAGGATGGCGCAGTCGTGCTCGCCATACGGGTCGTTGTCCTCGGTGAAGGCGGCAAATTGCCGGACCTTTTCGAGGATGAGTTTGCGTCTTAGGATCGGGATCGCCTCGACCCCTTGAGTGATCATCACGGCGCCACCGACGAACGTGGTACGCAGTTGATCGTTAAGAGCGCGCAAGCGCTCAGCTTTGTCGGTCATGAGAGTTCTCGTTGATTTCTTGGAGGAAAGGATGGAGGGCGCGGACCGTCTCGCGATTAGCAGCTAAGACACCGCGCCCGAAGGAGAGAAGGCGCGTAGCCGCGCCTTCCAGTTTGGCGTTTAGACCCCGGATTTCGGGTGCGCGAGGGCGACTTCGCTGAGCTTGCGAGTGATCGGGCGCTGTTTTGGATAATCGCGCCACCGCAGGGTCAGCTTCTGCCCGCGCTTTTCCGTCACCACTGCTTCCCACCAGCCGTTCTCGGTGCGGTCGGGCGCCGGAGCGATCACCACGCTACCGACGGTAATCTTGGACCAGAGCGTGTCGACTATCTCGGCGGTAGTCGGAGAAGGCCGGACCTTCTCCTGGCCATTGTCCGCCCCCTTCGATCCGTTCCCCGATGGAGCTGTAGTCGCAGCGGCTTCTCCCTTCGCCGAAGCTTTGGGATCAGTAGCCTTCGCAGCCGCAGATTGAGCCGGGGTCGGCTGACCAGCTCCCCCCTGCCCTTCCGTCGCGCTCGCCTTGCGCTCTTGGGATCGCAGGGCGAGGAGTCTTTCAATCGTGGTGCGCTCGACCAGGCCAAGTTCGAGCTTACCATCGGCACCGAAGCGCCCGGCCGGTAGACCGAACGCGAACTCTCGAAGCGCGGCCGAGAGGCGCTCCATCGTGCTGAGGCTGGGCATCGAGCGATCGGCTTTAGCCCGAGCCGCATCGGCTTCAGTGAACCAACCGGCCTCACAACGCTTTCCGTCGTAGTCCCGAAAGACGATCAGGCTCGGCTGCAGAGCTGGATTATCAGGCATCTTTTTCTCCCTTCGGAATCAAAAAGGCCCGCGACGCGGGCCTCTGGTGAGCAGTCTCGGGCAGTGATACGCGATGACTCTAGGTGTTTCCTGACCTCGACTGAGCGCAACTCAGGTGCTGCGCACGCTTACGATAGCACGAACAGTCTTACGTGTCAAGGTACATCTTAATCTACATTGATACTCTCGCACGAGAATTGATTGTGTTCCTATATTGTTCCTACGCAAATACACAACCTTGGAAGAGATGGGCTCCAAATTTCTTCCTCTCCGAAGCGCAAATAGAGCCGGATCCCGAGGGCCGGTGTTCTGGCCGCACGCGACGTTCGAAGGCTTGTCCAGATCGGAGGAGGAACTGGGCGATCGAACTCGGAGTTGACATTCTTGATCCGAAGCCTCGTCGGCGTATTGCCCTGCCGTCGCCGCGAAGCACAACAGGAGGCGGGGTCCGCAGGAGGAACCTCATGAGAAATATCCGTGCATGCCTAATCGCTGTTGGTTTGCTGGCGCCCCCATCAGGATACGCCGGAACCATCATCGATGATTGGGCAAACGTGAAACCTCCTGCGCCGCCCGATCTGAAGCAGGTGACGGTTGACGCGAAGGATACGGCCCTCTTGGTGCTCGACTTCAACGGCGCACAGGATCCGACGAAGGGGCCATGTAACAAGAACACGAAGCCGCGCTGCCTTGCTTCGATACCGAACGTGCAAAAGATGCTCGCCGAGGCACGAGCAAAAGGCGTGTTTGTCGTTTACAGCCTCGGGGGCAGCGGCACGGCAGCGGATATCGCCACCGATCTCGCCCCGCATGCGACGGACCCGGTGGTCAAATCGGGTCCTGACAAGTTTGTCGGCACGGATCTGGGCAAGATTCTCGTGGACAAGGCGATCAAGACCGTCATCGTCACCGGTACCACTGCCGAGGGCGCGGTTCTCAACACCGCGACCGACGCGGCCCTGAAGGGTATGAATGTCATCGTGCCCGTGGATGGAATGCCTCGGACCTTTATCCCGAACAGTACGTGGCCTGGGATCTGACTCATGCTCCCGCTATCGCCGCAAAGGTTACGTTGACGCGGAGCGATATGATCAAGTTCTGATACGGATCAAGTCGTCCCTCCACCGCCGCAAGCGGTCCGGTAGGCTCCGTTAGTCGGCGCGCAGGCGGTTGGTTGCGATCCGGACGCAGTCAGCTTCAAAATGCCCAGATGACCAAAGCCATCGACGACCTTGTGACCGGCTTTTCAGAACTCCGAGGAACTGAAGGCGAAAAACTCGATTGGCTGCGGGCTCGCTTGGCTGCGTTCTTGGAGAAGTTGGCGGCGGAGATCGAAGGTAGACTCATTGAAGAGCCGACATTCGTCGGAAAGCACGTCAACAACGCTCTCAAAGACGCTGCTGGGATTGTCCGCGGTCGATAGCATCGGAAGCCGACCCCCCGTCGCCCAATCTGTCGTCAGAGGAGCAAAGGGTTCATCGGTTCGGCCAGCGTCCACACCATCATGCTCGCCTGGGAACATTGATCTCCTGCCCCGCCATCGCGCGGGCTTCCGTTTCGGGCGCGCCGCAAGCTATTTCCCGGCTCCGAACCGCACCAGGCAGTCCAACCCTGCACGAAATGCAACAACCCTTAGGTGGCGCCATCGCGCGCTTACAAACTGGGAGCCACAATAAGAGGCGCCATCAGGCTCTTAACAGTCGCTGGCGTCTTCTTGCTTGAACCTTGACCACCTCCACCCGTCCCCGACGGCCCTCCTCCTCCGGAACCTTGCGCCGAAGCTTCTACCACAAAAAGTACGAACTGGTAGAACTCGTCGCTTCCGTATTCCGAATTGACCCGGATTTCTCCCCCTGGCGTGCCAATCTCGCGCGCACCGTTCAATATTTCTGCGTCGGATTTGGGAGAAACGAGCCAGTCGTTTCGAAGTTTTTCGTTTTTGACGAGCGTCTGCTCTTTCGGTGCCGCGCCGGCCTTCGCCAAGGCAGCTTTCAAAGGCTCGCAAAGCACGCACCCCGGGCGTTTTATGAACGTCGTGTCGGGATGTACCTCCACCAGCTGCAGCTCGCCCTTGTGACTACCAAAGCAGTAGCCATTGGAGGCCTGCCATTTCCAATACGTAATTCTCTGCCCCCCGCCACCGGAACTGCTCGTCGTTTTTTTGATATCGATAGGTAGCTTCAGCACCGTTCCACTTATGGTTGTTGTCGACGGCCCGGCGCCGGTTTCATTGCCCCCAGTGCTTGTTCCTATAATCGGATACTCACACTCAAACTCCGTAGCCGATAAAGCTCCTACGCCATATTGATAGAGCGCTCGTAAGCGCCTGAGTTGATCAGGATCCGTCAGCGGGTCCAACGTCCATGCTTGTGTCCAACTGCCCGTCCCTCCGAGCGTCCCCCCCTTAGCGGCCCGCGCCGCTCCGCTGGCATTACTAGCCATCGAGCTCAACGTGGTGCTCGTCGTCTTGGATAAACTATCCATGACACTTGTAGAGTTGGAAAACGGAAAAGACACGGAGGAGTTGACTGCGTCGCTAGTACTGACGGTGCCGGCAGGAATGGCTACTTGCGAGGGTATCGAATAGGGATCTTCAGAGAATTTACGTACGTTAAAAATGACTTGCCTGATTAGGAGTTCATCCAACGTGGAACCGAGATCCAATGTATTGTAATTCAGCAACGTACTAGCACAGCCACCCAACGTAAGCGACAGTCCAACAACTCCGGACACGAGCATCGCAGTGCGGCGGGCGAAACTCAGATCCCTCCCGCTGTTTTGAGACCTCATCGCCCCGTCCCCTTCATTCCGTCTGATTCAATGGAAAATGCCCCGCGGTCCCGACGCTCTCGATCGGGCTCTTTGGGCTAGAGAGCGGCAGGCATCGTGATATTTTCGTGAATTTCTGCCGTTCCTTCTCACCGCCCTCCGCTTTCGCGCGACAAAGTGCCATCAATCAACGGCAATGCTGCTCGCGCATCAAACGCGACGTGCGGCGCAGACCTTGGAGCCAAGTGACCATTTGGTGCAGCGCTAGAGGAGTAGAGCATCCATAGGCTCGATCAGCTCAGGACCATCGTTCTTGACGTTCCCCACCCGCTTATCCACCGGCCACATTTTTGATGCGGTCGGCCGGACACGAAATGAGGAGCCCCTTCAACTCAGCGTCGCTTGCCGGCTCTTCGCCGAGCCACTTGGACCAGTCGGCTTCGTCGAGGATCACCGGCATCCGGTCATGTAGCGTCGATATCAGATCGTTCGGTTCGGTCGTGATGATCGTGCAGCTGCGCACAATCTCCCCGTTCAGGGGATCGCGCCATTCGTCCCACAGGCCGGCCATCGTCATCAGACTGTCGTCGGCCATGCCAATCGCGAACGGCTGCTTGTCGGCGACACCGGTCTTGCGCCACTCATAGAGCCCGTCGGTCATGACCAGACAGCGCTGCCCCCTCCTCCAGGCATCACGAAACGCCGGCTTCTCGGTGATCGATTCCGCGCGGGCATTGAAGGTCGAGAATGCCATCTTCGCGTCCTTCGCCCAGCGCGGGATCAGCCCGAAGCGCATCTTCCCCGGCACCCGCTTGCCGTCGGCTGAGCGGGATCGCAGTCAGGAGCGTTCCCGTCGGCGGAATATTCCACGACGGAGCGATGTTCGGCGCCGACGAGTCCGGATCGAATTTCAGCTTGATCCGAATTTCGCTCCACTCGTTAGCGAGGCGGACCCGACCACACATGCTTGCACTCCCTCGCACCTTTTCCTCTCACGTAGCCGCGCGACGCTGATGCGCAGGCGTCGGTAGCTCCCTCTCAAGATAGGCATTCGCCACAATCAACGTGCGTATAAGTGTCGGGAGAACGCCGGGCTAATGCGACACTTGTCCGAGGCGGTCATACAATCGCAGCTCCGCCATCACGTGGAGCTCGAAAGCGAGCGTCCGGCTGATCCTCAGGAGCGACATCGCGGCGACCCGCGCATCCCCGCCGCATTCTGCGATCATCGCATCGATTGCCTCGTCATCGCGAGACGTCTCCTCCTGCGCTGCCAGCGTCTTCAAGGCATCCAGCAGCGCTCTCATGACCTCTTCCCATCTATCGATGATGAGAACATATATAGAACGACTGCCCACGTTTTGTCGAGTCCGCCTCTCCAGGGCCGTGGGTCACTTTGAATTTCCATTGTGGGTGGATTTCGGAGGGTCCGTTTTCGGGCGCCGTGACGAGAGATCAGAAAATCACCTTGCGGATGGCGCTAGCCAGGAGCCGACCGCTGGCCGACAGGCGCCGTCTGTGATCGAATGAACCGGTCGAAGATCGTACGAGTTGGAATCCGATGACGCGACGGGAGTTGTTGAAGGCAGCCGGCGTGGCGACCATCGCCCTTCCATGGCCTGCGTTGGCGCAGAGAGACCTGCCGCTTGTCGCGGTGCTCGCGACGGCGACAGTCGACGTGGCGAGGCAGAGGATTGACGCCATCCGCAAGGGCATGCTGGAGGCAGGTCTCGCCGAGGGCGTCGATTATTCGTTCGCACTGCGCTTCTCCGGCGGCGTCCTTGATGGGCTGCCCGGGTTAGCGCTGGAATTGGCCGCGCTGAGGCCGCGCGTCATAGTCGCGGGAGGGGCTGCGGTCCCTGCCGTTCACAAGGTTGTTCCCGATTTGCCGATGGTCTTCACCGGGTATGCCGACGATCCGATCAAAAACGGACTGGCAGAAAGCTATGCGCATCCGGGCTGGAATACGACCGGCAATGTGTTGAATGCACTTGGCGGCGACGAGCCCCTGACCCGAAAGCGTCTCGGATTGCTCAAGGAGTTAGTCCCGGATGTGAAGCGGGTCGGCTTCCTCTCGACGGTAATTGGGAGCGTGGCCGGTGAGTTCGGTTGTGAAATTGTGCACTACGCCACCGAAAGCATCGACGACATCGAGCCCCTGTTGCGCGGTGGGGATGGCGTGGATGCCCTTTATATCTCGGGCGGGCCGCTGTGGATTTCTAATATAGCGCGCGTATTGCCGATCTTGATAGCGACCGGAAAGCCAACGGTTGGCACCTATCCCGAATGGGGACGCGGGGGGCTTTTGATATCCTATGCGGCCGACATAATCGACGGCTATCGCCGCGCCGGGACATATGCCGCGAAAATCCTTCGCGGCGAGAAGCCGGGCGACCTGCCGATCGAGCAGGCGAGCAAGTTCACGCTAGTCATCAACGCCAAGACCGCAAAGCAGCTCGGCATCAACGTGCCGACAAGTTTGCTGGCGCTCGCCGACGAGGTGATCGAGTAGCTCACCTCGTGCGACGCACGAGTTCTGAAGTGGCCTATCGCTAAGATCACTCGCCAACGCCCGCGCGGCGTCCGGTCGGGGCTGGACGACCGCAATGGGTCGGAAGGGCAAATTCAAACTGACCCAATGCCCTCTCCAGGCCGTCCACTTTTGGGCCAGGCGCAAACTTCCCATTTTTTGTCTTGCCGGCTACGCTCGATGCAACCGCGGCCGAATGCCCCCCAATCAGCGGCTAGGACCCTGCCCGATCTTCGGGTTGGTGCAAGGTCCGCCTTTTCCAGATCAGCAATCCTCGCCGCGCCTATAGTGGCCATGAGAGCTTTCAGCTGCCAAGATGACGTTCGTACGCCTCGGATTGCCTCGTCAGAGCACCGTGACGAACGCATGTGACATATAGAGAAATAGAGAGCAGCCGTGAAGGACCAGCAGGGCCGCGAGCGCCAGAT
>Ga0206870_1106_pt1 | contig 20704 bp, 14 predicted proteins | sample Alteio_BWOrgCont_36_FD_152620 | JGI IMG/M metagenome (GOLD analysis project Ga0206870, IMG submission 152620) | Enriched cells from forest soil in Barre Woods Harvard Forest LTER site, Petersham, Massachusetts, United States -... | ecosystem: Environmental > Terrestrial > Soil > Temperate forest >... | reverse complement strand
CAACACTTATCATCTACTCGGTTGCGATAGTGGTTTTGATCGTGCTGATCTGGTGCTCAGCACTCCCTACCCTAAATCACGTTGTCATTTCGGTTGATGTACTCAACCGATGGATGCTCGACCGCGAAAACCTAATTGTCATCGATGTGCGAACGAAAGGGCTTCGCCACACTCCGGAAGACAATGTCACCGGCGCTTTGAAGATGCACGTCAGCCAACTGCCCAGCCTACTCCAATGGATACCTCCGCAAACAACCCTTGTATTCTGCTGCCAGAATGAAACTAATTTTATCGACATCCACATAGAAGAGGCGCTTCACAAAGCGAAGATAGATACCATTTATCTGTTGTTGCGCGTATCGCAAGAACCTGCGGTTCGCGCATCGGATTTTTCGAGTCTTAGACGCCGTCAACGAGCAGGGTCATAGCATGGACGGAAACTTTCATTCGTCACCCTCGCAAGCACTTTTTTCAGAGCTTATAGGCCGGTGCTCCATACCGCGTGTGCCATCACTGTTTTCAGCGTCTCACTGCAACTGTAGCTTCCGCACACAAAAAAGAGACCGCCGGAAGAAATCCGTCGGTCTCTTTGGCACTTTAGGAGAAGGAAAGTCCTTTAGCCGACTACTCCAGCCCTGTTCGCGATCACCGTCTCAAGGTTTTCATTTTGGATTTTTTGCTCCCTGCCGCGAGAATAAACAAAGGTTTGGCCAGTAACGCGTCCTGGGTAGAACCACCGGACGAGCGTTGCGGGACTACCTGAAGAGGTTGCGAACTGAAGTTCTGTAGTATCGGTCGGCTCGATGCGGTCAGTCGGCCTCGTCAGCATGGTGGCAATTAACTGCGAGTGATCTGCGTTATAGATCTCAACCACGTTGCTCGCGAGGCCCATATTTGCCAGAGTCTGGAACCAATACGTACCAGGTACCAAAACGCGGTTCCCCGGTATGTGAAACGGCTCGTTGATGGTGAGGTTGGTCATCTGGTACGATTCATCCGCATGCACAAACGGAGCTGCCATCGCGAGCGCAATCGTTGCGCCCAGAGCGAATCCCAGTAGTTTTAAAGCTTTCATAAGACCCTCCTGTAAATCCGAGGTAATTCATCTGACATCAATTGGACGGTTATCGTTCCGGAGAAGATGTGCGGACGAATCCAGTAAGTCCGAGGCCGGCGATGCTGTAGGTGATTGGCGAAAAACGGTGGCAGACTTACCAGGGCCGCGAAAATAGCAGTCTAACCGTTGAAACAGAAGCCCAAAGCGATTTCATCTCAATGCTGCAATACCCACATATTGGACGGAAGTCGACGCCACCGAAGCGATGTTCCGTTGGTTCGGGCAGGACCTGTAGGAACGGGCACTCGGAAATGAGCCCGTTACCCATCTCCATCATGGCAGAGGGAGTTGTTATTGGTACTGGTGCGCTCGGTACAACCCATTGCTTTCGTGCAAGTCTCAATACAGCATCGTCAAATCCAAAACGCCAGTTTCTGGGCTGTAGATCTACTTGCTCAAGTCGGAGTTCATACATCTCATAGAGGCGCTTTCGTGTTAGGAGGCACCAGCGTCAAGGTGCCCATGCGGAGTTCTACAGCGCAGTGGACACTGGTTGGGTCAGGTCTTCCGTCGAACGTGCCCATAAAGCGGATAGCAGGGAATCCGCTCACTGCCTCCAAGGCTTCGGCATATTCGGCACACAAGCCGAAAAGAGCTGGATGTGTAGTTTTCGAATGCCTATCGCTACCCGCCCACCATGCATCGCAGCACGATTCTCCGCAAAAGTAGAAGGGTCGGAGATGTGTTGGAAGTGGCGTGTTGCAATGTCGACAGCACGATTTTCTCATGCGATGAACCTCAATCCTAGTCATGGCTAACCTTTAGATTTCCTCAGCCGAGCCCAACTGGCCTCAACTTCGGCTGACCACTGAAGAAGACGCTGGTACTCGGGGCTCTCTGCAGCTCCCTGGGCAACGGCTCGCTGAACAGCTTGCGCGATCCCCTCTGAGAACGACTTCTTCTCCTCAGGATGAAGAGCCCATCTACCAGATTGAGTGATATCAACTCCCACATCCGTCCGTTTTATAAGTCCACGGAGTTCCAAGCGACGAATCGTGCGTGAAATTGACGCCGCAAAGATTCTTCGGTTCCCGTGAACAATGGGATCATATATATGAGAATAGAGTTGACGACCTGACATTGCACCTTCGTGGTCCAAATGTCGGAGTACTTTTTCCATTGCCGCAGATAGCGAGTCTTTGTTCACGGTTTTTGTCTTTCGTGAATGCCGTTACGCTGCAGACTTCGCCGTGACCGTTCGTGCCTGCGTTTTAGAATTGAGGGTGGCGTGGATCGGATAGAGCGTGAAATTCACGAGCCTGTTATAGCACGCACAAGTGCAGCAGAGCAGTGCGGTCCGCTCGAATTGAGGAAACAATACGGGGTTCCGTGCCCAAAAGTCACAGTGGCCTAAACATGTGTTTTGCGATGTTCGTCAGATTTTCGCGTGGACCCCTGAAACGCCTGCTGTTAAGCTGCAGAAACGTGAATTTTGCCACGGCAGTACTGGCCCGGTACATGGACGAGAAGGGCGTTCTATGAAAGGGGATGTCAATAAAAATACTTCGGCGACGACTGGAGATTGAGATGAAATCCAGCCCGCATTGCGACGGAGCGCTGTGGTTTGTTCTGTCTGGCAGGTTCATGGTGATTTCGAATCGACAGCCGATTTTTCCGGACGCAGCAAGCAGAGCGGTTGCAATTGCCAACCATGGTTCTATCTGAGACTCGCGGCCTATGGCTTTTTCTGGTTGTCCGAGGGGGCATAGGGTTACTCGAGAGACTTGGTGCGTAAGGCACCGCTTCAGCCTAACGCCCTTCGGGATGCTCGCCCTCGAACCAGAGCGCCGGGAAATCAGGCCATCGCCGAAATGAATCTGCGATGACGAAGTTCTCCGCAGGCGCTCAAGCTGCCTGCTGCTTCAGATGCTCAGCGTCTAAACACACTCCTTTCTTCCAGACCAGCAAAGTGATCGCGGCAATTTTCCGGGCCAGCGTGAGTCGTGCCAGGGAAGGTTTCATCCCGCGAGCCACCATACCAGCGTAAAAATCCTGCAGAGGTCCCGAGATGATAGCGGCTCTTGTGGCCGCGCCCTTGAAGATATTTTTCAGATCGTGATTGTGATTGGCATTCAGCCCACGGATCGAAACAGGTCTCTTCGTTCGTAGGAGTTGGCCTGTGACGTACCGGTAGTCGCCACTGCTGTACGTCTTCAAACCAAGACCACTGTAGGCCCAGAGCTGCCGCTTGGTGCGAAACCGGTGCGGTGTTTGGATCAGCGCCACCAGCAGAGCCGCGCGAATCGGCCCGATGGAAGGAATCCGGCGCAACAGTCCCACCGCGTGGTGCTTTTGGCTCTCCGCCAGCAAATCGTGCTTCACCTGATGATGTAGCGTTCGCAGGGCATCAAGTTGCTGATAGTGGAACTCGGCCCGGCGGTGAACACCTGGTTCGCTAATGCTCCAGCCACTTGTGGCGATGCCCTAGTGAGTACACCCGCTCGCCCGCACAAGGAATGGCCCAGCTTCTATACAGCGCCTTCAGACGGTTCATTACCCGGATGAGATCTTGCGTGACGGCCAGGTAGCTGCGGGCCAGCTCTTTCAGAGTTCGTATGCCGTTCTCTCCATGGTAGACCGGTGAAAGCAGCGCTGTTCGGAGTAGATCGGCGAGCTTGCGGGCATCGATTCGGTCATTCTTGTTGCCGGCTTTCAACAGCGCATTTTTCCTGGGATCGCAGACGACCACCTGGCTCACATGTGGCTTCAGCAGGTCGTGCAGCCAATGGGCACAGGTTCCTTCCTCAAAGGTGACATGCAAGCTTCCGCGGAGTCCGTGAATAAACTGCAGGATCGTTGCCGCTTTCGTTTCGAGGATCGATTCCATCAGCAGCTTGCCGGCGGAATCGAGAACTACCGCCGAAATCGTTGCCTGGTGAACATCCAGCCCAATATACTTGCCATCATTCATGAGGGCGCTCCTTCGTCTGTAGGTCTTGGTGCGAACGATCAAAACCTACTCCAAAGGGCGCCCTTTCATAATGCGTTACTCAGGACCTTGGCCAATTCGACGTGAGCCGCGAACGCAATCTCGTTGCAAAAGCAACGCTTTAAGGATTGACCTCGGAGCGACGATTGATTTTTTCCGCGAGCTCGGACTAAGCGATCAGCGCATCGACCTTGCCATGCTGCGCACGCCGGACAGCCATGGCCGACTCGAGCGCCCCGCTTCCTCACGCCGCCTGCCATCACAGATCACCGCAACGCCCCCGTGAACGCTCTGGGATACCTCCGTCTCATGTTCGCCGTCGATTGAAGATACGACTTAGTCGATCTTCCAGCTATCGTTCCTTCCCAAGCGAAAACAAGGATGTCGGGCTTTGCGATGTTGCCCCTCCAATTCGGCTTGGTCGGAAAGAATGCCCATTTAAGCTTAATTTAAGATCTTTATAACCGCGATTAAAGGACCCTCAGGGGCGTTTCGTAGATTGTAGGGTACGGGAAAGACGGAACCGCAAACGGGGACCTTGTTCAAACTCGCTCGTTAACTGCCTTGTTTTCTTGATCCGGAGACCCTGAATACGGTGGAAATGAAACGAATCGGCGTGACAGTTCGATGGATATGCGCGCTGGGAATAGTATTGTCTCTTACGACTATCGGAGCTAGGGCGACTGCAGCTGAATGTCAGTATTCGCAGCTACTCAGAGCCCATCTGATACGTGTCCGGGGCATGCTGGTCGCTATCGTGGCTGCAATGCCAGAGGACAAGTATGAATTCCGGCCTACGAAAGGTGTCCGCAGCTTCCGGGAGATGGTCGAGCACTTGATCACCGATTCTTACACGCACGCAGGGTACGTGATGGGAAAAAGCCGGGCACAGTCGGAGAAAATTGCGGGAGAAAAGACCAAAGGTATGAGGACTCGCGGTGAGTACCTGAGGGCCATGGGAGAAGCCTTTGATTTCGCGGATAAGATGTTCGCGGGGATTACGGCCGAAAATGCTATGGACACGGTTACGACAATGCGCGGTGGCAAGGCAACCCGTGTCGAAGCTGCCTTGCAAGCGTTCGAAGACGATATGGACCACTACGGCAACTTTGTTGTGTATCTCAGGTTGAACGGTCTAGTTCCGCCCGACACGGCCGAAAACCTGAAGCGGCTAAGGGTCGAACAAGACCATTACTAGCATGCGATTTGCGCGAATACTTATGCGGGTATTGGAGGGTATATGAATCCAAAGGAATCTGCCCGGCGGCGATTTCTTAAAAACGGGGCAGCGCTGGCCGGTTTGGCTGCGGGAGCAATGCGGTCTGCGAGAGGAAAAGCACTCGAGGTGCCGTACGAAGGGTTGGACAAGATCGATCAGCCCTACGGCGGACGCTCCCGTTTCGACCGCATAGCGCGCATGGTAGAAAAAGAATATGGTGCCGGAAGAAGCGCCTCACTCGTAACTCCGATTCAACACTTGAGAGGTATCATCACTCCCGGCCCTCTGCACTACGTCCAAAATCACGGTTACTTTCCTCCAGATATCGATCCCGACAAGCATCGTCTCATGATCCACGGTTTAGTGGACCGCCCTCTGATTTTCACGCTCGATGATCTGGGATACCTGCCTTCCGTATCTCGCATACATTTCCTCGAGTGCGGCGGAAACAGCAACCCTAAAACGAAGCACACCGCCAAGACCGTTCAGGAGACACACGGCAGAACCAGTTGCAGCGAATGGACGGGCGTTTTGATGTCGACCTTGCTCGAAGAAGTCGGAGTTCAAAAAGCAGCGAGCTGGATCGTTGTAGAGTCGGCGGACAGGGTGTACACGAAGAGCATTCCTCTAGCGAAGGCCTTGGACGACGTTTTGTTGGCGTACGGGCAGAACGGCGAACCAGTCCGTCCTGAAAATGGTTACCCATTGAGAATGGTGGTACCTGGCTGGGAAGGAATGGCAAACGTGAAGTACGTGACACGAATCAAGTTAGTGGACGGCCCATATATGGATCGTTGGGAAACCACAGTTCAACCCAGTCCGAGGCCGGACGGCAAATCACGTTGGTTTCAGTTCGAGCAGGGGCCTATATCTGTAGTCACGCGTCCGTCGGGCGGGCACCAGCTGACTGGGCCCGGATTCTACGAGATCACTGGTTTGGCGTGGTCCGGTGCAGGCGCCATTAGGAGGGTTGAGGTTTCCACCGATGGTGGCCGCAACTACAAAGACGCGCAGCTCCAGGAGCCTGTGCTCCGAAAGGCCCATACTCGGTGGCGTTTTAACTGGAAGTGGGACGGAGAAGAGGCAGTGCTTCAATCTCGATGCACAGATGAGACGGGTACAGTTCAGCCGACTGTGGAAGAAGTAGCTAAAGTCTGGAATGTCAGCTTGGAGTATCTCCGAACCAAGGACAAAGGCGAGGACATGTCCGCCAAACATTTCAACGCTATTTGGCCCTGGAAGGTGACACGAGACGGGAGCATTCACAATGCACTGCTTACTTAAACTCGTTGCGCCCATATTGGTTCTAGCTCTTGGTGCTTCGGCGATGGCTCAAGGACCAAAATATGGGCGTGGTAAAGCTCCAACCGCAGAGGAAATTCGAGCCGCAGACATTTCGATCGGTCCGGCCGGAAAGGAGTTGCCGTCGGGTAGCGGCACTGCCAAGCAGGGTGCGGATATCTATACGGAGAAATGCGTTTCCTGCCATGGAGTGAATGGGGAAGGTAACAAGGTTATTGGTGCTCCGCGTCTGCTTGGAGGAACTGGGGCGAATGTTGGAAACTACTGGCCATTTGCGACGACAATCTATGATTGGATCAATCGCGCAATGCCTTTTGACAAACCAGGATCGCTCACCCCAAACGAAGTCTACTCACTTACAGCATTTCTGCTGTATCGGAGTAACATCATTCAGGAAAGCACGGTCATTGATGCCCGGAGCCTGCCGAAGATCGAAATGCCGAATCGAAATGGATTTATTCCCTTGCCGTGGCCGGTGTACCCGTACGCAAGGCCCAGGCCATTTGGTCTCTATCCCTAGGGCATCACTTGTGAATATAGTGGCTGAATTGCTGCCGAGGAGTCGGAAGGGCTTGGTTTCGTTGAATTTATCGCGGTATGCGAAAGGCCCATGCGGCTCAGCAAATTAACAAACTGGGGATCAGAACGAAATGGATCGAGTAATGGATCTACCTTAGCGTATGCTAAATGTTCAGAACGCTCATCATATGCTTTCGAGAGCCACCAAAGGGAGCGCTGACGATCTCCTATCCCAAGGGTGATGAGCACCATGCTGAATGCGGGAACATATTCCTGGTGCGAGCGTTGCTTCAATTGTTCGAAAATGCGAAGCGACTGTTTCGTGTTACCGTTAAGAGCTTCGGCGTAGCCCAAGAGTCCATCTATGTACGGATTCTTGCCAGCAAGTCGACGTCCTTCCTGCAGCTCGTGGATGGCTTCACGATAGTCCCCTTTTGCTAAATAGGTTTTCCCAAGCCGGCTGTGGGCTTGCGAATCGTTAGGGGCCAATTCGAGGACGTGTCGGAAGGTGGCCACGGCCTCATCGTAATTCCGGCTCCAGTAGTAAATACGACCAAGTTCATTATTCACACTCAGCGAGGCGGGATCAAACCTCTGCGCATGCTTGGCTTCGCTCAATGCTTCGTCGAGACGCCCTACAACCGCAAGGGCTTTGGCGTGTTCAAAAAGTGCAACAGGATCATCAGGTTTTTTCGCGAGGACCTGCCTAAATTCTAGTTCGGCATTGGACCAGTTCCACTCATAGAGGAATGAGAGAACACCAAGACAGGTGTGAGCTTCTGGGAGTGAGTTATCGATCTGCAAGGCCTCTGTGCAGGAAACCTTTGCATTTGAGAAGGCCTCTTGTGCTGGCTCCATCCCGAGCGGAGGGAATTTCATGTAGGATGCAGCGATGCCGACATAGGCCTCGGCGTAACCCGGGTCTCTTGCAATCGCCTGCTGGAAAAGTCTAACACTTTGGCGCAGTCCCTCTTCTGTCCGCTTGCTCCACAAGTAACGCCCTTCCTGATAAAGCCGAAATGCCTCCCAATCTCTAGTGCCGTAAGCGTATGGACTTGCGGCCGATAGAAGAGGAGCTGATTTGTCTGCGCGATCAGCTTTCGATGTTCGATGGGTGTGGATGAATACCCCTATACTTATCCCAGCGAGAATTAGACTAAGCGCTAAAAGGCCTAGCTCGTACGCCCGCACGGACTCCCAAATTCGATTTGACGACGGAGCCTGGGGTACAGGATCGGCGCTCTCTGATCGGCCATTCGCGTCTGAGGATGAGATATTGATTTTGCGTAAGTCGGCGACAAACCGATAGCCTCGTCGAGGTACAGTCTCGATATACCTTCGATTACTCTGCTCATCCAATGCCTTCCGAAGCATCGAAATCGTAACCGTGAGGTTTCCGTCTTCAACAAAAGCTTCTCCCCAAATCGCTGCGATCAGTTCTGATCTTTCCACCAGGTGACCTTGCCGCTCCAGCAGGATCAGGAGTGTGTCAAATGCTTTGTCGGTGATGTGCACCGGGGTTCCGTCACGCAGAAGAAGACGTTCGGCAGCGTCTACTCGAAACGGTCCGAACTCGAACATATCGCAAGGGCTAGCGTTCATTTGGAAACCCCAACTTGCTGTGCGCCAGCTATACGCCCGAAGGTGAGCTTTGTCAAGGAGACCACCCGCTGATGGTTCTTGCGCGTCAATTTAAGGTTGATTTAAGAATTTTATAAGCATGCTTAAAGGACTACAGCCATCGCCCTAGCGTACAGGGCTAACACCGTGGGGATCGCGCAAGTCTATCGTGTGACTTCATTTGTTTGACAGCATTCGGACAATGCTCTGACGCTTTTCCGGGGGCGGGAAATGACGAAACTTCGCGTGTTACTGACCATCGCGTTGTTGGTGATTTTGGACGCTAGGATTGCATGCGCTCAGGTAGACACGGGCACGATTCTGGGTACGGCGAAGGATAGTTCTGGGGCCGTATTGCCTGGAGTTCAAGTGACGATTGTAAATATAGACACGGGAACGTCTCGCACAGCCACCACCGATGCGGGAGGACGCTATTCCGCGCCTTCTCTCACTTTGGGCAACTATCGTGTCACAGGCACTCTTTCGGGGTTTGAGACCATAGTTCACAGCGGGATTGTTCTCACTGTCGGAGAGGACGCCGTAGTGGACCTGACTCTCACCGTGGGAGGCGTGTCGCAAACTGTGGAGGTAACTGGCGCGGCGCCCCTCGTCGAGTCGACCACCGCGAGTTTGGGTTCCCTAGTCGACGAGAACACGATTCGCGCTCTGCCGTTGAATGGCAGAAGCTGGGATCAGCTGGCATTGCTGCAACCGGGAGTCGTTCTTCTCGATACAGGAGGGCTGGGCGGCAATTCATCATATTTATTTGGCACGGGCGAACGCTTCACCGTAGGTGGACAACGAGATGTCTCAAACAGCTTTCTGTTGGACGGCACGAACATCAATGATCAGGGTAATGGCACTCCGGGAGGCGCTGCAGGAACGAACTTGGGTGTAGATACGATCCGGGAGTTCAAAATCTTTACGAATTCGTTTAAGGCCGAGTACGGTCATTCGAGCGGCTCGGTTACCTCGGCCATCACGCGGTCTGGAACCAATAGTCTTCACGGCACTGCCTTCGAGTACATTCGAAATAGTTTCTTTGATGCGATGAACTATTTTGATGTCGGTTCTCGAACACCACCTTTCAAACGAAATCAGTTTGGAGGAGTACTGGGAGGTCCTATTAAGAAAGACAAGACGTTCTTTTTTGGAGGCTATGAGGGGCTACGGCAAGGACAGGAAACCACTCAGATCGCTACGGTACCAACCTCTCTGGCAAGGCAAGGAATTTTGCCTACGGTCGCAGGCGCTACCACGACAGTAAAGGTGCCAATAAACCCGGCCATTGTACCCTTCCTCAACCTGTATCCGCTGCCCAATGGTCGCGATTTTGGAGACGGAACGGCACAATTTCTGTCTGCACCTAACGTTATAACCAACGAAGATAACTTTATGGTTCGAGTAGATCATCAGGTGAATTCGAAGACAGGCATATTCGCACGGTACACCTACGACAACGACAGCGTGAATGCTCCTCAGTCGATCCCAACGGAGTCCGTGCTTACAGGCTCACGGAGACAATATGCCACTTTCCAGGCAACGAGCGTACTGAGCACAAAGGCTGTCAATAACTTTCGTTTCGCTTACAATCGCACGCACAGCACTTTTGACGAAGCTTTTGTGCCCGCTCCAGGTCCTCAGACATCAATCATTCCGGGCGAGCCGTTTGGGAACGTGGGGGTAGGTAGCTCGGGCGCCACTTTCTCCCTCACTTCACTGGGTATCTCAAAGAATGACTACAAATGGGCCTATAACATATTTGAATGGAGCGATGACTTCAGCTATACAGCCGGAAAGCACTCTCTAAAAATTGGCACGGACATACAGCGCTTGCGAGATAACACTGGGATACCCAACACTCTCTTCGGATCGTATACGTTCGCCACACTCAGTACTTTTCTGCAAGGGCAGGCCTCTCAACTCGCTGCATCATCGCCACTCGGAGTGTTTCCTGCCTTTGAAATACGCCAGAGTCTGTATGCCGTTTACGGGCAGGACGACTACGCAGTTAATTCCCGCCTGACTCTGAACCTCGGTTTGCGATGGGAAGCTACTACCGATCCATATGATGTAAAGGGGCAGATGGCGATCCTGCCCACACCCCTAGCCACTGCTACGATCGTGTCGGATCACTTTTTCGCAATCACGAAAAAGAATTTTGAACCTCGGCTCGGCATTGCTTGGCAGCTCGATGCGAGCGGGAAAACGGTTCTGCGGGCGGCCGGTGGTATATACCATAATCAATTTTTCCCGTGGGCCTATGCGCAGTCAATCAGTGAGCTTCCTTTTTTTGGCAACCTTAAGCTGAATAATCCGCCCTTTCCCAATGGATATTTGGCATTGAAACCAAGCACAGCGAATCCAAAAGTGATGACTCCGGTCGAAAAAACTCCGGTCACTGATCAATATAACGTGTCGATTCAACGGCAGCTTTCACCAAGCACGGTCGTCCAAATCGCTTATGCGGGCAATCATGCGAACCATCTTTTGATTTTGTCAGAGGCGGATACTCCAATTCCTACTTTTATCAACGGAAATGTGGGCCAGCCGTTCTACGCTGCTGGGGCGCCCCGCTTGAATCCTACATTCAATGGGATTCAGCTGATTTCAACAACCGCCAATTCCGTATACAACTCAGGAACGGTCATGTTACGGAGGCAGCTTTCCCACGGACTCCAAGGACAGGTGTCTTACACCTACTCGGCAGCCATGGACGAATCTTCTACCACAACATCATCAGATCAGACGCGTGATCCTTCTGAAGTGTTAAATCCTTGGGACCCCAAGCAAGACTGGGGACTCGCAGACTTCAACGCGAGACACGCAGTTGTCGGTAATTTTACCTACATCTTTCCGTTTCGATTTGAATCGAAGGCACTCGGAGCCCTAATAGGTGGCTGGACTTTAGACGGTATCGTCACCATTACATCGGGCTTGCCGTTTAGTGCGATTGATACCACCGCCGTTTCGAGAGATGACGCCAGTAGCCTCTCTGAGCGACCGAACCTCAATTCAGGATTCAGTCCGAATCCGATTCACGGGACTTCGGCGGGGTGTTCTGGTTTCCCTGCCGGCTCACGCTTGGGAGGCCCTACAAATTGGTATGACCCCTGTGCATTCTCTTTGCCTGCTGCTGGAACGTATGGTGACTTAGGGAGGAATACGGTTATAGGTCCGGGCGTTTCGAATGTGGTTATGGCGCTGGAGAAGAGCTTTAAAGTGAGCGAAGGGAGCGGTCTGACTTTCAGAGGCGAAATCTTCAATGTCTTCAATCATCCAAATTTTGGCTTGCCGAACACCGTCGCACTAGCGGCAAACGGCCAGGCAAGTCCGTCGGCCGGCGTTATTACGTACACGACGACGAGTTCCCGGCAGGTTCAATTTGGGCTCCGCTTTAGCTTTTAGGGGTTTTGGGGTTGGGTCGACTTTGCGTCATTCCCAAGGATTCTCGACTTCCAGTTCTGACTAAGGGACCATGCCTCGTTGTGGACATCCGTGATTTTAAGAGACTCTAGTGGGTAAAATCATTCGCCGGTTCGCAGCGCCTTCCCTGGCGGCTCTCTTTCTAGCGGCCGCTATGCCAGTTCACGCCCACATCGCCCACATCGAGATTAGCCGCGTCGAATCTCCAGCTTTTGAGGGCTTCTCGTTTGGCAAAACCGGTCAATATAAAAAACTGGTAGGGCGAGCCTACGGCGAAATTGACCCTAAAGACCGCCGAAACGCTTTGATAACGGACATTCTCCTGGCTCCACGAAACTTAAAGGGAATGGTTGAGTACTCGACCGACATTTACATACTAGAACCAATCGACCCTTTGAAAGGAAACCACCGTCTATTCTTTGAAATTAACAACAGAGGGGTGATTGCTTCACTGCGTCAGTTCAACGACGCAACGACCCGCGGGACTGATCCTTCGAAGATAGCAGACGCAGGGAACGGATTTCTGATGCGTCAGGGTTACACGATACTTTGGAGTGGTTGGGATCCTACAGTGCCACCAGGCAACGGTCGCTTCACGATTAACTTACCCATCGCGCACAATCCCGACGGTTCCCAGATCGTCGGCCCGTCGCTCGAGGAATTTGTCGTAGACGACGCCTCTACTACCAAAGAAGCCCTGACTTATCCGGTCGCAGATCTGGATAAGTCTAAGGCTCAGCTTACAGCACGAGTTCGCTATGAGGATAAGCCCACAGTCGTCCCGCCGGCTGCCTGGGACTATGTTAGTATGAATGCGATCACCCTACTGCCAGTCGGAACTCCATTCCAGCAAGGTTCCTTGTACGAGTTCACATATCCAGCGACAAACCCGATGGTAGCTGGATTGGGCTTCGCAGCGATTCGTGACGTTGCTTCCTTCCTGCGCCGTACTTCCAAAGGTAATCAGAATCCGTTCGCGGGCGATATTCAATTCGCATATACCTCTTGTGTATCCCAGCCTTGTCGCGCAATGCACGATTTTCTTCGTTTAGGATTTAACGAAGATGAAAGTAGTCAGATGGTTTTTGACGGTGTCCTGAATTGGGTTGGCGGAGGAAATGGAATTTTTTTGAATTATCGATTCGCGCAGCCTGGAAGAACCCACCGCCAGCATATAGCGCGATGGTTTCCGGAATATCAGTTTCCCTTTACGAACCGGGTTATCTCCGATCCCGTGACTGGAAAAACGGATGGTTGGCTTCGCCGCTGTCTTTCCAGCCACACTTGCCCTAAGATTTTTGAAGTCAATTCCGAAAACGAATACTGGGCTAAAGCCGCCTCGGTATTCCAACTAGATGGTGCGGGAAAGGACCTCTTAGATCCTGAAAATGTCCGGAACTACTTCCTTTCGAGCCTCCCTCACGGGGCGGCTGAGGGGCCCGGTATCTGCCAGCAGCCAAGAAATCCCCTCGAACCTAATCCTATTCTACGCGCTCTCTTGGAGGCGCTCGACCAATGGGTTGCGAACGGCAAGATTCCGCCGCAAAGCAGAATGCCCAGACGAGCCAACGGTACGCTTGTTCCCTCTCTGCCCCAGGCCGGGATGGGATTTCCCAAAATCCCTGGGGTCCAATATAACGGCCGGATCCATACTGGGGATAGGTTTGATTTTGGGCCGCAATTCGACGAGGGTATTTTGACGATTCTGCCGCCGACTCTCATTGGAACTCCTTATATGACTTTCGTTCCTAAGACGGATGCCGACGGGAACGACATTGCCGGAATTCGTCTTCCCGAGGTGGCTGTGCCGCTCGCAACCTATACCGGATGGGCTCTTCGCGCAAACGCTGGAGACGAAGGATGCGATGGTGCCGGGCAAAAAATTGACTTCCCGCTATCGAAGACGAATCGCGAAGCCTCAGGTGATCCACGACTATCCATCGAGGAGCGGTATCCCACACATCTTGGCTACGTGAGTCGCGTCCAAAAAGTTGCGGCTGAGTTGCGTGAACAACGGCTCCTGCTAGAAGAAGATGTTCAGCGTTACGTCGAGCAGGCAGCCAAGAGCACCGTTGGAAACCAACCCTAGTCACAGTAGATTAAGAATCGCCCAGTCTGTTGGAGACTCTTCTCAAAAAGTGTTTCATGCTGTTTGTGCTTTCGAACGATCCGATCAACTAGCCCGAAGCCGTATATGGTGCAGGCCGAAGTCTCCGCTGCCGTTCCCCAGTGGTCGGACTACCGGAGATGTGGAGTAATAGCCCGATATTTGACCGAGTGGCGCGTTAATCAGGCGCTTGGATTTTAGTGGCGACCATGGGAGCATCTGTCCTTCGGCGCGATGAGCGATACTAAAAGTCCAGGCGCATCGAAACAAATTAGCTGCCTCGAAGATGTACCAATGGCGAGCGTGCTCGGTAGCAGAAACCGGTTTTTAAACCGCTACTTTCGCCCCTTGGCTATGACTCCCTTTATCATCGTGCTATGCATCGTCTTCTGGTTCTTTCCAAAATCTTCAAATCGAATCCAACTTATTATCGCCGTCCCAGCTCTGCTTTGGGCGGGCGCGGTGCCGATTTACGCTTTGGTGGTCAAGGGCAGACTTTTGCGGTTTCCCTGTCCCCGTTGCGGCGCGCCATTTGGATTGGATTCGGTATGTGGATCAAGAGACTTGGTGTGCAAGACACCCCTTCAGCCTAACGCCCTTATGGATGCTCACCCTCGAACCAGAGCGCCGGGAAATCAGGCCATCGCGCAAATGAAACTGCGATGAGAAAGGAGCGCCCTCATGAATGACGCAAAGTATATTGGGCTGGACGTTCACCAGGCAACGATCTCGGCTACGGTTCTCGATTCCACCGGCAAGCTGTTGATGGAGTCGATCCTCGAAACGAAAGCAGCAACTATCCTGCAGTTTGTTCACGGGCTCCGCGGAAGCTTGCACGTCACCTTTGAGGAAGGGACCTGTGCACATTGGCTGCACGATTTGCTAAAGCCGCATGCAAGCCAGGTGGTGGTCTGTGATCCACGGAAAAATGCCCTCTTGAAAACAGGCAACAAGAACGACCGGATCGATGCCCGCAAGCTGGCCGATCTTTTGCGAAGCGGGTTGCTTTCGCCCGTGTACCACGGAGAGAACGATGCCAGCAAGATTTGCGACTGTCTGCGCTGTGATTTCCTGCCGGAGTGCTACATGGCCTCAAAAGCGATTCGCGAACGGCGGCGGACGCTACGTTATCGCAACCTGCTGGTCCGGCAGATGGTGCAGATGAAAAACAAGATTGCCGTGCTGCTGATGGAAGCAGGGGTGAGCTACAACAAGCAGCGGCTGCACAAGTCCGGCTATTTCCGGGAGCTGCTGGCTACCAACCCCGAAATCGATGAAGGGCTATGCTCTCTGCTGCGCTTGTGTCGGGAGACCGTGGTGCGTTTGCAGAGAACAGAGAGTGCACTGGTGCGATCACTGGAAGGAGATGCGCTGCTCCGGGATCGCGTGGAAAGGTTGATGACCATCCCCGCGGTGGGGCCCATCACTGCGCTGACTTGGGCCTTGGAGGCGGGAGACATCCAGCGCTTTTTATCGATCAAAAAGGCCATCAGCTACTGTGGGTTATGTGGGGCTGAGAAGAGCTCAGCGAATTCCGTGCAACGCACACCAATCTCGAAACAGCGCAATAAGCATTTGCAGACAACGCTGATTGAGGCGGCAAAAATGGCACCTCGGTACAGTCCAGAGCTCGCCCTGCTCTATGACAAGGAGAGAAAGAAAGGCAACGCCAATCGCGCAACGCTCGCGGTAGCCCGCAAGCTGGTGGCCTATTTGATGGCTGTCGATCGTGGCCAGCGCAATTTTCAGGTGCTGCAAGCTGCTCACCAACCCGCTGCGTAAGAGGTGGTGAGCAACATAGAGAATTTCTCGGCGCATAGCCTGCCAGGTCTTGCCGTTAAGCGGACTGGGCAAAAGGGCGCAAGCTCTGGATGCTCCCATTGAGTAGTTTCGAGACTGGCAGGAGATCACATACTCAATCTTCTGTGAGGCCCATGCTTGTCATTTATCAAGCCCGGACTGAGCGATGGCTCAGATTGAATCCTGGCCGTGCAAAAGGCGGCACGCGAAATCCGTGCCTTGGAAATCGATACAACCGATTTCCACTTTCGCACCGCCTCAGGCGACGATGGGCAACCTTCATCCGGGAACGGAACACGAGTGGGCCGAGACAGCAAATGGAAGTCTGGTTCTCTTAGGAATAGGAACCACAGGCCGAGAGGCCCTAAAGAGTGCGGCGAGAAGTTGTCACAAGAATTTTGTACCGGCGCTCCTCTGGAAGCGCGTCAGGAGACTTTTTGTCTCTTGACAAAGACCTATCATGGAAGTCTGGTTCTCTTAGGAATAGGAACCACAGGCCGAGAGGCCCTAAAGAGTGCGGCGAGAAGTTGTCACAAGAATTTTGTACCGGCGCTCCTCTGGAAGCGCGTCAGGAGACTTTTTGTCTCTTGACAAAGACCTATCATGGAAGTCCGCTAGTCGTCCATGTACCTGGCTAGTACTGGCTCTCACTCTCGGTCTGGCGTGGCGAATCCTTACGGTTTTGTCCTCGGAAGTTTTCCGGTGCCCATCTAATTAGTTCATAGCTTTACGGATGCCGGTGCCCGGAGAATTTTGCCCCGCCAATATTTCAAGACCCAAACCGACCTCGGGTCGGGATCATCTCTCATATCGCAACTGCGCTCGACATCGACGAAGCTCATAAGAGCCGATCTCAGAATTTCCCTGCGCGGTCAATCTTCCCTTGCTCTTCCGGATCATGCATTTCGGCATCAAGGTAAATTTGCGTTACTTCGAGCGACTTATGGCCGAGCCAGCTCTTAATCTTCATCAGATCGAAGCCCGAGCGCAGCCAATTCGTCGCGGCGGTTTTGCGGAGCCGGTGGAGATAGTGCTCCTCGCACACGGGATGCTTTTCGCAGGTCGTCTCGACCGCGTGGCGATTGTCGTATCGCCCGACTCGAATCGTCGCTTCGCACTTGCCGCAGTTCAGGCCGGCACGCTTTGCGAGAGACTTGAACTTTCGTAGAAAATGGCCTTCCGGCTGACCGTCCTCGTTCGTGAAAACCCACCGATCCGATTTTGCGCGCTTCTTGTGTTCGGCCAGTAGTGTGCCCAGTTCCGTCGTCAACGGAACCCACCGTTCCTCATGGTTCTTCGGGACGAAACCGACGTCCTGCTTACCCTCACCCGTTATCGTGAATCGCAGTTTTTTCAAATCGACGTCGCGCCAAGTAGCGAACTGCACTTCCTGTTCACGGCACCCAGTACGAAGGAAAAACAGATATCGCAGATATTCCTCGGGAATCATCACTGCGAAGAGCTGTGAGAGTTCATCCGAATTGTATGCTTTGGTCCGGACCCGCTGGACCTTGGGGAGCTTGACCAGCTTTGAAGACCTCTCGACACCGTTGGCTTTGAGCAGAGAGAAAACGAATCCCATTCGGGTGCTGATGGTCTTGTTGCTGTAGCCCTGGCCGTGAAGAAATTGCAGATAGGCAGCCAATGCGCGTTGGGTGGCCAACTGATCGATGAATTTGGTGCCGCCGGGCAGGTTTTCCAGCAGCTGACTGAACACGTTTTCATACACTTCGATCGAACGGGGCCGGCCAAAACGCCGCTCGTTTAGGTAATTCTCAACGGCGGTTTTGATGGGCACGCGGTCCTTATTTGTCTCGTTGGTTACCTCGTCCGGCAACAGCCCCAGTTCTTGCGCTTTGCGGGCAATCGGAGAACGCTCAGCTGCTTTCCTGGCAGCATTTTCCGTGTCATGTTTTTGCCATTTATATTTGTTGGCGCTGTCGCGCAGGCGAATGAAAAAAGGACCGTTATTAGCTGCTTCGGGGCGACGTCCGATTCCTAACGCCGAATAGCGCCATCCGTGCGGTGTCTTGTGTCGGAAATAAATGGTTGAAATGGCCACTTTTGCCCTTCCTGCAAGGCCGTGCAAGGGCCTGCAATTCGAGCAAAAAATGTATCATGCTGTAGCAAGGACTTAAATAGGCCAAAGTACTAGGGATTTAAGATATGGCGGAGAGGGTGGGATTCGAACCCACGGTTGAGTTTCCCCAACACACGCTTTCCAAGCGTGCTCCTTAAACCGCTCGGACACCTCTCCGGAAAAATTGCGTTACGCCAGCGTAACAAATTGACGCCACGCCAGCAAACAAATGCGCCTCAGCACCCGCGCGGATGTGCCTCACACCCCGGAACAAATTCGCGAGTTGTCTGCTAAACTTCTTCTACCCTTCCGGGATGGTGCAATTGGTAGCACGTGGGCCTTTGGAGCCTAAAATCTTGGTTCGAGTCCAAGTCCCGGAACCAGTTTCGCCCCGCCCCGATACTCACCCAGATGCTCACCCTGATACGAATCTCGATACCTGCGAAGTTGGCTTGACTCGGTCGAAAACCGCCGCCTAAACTCAATATTCCACCTGCCTCATGCCACGTGCGCACATCGTCACAGTCGGCGTTACCGGCGCGAGCGGAGCGGTTTACGCTCGCGCCGTGCTGCGCATTCTCGAAGCCGACCCGCGCGTCGGGCGCGTCTTCTTCGTCGCCAGCGACGCGGCGCTGCGCCTGCTGGCCACCGAGTTGCGCGTAGTCGCGGCGGATGCGAAGAAGCTGCCGTCCATGATCCTCGGCGCCGCAGCCAAAAAAATCGAATACCTGCCGAATAAAGATATCGGTGCCAGCATCGCTTCAGGCAGCGCCCTGGTGGATGGCATGGTCGTCGTTCCCTGCTCGGCCGGCGCTATGGGCTCGATCGCTGCCGGTGTTGCCGACGATCTCCTCACTCGCGCCGCCGACGTTTGCCTGAAAGAGCGCCGCCCGCTCGTCCTTTGCCTCCGCGAAACGCCCCTGAACCGCATTCATCTCGAAAATATGCTGCGCGTCCACGACGCAGGCGCTACGGTAATGCCGGCCATGCCCGCCTTTTATTACGGACCGAAGACCATCGACGACATCGTCGAACAATATGCCTATCGCGTGCTGGCGCAACTAGGGCTTCCGCAGCAGAGGCAGTATCGCTGGAAAGGCGGCCCGCCCGCGAAGCGCGCCTAGCGCTCGCGAACTCCTCGCCGAATCGAATATGAGCAAAGGCCAAATTCGCACCGTTCTCGAAATGATCAAGTTCGAGCATTCCGTGTTCGCGCTGCCCTTCGCGCTCGTGGGCGCTCTGCTCGCAGCCCGCGCCGGAGCAGCCACGCTCACCTGGCGCCAGTTTCTATGGATTGTGGTCGCAATGGTTGGCGCTCGCTCCGCCGCCATGACGATGAACCGTATCGCCGACGTCGAGTACGACCGCCGTAATCCGCGCACCGCGAATCGCGCGCTCCCCGCCGGACAGCTCTCACTCAGCTTCGCATGCCTCTTCACCGCCGTTTCCTCGCTGGTGTTGATCCTGGCGGCGTGGCAGCTCAGTCCTCTCGCGTTAAAGCTTTCACCCGTAGCGTTGGGAGTTTTGTTTCTCTACTCCTACACCAAGCGATTCACCAGCTGGTCCCATTTCGTCCTTGGCTTCTGTCTGGGAATGTCGCCCGCCGCCGCGTGGATCGCCGTTCGCGGCTCACTCGACTGGCGGATGCTGATTCTTTGCGCCGCGGTCACGCTCTGGGTGGGCGGCTTCGACGTTCTCTACGCTTGCCAGGACGTGGAGTTCGATAAGTCTGCCGGCCTTTTTTCGATTCCAAAGAAAATTGGAATCCCGCGCGCCCTCGTCGTGGCCCGCGCGATGCACGTCGTCATGGTGATTTTGCTCGCATGGCTCGCTGCGAGCTTTCATCTTTCCTGGCCCGCCTGGGCGGGCATTGGCGTGGTTGCGGCGCTGCTCGCTTACGAGCATTCGCTCGTAAAGCCCAATGATCTCAGCAAAATGAATGCTGCGTTTTTCACCGTAAATGGCTATATTAGTTTGTTGTTTCTGCTCTTCTGGGGCGCCGCGGCTTTCGTCATGCGCCCGTAGCGCGATGGCCTCTGGCAGGCCCTTTTCTCACGATGACCATGTCGATGACCACGTCCACCACGGATCTTCGCATCACCGATAAGCGCCTCGAACCCATTGCGCAAAGGGTCTTGTCCGGCGAGCGCCTTTCGGCTGCCGACGGCTTGGCGCTGTTTCAATCGAACGATGTGCTCGCGGTCGGCTGGCTCGCCAATCACGTGCGCGAGAAGAAGCATGGCAGAATCTGCTACTTCAACGTCAATCGCCATATCAATCCGACCAACGTGTGCGTGGCGCACTGTAAGCTTTGCGCGTTCGGGCGCTCTCCCGATTCGCCGGGAGCCTACACCTTCGCGTTGGAAGAGATCTATCAGCGCGCGGCGCAGGGAGTCGCGGAAGGCGCCACCGAATTTCATATCGTCGGCGGCCTCCATCCCGATCTGCCCTTCGATTACTATCTCGATTTAATTCGCGGCCTCAGCCAGCGCTTTCCGCAGGTGCACCTGAAGGCGTTCACCATGGTCGAGGTGCACTATTACGCGCGCCTTTCGAAGCTTTCCATTCGCGACACGCTGATCAAA
>Ga0206870_1105_pt1 | contig 20730 bp, 12 predicted proteins | sample Alteio_BWOrgCont_36_FD_152620 | JGI IMG/M metagenome (GOLD analysis project Ga0206870, IMG submission 152620) | Enriched cells from forest soil in Barre Woods Harvard Forest LTER site, Petersham, Massachusetts, United States -... | ecosystem: Environmental > Terrestrial > Soil > Temperate forest >... | reverse complement strand
GGCCCGCTTGCCGCAAGTCATGATGGCTAGAGGATGCGCGCGGAGGAGCGCAGCAAGACGCATGGCCTCCTGGCAGAGTTCGGCGCGCACCGCCGATTCAGGGGAGGCACCATGGTAGCCTTCGTTAAAAAGCAGGTAGAGCGCGCGGTGAACGGCGGGAAGCCGCGTGGCGAAGTCCTCAGCGTCCGCGATGTCGAACAGCTTCTTTGAAGCTGCGAGGATCCTCTTTGCGCGCGAGATGCGCTTCTCCATCGCCGCTTGCGTGCTGACGAACGCGCTGGCAACCTCGCCGACGCTGAAGCCGCACAAAATGTGGAGCATGAGCGCGACCTGAGCCTCCTCGGGCAGGCGAGGATGGCAGCAGGAGAACATCATGCGAAGCTGATCGTCCTGGATGGCGCTCGAGGCAAAAGACTCCGCGACCACAGGCGCAAGCGTCCACTCACTATCGAGCAGCCGCCCAAGTTCGGGCGCAAAGGTGCGCGCGGTACGCTCGCGGCGCAGGACATCGAGGGCACGGTTCTTCGCGGTGGTCATCAGCCACGCTGACGGATTTTCCGGCATGCCGCGGAATTTCCACACCTCCAGCGCGCGGCAGAAGGCGTCCTGCACGACGTCTTCTGCCAGCGCGAGGTTATGGACTCCGAAAATGCGCGTCAGAGTGGCGACCATGCGCCCCGCTTCGCGCCGGAATAGATGATCGCTGGGCTCCATCACATATTCATTTTCATGACTGGCCGCACTTCCACGCCGCCTTCGACGTCGAAAATGGGGCAGCCCTTGGAAAGCTCCACCGCCTGCTCCAGATCGCGGGCCTCGATCAGCGAGTAACCGCCAACGACGTCCTTGGCCTCGGCAAAAGGTCCGTCGGTCACGGTCTTCTGCTTACCCTTGACGAGCTTGCCGGTACGTTCGAGAGGGTGACCCGGCTCCTTGATATGCCCCTTTTCACCAAGCTCCTTGAACCAGGCCATCCATTTCTGCATTTGCTGCTGCATTCTCTCCGGGGACCGGCCCGCCTCGCCACCGCGATACAGATAGACAAATTCGCTCATTGTGATTCCTCCTTGCTTGGTTACTGCTACCGTTAGAACGTTCGAGGTGGACGCCAACGGACATTTTTCTTCAGATTTCTTCTTAGCGCAATTTCGCCCGGGTGGCGAGCAGGGTTCGATGATCCTGAATCCTGAAGTGGCGTCACTCGGATCGAAACCAGCCCGCTCAGGCCTGCCCGGTGTATGTTTGCTGCGGAGTGAGAATAAGAGGCCATCAAGCGTTACGCCCGCGCTTGCGGTTTGTGACGTCGCCAGCGGTGCTGCAACGAAGAGCAGATCGACAGAATCAAGGGCAGAATCGCCCAGGGCCGAAAGTTAGCGCGGAGCCGTCAGGAGTGACGGCCAACCGATACGTTACGATCCGGAGCGGCCACTTGCGACCGAGGAGCTAAAGGAATAGTCGCTTTGACGCGGCTACCCATCTGGCCCGAGGCGATTTCCAACACACCTCCTAGGTCTTTCACTCGTTCGCGCATTCCCGTAATGCCGACGCCAGGGCGGAAGGGTTCGGGCGAGGCATGGCCATTGGTTTTGCCCTCATCCTGAACCTGCAACCATACCTGCTGCGAGTCTGCCCCGATTTCTATGATCGCAGCCTTGCTGCCGGAGTGGCGATAGATGTTCGTCAGAGATTCCTGCAGAACCCGAAACAATACAATTTCGATTTCATTTCCTATGCGGCCAAGATCTTCCGGCATATGGATATCGGTCTTTATGCCGCTGCGAGCCGCGAATCCCTCTACATACCATTGGACGGCGGATGCCAAGCCTAATTCCTCGAGTAGCGGCGGATGGAGGAGATGCGACATGGTCCGGACTTCGGATATGCATGAGTTGGTCGCCTTGGTAGCCTCTTGCAACTTATGTGCAAGCGAAACCGGAAAGACGTTGGGGTCGGTTCTAAGGCCCTCCAAAGTCATGGCAATGCCGGCAAGATATTGGCCGACGCCGTCGTGCAATTCACGGGCGATCCGGCGCCGCTCTTCGTCTTGACTTCGCAACAACTGCACCGAAAGCAGGCGCAAGAGCTGGTTGGTTTGCCGCAGTTCGTCCGTGCGCTCGGCTACCCGATTTTCGAGTTCGGCATAAGCATTCTGTAACTCCTGCTCGGCCTTCTTTCGCTCCGTAATGTCTCGATTGATTTCCAACCACGTTCCGGAGGTCCGGCGTCTGTTCTCTTGTAAAGTCCAACGGCTTGTCACGTAAATCCGCGCGCCGTCGTGCTTAGTGTGGATCAATTCGCCTTGCCAATTTCCCTGCCGCATTAACATCGCTTTCGTCTCGATCACAGATAAGGGAAACACCGTCTTGAGTAGCGTATGAATGGGTTTGCCCAGCGCATCCGCCTTGGACCAGCCGTAGAGTTTTTCGGCGCCCTCATTCCAATATTGAATGGTGTCGTCGCGGACGTCGAGTTCAATGATTGCGTCATTAGCGAGATCGAGGAGCCTGGCCTGGTGGAACCGCACCGATTGTGCACGGCGATTGACCTCTCCCAAGGCGACGATAACTCCGGACAGGAGTAAAAAACCCACAAAGCCGAAACGGTCGGCTGGATCCTGAACGGCGAGCGAGTAATATGGCGACAGGAAGAAAAACGCAACGCCCGTGGCCCCTAAGATGACGCTGATGATGGACGGACCGAGGCCACAGTACCAGGAGGTAAAGACGATCGCGGCCCAAAGAGTGTGATAGGGATTCGTATCGCCGAAAAGGGGTGTAAGCGACCACCTCAGGAGCAAGGCAATCGCCGTTGCCAGCAAAGCCAAGGTGTAGCGGGCTACATTGCTTTTCAGGCTTCTCATGACGAGAGGAGATTCAGCTAAGGTGCTCCTTCAAGTCCGTTCTTTTCCAGAATCCGAGGGAGCGTGCGCCGAATGCCAACCTAATCGTGCGTAAGCAAGAATCGACCACCGCATCGACGGTTCCAGGAACCAAACGGCAGAATCATAAGCAGCGGGCGATCCTGCGGAAATACAGGTTTCACCTGAGCCTGCCCGCCATAGCCGACGCTGAAGACCGGCCTCCCTATTTAGCCGAGCCGTACCGCCCCCAAGCCCTCTCCCGACGGATTGCACACAAGCGCACACAGGAGTGATCCATTCCCGAGCGAGACGCGGAAGGCCGTGTCAGCCAAGGCATCGTAGTACCCCCGATGGATTGACGAGAAAGGACTTCGCTCTCTACCGTGAGTGAGGCCGCAATCGCGCCGATGCATCCGCCCGTTGGTTGGGACGCTGGCTCGACATCGCGTACTAGTGACCCCTTATATGCGCAATAAACGACTCGACATATTGCGATGCGTGGCCGTGGTCCTGGTGCTAGGCCGGCACGGCATCATGGAAGGCGTGTGGAAGGAGACAGGCTGGGCGGGTGTAGACCTGTTTTTCGTGCTGAGCGGCTTCCTGATTTCGGGCCTGCTCTTCAGCGAATACAAGAAGAAAGAGAGCATCGATCTGCCGCGATTTTTCATCCGTCGAGGCTTCAAGATCTATCCAGCGTTCTACCTGATGCTGCTCACGACCTTCGTGGTGGCCGCGAGCTATGGAGTTTATGTCGCGCCTGGCGTGTGGCTTCGCGAGATTTTGTTCTTTCAAAACTACAAGCATGGCATCTGGAGGCACACCTGGACCTTGGCGGTGGAGGAGCATTTCTATCTTCTGCTGCCCCTCTTCCTGCTGGCGCTGATTCGATTGTCAAAGAATCGTTCCAATCCCTTCCGGTCTATTCCATATGTGTACGGCGCCCTGGCCACCATAATCCTGGCAATGCGATATGCCACGGCCAATCAGCCAGGTTTTCGCTTCGAAGATGCGCCGAAGGTGCTTTTCCCAACGCACCTGCGCATCGACGCGCTTTTTTTTGGCGTTGTCCTGGGTTATTTGCACCACTTTCAGCCGGAGTTCATACCGAATCTTTTGAAGAGCACGAAGAACCGGCTGCTTATTCAGGCGGCGACCATCCTCTGCCTCTCCTGTATTCTGGCGACATATGAAGAGAGCCGGTTCATGCTTTCATTTGGGTTGACGCTCGTGCAACTGGGGTTCGGGGGAGTGCTCGTTCTTTCGCTGTATACACAACTCCCGACGACCGTTACTTTCTGGAGTGCACTCGGACGGCGCGTGGGCAATGCTTTCGCCTATGTGGGGATGTATTCGTATTCAATCTACCTCTGGCACGTGGCGATCGTGGCACACGTGCTGGGGATTCTCGTGGCGGTAGTGCCGGTACACCTTGGCCCGGCGGCGCAGACGATCGTTTACGTCGCTCTAAGTATCGGAATGGGGATTCTGATGGCCCGGATCGTGGAATTTCCGGCGCTCGCGCTGCGTAACCGGCTGTTCCCCAGTACCAGCGTCGCAGCTCCAGTGGTCCAGCCGACCGCAATGCCTACGAGTGCTCATTTAGCGCCGCGCTTCGGAAACTAGCCGTCTGATTAATCAGAGGAACGTGCGGGCGCCTGATAGCGCGCCGCGATTTCTGTCATGATTTGAGAGCTGGATGGAGCGTCGATGGTAGGAATCAGCTCGACGCGGCCACCATATCTTTCTACTTCGTCCCTGCCGACCACCTCTTCCAATCTGTAGTCCCCGCCTTTAACCAAGATATCCGGCCTTAATTCTTCAATCAAATGCAACGGCGTGGGGCCTGAAAAGACAATCACATGGTTCACTGATTCCAATCCTGCGATGATACCGGCACGGTCGGCCGCGGTGATCAGAGGCCGCGCGTTTCCCTTCAGCGCGCGCACGGAAGCATCATCGTTGATCGCGACAATGAGGGTATGGCCCAACGCTTTGGCCTTTTGAAGAAACTGCACATGCCCGACGTGTAACAAGTCAAAACATCCGTTCGTAAAGACAATCGTTTTGCCTTGTGAACGAGCCAGACCCATAACTTGCTTCAGTTGGGGCAGATCCACCACTTTTCCTCGGAACCGGTCTTCCCTCTGGCGGAGCCAGCCTACAACCTCTTCAGGCTTCACCGCGGTTGCACCCAATTTCCCGACCTTGACACCGGCGGCTATGTTGGAAAGTTGGGCAGCGGCGAGCAAATCCCGGCTGCCAAAAAACACGCCGGCAAACATGCTGATGACCGTGTCACCTGCGCCAGTTATATCAAATACATCCCGCACTTCGGCCTGGATGTGCGTTTTTTCTCCGTCCGCAGTAAACAGCGACATGCCCTCTTCACCTCGCGTCACGAGAATCGCCTGGCACCCGACAAGAGCGAAGAGCCGCTCCACCGCCTTCCGAATATCGGACTCACTCAGGACGGGCATCTGCGTCGCTTCCGCCAACTCTTTCTTGTTCGGGGTCAGCAAAAAGGCACCTCGATATTTCGAGAAATCGTGCCCTTTTGGATCCACGAGCACGGGTATGCCTTTTCGAGCTGCCGCAGCAATCACCGAGGCGCAAAGGCTCGGTTCCAGAACTCCCTTGGCATAATCCGAAAGAATGATGCCATCGATCGAGGGGATACACTTCTGAACGTAAGCCAGCATTATTTTGAGCAACGAGCCCTGGGCATGAGAGCGAGACTCTCTGTCCATGCGCAATACCTGGTGCCCGTGCGCCACGATGCGGGTTTTGACCGTGGTTGGACGATCTGTATCGATAACAACGCCAGAGGTGTCGATCCCGAGATCATTGGCCGTTCGCGCCAACTCCTCGCCAGATTGATCCGATCCGACAATACCGGCGAGAAAGACCCGGCAGCCCAAATGGGCAAGATTACTGGCTACGTTCGCGGCACCTCCGAGACCGATTTTTCGTGCACGCCAATCGAGAATTCCGACGGGGGCTTCGGGGGAAATGCGTTCGATCGTGCCGTAGACATACTCGTCGAGCATCAAATCGCCTAAAACGAGCACCGACACCTTCTTTGCATTCGCCAGTACGTTCTCAAGCGATAACGATTTATTCAGATTCATAGTCGAGGGTTCCACGGTGTGCCTGTCGAGAGGCCTCACGAGGCACGGTGCTAAACCGGTTGCTAAACAAGGCCAAGCTCGTACTCTACTTTGGCCGCGATTTTCTAGCAACTTTCGCCAGCCAGCATCCAGCCATACTAGTTCAGGCTGTCGTTCCGCTCCCAAACCTGCGCAGTCCAGTCCGCAAATGAGCCGGAATTCGGCAAGATCGGCCCGACGCGATGGTAGTGAGATTTCAAATAATCTCCGATCTCCTGGTCAAAATCTCTGCCAAAGATCGGCGCGCCATACTCCCAAAACATCCGGTTTGACCACAAGAGGTAGCGTACGTGCTTGCTTTCAATTTCCCGAATGAATTCGGCCGTCATCTTACCGGGGGCCATAATCCCGGGAAGAAACAAGAAAACGCGGCTCGGGCAATAAGTTTCAGAAAGAAAATACAAACTGGTATCTTCGGGAATTGAAAGAACGGGTTCGCCTAAAGCCGCCTTTTCCTTCATGAAGCTGATGGCCGCCCGATAATTCTGCTCCATGTGCGGCGAAACCAAGATCGTGCCGCGAGCGGTCGTGAGGGGAACGAAGGACTTCGTGATCAACGTCACGTCGTGTGAGTAAAGCGCGACACTCGAAAGGCATGCCAAACAAACCACGATCTCTGCTGTCCGAATAGCCGCCGCCGTACGAGCGTGTTGACGAATCAGCGCGAATGCCGAAAGCAAAAAGCAAAGAACCACAGGCCCGTTATAGTAAATGGGATATTGCGACGGCAGCATTCTCAACAATATGCGAAAGGCCAGCAGAGTGGAGAACGTCAGCGTCAGGGGAACAACCAAGCCACGAGGATCGAGAATTCTGGCTCGCCAGAAGATCCACCAAAAGCTCGCCGCTGCAAGCAGAACGTAGAGCACCATATCACGTGGAAACACGAGCGCGGCCAAAGCCGCCTGGGGATTCAATTGCATGAACCTGCAGTAGACCGCTAAGCCGACGAACAGAATCACCTTCATCAAGATCGCCCTGGGGCCCGACTGCTTCCATTTGAAGAGACAATAGAGTTCGAGCAAAAAAGCAGCGGGAAAGAGCGACCGAACCAGAGCCTCAGCCAGCGAGCCGGGGGTCAACGAGAATCCGTTGTTCTGCAACCATCGAGCACCATAGTTCCTCATAAAGAACGATGTGGGCCAGCTCTGAATGTTTTCCTGCGTCATGAATTCGACGCCTCGAATGGAAACCATCCAGAAAATCACGAGAGCGCACGCGACAATTCCCGGCAACAGCGCGGCAACGTCGCTAAGAAGCGATTTCGCCGATCGCTTCTGCAGACCGCGAATCCCGATCAACACGACCAGCATGGCGTAAGACGCGATGCCAAACTCGGGTTTCAGCAGCAACGCAACGGCCGCCGTGGTTCCGGCAGCGAACATCCACCACCACCGTTCGGATGTCGCCGCTTTAATGATTAGATAAAGGAACAGACACGCACTCAAACAGCCGTAGACGGCCGAAAAGCTGTAGGGCAAGGGAAAACAAAAAAGCGAGGGCTGAAAAGCTTCCAGCAAAACCACTGCCCCAGCAGTCCAGCCAACCAGCCATGTCGAAAGCTGCATACCTGCCAGGTACAGGAAGACAGCGGAACCCAGGGCGGACAGCGAACCGGCCCAATAGAGCACGTTTAGCTGGATACCGAACAAGCGAAATAGATAGCTATTGAAGTACGGGGCTGCCGGACCAAAGTTGAACCAGACGTCCCGATAAAGCATCTTGCCTTCGGCCAGCAGCGCCGGTATGTACATTTCATGGCCGGAATCTATGGTTAGATTTCCCCACGCTGCCCAGGTGGAATGTACTTGCCAAGCCCAGAGCAAAACTAAGCAAACTAAAGCCCCGCCAGTCATCAGGTTCCAGCGGTCCGGTGGTCCGAGTTCCAGCAAGCCGATATATTGGCGGGATTTACGCGAAATACCCAAATCCGAAATGGCTGGCGCTGGCTGAATGGCTACATCCGAGGGTGCCATACGCCGATGTTAGCAAGGAAACGAAGCTCCAATTGCGTCATTTCGGGCGCCGGTTTCTATTGTCCAAACTTATTCACGCCGGTGTTTGCGGGTTAAATATATCAACCAGTTTTGCAGTGCGGATGGATGCGGTTAATTCTGATGCTGCATACTCTCGACCTTTTCTTTGCCAGCCCGGCCGGCTCGGGCAAGTAGCCACGCAAGAGACGGTAGCGGGGAGCAGACCATAAAAATCTGGTAGGAGAATAGGCCTGGCAAAAACCGAATGAGCATTTTGTTTACGGCCAATGCCGCCCGTGCGAGCATGCCATCGCCAAGGGCCAAGGCGAACGGCGCGGGTACCCCTCTGACCTCATCAATCCGATAACCGGCCTGCTCAAACAGCCTTCTCAGCGTGGCAAACGTGAAGAGGCGCGTGTGGGTCAGATCCAATATTCCCCGGAGTCCATAATTAAACCACCCGAGCAACAAAGCAAACCGAGTCACGAAAAACGCGACGTTTCCGGTGCTCACGAGGACCTTAACGTCGCCTTCGCTTATTCGCGACCTACGTAATGATTCCAGGAACGTTTCGGGAGAGCGCAAGTGCTCAATAACATCCAACAGGAGTACGTAATCAAAGGCACCCACGTCCAGCGGGAAATCAGCATCATCCAAATCGGCCTGAATGAACTCTTCAAGGCCAACTCCGTCACCGCTCAGGGGAAATTGGTCTATTCCCGTTACGCGACAGCCTTTTTCACCGAGCGCGCGGCTCATGTATCCGGAGGCGCACCCGATGTCAGCCACTCTCGAACCCGGCGCCACCCTGGCTAAAGTCAATGTGTGTGGGCTCTCAAATCCAAACTTCGGCAGGTAAAAAGGATTTTCTTTTCCGGGGGCGGCCACGTCGAACTTGCGCTCATAGAAAATGCCAAGGTCCTGCGCGCGGGACAGAAGAGTAGTCTTAACTATGTCCAATGCATATCGGATTCCGTTTACGTGACAAATTTCATCGCCATAGTATGTGGGAATGGGCAATTCCTTAATTCGGCATCCTGCCCGAAGCAGCTGAATGATAATTTCGGTATCGAAGTGGAAATCATTTGTGTTCCGGTCGAACGGGATGCGCCGAAGTGCGCTAACAGAATAAAGACGATAACCTGAATGGAACTCCGTGAATGAACTGTGCAAGAGGCGGTTTTGGATCTTTGAAAGGATCTTGTTGCCGGCATATTTGTAAAACGGCATGCCACCCTTAAGCGCGCCAAGCCGGGTCATCATGCGCGATCCCCAAACTGCGTCGGCCTCACCTTCCAGCAAGGGACGGAGCAGTTCGGGAAGGCATTCAGGCGCATACTGTCCGTCGCCGTGCAAAAGTGCAACGACGTCAAAGTCATTGTGCATGGCGTAATGAAAACCAATTTTCTGATTTCCGCCATAACCCTGGTTGACTGGATTGTATAAAACCGTCAGCGGAAGGGGCGTCTGGCCAGTCTTTCCAAAATCCTGCGCAAGTTGAAACGTGCCATCCCCCGAAGAGTCATCGATCATCAGGATTTCGACGTCGTAATCTGTGAGAGATGCAGGAATCCTACCAATGACCTGTTGGATCGTGCGCTCGGCGTTATAGGCGACGATAAAAATCAGAATGCGCTTCTTTGGACCTCTCCGTTGCATCACGTTCTTCGAGCGAGCTCAATCGGGACTGAATTCTCGGCAGGAGAAACCGGCATTATATGAGAGCGGTAATCGATGAGAAGTTCGTGTAGAGGAACATCCAAAGATACATGGAAAGCAGACGGAACTAAGCGGCCCTCCAACAGCATCTTAACCGACGCGAAAACTTCGTCCACAGTTATGAGCTTCATGCAGACATTATTTCCATTGCAGGGAGCTTTCTTCTGATTTTGAACGTTCAGGCATGGGCTGCAATAGATCCCTTTGTAGAACACCAGGTGGTTATTGCCAGCGGGCCCATAGAGCAAGGGCGTCTCAGGACCAAAGAAAGACACGGTCCTTGTTCGCAGCGCCTCTGCTAAGTGTAGCGGACCACTGTCATTCGTGATGAGAAGGTCGGATAAATTGAATAAGCCACATAGCTCAAGGAGGTCGAATCTACCGGCAACATTTATCACTCGCGCCTGCTCTTCGCTATCGAAGAAACCATGTAAGTCAGTGACCACCGGGGCATCGGCGCGAGCGCCGATCAACACCACAGTAACATCAGGAAACTCCCAAAGAATCTGTTTTATCAATTTCACGAAGTTTTCTTCAGCCCAACGGCGTTCGGGAGAGAGGGGACCCGTATTCACGTTCACACACACCAGGCGTTGCTCCGGCAGAACCCCCATCTCTCTTAGCTTGGTGCTCACGTCTCCCAGCACGAGATCGGGAATGTCCAGATGTTCGACCGCATAATCTTCGGCATCGACTCCTAAGCTTTTGGCTAACGCCATGAAGGCCACAGTAGCGTGGCGGTAATAGTTGAAATGCACGGGGTGTGTAAGGAAATTGCCTCGCCAGATCTCCGGAAGGTAAAAACCAACTGAGTACCGAGCTCGGCTGAAATAGGAGACTAGAGTCGACAGTCGAGAAAAAAACTCCGCATCAATTACAATATCGTACCTTTCGCGTTGTATCTGCCGAAGGGCTTTTGCCATAGTCATGATTACTGAAGTTAAGCCGCGCGTATTAACGGTATGGACGTTGTCAAAGACAGGCAAAATTTGTGTGAGAATGCGATTCTCTTCTATCGTCAACAGGTCAATGCGCACATCCGGATAGTGGCGCCTCAAAGCCCGCACCATTGGAGTGGCAAGTATCAGGCTGCCCATTCCAAAGTACTTCGTGATCAGAATCTTTCGCACCCGAAGAGGCTTTCCTGTCTTGCGTTTTCGCCGACCTTCCAGCCCTCTAAGCACACTGAAAACGCTACAGAGCAAACCACCGCCGTAGCGGTCAACCAGGCGCATTTTTGTAAAACTGAGCATTAAAAACTTTCCGGTATCGGTCCTCGCCCCTAGTCAGGCGTTCTTTGGGCCTCTACCATCGTCTTGCTGTGGCGGGCCACAGCACCAGAGCGCGGCTTATAGACAAACTCGAAGACGCGTCCGCTTGAACGCCGGTTGTAGGGAATGCCCAAGATATAGCTCACGTTCGCGTTGATATCCATTATCGATATTTTTCCAGGGATACGGCTGCCGGGAATAATCTCAGTGCCGAAAAATATAAGTGGCGTATAGATCTCCTGCGCTGAAAGCAGATAGGAATGGTCGGTGATGAACATGCCATGATCGGAAGAGACGATGAAGGTGAAGTCGTCATAAAGGCCTTCGTCTTTGAGCCAGCGACAGAAGCTCTCGATCAGTTGATCGGCTTTATTGCCGGCGTTCAAATACTGCTTTGAATAAGTTCCGTAGGAATGACCGATAAAGTCCGTTTCACTCACATCGACGACAAATAAACGAGTTTCAGGTTCGTTCCGGACGTCCTCTTTCAATGTAGAGAAGACCACCTCTTCGGTGCGTTCTGCACCCAAATCCACAAGGGAGAACCAGCGGACCTTCCAATCCGGTTTGGAGAAATGTTTGATGTGAATGCTGCCGTAAAGCCGGGCATTCACGATATCGGGCAGTCCATCCACACGGATAGACTGCCCAAAGTTATTATTTGTGACGCCGTGAACTTGAGGCGGGGCGCCAGTGATAATACTTGCAAATGCTGGATTGGTCAGTGCTCGATACACGGTCATAGCGCCCTCAGGAGCTACCGCACATTCAGCGGCCATCTTTTTCAAAAATGGCATGCGAGCGCGCTCAAAAGCGTGAAGGCTGAAGCCATCCAGATTGAAAATGATCACCCTCTGGCTGATGAGATTCTCAGGCTTGGGTTGATACTTCAATGGAACGAAGGTCTTTGGGCGTAGCCGACGCACGCATATCGCCGTACCCAAGATAGAGACGTAATAACCTAGGCCAGAGGGCCACTGCCAGATGACCGGGTGATAATAAGCGGTGGCTGACAGAAGGAGTGCGTACGAGACCGACACGGGCAGGCTCAACGTCGTCGGCGCCAAGGTTAGAAAAGAGTTTAGAAACATCCGCAGTGGCACAATGGGGTCTCGCGAAGCGACCATATGTGGCGTGTCCTGAAAAATTAGCTGAACCAGAGCGGCGACGAGCGCGTTTACCAGGAAAAGGCGGCCTAGGGAAGGAAAGGAAAAATGAGAGTTCTGCGCCAGGAGAAAAGCAAACAGTGGGAAGAACAAAACAAGCGTGGGATAAAAATCGGCGATTTTGAAGGCTGTGTACACGACCATACAGCCCGCAATAGTCTCGAACCAATTCAGGTCTACTGGGTTCCAAATGCGCATCACGGCGAAGACTAACAATGTGGCGCACACCACGAATGAATCGAGAGTGGTTGCGAAATACATCACCCTCACGGTGACGTCCTCGAAGTGTTCAGAAGCGAGTTTACGCAAGCGCGCGATCAATCTCGTCCTCCGAAGCACTCTTTCCAAAAGTTCGGCTCAGCCCGGCGTCCAACGCCGTGAGCCTTCCGGGGTAAACAGCTTGCATTCGCGAAGAATCGCACAACAAGCTATCATCGAGAACATTCGCTAACCGCCAAGGGACCAGTTGGTTAATACCAGGGAGCCATATCAGGCGCTGGACTGCTCTCCAAACCCAACCAGGGAGACGCACTGTCGACTGTCCGTTTGCTCTCGCTGCAGAGATAGCCTCAGCCAGTTTCCCGATCGTATAGGTCTCACCGCTAGTCATAAAATAAATTCGGTTGCGTCCGGCTTCGGCATATGAAAACCATGTCACGATTCTGGCTGCATCTTCGACAAAAATAAAACTCGCACGTCCAGGCCAGTTGATCCTACCTAGAAACCGACCTTGGCTTGCCCAATCCGCGAGGACACGGAAAAGCCCTCCGCGCATTCCCGGTCCATAGAGGGTAGTTAGCCGCACAATTGTATAGTCGAAGCCATATTGACCAGCTTTCTCTCGTACGATCGCCTCTGCTTTCAGCTTTGTTCGCCCATATGCTGTTCGCGGCCGCGCGGGACTGTCCTCCCTGAGGGGTTCTCGAGGCGCACGATCGCGGTCCACGGCTGCGCTGGTACTTGTAAGCAGAAGCCGTTTACCCCTTAACGAATCGCTAAAAGTTTCGATGAGGTTTGTTGTTCCGACGGTATTCACCTGGAGGTCCCGTTCTGGAAGATCCGTCCGCGTATTCGCCGCCATGTGAATCAAGACGTCAACTCCGGGCAGACTTAGAGGCAACACGGGGCGTTTCATCAGGTCGCACTCGAGACATTCGACACCCAGGCGCTGCAGGTATGCGAGGGATTTCCTCTCGATGGGCGGAAGTACTTTGGCTATGAGGCAGGTTAGCGATTTGGGGCCAAATTCATGAACAATTTCACGCGCTAACCACGGACCCAAATAGCCCGTCGCGCCAGTGACGACGAACCTCCTGTTTGTTTCAGAGGCACCTACCATTTAGATAAATGAAGCTTATCCCTTTCAGAGTCTAGTACGATAAACGCACAAATTTAGATAAAAAGTAGCGGAGTGTGACGTGCGAACTAATGGAACGATGTTAATGACGGGTGCGTCAGGCTTCCTGGGTGCTCATCTGGCCAATTACGCGGCGATGAGCGGAAGGGACGTGAGGTGTCTGATTAGACGAACAAGTGATGCCTCCTCGCTCGACCCAAAGCGCATGCAAATCTGCTACGGGGATCTACTCGATCCGGCTTCCCTTCGTGCGGCCCTCGAACCGCCTGTTCGCACCGTTGTTCATTGTGCCGCCACGACATCCGAAACCAGAGTGGATTATGCACAGAGTTTCAAAGTAAATGTCGAAGGGACTAAGAACCTGCTCGAGGCGTGCCAGGCACAAGGCATCGAGCGTTTCATCATGATCAGCACGCAATCCGCCAACGAGAAGAACCCCAGTACTTACGGCCGCACGAAACTCGCCGGGGATGTCCTGGTTGAGGAGTCGAAACTTGGGTACACAATTCTAAAACCCAGCACGATTTATGGTCCTGGCGCAAAGGGGCTATTCGCGAAGATGGTGCGCCTGATTGACGGAGTACCGGTGGTCCCCATTCTCGGCTCCGGCTCTCGTTTGATTCGCCCGATTCACGTCTTTGACCTGAGCGAGGCCATACTTCACTGCGAAGGTCTTCAGCAAACCTTCGGAAAAACGTACGACTTAGGTGGACGCGACCTGGTTAGTTACGAAGATTTTATAAGCTTGATTTTGGGCGCGCGAGGGAAACGCAAGCCCTTCGTTCGTGTCTCACTGCCTGTCTGTCAGCTTCTTGCGGGGATGTTCAGCGTGCTCAAGAACCCGCCCTTTACTCACGATAACGTTATGGGCTTGAATCAGAATCAGGTATGCAACATTGAGGCGGCGCGCTCTGATTTCGGATTCAATCCGCGCGGGCTGCGCGAAGGACTGCGCCAAACCTTTGCTGCGTCTGCGGAGTCCTCAACCGCACCTGTGAGAATGCAGACGCCGACGAAGGAGCGACCTATCCAAAACGTGGCAATTATTGGTCTAGGCAAAATGGGACTTCTCCACTCCGCTATTTTGAGCGTTCTTCCCTCGGCGCGAATTGTCGCTTTAGTGGATCAAGACGAGAGCCTGGGTGCTCACGTGCGCAGCATGGGGCCACAGGCTCCGTTCTACAAATCGATAGATGAAGTATTGTCCGCAACAGCTGTGGACGCAGTTTTTGTCTGCACACCCGCCTTTACCCATTACCCTATCGTGCGCGAATTGGTCGGAAAGAATCTCAATATCTTTCTTGAAAAGCCCCTGGCGGAATCGCTCGATAGCGCTCAAAAGATTTGTGACCTGCTGCAGGGGAAATCGATTATCCATGCTGTTGGATATATGAAAGGTCACAATCCCATTTATGGACGGGCAAAGGAGATCATCGAGAGCGGCGTTCTAGGAGAAGCCATTCTCTTTCGCTCAACCTTGTATCTCAGCCAGGTATTCTCGCCAAAAGGCGGTTGGGTCTACGATCCAAAGAAGTCGGGAGGGGGCATCGTCGCCAATTCAACCTGCCATTTATTGTTCCTCCTCTACTGGCTGTTTGGTCCCATGCGTTCGGTTTGTGCTCAGGTGCGAAGTTTTCACTCCGAACATGTGGAAGACGCAGCCACGGCACTTATGGAGTTTAAGAATGGCACGGCCGGCACTCTTGATACGTCGTGGAGTACGCCGGGTTACCCCGTAGAGCAGACTGAAATTGTTGTGCAGGGCTCGGGGGGCATCCTCGAGATCAGCGATACGCAATTGCGCCTTTATCTCAATCAAAACGCCGGCAAACTCGAAAAGGGCTGGACTACCTGGCACCGCGCCGAGATGGACAAGGCCGATTTCGACCTGAGCCCACAATACGGTGGCGAAGGTTACTACAACGAGGATCTGAATTTTATCGAGGCGTGCCAACGCAAGGAAACGCCCCGGGTATCCTGGATTGATGGGCTAAGAGTGCAAGAGATGATGGACGCGATCTATCGCTCAGCGTCTGAAGGACGCGTCACGCTTTGAGTCCGTCCGGCGCGCAGGTAATTCTCGGGACAACAAACTTATCTGGCAGCCGTTTACTCGGGAGAAAATCGGCTGAAGATGATGCGGGACGATTTCGCAGCGCAATCGAGATCGGCTCGGTGTTCAATGAAGCGGCGGTCGCTGGGGTCGATGCCGTAGCGACGTTGAACCAACTCGAGATTCTGACGGCCTTAAAGAAAACTCGCCAGGTTTTCCCTGACTTACAGGTCTATCCGATCATTCCAAACGTCATCGGATACGTGCGCGAGGCCACGGATTACGGCCTTGTGGGCGCAGCGCGACGCCGTATAGGGCAAATGGCCCTTCTGGACTTGTTCCAAATTGGAGTACGATCCGCGCTGAAAGCGCCCCGTGTGCTGAAGCGAGACTTCAACACCCTTATGGCTATTCTATTTGAGGTGGAATTGGCCAGTTTCAAATCGCTAGAACCGCCCAGCGTTTTTCTTCACCCTCAAATCACCGATCTGGCCCTTTCGCTTGGCAATCGTGCGCTTTTTGAATTGTATTTTAAAACGATGAGAACGCGATTTGGTGCGGAGCCGGGGCTAGCCACAAACAATCTGGGATGGCTGTTGCCGAAACTTCAAGAGTGGAAGCTAGAAACTCCCCTTGTACTCACGCCTTTCAATCCTGATGGTTTTCTAATGAAACCTTCACAGCCGGCTTGCGAGGCGCTCCTGAGATCAGCCTCTTGCCAGGTTGTGGCGGATAAGGTTGATGCGACTGCCAACCCGAATCAACGCACGTGGAATTATCTGCGCAGTTATGGCGTGCGGTCCGCGCTCATAGAATTCTGGGACGATCAATCGTTTGGGGCAACGATCAAACAGGCAAGGAAGCATTTGGCCGGATAACTTGCCTTTCCTCGCTCTGCTCGCAGATGGCCTTCCATGATAGTCCCTCGCTCCAAAAGAAGAAAAAACCCAACGCCGTCGAGCTCGCCCATTCAGTGGCATGCAGGGTGAAGGCATAACTGGCGGCCATAGTCTGATTCTGCAGCCCCACAAGCGAGAGACCAAGGATGCAAGCCGCATGGAAGGTGCCCGCGTAACCGGGTGCGGAGGGAACAGCAACACCAAAAGCTACAATCACAAGTACCAACAGTGCGCTGCTGAATCCCAACGGGAACGAGAATGCCCGCATCAAGAAGTAGTACGAACTCACTCCGGCAAGCCAGAGGCATATGGTAAACAAAAGCACCGGCAACAGTTGTGACCAGCCACGAAGAGCACTGAATCCATCTATTGCCTTGGAGAAGACGGTAAACAATTGGCGCGAAATTCCCGGAAAGCGTTTGCCCAAGGTACGGTTCAGCAGGCTTTCCACCCAGAGCCGACGGACTGAGGCGAAATAGATAGTTAAAATCCCACCGACGAGAAGCACTAGAAATAGCACTCCAAATAAACCAATGCGTAGTCCCGCTCGCTCAACCTGACTGCCACGCATCGCTCGCAGATAGAAGCCAAGAATAGAAAGGAGACATAAAACGTCGAAAATACGCTCGACTGCTAAAGTCGCCAGAGCCGTCACCGGGCTAACTTGGGCCTTCTTCGCAATCAAGTAGGCACGCGCTACCTCACCCATCCTGATGGGGAGGATATTGTTAATCATTAATCCGATAGAAGTCGCAGACAAAAGCGCGCCCAATGGAATCGGCGGTTTGACCGCGATCAGGTACCGCCAGCGGACGGCGCGAAAGCAAATGGTTAGTGAGAAAAAGAAGATCGAAAGAATTAGGTACGAACGATCAATCTTGAGAACGATCTCCACCGTTCGCGCGAAATCGATCCTCCGCGCAATAAGCCACAGTAGAATCGCACTGAGCGCAAAACCCAAATATACGAATATGGTCTTCATGCGGCGTTAGCCAAGCGAGGGCGGTACTGATTGAATGAAGATTGGCGCAGAGCGGACAGCTAGACGCGAAATAATCATACCTTACCTATTCTAACGACAAACTTTAAGACGAATCGGCGAATTGCGTGCACTGTTTCTAGATTGTGAACGGCCGAGCGGCCATGGCAAAGCTGAGTCCGTCATGCATGAGTTCTGACGACTGCTTAGTTCAGAACCCTCTCTTCCACTGGCGCTACCCATCCCTCCGCACGGCTTCGACGCCGACCGTTGACCTTTCGCACCAAGGCGTACACAAGGAGGCCCACGAGGGTCAAAATACTGATGGCAACTCCAAGGAGAAAGGAAAGCGGGCGATAGATAAACTCCACCACGTGCGAGCCGGGCTCCAAGGACACGGCACGAAAAATATAGTCGGCGGGCAAAATTCGACGTATGTGGCCGTCAACTCGCACTTTCCAGCCGGGATAGTAAGTATCGGTGAGCACCAACCATCCCGGCCGTGCAAGCGTCGCTTGCAAACGGATGTAGTTGGGCTCGTAACGATCAAACACGACCGGCGACGAAGCATCGCCGTCCTCCGGAATGGTCGGAGCCAATTGGACCGGGACCCCTTCTTCCAAAATAACGGCCTTGCGTGGATCAAAGCTGGACTGCATTAGCCTCGCGAGAATGCCATCTTTACCAGCAATAACTTCAGATTGGCGCACCACGAAGGCACGTGGCAACACGTCGCTATTTTTGTAAATTTTGACCTCATGGTTATAGACGAGATCAAACTTTTCGTGTTCACCCTCCAAGCGCAGGTCGCCCCAGCCTGCCGAATCAAACGTGTTGTTGGCTTCGGGAAGAGTTTGAAAACTAAGGAGAATGCGTTGGTTCTGGAATTTAGAGAGATCGATATCGGCGGGCTGCCACTTGCGATCTTTGCGATTATTCTTGGGATCGATCGCCCGGGAGAATAGCGATTGGACGGGTGCCGCGAAAATTTCAAACCCGACTCCACCTTCTTTGCCCGGCTTCCATTCTGCGAGATCCGCGCCCATCGCAAAGTTCAATTTAGGCTGCTCATTGGGAATTCGAAGTCGGAAACGCACCGTAGCCGGAGCGCGTTGTTCCCAAGTCTCAAGTTTCCGACCGCCTATAGTGAGCTCCGATGGGCGTACATAGTTGGGGGCGGAAGCGATGATCTGGGATTCGCTAAGTTTGGAACGCAGAGAATCTGAGATGCCTCCGGGAAGCTGCGCCCAGTGCGCCACGTCGGAGGTCGTGTCAGCACCGGGCAAGGTCTGAAAGATCAGGTAGATTTCTTGACCGCGATATCGGCTAAGGTCAATCGACCTCTCACGCCATCTGCGATTAGAAGCGCGATCCTTCGGATCTATGTACTCTGAGAACAGCTTCTGCGCCTCGGATAGACTTGTAACATCCACTCTAAAAGTGACACCGTCAGCCAAACTCCACGCGGCGGGGTCCATCGCCATTTCGAAGTCCAAGTGACTCTGGTGACGCAATACAGTCTCGTAGTCAATACGCGAAGGGGGGTGCTGGGCAAGTACGCTCCGACGGACTCCATCAATCAAGAAAGTATTTTCATCTACGCCGGGGCGATCGGCAGGGAGCACAAAAGAGTTACGAAGCAAATCGGCAATAAAAACGCTCCCGCGAATCTCAGAGCTCGCCAGCACGTACTTGACATTCATCAGATCCAGAAGCGGAGATCCAAGAAAACCCTTATCGGGTTCGGTACCGTCGAAACGGTCGTACACTTTGGAGCTAACGTCTTTGCGAAGAAATTCGATGTACCGCTGAACTTGAATAGGATCAAGGCTCCGAATATCGTCAATACCATACGCTGCACTTGTATCTGGATAGAGGAACCTGTCCGCGCTGAAAGTCCGGTAAAGCTCGGGATCAGTACGTAAGAAGTCGACAAAGGGTGGCTTTGTAAAGGCATCGTAGCGATCCGTGCGATCGCGGGGTATGAACCCGGCCAACTCTGCCGTTGGCAGAAATATCAGGCCTAGCGCAACGAGCCTGGGTGTCCCAAAGCGACGCGCCGTCCAAGCCAGAATCCATACCAGAGCGAGATAGACCGCAAAAGTGCGACAGCCTTGAGTTACGTTTTGCAGCCCGCCGGCATGGACAGCGGCTTTCCAATGGTAAGCGGCGAAGACCGCTACAGTCAGAGAAAGAAGAGCAGACGCTAAGGCAAAGCGCAAATAATTGAGCTTCTTCCTAAGCAAGCCCTCGGCACCTGTTCCAGCCAGGAGAGCAAGACAAAACGCAAACTCCGGAAAAGCATGCTTAGGAAACAGACTCATACTGAAAAGAGGAAGGCGGCTTACCCATTGGACGGGCGCGATCCCAAAGGCTTTCAACAGATAAAAGACGGCGAAACTCGAGAATAAAATCGTCACGCGAGCGCGCGGCTCTTGCTGGCACACTGCGGCCAAAGCCAGCAAGAAGCAAGTAGCCCCGACGTATGGCAATATCAAAAAGGAACTAACTCCTGTCCACGTCTGATGCAAATGTCCGAAAAATCCAGGCATGATGATTGACACAGCAGTATTGATGTCGAGATGGAGCGAACCAACGCCTGGAGCGCGGGGATTAAAGGCATGCTGCAGATATTCAAGAAAAGGCAATACCAACGGGAGCGCTATGAGCAACCCAACAATCCCAGCTCCAGCGAAGGAGAGGACCGGCTTCACAAAAGCAACCCACCGAGTACTATCGACTTGGCCCGAAGGCCATCCACGAACCAGAAAATACAGACCAGTTAAGAGAAACACGAACAGAGCTGACTCTGGCATTCCACCCAAGATGATCAACGCAACCAACAGGGCGGTGAGCGTAAACCTCCCATAGCTCGGATTTTGTAACAGTTCATCTGCAACGAGGAGAAGTGCGGGCAACAAGATCTGGACATCGAGATCGGGCATATTTATGCCCAAAATAAACTGACCTGATAAACCGAAGCTAATTCCCGCTACCATTGCGCCCACAAAGCCTATTTCTATTCGGCGCGCGAATAAGAATGTAAAAAAGGCCGCCAGAAATAGTCTGAAGAGTAGATATAGATCCCAGAAAACAGGCGTTTCCACTGCTGCAATAAGGAGCCTCAGCGGCGACAAAACCGCAGAGAACATGTTTGCAAGAAATGGAGCGCCGTTGCCAACATAGGGATTCCATAAGGGCAGCCAGCCCTTAATAAGGTCGTCATGGAGGATCTTGACGTAAGGCTCGTGTTGCCACGCAGAGGCTCCTGCGTCGAGAACGG
>Ga0206870_1055_pt2 | contig 20834 bp, 20 predicted proteins | sample Alteio_BWOrgCont_36_FD_152620 | JGI IMG/M metagenome (GOLD analysis project Ga0206870, IMG submission 152620) | Enriched cells from forest soil in Barre Woods Harvard Forest LTER site, Petersham, Massachusetts, United States -... | ecosystem: Environmental > Terrestrial > Soil > Temperate forest >... | reverse complement strand
GATTCCTGCCCGTGCTGGTCGCCAGACGGACAATGGATTTGTTTCGCCACCAAAATCAAATCGCGCCGCCTGCTGGCTAAAGTCTCAGCCAACGGCGGAGAGGTCGAGCCGTTTCATAATCTCGGCGTGCCAAATCCCACTGAACCGGACTGGTCGCCGGACGGCAAGTGGATTGCCTTTACTTCCCAAACTGGCGAGTTTGATATCTGCGTTATGCCGGCGGACGGTTCCGGATCAGCCGTCACCTTGGTTGAAGGCCAGCACCCATCCTGGTCGCCTAACTCGCGCACCCTCGTTTACAACCGCGCCGTCAGTTACCGGCAGGTATTGTCCGTGCTTGACGTTTTCACCAAACAACACAAATATTGCCAGCGGGTGGCCGGTGATGACTCCGAACCAGCGTGGGCAAAATGAACCCTTGATTTCCGTTACAAATCTAACCAAATTTAACCCAATAAAAATATGAAGATAAAATTAGTTCATTCAATCGTGCTCGCCGTGGCCATGGTCCTGGCCGCCACCGGTTGTAAACATAAACCCGTCGCCGTCACGCCGATTCCGCGTGGTCAGGGTGCTCCTGTCAGCGACATCAACGGCGGTGGAACCATTTCTCCTCCCTATAACGGCGGCGGCATGAACACCGGCGGCGGCCCGGTCGGCAGCACGCCCATCGCCGAAACCGGCGGGGGCTGGGATATCGGCAATTACAACCAGGACCACGACGCCCTGGCGGCCTACACCATTCATTTTGCTTACGACAGCGCCGTCATCCGCGATGGCGAAAAAGGCAGTCTCCAATCCGTCGCCTCCGCGCTTTCCGATCCCAGCACCAAGCTGTTGATTGAAGGCAACTGCGATGAACGCGGCACGGAAGAATACAATCGCTCCCTCGGCGAACGCCGCGCCCTCGCTGCCCGCGAAGCCCTGGCCGGCCTGGGCGTTGACCCCAACCGGATTCGCACCATCAGCTACGGCAAAGACAAACCCGCGGACCCCGGCCACGACGAAGCGGCCTGGTCGAAAAATCGCCGTGACGATTTCGTCCTGTTGAAGCCGAAGTCTTAAGTTTATACCCGTAACCGCCTTATTGGCGAAAACGTCAATGAATTGTAGCCGGGGAACAACCGGCGGTTTGTAGCATCATATTTTGCCGCTTTACAATTATCCAAAGCGGGCGTACGCTGATACAGGCTCGAATAGAATTATGAATACCATGTTGGCAGTATTTGGGTTGGGCGGCTGGGAGATCGTTTTGATCCTCGCCGTGGTCCTGATTTTCTTCGGCGCCAAGAGATTGCCCGAACTGGCCAAGGGCCTTGGCTCGGGCCTCAAAGAATTTAAAAAAGCGACCCGCGAAGTCAGTGACGAACTCCAAAACGCTGCTGACGACAAAGCGCAACCGCAGATCAAGTCGGCTACTACTACTCCCGCACAACCGGCGCAAACCGTTTCGCAATCGTCCACTCCGCCGAAGGCCTAAAGCACGGCTCCCTCATGGCCGGCGACCACGAAACGGAACTTTCCGACGAAACCGAAGGCGGCCCGGTCAAAAGTTTTCTCGAACACCTCGAAGACTTCCGTTGGGTTCTCATCAAGAGCCTGGCCGCACTTGGCCTCGCCATGCTCCTTTGCCTCCTGGGAGCGAATTATGTCATCGCCATTCTCAAATGGCCGCTCTCGCATAACGCCGTCCTTTCCCTCGCCCAAAGCGTAAAAGTATCCTGGCTGCGTGCTTCCGTGGGTGAACCCGATGCCGACCAGGTCGCCGTCGTCAACTTTGGCACGAACCATCTCGCCAATTTTCAGATCTCCCCCGACCAACAAAAGCTGCTGAACCTCGGCACCAATCGCTATGTCGCTGTCCAGATTGACCCCGTTACCATCGGCACCAACCAGGTGCTGAGTTGGCATATCACCCCTGATTCCAACAGCGTCGCCGACGCTCAAAAGTTGAATGTGGATTTGGTCAACCTGAGTCCGGCGGGGGCATTTTTTGTGGCGTTCCAGGTCGCCCTCTATGGCGGCGCCGTTTTGGCCGCGCCGTTTATTTTGTATTTTATCGCCTCGTTTGTTTTCCCGGCGCTCAGGATGAACGAACGAAAACACATCTATCGCGCGCTGTTTTTCGGCGTCGCCCTTTTCCTCACGGGTGTTTCGTTCTGTTATTTTATCCTGATGCCCCTCGCCCTGGCGGCGTCGCAAATGTATTCCAACTGGCTCGGCTTTGGTGCGTTCCAATGGCGCGCGGAGGATTACATCAGTTTCGTCTGCAAATTCATGCTCGGCATGGGCATCGGGTTTGAATTGCCGGTCGTGATTTTGACGCTCGTAAAAATGGGGGTCTTAAGCTATCGCACCTTGCGCGGCATGTGGCGCTACATGATCGTCATCGTCCTGGTTCTCGGGGCCGTCCTGACGACGCCGGAAGTCATCACCCAGGTCACCATGGCTGTCCCCCTCTACATGCTCTACGAAATCACCGTGTGGATCGCGTGGTATTGGGACTGGCAGGAACGCAAAAAAACGGCCAGCTAGAGCGTTTGAAGAAATGCTGCAGCCATTCGGCAGCGAGGAATTTTGGTGTTTGGGCGAGGCTGAGCAAAGGAGCATGCCCGTAGCGGCCTGCGACTGAGCGAAAACGAAGCCAAAACCCAAAAGAACCGCTGACTCTTTCTCTTCAACCGGATGGCTACAGTATTTTTGAAAATGCTCTAATAAAAAAAGGAGCGTTGGTTTTTCCAACACTCCCATGAAGAATTTCGTCCGCCTTTCGCAGTTTACTTGACCAGCGTCTTGCAGAATTTCTCAATCCGCTCCAGGCCTTTTTCAATGTTCGCCATGCTTGTCGCGTAGCTCAAACGGATATAGTCATCCGCACCGAACGCGATGCCCGGCACGGCGGCGACCTTTTCCGCATCCAGCAATTTCGCGCAGAAATCGGCCGACTTCAGGCCCGTTTTCGCGATGTTTGGGAACAGGTAAAACGCGCCCCTCGCGTTCACGCAGGAAATTCCCGGGATGGAATTGAGCTTCTGGTGCGCGAACCGGCGGCGCTTGTCAAATTCTGCGAGCCATTTTGGCAGGTGATCCTGCGGGCCGGTCAGCGCAGCCACGCCTCCCTTTTGGGCGAACGAGCAGGGATTGCTCGTGCTGTGCGATTGCACGGCGTCAATCGCCTTGGCGATCGGCTCCGGCGCGGCCAAAAAGCCCAGGCGCCAGCCCGTCATGCTCCATGCCTTAGCAAAACCGTGCACGATGATGGTGTGCTCGAAATGCGCCTGCGAGAAACTCGCGACGCTTTTGACCTTCGCTCCATCATAAAGCAAATGTTCGTAGATTTCGTCGCTCATGATGAGCACGTTTTTCTCCACGCAAATATCGCCGAGCGCCTTGATCTCCTCGGGCGTATAAACCGAGCCGGTCGGGTTGCTGGGTGAATTTAAAATGAACAGCCGCGTGTTCGGCGTGATAGCCTTGCGCAATTGTTCCGGCGTGACCTTGAATTCCGTTTTGTCAGTCGTCTCGATGATTACCGGTTTTGCCCCGGCCAGCTTGGCCATTTCCGGATAGCTCAGCCAGTACGGCGCGGGAATGATGACTTCATCCCCTGCTTCGCACGTGGCCAGCACAACGTTGTAGCAGGAATGTTTTCCGCCGTTGGAGACAATGACCTGCGACGGCTTGTACGTCAGGCCGTTCTCGCGCTTGAATTTTTCCGCGATGGCTTCCCGCAGTTCCGGGATGCCACTGCTGGGCGTGTATTTGGTGAAACCGGCGGCCAGCGCCTTGGCCGCGGCGTCCTTAATATGCTGCGGCGTGTCAAAATCGGGTTCGCCCGCGCCAAAGCCCACGACATCTTCGCCGGCGGCTTTCATGGCCTTGGCCTTGGCGTCAATCGCCAGCGTAAGCGATGGCGACAACGAAGCCGCGCCTTTAGAAATCTTATAATTCATAATTAAGCGGCGAGAATCTACCCGCAAACCGGAGTAATTCAAGGACGGAAATTGTCTGCTCGACAAAAAGCGGGAGGAGCGTATGCTTCCTGCCGCAATTCGGAGACCAGAATAAACAACCAAACCTGACAATGCCATGAACGAACCGTCTAAAAGAAGCGCGGGTTCCTCTGATGCTCACAATGCGTTGTTTGCCACGATCCGCTGTGTGTTCATCTGCGCCACGATTGTCTTGATCGTCTATCTGTTTATCCCGCACACCGAAGCGCCGCGCCGGCTTTGGAAGCCCGTGCTTATTGATACGAACGGCACGACTATGATTTTACCCGAATCGCGTCAGTTGGAGTTTTGGACGCCTTCCGCCAAAACCAAAAATTACCTGCATACGGAAAAAGGCCAGGTGGTGCCGACGGAAGCGTGGGAAGTGATTTCCAATGACGACGTGGTCCAGCAATTTGGTTCGATCCTCCATACCAATTCGTTCATCCTGGGTTATCGCCGGGTGGAAGTCTGGGGCCAGGGCCAGACCACCTACAAGCCGGGCTGGTGGTGGACGGTGAATGTCTTCACCAATTACACGGCTGATGATTTGGCGCGCGCTTATAATGACTTTTGGCAGTCACATCAGGTCTTGTTCGTGGAAGTGATTGATAATCGCGGAAGCGATGACAAATATTCCGATGGCACGCCTTAATTCATTACTTCCGCTTTGGTGATGACTTCAGGCGCTTCAGTGCCTCTTTGAAATCCTCCGGCAACGGCGCTTCAAAATTCATCTTCTTTTCCGTACCCGGATGTACGAACGCCAGTTGCCGCGAATGCAACATCACCCGCGGCGCTTCATAGCCAGTCTCCTCCGCCAGCCGTTTATTTTGCCGCGCGCCGTAGGTTTCATCGCCCACAACCGGACAACCCAGAAATTGAAAATGGACGCGTATCTGGTGCGTGCGGCCGGTCATGATGCACGTCTCCACATACGTTGCGCCGGTAAGCCGTTCCAGCACGCGCCACTTCGTATGCGCGGCGCGGCCTGAATCATCGTCGCGCACCGCCATGCGTTTGCGATGCGACGGATGCCGGGCAATGGCCGCGCGGATTTCGCCGCTCTCCCGCGCCACTTCACCGCAGACGATGGCATTATAAGTCTTTTCCACGTGCCGCTCGGCGAATTGCTTGGAAAGCGCCAGGTGCGTCGCATCGTCTTTTGCCACCACCAGGCAGCCGCTCGTTTCCTTGTCCAGCCGGTGCACGATGCCCGGGCGTGCCACGCCGCCGATGCCGCTCAATGAGCCCCGGCAATGATGCAGCAGCGCATTCACCAGCGTATGCTCCTCATGCCCCGCCGCCGGATGCACGACCAGCCCGGCGGATTTGTTCAGCACGAGCAGCGAGGCGTCTTCGAACAAAATATCCAGCGGGATTTCCTCGGGCTGCGCTTCCGCCGGCCTCGCCTCTGGCCAGTGGATCTCCACCTGCTCACCCGCACGCGGCGAATGCGTGGCCTTGACGATTTTGCCGTTTACGCGGATATGGCCCTGCTCGATGAGCCGTTTGAAAACGGCGCGCGAGGCCGCAGGATATTTCTCGCGCAAAAACTGGTCAAACCGCGTGTCCGGCTGGGACCTCTCGACAACGAAATTTTCGGCATTCATATTACCGCAGATAACGCAGATGGACGCAGATAAAAGAAAACATCAAATCTTTATGAGAAATTATTCTGCGTCATTTGTGGTTAAGCCGAAGCGTTTACCTCCCATTGAATCCAGCGCGCCGGTGCGGACGACTCGTTTCCATTGGAGTTTAGCCTCCTTGAAATTGAGCAGCAAGGCCAGGTGCAGTCCAGTGATGGCAAGATAGCCAATCATTTGCGCGATGTGTGCTTCGTTGAAGGCAGTAACTATTTTCGGGTCAACAATGACGGCCTCATCAACAACCAAATCAGGGATAAGAGTTCCCACCTCATGACCCTCATAGAAGACGCAGAATTGTTTTTGTTGGTCAAGGCGATGGCCGCGCTTCTGCAATTCAATGACCAAGGCATTCTCGTATATCTTCTCATCGAGCCCTGGCTTTAAAGAATTGAGCACCTTCATCGCCGCACCAATGATATCGTGGCTCAATCCTTTATGAGGGTATTCTTCCAAGGATTTATCTGCGTTTATCTGCGTCATCTGCGGTTAAGTTAAAACGCCTATCTGCATCATTTGTGGTCAGGTTTAAACCGTCTTCGGCGCGTTCTCGTTCTTCCACGTGATGAGAAAAATCAATGCGACGCCCGTGCAGATGGCACTGTCGGCCACATTAAATGCTGGGAAGCCCAGTTCATCGCCGTTGCGCTGCATCAGGTAAAAGCGGAGGAAATCCACCACCTCGTGATGCACCAGGCGATCGAAGAGGTTTCCGATGATGCCGCCAAAAATCAGGCCGAAGGCGATCTGGCCGGTAAGCGTGTGGGAATCGAAATGATGCCGCGTCAGGTAGAGCGCCACGAATGCCAGCAGCGCCACCAGCGCCAGCGCCGCGTTATCTCCCCGAAACAAACTCCACGCCGCGCCGGTATTGCCCCAATGGACAAACTTGAAAAAGCCCGGGATAAGGACCTTTTCGTCCCCGACGTCCAGCGAACGCAGCACCAGCCACTTGGTGAACTGGTCCAGCAGGAAAACCATTAGCGCCAGCGCGGCGATGCGCATATTCGATTTTTGACTCAAGATAATTTAAAAGTCCAAAGTCCATGGCCCAAAGTCAAATCGCAAATTCATGCCTGTACCACGACTCGTTAGCGATGCTTATATCATTGCCACCCTAAAGAGGGGTTCAATTTGTTCCCCAGCCTTTGTAAGGTTTTCGCATCTGCCAAAAAATGAGTCGCCTTGGGATTATTACTGTCGGCGTGAGCCGTAGCACTCTGTGGATAACCATCGCGATTCTAACTATAGTTACCGCGTCCACCTTCTGGCGTGTCACTGGTCAGGACTTCGTCCATTGGGACGACAAAGGCCACGTCTTCGCCAATCCCTACCTCCAGCACATCGACAAGGCCAACCTCCTGCACTTCTGGCAGCAGCCGTACGAACATCTCTACATTCCACTGAGCTATATGGCCTTCGCGTTGCTGTGCGTCATTTCGCAAATGCCGCATCACGATGCGTCCATCACCGTCATCAACACACTATATAATCCGCACGTCTTCCACACCGCGAACCTGATCCTGCACCTCGGCAACGCCCTGCTCGTCTTCGCCATCCTGCGCCGCCTGACCTCAAGAATGGCGCCAAGCGTCGCATCGCCCTACCCCGCCCTCTTTGGCGCATTGATCTTCGCCGTGCATCCGCTGCAAGTTGAGAGCGTCGCCTGGATTTCCGAACTGCGCGGCCAGTTGTCATCCACCTTCTGTCTCGGCACGCTCTACGTATATATCTCCGCCGTCCAACATTCCAATAATGCACCCTGGAAACTCAGCCGCTATTGGCTCGGCCTGCTCCTGACCATTCTCGGCCTGCTTTGCAAACCCTCGATCATTACCGTCGGTCTGCTGCTGGTCATCCTCGACCGCTGGATGCTTGGACGCTCATGGCGCGCGTCAATCGTGACCGCCTTGCCCTGGCTGATCCTCGCGGTTCCATTCACCCTCCTCACGCAACATGCCCAGCCAGTCACCGTCGAAGGCGGCACGGGCGCTCTCTGGCAACGCCCGTTCATCGCCGGTGATTCGATCGCGTTCTATCTCTCCAAACTTTTTGCGCCCGTAGACCTCGGCATCGAATACGGTCGCCGGCCCGCCTACGTCCTTCAACATTCTTGGGCGTATCTTACATGGCTCACTCCTGCCGCCGTCGCGCTCGTGATTTTCGTGCTACGCAAGCGTTGCCCATGGCTCGTTGCCGGCGGATTGCTCAGCCTTGGCGTTCTGCTGCCCGTCGTCGGCCTCATTCCCTTCGCATTCCAAAACTACTCGACCGTCGCCGACCGCTACGTTTATCTCGCCATGCTCGGCCCTGCCCTCATCGCCGCCGCGGCGCTTGCGAAAGCCATTGAACATGGCCTAACCAAACCGGCCTTCTCAGTTGCCACAATCATCATCGCCGTGTTGGTCGTGCTAACGACTTATCAGGTTCGGTATTGGGACAATAGCGCTACCCTTTTCGCCCATGCCATCAAGATCAATCCGAACAGTTACGGCCTGAGAACGAACTATGGCATTTCACTCGACGACCGTGGCCGGCCCGCGGACGCAGTCATTCAGTATCAGGCTGCCATCCAGCTAGCGCCGGAGCTGCCGGACGCCTGGCAGGACATGGGGATAAGCCTTCAACATGAAGACAAGAATGACGAAGCTATGGTTTGTTTCCGGCACGTCACCGAGTCGCAGCCCGACGATGAACTCGGCCATGCAGCGGTTGGCCTCACCTTCCTTGCCGAAGACAAGCCTGCCGAGGCGCTGCCGGAACTGGAAATTGCGGCGAAACTAAATCCCTCCGATTCCGTGAACCTCGCGCACTATGCCGCCACGCTGCAACAGCTTGGCCGCAACGACGAAGCGGCGGCGCAGTATCATCAGGCCCTCTCCATTGATCCGGCAAACAGCGCCGCGTTGATCGGCCTCGCCAGCCTCGATAATGATGCCGGCCGGCTCAAAGATGCCGAAACCGAATGCCGCCGGGCCATCGACATATCTCCTCAAGATCCCAGCGCGCACGCCACACTCGGCGATATTCTGCAAAAGAAAGGCGATATTAACGAGGCCATCGCCCAATATCGTGCGGCCATTCAGCTCGATCCCGACGCTGGCGCTCCCCATTTCATGCTGGGGTCCGCCCTGTTCAAGAGTGGCGATCATACTGGCGCCATCCCCGAGCTCCAGGCAGCCGCTCGTCTTGGCCCCACTCCCTATCACCATGACGAACTCGGCATCGCCTATGCGACGATCGGCAACATGGCCGCCGCGAAGCAGGAATTCGAAGCCGCCTTGCGCATTGACCCAAACTTTCCACCCGCTCTCCAGCACCTCACAATGCTCGAGTCTTCCAAATAATCCTCCCTGGCGCTTGGCGCTGGGCAACTTTTTTATTCCAACTTTTTCTTTTTGCCGCTTTTTTATTCAAGCGTGTACGTAGTAAACGACGTTTGATTTTTTGATCAGGCTGACAATGATTTGCCGGGACAATTGTTGTGCCTTCATGGAACGATAAGCCGCCTGCGCTTTGGCATAGGCAGCGTCTTCGTCGCTCGCATGATCGTCGCTGTCACTGATGGCTTCGAGCAGGGCATAGCCATTATAAGTTCGGATGGGTTGCGAACTGATTTCGCCTTTTTTCATGGCGCCGGCGGCGTTCGCCACGTCGGTGTCCATCCCGCGCATGTAGGGGTATATAATGCCGATATCGCCGCTCTCGCTGGGGTCCTCCGGCATAGAATATTGCGCCGCCAAATCGTCGAACCGTTTGCCGGCCTTGAGCTCGTTCTGAATGGCGATGATTTTCGCTTTGGCGGCGCGGTCAGCGTCTGATTCGCCGATGGGATTGGCCTTCACCAGAATGATCCGCGTGTGAACCATGCGTATTGGCTGGACCTGGTCGGCAGCTAATTGCATTCGCTCGCTATCCTGTCGAAAATCGTAACGCAGCTCTTCCACCGTGGTGTGATGAATCTTCATCCCTTCCTCAAGCGTCATCGGGGCGCATTGCTGGCGCAACGCCTCCATCCGCTCGTCGATTTCCGATTCTTTGACAGTGATGCCGCGCTTTTCGCATTCGCGGTCCACCAGATAATTCTGCACCAGGATATCGGTTACTTTGGGCCCACACGCGGCCATGCATTTGGCGAGCACGTCCTTCATCAGAATCGGATGGCCGTCAATCACCGCGGCTGCCTCGGGCAACGGCTTGCCGGGGACAAGGTCGCTATCCTCCGCAAAGGTAATTTTGGATTGCTTGATAAGCGTGTTGATGGTTTGGGGAACGAGATAGCTGATTTGCCTGCGGCGCGCGGCGTCAGCCGCGTCAGCGTAAAGCGAGTTTTCGGAGGGGGAATGCTGATCGTCGGTAGACTCCACTTTTACGAGATGGTAGCCGTCACGGGCCTTGATGGGCTGTGAGATTTCGCCCGCTTTCAACGCCAGCGCTGTGTCCAGGACCGGGGCTTCCACCGGACGGAGAATATGAGGGTAGAGCACGCCCATATCTCCATTCTTTTCTATTCCGTTATGTTCCGCCGTCCCGCCATCGGAATGTTGGGCCACCATGGTCGCAAAATCAACGCCGCCTGAAATTTGTTCGCGATAATCCATCGCCAGGGCAAGCGCTTGGGATTCGCTGCGCGATGAACCAAAGGCCACGACCAATTCCTCGCCATGAACCAGGTGGGGCGTTTTGATCTGGTCAGCGACCAGCATGGGCTTTTCGATTTCGCGGCGAAGGTCATCCCGCGCCTCGGCCATGGTCATATGATTTTCCTTCAATTGCTCTTCCAGTGTTTTCGGCGCGAGTTTGGTTCGATATTCTGCGATGCGCTGGTCTATTTCCGCTTCGGGGACGGTGATGCCGCGTCTCTCACATTCGCGGTCGAGAATATAATCCGGAATCATCTTCTGAAGGATGGATTCGCGATATTCGCGCAGGCATTTGAGTTCGACCTCTTCCCGGGAGATGATGTGGCCGTCCACGATCGCGGCCGCGTTGGTGACCGTTGGATTAAGATTAACCTCGGCACCCGTACTCGCGTCGGTGGCGAAAACGGCGGGCGCACCAGTGTCGGCGTTGACCGAAAAGTGAAGCAGGAGAGCGCAGCCGACAACGCTCCTTTGAATCATGCGGAAATTCTTCATAATAGTGAGAACCAGACTCCCAGCCTGAATCACTCCAGGCTGGGACCTTGAAACTTACATCCCTTTAAAGCTTGGTTTTAACTTAGTTTTGCCAGACTTGGACATACGCAATATCGAAATTGCCATCGTCCTTGGTGCTGCTATTCGGATTGCCCGGGAAGGTGCCGCCAATGGCAAGATTGAGGATCATGTAGTAATTATTGCCTGGCCAGAATTCCCAGGTGGCGCCGCTCGGCAAGCTGCTGGCGTAAATGGTGGTTACGACATTTCCATTAAGCTCAAAGTTGATGTAGCTGCCGTCACCATTTATCCATGCGCCGTAACCGATGTAAGCGGAGGTGGCATCCGAGATTTCTTCAAAGCCGGTGCCCGGATTCCAATTAGGCATATGCAGAGTTTGGTAGTTACCCGTTTGGCCGTCGATTGATTCAGCCACATCAATTTCCCCGCATTGCGGCCAACTGCTCGTCCAGGTTCCCAGACACCATGCCGCCGGCCAATAGCCCTGGCCGGCGTTCGGGAATTTGCACTCGAATAGAACGTATGTGCCATCCGGAAACGTTTGGTGGCCGTAGGTGTTGATGCGCGCTGAATACCAGCGGCCTGAGCTGTCCGTTTGCGCCTCGATCTGGAGCGCCTGACCCGTCGGGCTGGTGCTGTCACTGATGCCGTGGCAATTCGCATAGGAATTGACATAGGTTTCGAGTTCATCATTGCCCCAGCCGCCGGCGCCGGTATTGTAACTCCAATTGGAATCAGGCGCGCTGCTGTTGCTGAAGTAATCTGACCACGTAATGCCCCAGCCAAAAGCGCGAGGGGTGCCTATCAACAACAGTAATCCCGCAGCCGCCAGCGTAACGCGGGCGCCGATCATGCTTGTAGAAGCAAGGAAGTGATTTTGAGTGCGATGTTTATTTTTCATAGTCTATTTACTAGAACAAGTGTTTATTCCTTTGTTGTCTCGAAACTGGTGACGAAGGCGAACATAGCACTTCTAAAAAAGAGCAATACCCCTCTTTAGGGTGGTAACAAATAGATATAAGTATCATTCATGTAGTTAGACCTCGTCCTAAGTGAATTAAGAGTTTGTAGCTATCACCTTAACTATTTCGAGCTATCTCTCGAAATCAAAGAAATAGCAAAGTAGTCCTCACTTCCCATCGCGAAATAATTCAACGCCATTTTCTGCCAGGCGTTGCTCAATTTCTGTGATGTGTGCGCGGTCACGGGTTTCGATTGTGCACAGCGCGTGCACTCGCGAAAGGTCAGGCCCGGCGAATGTTCGATTGTGAATGATTTCCGTGACGTTTGCTCCCGCGGCGGCCAGCACTCCTGCGAGATGAGCTAAACTGCCCGGACGATCGGTCAGCAGCACATCAAAACGATAGATGCGTCCATCCGCGGCCAGCCCACGCTCAATCACCCGGCTGTGAGCCAGCGGATCAATGTTGCCTCCCGTCAGCAGCAATACCACCCGCTGCCCGCGCAAATCCGGCAGGTGGCCGCCCAACAACGCCGCCAGGCCGGCCGCACCCGCGCCTTCGATAATGCACTTCTCCAATTCCGCCAGGCGCAGCATCGCCAGGGCCAGCGATTCCTCCTGCACCTGCACTAACTGGTGAACCAACGGACCAGCTATCTTTAACGTATTTCGTCCCACCTCCGCTACCGCCAGCCCATCTGCCAAAGTGAATTTAGTCGCCACCCGCACCGGACCATTCGCGGCCAGCCCGGCGGCGAAGCAGGCTGCATTCGCTGGCTCGACTCCAATGATTTTTAATTTCGGTTTTAGCGCGGCCAATACCGTGCCCATTCCTGCCAGCAATCCCCCGCCGCCTACCGGCACAATCACCGCGTCCGCATCCGGGACTTGTTCCAACACTTCAAATGCCAGCGTCCCCTGCCCGGCGATCACCTGCGGATCGTCAAAAGGATGGATGTAGGTCAACTGCTGCTCTTCCGCCAGCCGGTCAGCCTCCTTGCGCGCTTCGTCAAAAGCGTCGCCATGCAATATTACTGTGGCGCCAAATGCGCGGCAGCGCGCTACTTTCACCAACGGCGCAAAGCGCGGCATCACCACCGTTACCGGGATTCCCAATAATTTCCCGTGCCATGACAAACCCAGCGCGTGGTTGCCCGCCGAGGCGGCGATGACCCCGCGTTTCGCCTGCTCGGGCGAGAGCTGTGCCAGCGCGTTGCGCGCGCCGCGTTCCTTGAAGCTGCCCGTGCGTTGCAAAAACTCCTGTTTGCAAAAGACCTGGGCGCCCGTCAGCTCGCTTAAGGCCGATGATTCGACACAATCGGTGCGCTTGATCGAACCGTTCAGGCGCGAACGCGCCGCGACGATTTCAGACAGCGTGACTTGGGCGGTGGTATTTGGATTTTTCATGGATAAATAAAAAACCCTGAGCAGTGGCCCAGGGTCAGGAGATTTTGATTTGCGTTAGATCAGCGCGCGTCTATCCCTGCCCCGGAGCGGGGCTAATAATGATCGCGATGATCATAATGGATGACGCTGATGCAAACATGACTATCACCCTTATAGTCCAAAAAGCCCCTCCTCGCAACTGGTTTATCATTCGGGGACCTGGGATTATCTTTCCCCTCTGCTAAATTGCCCACATGATTTTTTTTAATCACCGATTACCGTCGAAAGGCAAAGCCATCGGCCCTGCTATTCTCCCTCTCCTTGGGGAGAGGGCCGGGGTGAGGGAGAGTTAAAGAAAAGTAAACGTGAGTCCGTTCAACTTCTGAACCCCGAATGGGTTCCAGCATTCAACCCGGGGTGTTTCGTCCCAGGGCGGAACGCAAGTTGATTGCCGGCGCAGGCCGGAAGCCGGCGTAGACATCCACCTTTTCAGAGAAAGAGTCCCAGGGACTTGACTTCGGCACCGATGGATCCTCCGGCGGCTTGGGTTGAGCGTTCTTCACCGGCGCAAATTGCGCGTAAAGCGCCGACAGAAACGATTGCCCTCCCTGGATCGCCTTTTCATACGGACTCAGTTCGTGTTGGGAAACCAGCGGTTTTTGTTTTAGGTTGGCCGCTACAACTGGAGTCGTAGCGGCAGTCGTAAGACTGCCGGTAAGATTCATCCCCGTTTTTTCTGCGGCAGTTTCATCCGGCTCCGCTTTTGAAACTTTTATCTCGGTAGGGATGTGCTGCGCGCCCATCTCTTTCACCTCTGCCTTCGTAGCGGCTCTAACGAGCGGAGCGAGTGCCGTTTCCGTATGTTGTTCTGAAGTCGTCGTCAGACCGCCGGAAATCTTCAACGCTTCGGCTCTTTCTTTGACCGGCGAAACTGCCGTCTCCGTGCTATGGCCTTGGGTCATGGTAGGGCGGACCTGCTGGTCCGCCACCGACGCGACGTCACCCTCGCCCCCATCGGGGGAGAGGGCAGGGTGAGGGGGCGATTGGGTCTGTGACTCTTCCACTTCAGCCACGCTCTTAACCACCGAAGCCGTCTGCCCCTCTGTCTTTTTCACCTCTCCACTCCCCCTGACTCCTTCTTCGGCCCCTCCGGCGACTGCTTCGGCGCCTCTTTCTTCCCCACTTTCCTCCCTTGCCATTTCTTCCCGAACATATGATGTCCCATCAACTCGATTTTCTCTCCGTTATCAATGTTCGCCGCCTCAATGTCTTTGCAGATGGCATCCTTCAGCGCCCGTTGGGCCGTCGCCACCCGGTCACGAAGAAACTTGTCCCACGAAAGCACGAGCCGCTCGTTTCCCTGGAACACCCGCGTCTTCTCAAACTCCAATCGCGCCTGGTTCTGGTCCGTGTTCAGCAGCGCACTGATCGCATGAGATATTTTCGCCAGCTCATTGACGGAAGCTTGTTCAATAGGAATCGCCTGCAACTGCTTAACCATCTTCGTTACCGCGATCCGCGCCACCTTGCCGCCAGCGGCGACGAATAGATCTTCCGCCTCCTCCGCCAGTTCTTTAAATTCAACCGCTGATTCCTGACTCTTCAGCCAGCGTTGATGTCCGTTATGCCGCCACAAAGAAAGGTTTCGTTCATTGATGGGCCGCCCGCCAAAGTACTTCTCAAGAATCTTTTTTACCGCCGGCAGCCCGTTCAACCACGGCAAAGTCTCCGAGGCCGGCTGGCCGTCATCGAGACGGCAGTTAAGCTCCTCACGGATGTCTTTAGGCAACTGCGCAATTTTGCCCGTGAGCGCCCGCGTGGATTCGTTATGGCTCGCCGCCTCGCCCGCATCATTTTTAACCGTCGTTTCATTACTCATGCGCGCACTCTACCACCGCACGCCCAAAACCCTTAGTTCGTCACTACCCCTATTTAACGTTGGCGGTTGAGTGGTAAAGAACGAATGACTGGCTTGGCCATAGGCTCTTTAGCAAAAAATATATCAAACGAAGGTATGTCCTCTCCTGGGGGAGAGGAAACAGGTGAGGGCGAGCTAAAAAAACTGACTCCTTTTTTGCATTTTGCATCTTATTCAGGATAATCTCGCTCGTGGGAAACACCGCACAGGCCCGGCGACTTCGTAATAAAGAAACCTGGGCAGAAAATTTGACGTGGCGCTGGCTACGCGACCGTCGTTTTAGCGGTTATAAATTCAGACGCCAGCATCCAATCGGCGAATACTACCTCGATTTTTTCTGTGAAGAAGCCGACCTGGCCATAGAACTGGACGGTCGTCAACATGGTTATCCCGGCAAACAAAGCCATGATGCTGAACGCGAAAAGTTTTTAAAATCGCAGGGCATCAAAACACTCCGTTTCTGGAATTCGCACCTGCGCCGGAATGCTCAAAGTATTCGGGATACAATTTTCAACGAATTGCAAAAACGCGCACCGCATCCTTTGCCTGATTACACACAACCGATGAAGACTCCTGAGAAAACAAGCAAGACTTAGGTCGTCGGTTTTATTCAGTATGTAGCTCGCCCTCACCCTGCCCCTCTCCCTCAGGAGAGGGTAATGCCATTGGACCGGCGACGCGAAAGTTCGTCAAATTGTCGAATTCAGATATCTGGTTAGCGAGAAAATTTAGGGGTAGTGACGAACTATCTCCTTTTTACTTCTCTGTTAAAATCCTCGCAGGTGGGCCAGTGCCTCGCGCACGTGTGAACGGCTTGCCGCGCCGTAGTCCCGTTTTTCGGGACGAAGGCGGGTTCTTTGACATAAAGTTGGGAGAGGATGGTGGCTGTGCTACAGCATACGCGTGTGGCGCAGCCCCACCGTCCGCCTGTGCCCATGCGATCAGAATCTGTGCCAATCTGTGTTTCATCTGTGGCTCAGATTCAATCCCGTTCAGGTGGCCGCCAGCTTCGGGCTGCTTCGCCTTACTTCGCCCTACTTCGCCTCCCCCCCTCCGTAGCTGGGTTTGGCTTTTGGGCAGTGAAATCATGGATTGTCCGCTTGATTTTATGGCACAGCAGGTTCAGGTTTGGAGCAGCAGATAATGGCTTCAATGACTAAAAAGAATTGGAATATTGCCCAACCGATTTTGGCGGTTCTTTCTGCATTCGCCATGGTTGTATTGGCGCTTTTTTTGATCCTCTGGAGCATCAGCTACTTCGAATCAACCGCTACCCAGCAAGAGATGACGACCACCGCCATGGTGGTAGATGAGGAGAGAATCTTTAGCTATATCCGGGAACACCGGAATCTTCCCCAGAGTTTGTCTGAGCTGCCGCAACCCGATGGCAAGATAGACGGAACGATCGACGGTTGGGGAAGACCGATTACTTATAAAGTGGAAGAAAATGATATCGTCACGCTCGTGAGCTTCGGGGCGGATGGAAAGCCCGGTGGCAGTGGCGATGCGGCGGATATCCATCTCTCGTTTCCGACCAAAGATGCCAAAGGTAATTGGATTCAAACCTTTCAAAACGTGCTGCTGCGTCATTTTAATTCAAACTGGACCGCTGGCCGGCATTCAGGTTCATTGACCCAAATGGGAAGCACCTTTATGCTCCGTTCATGGCGCTGGTTCGCATATTGATAGACGGCTATTCGCTGCTTCACAATTGGCCCGAATTGGCGCCCGGCCAGCCGCGCCATTCCGAACGCGCCCGAAACGAACTGATTCATATTGTAACGAAATATCACGATGCCACGGGCGAGCCGATCACGATTTTTTTTGACGGCTCAGGGGCACCTCCGTCCACCCCCAAACACGAATCCACCCGCCAGGTGGAGATTTTATTCTCGCGCAGCGGCCAAACAGCCGATGACATGATTGAACGCGCGGCCCATCGCTTCCAGGATTACGGCGAAGTGCTGGTGGTGACGGATGATAACGCCGAACGCGACACCGTCGGCGGCATGGGCGGGTCGGTTTGCAGTTGTGCGAATTTTATACGCATGATTGAAGGCGCGCTCACGGAAATGCAGGATGACCTGCGAAACTACAACCGCACGGAGCGAAACCGTTTCAAACGTCCGCGATAAATAATGAAAATGAAAAAAACTTTGGCCGGTCTTTTGACGCGTGCCCTGATGGCGCTGCTGGCGGTGACCACCTTCCTGCCGGCTTTGCGCGCACAGACTTCAGAACGGCACGTGAAAAACCGGGTCTTGTTGATCTTCGACACCTCTTCGGCCATGAAGAAGCGCCTGCCGGAAGAGGAAAAAGGCATCCAGAAGCTGTTCGCGCTCAACTTCAGCTCGGAATTACAACCGGGCGATACCATCGGCGTGTGGACCTTTGACCAGAATTTGCGGGCGGGCGAATTTCCGCTGCAATACTGGCAGACGGGGGAGATCAATACGATTTCCTCGAACATCGTCACCTTTGTCGAAAAACATCATTATTCTAAAACAACCAATTTCCAGAAGCTGATGCCGATGCTGTATGACGTCATGAACAGCTCGCCGCGGCTGACGACGCTGATTTTTTGTGACGGCGAAGCGCCGATCAAAGGCACGCCGGTAGATAACTCGATCAATATCGACTTCAAAAATAATGAGGCAGTCATGCGGAAGGGCCGGGAACCGTATGTGCTCGTCTTCCTGACCCAATCCGGGAACTACGTCGGCTCTACCATCAGCACCGCGAACTCCATCAACATGCCGCAATTTCCGCTGCCGCCCGCGCCGCCGCCGCCGGTGGTCGAGGCGCCACCCGCGCCGGAGCCCACTGTACCGCCGTTGATCATCATCGGCAGAGGTTCGGACACGAATGTACCGCCGCCCGCTCCGCCGCAGGAACAAACACTGCCACCAGCGCCAGCCCCGGCCGGTTCTTCCTTAATCATTAAGATGCCGCCGCCATCGCCAGCCACGAACACCTCGATCCCGGAAACGAATGCGGTTCCGGCCACAGCCGAGGCAGCGCCCACGAACGTCACCCCGCCGCCGGAAGTGATGAGTCCGCCGCCCGCGACGAATTTCACGGCCACGGCTACGGCGACGCAAACTCCCGTTAGCCCTGGCGTGTTGATCGCCATTGCCGTTGGGGTTCTCGTTCTTGTCGGAGTGGTAGGCTCTGTGATTTCGCGCGGTTCGCGCCGCCGTAATTCATCGAGCCTCATCACGGAATCGCTGAAAAAAAAGTAAAATTTCCGTCGTGACTTTTGGCCGCGTGCGTGGAACATTTGCCCGCCATGAAATCAATTTATCTGGCCTGTGCCTTGAGCCTCGTTGTCGGCATCACGACCGCTTTTGCCGATGGAACCAACACCGCTGCCTCCACCGCCCCGGCGGCGGATAATTCAGACGTCGCCGTCATCAAGACGACAGACGGGACGATCGTCGTCGCGTTTTGGCCGAAGGAAGCGCCCAACACGGTCGCCAATTTTGAAAAGCTGTCCCGGCAGGGTTTCTATGACGGCACCTTGTTTCATCGCATCATCAAAGGTTTCATGGTCCAGGGCGGCGACCCGCTCACCAAGGACGCCAGCCAGGAAGCCGCGTGGGGCACCGGCGGCCCGGGCTACAGCGTCAATGCGGAATTCAACGACCATTCGCACCAGTACGGCGTCCTCTCTATGGCACGCAGTTCCGATCCCAACTCGGCCGGCTCGCAATTTTTCATCTGCGACGGCGATGCGCATTTTCTTGACCATCAATACACCGCCTTCGGCCATTTGATCAAAGGCGGCGATGTGCTGGATAAGATCGCGAACACGCCCTGCGGCCCCAACGGCCAGGGCGAAAACAGCAAGCCGCTCCAGCGCGTCGGCATCGTCAGCATCAAAATCGTTCCCGCAGACTCAATCAAATAATTTTCAGCTATGAGCAATAACAACGAAGTCGCTGTCATCGATACCACTGAAGGCACCATGGTCGTGGAGTTTTGGCCGGGCGAAGCGCCGGGCACCGTGGAGAATTTTAAGAAGCTCGCGCAAAAAGGCTTTTACGACGGCACGTGCTTTCACCGCATCATCAAAGGCTTCATGGTCCAGGGCGGCGACCCGCTCACCAAGGACGCCAGCCAGGAACATGCCTGGGGCACCGGCGGACCGGGCCATATGATCAAGGCGGAGTTCAACGACCATTCGCACCAGCACGGGGTGATTTCGATGGCGCGCAGTTCGAATCCCAACTCGGCGGGGTCGCAGTTTTTCCTTTGCCATGGCGATGCGTCCTTTCTGGACCGCCAGTACACGGCGTTTGGCCGGCTCATCAAAGGCAATGACGTGCTGGACAAAATCGCCGGCACGCCGGTCGCCCGCGGCAACGGCGGTGAAAACAGCAAGCCCCAAAAGCGCGTCGGCGTGACGAGCATCAAGATCGTCCCGGCGGATTCGGTGAAGTAATTCCGGCTCCGTTTGGAGAGGATGGTGGGCCCGCTCGGACTTGAACCGAGAACCAAAGCATTATGAGTGCTCTGCTCTAACCAATTGAGCTACAGGCCCGAAAAAGACGGCCACCATCATTGCGTAAATGAGGGAAAAAGGCAATTTTTCTTCCCGTCGTCCTTTCCACATCACCGTTCAAGCGTCGGATTTTGTGAATTGATCGTCCACCAGCCGCCAGAGGTTGCGGGAATTTTTATTTTGCAATTCCGGCGGCAGAGCGGCGTCGGGAAAATTCTGGAAGCAAACGGGACGGGCAAAGCGCTTGATGGCGTAGGCGCCCACGGATGTGGTGCGCGAATCCGTCGTGGCGGGATACGGCCCGCCATGCTGCATGGCGGCGCAAACTTCCACGCCGGTCGGGAAGCCGTTGAAAATCAGGCGCCCGGCTTTTTGCCGCAAAATCGCGATGAGATTTTTGCAGCGCACCAGATCCTCGTCCGTACCGTGGATGCTCGCAGTCAATTGGCCATGCAGGCCGCGCGCGATCTCTTCCAGTTCCTCCGGCGACGCGCAACTAACGAGCAGCGTGGATGGCCCGAAAACTTCTTCGGCCAGCAGTTGCTGACTGCGAAAGGTTTTTGCATCGGTGGCGAAAAGGATGGCCCCCGCGCGCGCTTCGGCTTCAGCGGAAGATTGCGCGGTGACGTTGACGCCGGGAGTTTTACGAAATCTCTCCGCGCCGCTCTTGAATTTTTCCAGGATGCCTTGGTGCAGCATCACGCCGGGAGCGACGGCTTTGGTCAATTCCCCTGCCCTTGCGACGAAGGCGCGCCAGTCATCGCCTTCGCAACCGATGGCGATTCCCGGGCTGGTACAAAATTGGCCGACGCCGAGAGTGAACGATTGCACGAAGTTTTCCGCGATAGCCGCGCCATGTTTTTTCAGCGCGCCCGGCAGTATGAAAACCGGGTTCGTACTACCCATCTCGGCGTAAACGGGAATCGGTTCGGACCGCGCCACCGCAGCATCGAACAAGGCGCGTCCTCCTTGCAGCGAACCGGTAAAGCCAACGGCTTTTGCCGCCGGGTGTTTGACCAGGTGCAAACTGATTTCATTCGTACCGTGAAGCATGGAAAAAACTCCGCGCGGCATTTTGACGGCCTCAACGGCGAACTGGATGGCGCGCGCGACCATTTCGCTGGTGCCCGGGTGCGCCGGATGCGCTTTGACGACGACCGGGCAACCGGCAGCCAGCGCCGACGCGGTATCACCGCCGGCAACGGAATACGCGAGCGGAAAATTGCTCGAACCAAAAACGATGACCGGCCCGAGCGGGACGAGCA
>Ga0206870_1102_pt1 | contig 20880 bp, 10 predicted proteins | sample Alteio_BWOrgCont_36_FD_152620 | JGI IMG/M metagenome (GOLD analysis project Ga0206870, IMG submission 152620) | Enriched cells from forest soil in Barre Woods Harvard Forest LTER site, Petersham, Massachusetts, United States -... | ecosystem: Environmental > Terrestrial > Soil > Temperate forest >... | reverse complement strand
ACCAGTCAGCCTTGCAGGGGAATCTCACCAGAAACCCGAGCCAGGAAAATCTATAGAGTTCCAAGACACTGTCAAGGAATCTTTATAGTCGCAAACGTCAGCGATAGGCGTGACGGACGAAGAGAGAGTCGTACTATATTCCCCATATCGGGTACGTCCCGGTATACAAGGCCACTTAGACGCTGACTTTCTGGGAGCCGACCCAAACGCATTCCTGATCGCTGCTGGCAAATCCCGCACTCTCCACCGGAACTGCGTTGGACATTTGAGAGCTGCGACCCAAGCCGTCTCGTACAATGGCTGGCATGTTTGCAATCCTTCTGCAAGCTGCGCCTGGGGACGATCTACGTGCAGCAGGCATCCGCCGGTATGCCTGAATGGGTGAAGATACTCATTTCGGCCGCTACAGGTGCGGTCTTCGGCATTCTTGGCAGCTTCACGATGGAGTATGTAAAGCCATGGGTCGCCCACAGAATTGCTAGGAAAAATGTACGTACAGGCATGTAGCCAGCCGTGAGGACTTGCTACGCATCGTGGCTAAGCTCGGGGGCAGCGTTCCGGATGCCGAGACCGATATCCGCCGCTGGAACCGTGGCAGCGTCTGGATCGATCCGTCGTCGGCTCAGTGTGGGTTCTTCGGGATTCGGCTTTAAGCCCTAGAGGCAAATGTGACACAGAAAATCCCTTCTTAATCTTTGCGCGAACGGGCAGGTCCCTCCCTCTATTTAACGGCAAGGATGGCAGTCATCGGGCCTTCACGTTAACGTCTTGATTGTCAGAGTACATCCTCGGCTGAATACGCCAAACCACGGACGCTGACGCTTCTTGAATTCTCGAAGGATCCGGCTCTTCAAATTGATCAATGCTGCAACCCATTCGTCTTGATCTTCACAGCTGTTGTGAGCCGTCGCCAAGACTGCGATCTCCGTTCTTTTTATTTCCTCCGTATGCATGTGCTTCATTTCATGATCGCGGGTAACCAGCAGCCAGCCGTTCTTGCTGCAGAACCTAATAACTTCCGGATCGGATACATTTCTTCTCGGGGCGCCGTGTTCGTCGACGAACCATTCGGATAATCGCTGTACAGTAAAGCCCGCTGTCCTCAAGCAGACCGCGACCAATGAGAAATGCACCGTTCTAATATGCTCGACAAAATCCTTTGACCACCCTGATGATGGTGCTTCGGTAGAATCCGGCGTTGGCGCCTCCGATTCGTTGAGCTGTGGGGCCTCTAGAAACGTTGGGTTCACTTCAAAGAAAGCCTATGCAGTCAGTTCGGGAAGTAAAATGCGTCGGGGGAGCCCACTTAGTCTGGAACCATGCGGGTGAGCCTGTCAATAAGCTCTCGAGGCTTAAACAGCGTCCGTAACATCGAGACTGGATGGGGCTGCGCGAGTTGCGCCTCCCGCGTATTCCTGCGCTGTTTGATCTCGCCAAAGCCTCGACCGCCGTGGAAACGCTGCGTATTTACCAGGTTCCCACGGCACGACGGCGGCTGGCCATAATCGAATCTATGCCCCCGGTCTCAGCCTTATTGCTGGAGATCATCACTTGAGTTACATTAACCGCAATCGTCCCGAACCACGCAGGCCGAAATCTCTAACCCCTGCGGCCAAGTTTTCCGGGCCGGCTCAATAACCGAGAATCTCCAGGTTATCAATGGATGAGAAAGGCGGGCAGCTCTTGGCGTCCGGTACACCATGACCGTCCTGACTGCGAATCCAGAGTTAACCTCAAATCTACAGCCATCCTCTTCCTTTATCGGATATAATTACGTCCCTCATGCGCACCACCCTGCCTAATCGACGCGAGCCGATTGCAATTGTAGGTGTCGGCTGTCGTCTGCCGGGTGGCGTCACCAATCCACAAAAGCTCTGGGACCTGTTATGCGCTGAAATCGACGCCGTTGGTGATGTGCCACCAGATCGCTGGCAGACTAGAGACACATTGTCCTCCAAGTGCGGAGACCTTTCGCTGCGCCGTGGCGGATTCTTGCAAAACCTCGACGGATTTGATGCACGCTTCTTTGGTATCTCGCCTCGGGAAGCAGCGCTCATGGATCCTCAGCAAAGGCTCTTGCTAGAAGTGACTTGGGAAGCTATAGAGGATGCTGGGATAGTTCCTGCTGATATTTCCGGCTCCAACTCCAGCGTGTTTATCGGCATTTCCACGCAGGATTATGGAATGCTGCAGGCAGCTTCGGTAGATCGCGCATCGATTGACGCCTACACGAACTCTGGCGTCGGTATGTGCATTGCGGCAAATCGGATTTCGTATGTGCTCGATCTTCGTGGGCCGAGCGTCGCAATTGACACGGCGTGCTCTTCCTCATTGGTTGCCGTTCATCTCGCTTGCCAAAGCATCTGGAATGAGGGCCGCCATCTCGCCATCGTTGGCGGAGCTAACGCTCTGATTCGCCTGGAGTCCAGCATCGGATTCTATCGCGCGTCCATGCTCTCTCCACAGGGGAAGTGCAGGAGCTTTGATGCGGATGCTGATGGCTATGTGAGATCCGAGGGCTGCGCCGTCATCATCTTGCGACCGCTTTCGCAGGCGCTTGCCGCGAACGATTCTATTTATGCCTTGATTCGAAGCACCGCTGTGAATCAAAGTGGGCACGGTCCAGGAATTACGGTCCCCAGTGCGCACGCCCAGGCAGCACTGTTACGGGAAGCTTATCGGCGTGCAGGAATCCGAATTAGTGAAGTGGACTATGTGGAAGCTCACGGCACGGGTACTCCAGTAGGCGATCCAATTGAAGCTGATGCCATCGGTAGAGCTCTCGGCAACCGTAGACCTCTTAATCGGCGTTGCCTGATCGGTTCTGTTAAAAGCAATATCGGACACTTAGAGGCTGCCGCTGGAATAGCAGGACTGATCAAAGCTGCGTTGTGCGTGAAGCATGGCGAAATTCCAGCCAGTCTCCACTTCCATTCGCCAAACTCAAACGTTGACTTCGAACGCCTGCGTTTGAGAGTACCCCAAAAGCTGGAACCATGGCCGGAACGCGGGGGACGATCCCGGATTGCCGGAGTGAATTCCTTTGGCTTTGGCGGTGTTAATGCTCACGTTGTTTTGGAGCAACCACCAGCATCCGCGCCGCACATAGCGCAGAACGCTCCATCACTCCATCGCGCCCTGCTGTTACCGATCTCAGCCCGCGATTTGTCAGCGCTTTCAACATTGGCGAAATCCTACCTGGAGATCTCGTCAGATACGAATCTCGAACAGCTGTGTTATTCCGCAGCGAGGCGGCGCGGACACCACGACCAGCGCTTGGCCTTGGTGATTAAGTCCCGAGAAGATCTCGCTGATTGTGTAAATGCATTTCTAAATGACGAACGCCGCACCAACATGAGCTGTGGTCGAAAGTTGCCTGGCCGTGCCCCGCAGGTAACTTTTGTGTTCAGCGGAATGGGACCCGAGCGACCCAGCATGGGTATGGCTCTGCTCGATGAACCCATTTGGCGGGAATCAATGGAAGCTTGCGACCGGTGCTTACGGGCATACGTAAACTGGTCACTGCTCCAGGAACTCGCCAGACCCGAGGATTCATCCCGCCTGCGCGACACGCGGATCGCGCAGCCCGCCATCTTTGCGCTCCAGGTGTCTTTAGCGGCGCTGTGGCGATCTTGGGGAATCGAGCCGTCGGCGATTATCGGCCACAGCGTGGGGGAAGTTGCTGCGGCTTATGTGGCGGGGGTGCTCAGCCTGGAGGACGCGGTCCGCGTTATCTTTCATCGCAGCTCGCTGCAACACCGCACCCAGGGACACGGCACACTACTTGCAGTTGGAATGCCTTTGAGTAGCTTCGAGGCGCTTACCGGATCCTATGACGGCGCTGTCACCGTAGCTGCTATTAACAGCCCGTCCTCGATCACCCTCTCAGGTGACAAAATCGTTCTGAATCACATCATGAGCTCGCTTGTGGCGGACGGGGTCTTCTGTCGGTTTCTGTCCACCGACATTCCCTACCATAGCTGCCAGATGGAGCCGCTCATGGTCGAGCTCAGCCGTTCGCTCAACGGTATCCGACCGCATCCGGTAAAAATACCGCTGTTTTCCACAGTTACCGGACAGCCAGTCGCTGGAACCGAGCTTGACGAAACCTACTGGGCAGAGAACATCCGGCGAACAGTTCGCTTCTCGGATGCGCTGCAAAGAGTGGGCGAGACCGGGTCCGCGACTTTCCTGGAGGTAAGTGCCCATCCGGTGCTGGCAAGGTCAATATTGGAGTGCAGCAAAGCTTCAGAGACGCTAACCGTCCTCCCTTCCCTGCGCAACGGCGAGGATGATCAGCGAGCGATGTTCAGTTCCCTGGCTAAGTTGTACACGCTTGGTTGCGCAGTGGACTGGAAATCTCTATATCCCGATGGCGAGTTCGTGCACCTGCCAAACTACCCATGGCAGCACGAGCGCTTCTGGTTCGAGTCCGAGGATGAACAGCAACGGCGCCTGGATTACGCAGCCCATCCACTTCTCGGAAAGCGTACAAAATCCGCAATTCCCATCTGGACTTCGGATATCGACGTCAGGAATGAACATAGTTATCTCAGAGACCATTGCATTCGGGGCAGCGTTGTATTTCCCGGGGCCGCTTACGTAGAAATGGGTCTAGGTGCGGCGCGTGCGATTTGGGGCGATGGAGCTTACATTCTCGAGGATATCGAATTTCTTCGTCTCTGCCTCCTGCCCCCGGGTGCCCTAAAGTTACAAATCGTTCTCGATCCTTCGCAGGCCAGCTTCGATATCTTCAGCTTGCCTGACAAAACAAAGACCAGTTGGACACGACATGCCACGGGAAAGATGCGCCGGGTTGCCCATGCCGATGGTGCGAACTGCGTCCGGCCGGATGCCTTGAGGGCGCAGTGCACGGAGGAGATTTCCAGAAGAGATTACTACGATCGATGTCGCGCGGTCGGTCTTGAATACGGAGAGTCATTCCAATGTATTGAACAACTCTGGCGTGGCGAAGGCGAAGCTTTAGCCTGCGTGAACTTGCGGGAAGAAAACAGATCGCACAGTGATTTCCTGGTTCATCCAGCGATTTTGGACGCCGCTTTCCAGTGCGTGCTCGGCGCAGTGTGCGTCCCGGCTCAGACAGGATTCGGATTCCTCGGGTTGCCAGTTGCAATTAATCGCGTTCGATTTTACGGCAGCCCGTTTACGGCGTGCTGGGTGCATGCACAGGTACGTGAGTTCACCGAAACTTCGTTGAAGGCCGATCTTAGCATCCTCGATGACACCGGTCGGAGGTGTGTTACGGTCGAGGGATTGACCTGTCAAGCCGTATCCGAAGGCCTGATGGCGCCACCTCCAACAGATGCCAACCTCTATGTTTCGGAGTGGGAGCTCAAGCCGCGAAGGCGCGACCATACTGGGCCTGTAAAATGCGACTACTTGCTTCGCACTGCGCAGGTGCTTAAACATCTTCAACCTGAGGTGGACGCGCTGCGTGAAGAGGTGGCGCGCCAACGGTCCGGGATCACACTCGAGCCGCAATTGCAGCGCTGGGCGATCACGTACAGCCTTAGGGCTCTAGCCGACCTCGGCTGGGATTTTCGTGCCGTTCCTCGGTTTTCGGGCGAGAAATTGTGCTCTGAGCTGCCGATCTCGCCGCCATATCATCGGCTGGTCCTCCGCACACTTCAGATGCTTGGGGAGGAGGGAATTCTTCGCAGAGTTCACGACGATTGGGAAGTTGTCGAGCTGCCTGACTTCCACAACATTAATAAGGTTGAAGAGAATTCGTGGCTTCACATTTCGTGCTATTTGGTGGAATGTATCCTCCTGCGCCGTTGTGGCGAGCGACTGGCTGACGTTCTCCGCGGCGCATTGGATCCCCTGGAAATTATCTTTCCGAACGGCTCGCTCAACTATGCCCAGCACCTCTATCAGGACTCCCCAACATACCGTCAGTACAATTACCTGGTCGGTCGTGCGGTCGGCGTTGCTCTGCAGAACCTCCCTCACGGTCGCATTGCCCGCATCCTGGAAGTAGGTGGCGGCACGGGAGGAATGACTTCTTATATCCTGCCCACCCTGCGCTCCAAGACAGCGGAATACATTTTCACTGACGTCTCGGCGATTTTTGTCGCGCAGGCGCGTCAGACCTTCAAGGACTTTCCTTTTGTCCAGTATCGCTCGCTGGATATCGAATCGGATCCGCTCGCGCAGGGATTCGAACCCAACTCCTTCGACATAGTTCTCGCGTCGGACGTTCTGCATGCGACGCGTGACCTGCGTGAAAGTGTCGAACATTTGAAAATGCTGCTGGGGTCCAATGGTCTGCTCGTTTTGCTCGAAGGCACCAATTCTTCCTTCTTGCCCGTCATGGTGTTCGGCCTTTTGAAGAGCTGGTGGGTTTTCAAAGACGAGCGGGTTGCGCAAAATGATCCCCGCATTACTCCAGAGGCATGGCGGAACCTGCTTACGAGCAGCGGATTCGCTACGGCGGATGTCGTCTCGGGTCTCGCCACAGGTTCTGAAGCCGCACATACAGTCGTTTTGGCGCAAGCCCCGGCATGCGGTGAGAATGCCAAACCGGTCTCTCCCATTCCTCAGTTTGGTACGAAGGGCCGATGGCTGATAGCAGTGGACTCCGGCGGCGTAGGCCGCGCAATCGCCATGTGGCTCCGAGAGCATGGCGAAGAGACGATCCTGGTTTACCCTGCGGAAGAATTCGAACAACTTGGAACGATGGAGTTCGAGGTCCGCGCGAACTGTGCAGAAGACTGGCAGCTCGCAATGCAGGCCGGTGACGTGCCTTGGCGCGGTGTAGTGCACCTCTGGAGCCTCAATATTACAGAGGCCGATGAAACATCCGTCGCGTTCGATGAAGTTCGAAGACTGGGATGCCTGAGTGTTTGCAGCTTATTACAAACAATTGGGGAGTTTCCGTCAGGAACCCCACCCCGCGTGTGGTTGGTGACACGCGGGGCACAACCGCCCGTTCCCGATCACGAAGGGCCTTCAATTTGGCAAGCTCCATTGTGGGGGCTCGGGCGAGTAATCATGAACGAGCATCCGAGCGTCCAGTGCACTCTCATCGATCTTGATCCGGAGCACACCAATGACGTGCACTGGCTAATGCACGAGTTGTGTTCCGACGCGCAGGAAAACGAGATTGCATTGCGCGGTGATGCGCGTTACGTACATCGCTTCAATCATGCCACGTTGACGCAAATTACTCCGGATAACAGGCAGGGCAACGGCTGCCGTGAATCGTTGCAACTAGAGATCCCAAGCCCTGGAATCCTCGAAAATGTCAGGGCAGTGTTTGTCCCGAGACTCAAACCTGAACCTGATGAAGTCGAGATCGAAATCCGTGCGGCAGGATTGAATTTCAAAGACCTGATGATCGCGATGGGCACCTTGCCCGACTCGGCTTTCGAAGCCGGCTATACCGGTTCCAGGCTCGGTATCGAATGCTCCGGAATTGTGACTGCAGTGGGTGAGAACGTTTCCCATGTTGCCGTCGGCCAGGAGGTTCTGGCTTGCGCACCAGCGACGATGGCAACGCATACTCGAGTGGATGCAAGATTTCTCCTACCAAAACCGCCACAGCTCACCTTCGAGGAGGCAGCCGGCATCCCGGTGGCGTTCTCGACAGCCCACTACGCGCTGGAACACCTGGCACGCCTGCAAAAGGGGGAGCGGATTCTTATCCATGCTGCCGCAGGGGGCGTAGGCCTCGCGGCACTTCAGCTGGCAAAACGGATAGGGGCCGAGGTGCTTGCGACGGCTGGCACTCCGGACAAGCGGGAGTTCCTGCGAGCGGTGGGCATTGGCTATGTGGGCGACTCGCGTTCGCTGGAATTCGCATATGAAATCATGCAATGGACCGGAGGGCGTGGTGTAGACGTTGTGCTTAATTCCCTGGCCGGCGAAGCGATTGCCAAGGGCATATCGGTCCTGGCGCCCTATGGCCGTTTCATTGAAATCGGCAAGTACGATATCTATGCAAACAGCAAGCTCGCTTTGAGACCTTTCTGCAAAAACATCTCTTTTATTACTGTTGACGTAGACCGTCTCATGAGGGAGCGGCCGGATACTGCCGCCGCAATTGCGCGTGAGGTTGCAGAACACTTCTCCGCGGGCCAGCTCTATCCGTTGCCATACCGAGTGTTCAGCGCATCGCGATTGGGAGACGCACTTCGATATATGGCGCAAGCCAGGCACATCGGGAAAGTGGTAGTTTCCTTACGAGATATTCAGGACGTTCCTGCAGGATCCAATAACAAAAACAGGTCTTCCTATTCCGTCCGTCAGGACGGTACCTATCTCATCACCGGGGGCTTGGGAGGCTTCGGGCTGGCGACGGCACAATGGCTTGCCAGTCAGGGGGCACGGCACATTGTTCTGGTCGGTAGGAGCGGCGCCTCGTCTTCTGGAGCGCAGAATTCGGTGGCAAAATTGCGGGCTTCCGGCGTCAACGTAAGCGTGGCCGCGGCCGATGTGGCCCAGATTGATGAGATCCGTGAGATCTTAGAACAAATTAAGCGATCCATGCCGCCTTTGCGTGGCGTCTTTCATGCGGCAATGGTGCTCGATGACACTCTTGTCTCCAGGATGGATGACTCCCGTCTGGCCAATGTGATGTCCCCAAAAATCTGTGGCGCATGGAATCTGCATACCCTCACTTCACAGATGCAACTGGATTGCTTTGTGTTGTTCTCGTCAATGTCGTCCCTGTTTGGCACCCCTTCGCAGGGAAACTATGCTGCAGCGAACTCATTTCTTGATTCGCTCGCATGGTACCGACGGAACCGCGGCCTTCCAGCCTGTGCCATTAACTGGGGTGTAGTCGCAGATGTCGGCCATGTCGCCAGGCATCCGGAAATTGCGCGCATACTCGAAGATCAACTCGGCGCTACCGGTACACAAGCTGCCGAACTGCTCAAGCAACTCGGCGATCTGCTTTCTGTTGGTGCGACTCAGGCAAGCGTTGTCTGCTTAGATTGGAAGCACGTCTCCACGGCAATGCAGACAGTTCGGTCCTCTCCGCGGTTCTCTAACCTGATCGGAGAAATGCGACTCGGCGCGGACAGTGAATCAAGACGTTCGATTATGAGTAGACTGGGCAGCCTGCCGGCAGAAGAGCGGAAGCAGATCCTCTCCGCCCATGTACTCAAGGAGATCGCGTTAATAATGGGCACTTCGCCGTCAAACCTCGACATAGATCAGCCAATGATTAATCTCGGAATTGATTCCCTTATGGCTATCGAACTGAAGAACCGAGTTGAAATGGATTTTGGCATTCAGTTGAATGCAGCGCAGTTCCTTAGCGGCCTAACTCTAGCAGGGATGGTCGACCTGCTGCATGAACATGCTACTACCCGCCTTTCTCTTCCTGCAATGACGGGTCTCTCCGCAAACAGACCGGACAATGTCCTTTCTGTGGACACCGTGGAGAAAGAATTAAGTACCTCGATCGAGCTGCATTCAGACAATGTGGAGAATGTGGGAGAACTTTCCGACGAAGAGGTCGATTCCGTTTTACGCTCAGCTGTAAAAGGGATGTGATTCATGGAAGTTTCTCAAACCGTAGCTTCGGGTCTGGTCGATGATCTTACCGCCGCAGGAAAGCGCGCCCTCCTGGACCAGGTTCTGCGAGAACGGCGGGGTGAAGAAAGTAAGACATACCCCCTCTCCTACGGTCAACAGGCACTGTATTTCTTATATATAAGCGCTCCCGAGAGTGCGGCCTATCACATGGCCTTTGCAGTGCGCATTCGGGCTGCTGGCAATCTCGGTACACTGCGGGCAGCGTGTCAAGGCGCAGTCAATCGTCATCCGGTATTGCACAGCCGATTTCTTGTCCGGAATGGGCAGATTATCCAGGAGGTACTCGAAAGGCAGGAGATCAGCTTCGAGCACCTTTCGGCGGAGGGTGAGCCCTGGGAAACAGTCGTGAGTCGCGCTGTGGAGGCCTCTCGGAAACCTTTCAACCTTGGGCAAGGTCCGCTTGTTCGCTTTTATGTGTTCAGCCGGTCCTATGAAGACCACTTGCTCTTGCTCGTTTTTCATCACATTGTCTTCGACGCCTTGTCTCTATGGCAATTCCTGGATGACCTCCAACTCCTGTATAAGGCTGAACTCGTTAAAGCGCCCCTGCCTGTCGCAATACCGCACCTTACATACGCGGATTACGTCTTGTGGCAGAAGCACATGCTCTGCGGACCTTTGGGAGACAAGCTATGGGGCTACTGGCGGGAACAACTTGCCGGCGAGTTGAGTCCCCTCAATTTGCCGTATGACCATCCTCGACCGCCCGTGCAGACCTATCGTGGGGCGCTCCACAGTTTCGAATTTGAGCCCGACCTTACACTCGCTGTCTATGACACGGCGCGCAAATACGGGGTGACAACTTTCATGCTGCTCCTGGCCGGATTCCAGGTCCTCTTGCACCGCTATACTGGGCAAGATGACATAATCGTAGGATCCCCAGCAGCCGGTAGAACCAGATCCGAGTTCCGTTCTCTCGTCGGGTACTTTGTCAACCCCGTGGTTTTTCGCACAAGCCTCGCGGGTGACCCACAATTCTCGGAGCTCCTGGTTCGCACTCGCCGGACAGTGCTGGACGGGTTGGCAAATCAAGAGTTCCCCTTTCCGCTCCTTGTTCAGCGACTCCATCCCAAGCGTGATCCGAGTCGGTCCCCCATATTTCAGGTAATGTTTGTATCTCAACAGGCACCCCGGCTGACAAACCTGCCGTTCCGCCCGACCGTCGAACCGGTTGACATACCGCAACGGTTGGGCCAGTTTGACCTTGTTCTCGAAAGCGTGCAGGAGGGTGGTACAGGTGGCATAGACGCCAGGCGTGCTTTGCGAGGCGCGGAGCCGGAGGGATCAACCTCGGTGCGATTCAACCTGAAATTCAACCCTGATCTGTTCGATAGGGCGAGCATAGTTCGCATGTCAGATCACCTGCACTCGCTCTTTCAGGCAATCGTCTCTAATCCTTCCGCGCGCATCTCGTGCCTGTCCACATTATCTGCGGGGGAGATTCGACGGCGCCTGGGAGAAGCTCAAGGCCTGGGAACCCGGCCTTTGCCCCCCGGCTGCATTCATCATTGGTTTGAAGCAATTGCGCTAGAACGCCCAAATGAAATGGCGGTCGTTTCTGGAGCCGAACAAATTACCTATAGTTCACTGAATGCCCGTGCTAACAAGCTGGCCGATCGTTTACGTCATCGGGGTATTGGCGCCGAGATGCTGGTCGCCATATGTCTTCCATCTTCGATTGACATGATTGTTGCAGTCCTCGGAGTGCTTAAGGCCGGAGCGGCTTATTTGCCGCTCGATCACGAGGATCCAGACACAAGGTTGTCGGATCTTCTTTGTCACGCGAAACCAGCCGCGATTGTAGCGGCGCAGGAGTTCGAGGACCGGAATCTCAGAAATTTCCCCACGCGCATAGCTGTGGACGGGTCGGATGCTGAGAGCGCACAAACGACGGGGAACCCTGCTGTCAATATCTCTGACAGCATGCTGGCTTATGTAGTCTACACATCTGGCAGCACCGGAGCTCCGGAAGCAGTCGCCGTCGAGCACCGGCAAATTGCCAATTATGTCCACGCCATCTCCAATCGTTGCGAGTGGAAGCCGGGCTTGAATTTCGCTATGGTGCAACCACTAACCTGGGACGGTTGCCTCACCATGTTGTTTGGATCTCTGTGCACAGGGGGCAACCTGCACCTGATCCCCCGGGAAACGGCGCTAAACGCACGCGCAATGGGGCATTACTTCAGAAATCACAACATTGACTGCGCCAAATTCACGCCTTCGCACTTTGCTGCCCTGGATTTCACTGGCGCTCCGGATTTGATCCCTCGTTCATGCCTTATGTTTGGCGGCGAAAGTCTTCGTTCGGAATGGATTCGCGAGTTGCAGGTTCGTGCTCCGGATTGCCGAATCTACAATGGCTACGGTCCAACCGAAACCACCGTTGCAGTCCTGGCCTACTGCTTCGACCCAATGAAAGTTGATCGATATGGCGACCTGCTTCCACTTGGACGTCCTCTGGCCAACATTAGTGTGTATGTATTGGATCAGTACCTGGAGCTTTGTCCCACCGGTGTAACGGGAGAGATTTTCATCGGCGGCGCGGGTGTAACCCGAGGTTACCTGAAAAACCCGCACTCGACGTCTGCCAGGTTCGTTGCGGACCCCTTTTCGAAAGAGACGGGAGCGCGCATGTTTCGGAGCGGCGACCGCGGGCGGTATCTAGCCGACGGTTCTATTGAATTTGCAGGAAGGGTTGATGATCAACTGAAGATCCGCGGTCTGCGTGTTGAACCGCGTGAAATTGAACTCGCGTTGAGCAGGCACCCGCAGATACTCCACGCAATTGTTGTTGGCCGTAAGGAGCCAACGGGAAGCACTCGCCTGCTTGCATATATCGTTGCGGATGGCATGGGCCGGCCTTCTTCGCGACAATTGCAGGAATTCTTATCCGAGCGCCTGCCCGCATACATGTGTCCGTCGTCATTTACTTTTCTTGAGGTGTTACCCCTCAGGAAGAATGGGAAAGTAAATCTTGGTGTATTGCCGGAGCCCGATGCTCCCGGCGCACTAAGGTCTAAGGCGCTGACCCCACGTTCTGAAACCGAGGAAGTGATTGCTCGCGTCTGGCGGGAGTGTCTCGGCGTTCCTGTTGTATCTCCCGAGGACAACTTCTTTGATATCGGAGGAGACTCGCTGCTTCTGATTCAGGTTCACAGTCGGTTAGAGGAGGCGTTCGGGATAACCTTATCCGTTCTTGAACTGTTCGAACATGTGACTATCAGCTCCTTAGCGGAGCACCTTCGCGAGAAGAGAACCTTCACAGAGCCTCTCAAAGAAGGTCATGCGCGCGCAATGATCCGACAGCATTCCCAGCGGACCTTGCAAGATCAGGCTGGTATCAGAACAGAAAACAGGCCACTTAACATTCTTTGACGGGTGAGTCGATGCGTCCAGAATACGATGTCATCGTGATTGGCGGCGGCCCAAGTGGCTCGACTTGTTCTACGCTTCTGGCGCAGCGCGGTCGTAAGGTCCTGTTGCTGGAGCGGGAAGTGTTTCCTCGCTTTCACATCGGCGAATCGCTAACTCTTTTTGCGCCCGAGGCCTTTCGTCGGCTGGGAGTTTACGAAGAGCTCGCAGCCATGAACTACGTCCAGAAACGGGGACTTGAGTTCGTACTTCCTGGCAAGTCCAAAAAAATCTACTTCGCCGAACGCTGCAAGCACGAAACGCACTCGCAGACCTGGACGTTCCAAATGCCGCGAGCCAGGCTTGACGCAGTGCTTCTGAAGAATGCAGAAGCCAGCGGCGTCATTGTAAGACAGCAGCATGCAGTGCAGCGAGTATTGTTCGAGGGACAGCGCGCGGTGGGCGTTTCCTTTATTGACCTTCGCCGGGGCGTTCCGGCGCAACCTGAATCTGTTTATGCACGTTGGCTGGTGGATTGTAGCGGACAAAGCAGCGTCATTAACCGCCAGTTGAAAAATAACTGTTTCAACGATCGGCTGCTTGACGACAAGATTGCTGTCTTCGCTCATTGGACCGGGGATTTTGAAATCGTTAATGGTGAGACTGAACTGAATTTTAAGCTCTGTGTTCATCCCAACCGGAGAGACTGGTTTTGGTGGTTTCCGATTGATCGCCACCTTGTGAGCATTGGCATCGTGATCGACCGCCATTCGATTCAGAATAGACACTGCAGCCTCGAAGATCTCTTCATGCGCAGGGTGGCCGAAACGCCATTCATAAACGACTTTTTCGCAAATCCGTCGCTGCGGCGCACCGAAAACTTTCGCAGCGTCAAAGACTTCTCCTACCGATCACGACATTATTACGGTGATGGCTGGGTGCTGGCTGGTGATAGTGCAGGGTTCCTGGATCCGATCTTCTCGACCGGTCTCCAGATTTGTTTCAACACCAGTTTCAAAATGGTCGATGTACTTGATAGGTCGCTGGATGATGGTATAGCCGTTGATGCTCACGCCTGGCAGGAGTACGAATCCACCGTTGATCGTCTATACCGCATCAACTCCACGCTCGTCTACAAGTTCTATCAGTGCGGGATAGACTTTGAAGAGATGGAGCGAGGGTGGTCTCTGCTGAGTGGAACGACTTGGATATCACCGATTCTTCTGCTCCGGTTTCTTTATCACGGTGCTCAATTAATCCTTCGGCCGCGGTCAGTCATCCGGTCCTGGGCGCGTGATGTCTTATTTGGCAATGTTCAGCCGGGAAACAAGGTCGCCGATCTCTTTCTTGTCCTGGCCGATAACTATGAGAAGCTTTGCAGCCGGAAGCTGGCAAGCCCGGCTCCGCGTCAGCACTTTGTTGACCTCGAGATTTAGACAGGAGCAGCCAATATGGCCGGACCTGAAAGCAATGGGCCGTTAGGGATCGCCATTATCGGGCTCTCGCTGCGAGTACCCGGCGCTGATAACGAGCGGCAATTCTGGCGGAACCTTTCCAGCGGCACCGAGTCGCTGAGGCCGTTTGCTGATGATGAACTTGAGCTTGATCCGCGCCAGCAGTCTCTGCTTAGCAATCCAGATTTTGTGAGGAGCGGCGGTGCCTTGGAGGATATAGACCGCTTCGATGGGGAGTTCTTCGGTTGTTCGGCGCGCGAAGCCCAACTCCTTGATCCTCAGCAGCGGCTCTTTTTGCAAGCTTCCTGGGAGGCGCTCGAAAGCGCGGGGTATGACCCGGATCGCTATGCCGGATCAATTGGAATCTACGCCGGAGCCGGCATAAATACCTACTTTTGCTTGAATGTACTCCCTGGCGCAGATCTCACTAACTTTGCGATGCTTCAGTCCATCATCACGGCAAATGATAAAGACTACCTATGTTCCCGGGTTGCATATAAGTTGAATCTGCGCGGCCCTGCGGTAGTGGTTCAAACCGCGTGCTCCACTTCGCTTGTGGCGGTACATTTAGCGTGCCAAAGCCTGATCGCTGGTGAGTGCGATATGGCCTTGGCGGGCGGTGTATCGATCCGAGTGCCGCAGAAGTCGGGCTATCTTTACCAGGAGGGTGGCATATTGTCCCCGGACGGCCATTGCAGGCCGTTTGATGCACAAGCCTGCGGAACTGTGGCGTCCAACGGCCTGGGGGTCGTCGTGCTCAAGCGATTGGAGTATGCTGTGCGCGATCGCGACAACGTGCGGGCAGTCATCTTGGGCAGTGCTATCAATAACGATGGCTCACGTAAGGTCGGCTTCATGGCGCCCAGCATTGACGGCCAAGCCTCAGCCATTGCCGAGGCCCAGGCCGTTGCCCAGGTGACGCCGGATTCGATCGGATACATAGAAACCCATGGCACAGGCACAGGTTTGGGAGACCCGATCGAAATTCGGGCACTCAGCAAGGTGTTCTGCCGACATTCAGAAACTGGCGCCAGGTGCGTGCTTGGGTCTGTAAAAGGAAATCTGGGCCATCTCGACGCTGCGGCTGGAGTGGTGGGTCTGATTAAGACAGTGCTGTGCCTGGAGCATCGCGAGCTGCCGCCAATGGTAAATTTTAGCGAGCCGAACCCGAAGCTTGGCCTTGCTCGCACGCCCTTTTACATCAATACGACAGCACAGCCGTGGACCTCGAACGGCAGACCCCGCCGAGCAGGTGTCAGTTCTTTCGGCATCGGGGGAACCAATGCGCATGTGGTCTTACAAGAGGCGCCCGCGATTCGACAGCCGGAGCCGACGGATAGCTGCAGCTTGTTTCTTCTCTCCGCACGCACAGCAGCAGCTCTGGAAGAAACTACCAGGAGACTCCGAACCTGTATCGAAGAGCGCAGTGAGCTTTGCCCGGAACACGTTGCCTACACCTTGCAAACTGGGCGGCGAAACTTCAAATACCGCCGAATGTTCATAGCGCGCGACAGGTCGGATGTGCTCCAATTACTCGGCACCAGGGATCATGGTCGAACCTTCGATTCGATTGCCGAATCGAAAAATCGCCGGGTAAATCTCTTATTACCCGGTGAAGGTGTTGAGCATGTCCGTTTAGCGGGCCAATGGTATCGAGAGGTTCAACCCTTCCGCTTGGCCTTCGAGGACTGTGCTCATCTCCTCTATTCGAGACTGGGCGCTGACGTGCGCGATTTCTTGGATCCCATGACGAGTAGGTCATCGGGCTGGGAGGCAGAAACGAGTGCTATCGCCGGCGCTTGGGCCTTGTTCAGCGTGGAGTACGCATTGGCTCGAACGCTTATCGAATGGGGCGTACAGCCGGAGGCAATGTTCGGCATTGGGATCGGAGAGTGTGCTGCTGGGCGCATCGCTGGCGTGTTGCCGCTTGAAGCTGCGCTGGCTGCGGTCGCCTGTCGCGCGGCTTCTAATCACAGCAGCCTCGCTGCCTGCGGTAAACCAGAGCACGCTCAGCTTGAGAATCCCAGGATCCCGTTCATCTCAGCCGCGACCGGGTCCTGGATTACCAACGAGCAGGCAACCGACCTCGATTACTGGCTTAGATATCCTTCGAAACCGGCTCCCCTTGGTCAGGCAGTGATGACACTTCTCGAAGATACCGACGCCCAACCTGTGGATCTAGGACCAGGTTCAACCTTCTACGGATTACTACGCGAGCACGGATCAAAGTCCAGGCATTACATTCCGGCGATTCCAATATTTCACGAACTCGAGGCTCCGCCGGTAGGGTTGGGATGCCCATGGCCGGAACTGGGGCGTCTGTGGCTGAGCGGTGTCAACGTGAACTGGACCATGGTTCAGCCAGATCGACGCTGCCAGCGCGTGTCTCTTCCAACATATCCCTTCGAAGAACAAAGTTACTGGATCTCGCCTCCATCTGATCTTCCCCATCTACAGGCCAGGTCACCCTTGTCTCCGGTGAGTTCCCGTCCTGCAAGTAGAACGGCATTCCTGGCCCCCGGTAGCGAGACGGAGGTGCAGTTAGCGCAGATATGGGAAGAGATATTAGGGTGCAGCCCGGTCGGGGTGAACGATGATTTTTTTGAGCTCGGAGGCGATTCTCTTGCCGCGTTACAGATCGCGAGCCGCATACGACGCATTTTCCCTCTCGATATTCCGCTGCAGAAATTGGCTGAAGCTTGCACAATAGCGCAGCTGGCCAGACTCATCGACGAAGGGTCAGAAGTAAGCCCTCATCCAATGCTCCCTGTGGCAGGCATGGTGGGCACGTCACCGCTCGTCGTGCTGCAGAAGGGTGCCAAAAGCAGACCCTTTTTCTTTGTTCATCCGGCCGGTGGAACCGTTCTTTGCTACGTTCCGTTGGCTCGGCTCTTAGGGTCGGATCAGGCAGTTTGCGGTCTGCAGGCTCCGGCGCTCTACGGGGGTGATGAACCCTCGTGTATTGAGGAAAAAGCGAGCCTATATTTGAAATTGATTCGTAAGAGCCAGCCACGAGGCCCTTACCTGATCGGCGGCCATTCATACGGCGGCAATGTTGCATTCGAGATCGCCTGTCAGCTCATCCGTGACGGCGACGATGTGGGACTGCTCGGGCTTCTCGATAGTTATCCACCGGAGGCTTATGAGCATTTACCGTCGCCAGCGCAGTTTCGCGAAACCTTTCCTCGCGTTATCGCTGCATATTTCGGGCTGGAGACAACTCCGGAGATGGATCCCTCCAACGTTTTCGACAGAGTTCGCACTATTTACCCAGACTTGACCGCAGAAATCATCGAACACATTTTTCAAGTCTGGTTAGGACATTTTCGCGCCCTTCAGGACTATCGTCCTGGCTCGGTTTATTCCGGTCAGATTACTTATTTCTGTAGTGAATCTGAGGCGCATGCTGGTATTGTCAATCCGGCAGCATGCGACCTTTCGGGTTCTCGCCGGGCGGAAGCCTGGAGTCGTTTTTCATTGCTGCCCATTGAGATCCATCGGGTCCCCGGCAATCATTTCTCGCTGCTTCGAAGTCCACACGTAGAAGCCCTTGCAGTGCTCCTGCGGCGGGCTATTGACGGATGCCTGTCTCGCTACGACGGGCCGAGACATCTCACTGAGATTTCAACTTGCTGACGCCTAAAACAAACCTTGAAGGAGGTAAACAATGGATACACGGGAACAAATCATCCGAAGCGAAATGCAGTCACTTCGCTCCGTTGGCTTTCACCTTTGTGAAACCGGGGTGGCACTCTGCGTTGCTGTCGAAATTGCTTTGGTGTTTATCAGAAGGTATAGCTACGCGCGTCTGGCTGCAATGAACCAGGCAACACTATATGTGCCATGGGGACGTTTCCTTATGGGGACTCTTTTCTTGATCGTGATCGCGAGCGTCTTCACGGGTCTCGTTCTCTTCGTAAGGCAGCGTTACGATTTCTATAGCAATCTGCTGGCCCGTCAGTCCGAGTCGGGAGTACCGGTTCCACCTTCTACGAACCTGGCGACGCTCGGGGGAATAGCGGTGTTTTTCGTGTTTCCGGCAGCCGACATCCTGTTCCGCGCTTTCTTCGGAATATTGGCTGGAGGCCAATAGGGCGAGCCAAACAGAGATTCAAATCTCTCCGTTGCCAGAGCGCACAGCGTGGAGGCGTGAATCATTCCATCTCGCCGATTGGTGCGCGAGCAAAGCATCGGCGGTGAGATGACAGCATTGTTGTCTTTAATAACTTGTCTCCTCTGGGGAAACACCAATGAAGAGTAGTTCGCTGATCGAAGCAATGGATGAGCTTTGGACGCCCAATAAAGAAACCGGCTTTCTTCCGCGGAGTACGCCTGTTACACCTGCGGAGCTTGCCTCTTCGAAATATGCGAGCCTCAATGTCTTGGGTTTAATAGCGCCAAGGCTTGGCCACATCCTTGACGATGAGCTTCAGGCATTTGTGTCAAGCCTGCCTGGTGAACCCGATATCGACTTTTCCCTCGAATCACCAGAGTTGTGCGAAGCAGCAACTCGAGGCTACGTAAACCTCGCGGCACATCTAATTCACCGGCCTGGATTCGCCTCACGTCGAGAGTTGCCGGCAGCGGTTGCTCGCCCGCTATGGTCGCTTTCCAAATACGTCAAACGCCCACCATCACTTACGTACGCGTCGTATGTATTGGCAAATTTTACTGCTCCCATCAGGAAGCGTGCACCGGCTCGGGACCTGGGTATTGCGCAGACTCCTTCTGGCACAGCCGACGAGGAGTGGTTTGTAGCGGTTCACCTGTCCGTGGAATCTGCTGGGGGAGAGGTCGTTAATGCGATCTGCGACATCGATAAGGCGTTTGATGGAGGGTATGACCGCCTGCTGCTCCAGGCCATCAACGCCATAGAATCCTGCATGGTATTTGCTTCACAGGTTATGCCGACAGTTCGTGAAAGATTGGATCCGATTGTATTTCGTGACGACATTCGGCCGTTGCTTTACGGGCACGATCAGATCTGCTTTCAGGGAGTCGAGAACAGTCCGGCCGTCACCTATATTGGTGAGACTGGAGCACAGTCAGGAGTTATTCGAGCAGTAGATGCGGTGCTTGGCGTGTCCCACTCAGAGGCCATGATTGGATCGATGAATCGATTCTTAGCCTGTGCGCCTCCAGTCCACCAGCAATTTTTTAAACGCGCGGCGAAGCTTGGGTTACGCCTGGCAACTGGCACTTGGTCCTCCGACATCCGAGAAGCACGTCGGGCGGCGCTGACGGCTCTTGCGGTATTTCGTCGAACGCACCTCCATGTGGTATCCGAATATCTCGCGCCAGAGGGAAAAAACCTGGTCTCTCTTGGTACTGGAGGAACGAATTTCAAAGCTTGGCTGCAGCGTTTGATCGATGATGCTGAAACTGCCGCGAGTGCGGGTTGATCGAGCATCCACGATTACGGGTACTGGCCTCGCAAAGGACCGCAAGCGCGTTCACTTCGGGAGGTGACGCTGGGTTGTGGTCCGTTAATCGTGCTTTGCTCTTCAGGTCGGCGTTACATCCCCTCGCGCGCAGTCGGTCCAGTGCATCCCAGTCATGTCCTGTGACTCGCCAAATTGTCATCTGAGCGCAAAGGAACCCGCGTTTTGAACTCGCAGGTAGATTCGGCAGGGTATGCGGGTGACCACGGATAGTCACGGAGGATTTTGCCGAGTGTGCGGCGAGAGATCAGCAGCCACACTCGCCCTCAGTTCATCTTCAATTCTGACGAGTGATGCTCGCTGCAACAGCTCAGGCAGCCAGACCGTAACGGTGATGTAAGCCACCAAGTCTTGGCATGGACACGACTCGGCATCCTATATTCGGGTTCTTCTCTGGTTCGCGACCCGCAGGTGTTCCCTTTGCGAGCGCGAGATGTGTTCGGTCGTCGTGGTAGTAAAGGATGTACGCGTTCAGCAGCCGCTTCAGATGTCGTTCATTCAGGACGATCACATGGTCAAGCAGATCCCGGCGGCAGTTGCCAACCCAACGCTCGCCAACCCCGTTCTGCCATGGACTTGCGAAACTGGTCCGCTTTGCTCGAATGCCAAAACTCTTCACTGTGTCAATGACTTCCTCATTGAAGCTCGCGTCGCGATCAAAGATCAGGTAGCCGGGCGCCGAGTCGTAGGGGAATGCCTCCCGCAATTGCTGAATAACCCAGGCACTGCTCGGATGCTTGGTCACGTTGCAATGAAGGATACGCCGTCGATCATGCGCGATGACGAAGAAGCAGTAAAGCACGCCGAACGCAAGCGTCGGCACGGTAAAGATCGCGCTAGGAAAAACTTGGAAGAGGGGGAACCGAAGATGAGACGGCGAAACCTCTTGATGAAATCCAGCGGGTGTAAGTACGGCCCGGTCAACGCCGAGCAGGCAGGCCGGAAGCGAGTGTTGCCATTCACTGGGTGACTGGTGGGTGCGAAGCGTACACAGCAAGGAAGCAGGCCGTGAAGATTCAGCTCCGAAATCGTGCCTCATTGCGATGCCGACGCTCTTCTTTAGGCGG
>Ga0206870_1099_pt1 | contig 21365 bp, 26 predicted proteins | sample Alteio_BWOrgCont_36_FD_152620 | JGI IMG/M metagenome (GOLD analysis project Ga0206870, IMG submission 152620) | Enriched cells from forest soil in Barre Woods Harvard Forest LTER site, Petersham, Massachusetts, United States -... | ecosystem: Environmental > Terrestrial > Soil > Temperate forest >... | reverse complement strand
ATCACTGTATCCGGGTCAAGAACTTTGGTTGGGATTTGGCACGAGATTGTTGGGCCGACCACTTCCTACCCTCATAAGCTATCACCAGTTTCTAGAACCTGTCAAGTGGTTATAAACATGCCCTTTATTACCATAATAAAGGGCACGGAACCGGGCCATGGGCGAGGCCGGGTGGGCTACCGGCCCCGGTAGTACCTGGAGGGGGCACCGGGTCGATTCTGGGAAAGAGAAATGGGACCCGTTGCCATGGCAATCGCGACCGGCAGGGTGGGGTGCCTGGGGGCGACCCGTATGGGTAAGTTTCTGAAAACACAAGGGTTCCTAACTTCTTTCACAGCAACCACATCGCGGCCACGCCGCTAACCCTTTAGGACTCAATAGCTTCCGGGTCTTTCCGGCTTCCGGCTCCATTGCTCGCCTTGCATGGTTTCGGCTTCGCTTGCGCGGAGGGTGCCCCTCCGGCGTTGGTGCAGACTCAGTGCAGACCCCGCCAAACCTTGTATTCTGCGCAACTTGCCAGAGCACGTTACCTTGCTAGGGAAATGCTCTGCCCGCGTCCGCTCCGGCTCTGGTCCAGGATCAGGCGCTAGAGCCCGATTAGCTGGGCGCTACGTTCTCCCAGAGCCCGCGCACGCAAACCCCAGCTATAGGGACGGCTCAAAGCCTTGGGAACGCGTCCAGGAGCCTAGGAAACAGGTTTCCAGGTGTCTCGCGAGTGTAAAGTGAGTGTATTGCGCGTGTATCACACTCGCTAGGCGATGCCGTGGCAAGCTCTTCGAGCCCATTGGAGTTACAGCCGCGTCATGGTTCCGGGGTCTGGTTCATGGTCCATTTGGAAGGTGTCGCGCGATTGTGTCACATAATTATTTTCATTCTTTTCTCTCGCAAGGTGTCGCATAAAAACCTCTAAGGGTCCAATTATTATCTTTCATTCTTTTCTCTCTCCATGAGTATATGAATGATAAAAAAGGGTGTTTTGACTTTAAGGAGAGATGGGGAGAGAAAAGAATGATAATAATTCGCTCCTAGAAGGGATTCTATGCGACACAATAGAGAGAGAAAAGAATGAAAATAATTCGAGGACGCGACACAATCCAGACACGAACCTGATTCCCCGCTAATCCTCCCTGACCCGGCGCCGCTAGCTAGTACCTCCGTACCATTGCAGAGTGTGAGACACTGTGAGACATTAGCGTACCGGGCTCCTGGACAGAGCCCAGCCCATGAGCTTAAGGACGCTAGGCTCTATGAATACCTCAAACCCCAAGCTAGTGCTTGTCCCCGCCATGGGCTCAGACTGGGTCTGCTGTCGCGTTTGCAATCAACCCATCCGAGCCCATGAGGCCTTTGCAATTGTGGGCGCCAGAGTCCCTGCCTTTATCTGTCGCGAACCCCGCCCAGTCTTTACGCCAGAGCATAGGACCTTGCCCGCGTGCGCGGTCGCGTTGATCCGTAGCGGTCGCGCGAAAGTCGTTTCCATTTTGGAGGTGAAAGCTTAGCAGTAAGCCGTACCGCAAGACGGGCTCTGGACAAGCCCGAAACCGATTAAAGGAGCTTAATCGAATGAGACACGTACTCACATCCGAAGCCGTAGCCCACGCATGGGCACATCAAACCCAAGATCAAGCCCGCAACGCCAAGGGCTCCGTATTTTTCCGGCTCGATTGTATCTACAGCTACGGGGAACACTTTTGCATAGCCCGTCACGTTACCTCTACCTCTGGTAAACAAGCGGTTTTATTTACAACCAAAAGCTATAGCGTCACCACGTCCGCGCATTGCGGAATGGTTCGCTCTGCGGCTTCCCATTTGACCCGTTTCGATGTCGCGAACGTGTTCGCCAAGATCAAGGGCGAGCACGAAGGAAACCTAGGCGACTACGCCAAGCGAATCAACGCGTACCTGCTCAAGAGTACCCGCGCACGGACTGACTTTAATAAAGGTTGGACCCACAAGGAAGCCGTAGAACTTCGACAGGAAGCGATCGCGTACGCGCAATTTTTCCGGGTTCCATACGCCAAGACCCTACCGGCTGTCCCCGCCCTTGGCTCCGCCACACTCGCGAAGATCAAAGCCGCAGAGGACAAGCGCGTAGCGGCTGAGCGGAAACGCGTCCTAGCTGAGTCTCGCGAAGCCATAGCGCAATGGCGAGCAGGTGAGTACGCCAGATTGCCTCACGGGTTGGCCGATATGCTCCGTATCAGTAAGGACGGCCAGAGCGTAGAGACTTCGCGCGGAGTCTCTTTCCCCATCTCTCACGCTAAGCGGGGTCTTGCCCTTGTGCGAGCCGTCCGCGAACGCGGTCAAGAATGGAAGACAAACGGGCACACGTGCGCACTAGGCCACTATCGTATTGATTCAATCCAGCCGGATGGAACCGTCAGAGCCGGTTGCCATACCGTCAAGTTTTCCGAGATAGAACGCGTTAGCGCAGCCATAGACGCGGCGCCTTCTGTTCTCGAATCCCTGGAAACCCAACAGGCCTAAAGACTCGCGTACCTGTCCCTTCGCTGAGGGGACGGGCTAGGCGAGTTTTCGCCTGTTTCAAATCTAGACGAAGGGACGGACAGACGCGCTATGAAGACCAAAACGCAAACCGGCAAACGCATCCTAGAGATTAAGATCATTCGAGCCGTAGATACTGACCCAGACACTAGCTACCTTGGCGAGTACAGCAACTCCGCAGACTCTGCCTACTCAATAGACCGCGCACACTCCCAAGACTGCCAAGCCCTAGAAGCAAACCATAGGCAAGCCCTGGACCAACTAGAGCGAATCCTAGGCCATGTTATGCAATGGCGTAGCGAAGCCGCAAACGATGCCGCTAACACGGAATGGGAAGCTCTGGACGATGCTGCAGACACGCTCGCACAGGCTCAAGAGGACGTGCAAGAGTGTGACTGCGGGGAACGCGGGGATATGCTCCGCAATGAATACCGCTACTTTAACCCGTCCTCTAATTACGTTGACGCCAAGGACCAACCGCGCGACGGCTTAACACCCGATGAAGTCCGCAAGTACACGCGTCAAGACTACGAACGCATGGAGGATTACAACGCAAACGGTTGGTGTTACGTAGGGCTCCGCGCAGTCGCCAAATATCAAACAGCTTTCGGTTCCCCAATTCAAACGCTTTCCTCTGGCGGGCTCTGGGGTATTGAGTCTGACTCGGACGCTTCCTACTTCGCAGAGGTTGCGGGCGAAGAGTTAGCCCAACTCCGCACCGAGCTAAAAGCCCTTGGCTTTAGCGCCCGTGCCATTGCGACCGCGTTTAAGAATGTCGAGGAGGTGGAATCTTGAGCCGTCAGACTCTGGCGCAATTCATAGACGCGAACCGCGCGGAGCTACAGCAAGCCATCCTAGGCGCGTTGTATCGCTGGGACGGAAACGGAGGACGCGGAACCATTCCAGCGGAGCCCATCGAATTGGACCCACACTCTAGCGCGTACCTGGACGATGACGCGCTAGAGCAATGGATAGCGAACGATGAAGGGCTATACCTCTGGGCTAAAGGTGAGGGTGTGGACGTTGACGGGGACGAAGACCCGGAACAGGAGGACAGCGAAGCATGAGAGTTATACGCGACGGTTTGTACTTGTGCAGTGACTGCACCATGGTTGCCTGTAACGGCTCAGCCGGAGCCGATATAGAGCCCGCGCAACTCCAGCGAACGCAAGCCGGGTTAGTGGCTCTAGGTCCTCACCTTGTCCCAGACTTCGACAGTGAAACAGGGGACGGGCTCCGGGAGTTTAGCTCTAGCCCGTGCGCGGCTTGCGGGTCAGAGCTTGCGGGCTATCGCGCACGCTTCGCCATTCTTGGCGAATAGACCCGGCTTCTAGCCCATGCCAGCACGTGGGCTAGGGGACGCGCCTAGGCGTCAACGGAGGGACGATGCAAACGCACACGGTACAAGGCCTTGCCTATGACTTGGCAGAGCTACAGCAAGCGAAGTTAACCAACCAACGCACGGGCTTGATTCTCACACTGGAAGCCGTGGTCAGGGACAGCGCAGCCCGCGCACGTGCTCGCATTCTCGCGCACGCGTTCCAGTTGCTTGGCGAGTGAGCGAATTCGAGCCCGTACTAGCGGGCTCGCATAGGCTCATTCTGCGAATAGGAGGGATACGGGAACGATAGCGCCCGAAGTCTAGGCACAGACTCCGCAAGCTCTGCGGTTTCGCGGGGTTAGTGTTGGCGGAGTCTGCGCACGCGCACGGCTCCAGAGCTAAGCCTCTGCGAATGTGGACGCTACCAAAATCATTAGACTTACGGACGCGCGATCACGGTCTCAGTGACTGAACGCGATCTGGGATTTTGGTTACAAAACTTTGGCGGAAATCATCGAGCGCCTACGAACTTGATTTTGGAATCGGACCACGGAATCGGAAATCTAGTTCCTGGGACCGAAGTCTCCGCGATCACTCTTTCTTTCGGGGCTCTGGAGAAGTCGAGGTACCAAAAGTTTTCGGGAGGGATGGTCTTAGACAATTTGGTGGAGCCGAATTCAGAAACCGCTTTCGTGCGAAACCTTTACAACTGCATCACACTCATGATACAAAAGGAGTGGGTGATGGACTTGGCTAAGAAACCGAAGACAGGAAAGCTTCTACCGCGCTCTGGATCGCGATCCCGACCAATCGATAAGTCAAAGTGGTTAAAAGCTGTCGGGATTCGCATCGACCGTGAACTGGACGAGGCCCTGAATCGCGGAGTTGAGGAATCCAAAGCTCATGACCCAGTTGCTGCGCGTAATAAGAACACGCACATTCGGTTGGCGATTCGAGACTATGTAATTAAGCAGGGATGGTTAAAGCAGGACAAGTAGTGCTTCCGTACCATTGGAGAAGTCTGAAACCTAGATAAAGTAGCAAGCCGCAGTCAGGGTCTGGAACACCTTGGCGGCGACACATTTCGAGGAGCCGAAATGCCCACCCTACAGCAAGCCGCTGTTCTTGTTCTTGAACTTCAAAACGCCAGCAATTTGTCTGGAGTTCTTCGTACATTCCATGAGGTTGTATCTGATGTGCTTTGGCCCGAGGCCCGTGCTCGCGGCCTTGGCACGGATTGGGTTGCACGTCACGCCATCACCACGATCTTCCTCGACAAGCTCTGCGACCTGAACGGAATCGTAACCGACTCCAACAAGCTCGCGCTCGCGTACGCGGAAGTAAAAGCGATTGCGGCCTCGGAGTCACTCTAGTGTGCGTCAACTTCCCCTTACCAAGATTCTGTGGCGTTTGTGGCGAGCGCCAGCGCAGTCTGATCCTGGATACACGCTTTGGAAGCGTGACCGGCTTCTGTTGTTTGGGAAAGAAGAACGCGCCTCCTTTTGTGGTCCAGGAGCCGCGCGATTACGATGCCTTGGACTTGAGCACAGAGGATTTGGCGCTGCTTCAGAGTGCGGGGATTAGAGCATGAGCACGAACAGTGGAAGGTTTGTGAAGGCCGACATTGAGCAGACTGCAGATTCTTTCGTGCGTGATCATCTTCAACACAATCCTGGTCTGGAGTTGGTGCCTGTTCAACTTGTTGGCGAAGACCGAAAATCTCATGCTCCCAACCGCGAGGACGTTCACGCGTTTTTGTCCACACTCGAATCCCAGGAGGACGCGGTTCTGCGCTATGACACGAGCGAAACCGATACAGACCTAGACTTGAATGCTGCGCCAGCGGAATCAGAAATCGATACTACCCTGATCCTCGCGCGTCGGATCGGGCACAAACAAATTTATTTCTCGGGCATCCACGAACGCAGCAAGCGACTGTTATGGACATTTGATCCGAGACTCGCCCACTGTTTCCACGGCCATGCGGATGTGATTCGAACCGTTTTCCAGTTTCAAGGACCTGGAGATTTAGTGTTGAAGGACGTGTTCGCGAGCTTGGGGCTGACGTTAATGGCCCCGCCACCAACGCCATCGTTTTAGGAGGGCGCGAGCACGAAAAGCGTTGACTAAAGCAAGCGGGGCCAATCAGGTCTGGACACCCAAATGGCCCCTAACAAGGAATCGAGAGTGAGCCTCGATTCAATGCTGCCCTCGATTCTAACTGAGACGAGAAGCGTTTGAGGTAGTCGTAATCACTAGAGAAGACGGGACGCCCGGCTGCTTGAACAGCCGAACGCCCCTAACCAAGTCGCCTACAGAGGAGGCAACGTGGCTGGATTCAGTCTATCCCGTAAGCAAAAAGCTGTCGCATCCGCTGCCGGAATCATTCCCCTCACCATCGCCGGAATTGTCCTGATCAGATGTGGCTGTGCCTCCGCAGCCTTCGCCATCGAGATTGGTGTGGGCCTGCTTTATTTCGTTTGGGTCTTACTCTGAGAGGAAGTGAAGATGGTCACGATTATTTGGGGTCAAGGGCTTTCGGAAGATGGGCCGGGAGACGTTCGATTCCGTGGAGCAGGCACGGGCGATGCTGGAACCACGATACCGACCTCACTCCTGAGGAATTGGACCGCCTCTTTGAAAACTGGGAAATCAGTACCGGACGATAGCGGGGTCTGGATTGTGGTTGAGTGAGGCATTACCAGATACCTGGGGCACCGTCTTACCTACATCGGTGTCTAACCCAAAAGAGAATGCGGGGCGACATGACTGAAGACCGAATTCTGGAATTCGTAGGCCGTTCCATGGACGTTTCGATTGCTCGCACGCACCAGAAACTCAAGCGCGGGCTCAATGCACTGGCAACGATAGGCTCGACGGCTCCGTTTGTGGGCTTATTCGGGACCGTGATCGGGATCATCCATGCCTTTGACGTAAGCGGCGAACGTTCCGCATTCATGGGCATGATAGCAGGCGGAATTTCCGAGGCCTTGGTCACTACAAGTCTTGGGCTTTTGGTCGCAGTTCCAGCGGTGTGGGCGTTCAACTACTTCACCAGCAGAGTCGAAGCGTTTGACCTGGAAATGAACCAGTCTCTCGATGCCATTTCGACGTATCTCTCCGGGTTCCAGGCAATGAAACGGACTCGTTAACGAATGCGGTCCAAACGTCAAGCCGGGGAGATGCCCTCATGGCCGATTCGCGGATTAGCTGACACATTCAGCTATGAGTACTTGATAGATCGCCCCGTGTTTGCGAGGCTTTGGTAGGCCTCGCTGTGATACCAATCCTTTGCGGCTTTGGCGTTCGGGAACTTCATAATCACGATTCCCTCAATCGAGGCTCGACCCTCTAGTTGATCTGCTCTATAGGGATGTTGCGTCTCACCGCCGTCACGACCTTCTTAGTCGCGTCGATAACAAGTTCGGGCTGATCGAAATTGATCATATGTCCACTTTTTGTCGCGACCATAAGCTCGCTGTTGGTAGACAAAGCGCTCAAGCTAGCCTGCCCTTGCGCCCATAACTTTTCGAATTCATCATGAGACAAGTCAGGCGGAATTAAGATGCTATCGGACGGTTGACCATGCCGAATGACAATGGCCGGAATGTTGCCGAGTGAGCCAAATCCTCCGGGTCTCCGCGTGTCATCGGGTACGAGCAAATAAGATCTGCCTTCATCTGTGATGGCACGGACGAATGAAGGCTTGGAAAAGAATGCGATGATTTCCCCACGGACATCGCCGAAGAGATCATGGCGAATCCCGAACTGCCCTCGCATCAACGTAAACCTGAATCGCGTGATGCCGAATCGCGCCCGGAATTCATCCCTCCAACGAACTGCCATAGCGTTGTCGATAGCTTTGAGGAAGTCTGGACGAAAAACGAAGTTCTCTTCCGCCGTATCGACAAGAACAAGCCCTCGAACATCTACCGGGTGATCGTGAAAGAACCTTCGCACGATGAGCCCGCCATAGGAATGTGCCACGAGGATGTACGGTCCGGGGATGCTAGCATTAGTCAACAGGGTGTAAAGTTCCGCCGCTCTGTCTGGAATGGTCCGCAGTTGGAGGTTGGCTTCACTCCATCCGATTCCAGCACGATCATACGTACAGGCTTGCGTCAACTCTGAGATTTTGTCTTGTATTGGCCGGAATAAGGCAGCAGGCTCGCCCGATCCCATCTCCATTACAACTGTCGGCGTTCCTGTTCCTTCGCAGAAGAGATCGAGCCTGTGCCCGCCCACATTAACCATGATTCCTGGCGGCGGGTACCGGCGTTGATCCAACTTTTCCGCGATCTGTTCGTAGCTCCAGCCAGCTAGAAGCGACAGACATAGGACAACAAACAATCCGACGAAGATTCGAACCGGCCATCGAACCAGGGACTTCATAGAATTATGGTCCATCGGAGATTGTTCGTCTCGTTCGATGGCTTCAACCTCACCACCTATACGCGAAAACATACTAGTCGGTTTCAAATCGACCGTGAGGAGTGCTGGGAAAGATGGCCTTCTACATCGAGTAGCTAGCCCTGTCACGACGCGCCAATGACCTTGCTCCGGGAGATTGGAGATTTTGCCTCTTCGACTGACAAACCGTCGAGCCGCTCGATATACCACTCGCCGTCCAGTTCCACGAGCCTGCCGCCACGGAATACCTCTGCATCGTTGAAGTCCTTCACACGACGCGGCCTCTCCGACTGATCCCTCGCCTCACACATGATTAGGTAGCACGACGCGCCGTGCCGACTTAAATCTACGTGCTCCAGTCGCTCCCGTCGCCCCGGCTTAACCCGAGTGTTAAGTGCCCTGCGCGGCGCATGGACCTGAACGAACTGACAACCATCGTGCATCCGCATACGGTCCTGCCAAACGCGCAGGAAAACCACCCCATCCTGTGGACGGACTGCGCCCCAGGACCAGCGAGGATTAACGAGAGGCGCGTCCAGTGTTTCGAACATCTTCTTCATGTTTTTTATGTTCATAGCTTACCCACTCATGCTTCAGTTCATTTATCTGGAAAACGCTTTTTCTTTGATCAGTTCGGCAAGTTTCTGCGCCTGTAAGACGATGCGCTTGGCCCCTCCATTGTACTTTTTTGCTCCTTGAATGTTCTGCGAAGCATGATCCCAGTTGACCAGAGAATCTTTGAGAGCACGCACATCGGATTCCAGCGCCTCTATTTCCTTCTCAATGAGCTTAATTTCGTTTGCGGGCATTGTGGCTCCTGTATATCGGGCCGTTGCCGTTCAGCATCACTTACAACCGCACATACGGCGAACAGAAGCAATCGTGTGAACACAGGCTGGCCCTTCGTGCGGCGGATTCTATCCCAAACACCCGGTGTCCGTGCTGTGCCGTAGAGGACACAACAGCACGGGGCAGGCCGTGCTAAAATCCGGCCACAATAAACGCGACAAACCCCCCAACATTAGATAGGAATAGCTATGGCTACCACCCTGAGACGGCAACTTGACGCTGATGAAAAGGCCCTGGTTCTGAAACGCCACGGACGACTATGCTTTGCAACCGGCCACAAAATTCCCGAAGATGAAGTGGTTCAATTTGATCATATCCGGGCATTCGCAACGGGCGGTGCAAGCGAGTTAGATAACATCGCGCCGATGTGCGAACAACACAATAAGATGAAGGGTACGCTGCCTTTAGAGGATTTCCGAATAAGCCTTCGTCTGAAAGAGTTTTTCAAGACTGGCGACGGATTAACCCTTCAAAACCTACTTGAATTCATGCGGGAGCACGGCGATATACCGTTATTCGGTCGAAGCGTTACTGTTACACCGGACACTAACACCGTTGAATTACAAACCGCTACCGAGACGCTGAAATCTGCGCTTCACAAATGTCCTGCGACCGGCTGGCATTATTTTTACGCGACCCTGCCAGTGGAGATTCTAAACAGCGATGACACGGATGCCGCTGGTGTCGGTCTGCAACCCAGGTATTTGATTTATGAGAAAGTCTTCGAACTGTATCGCCATTTTCAGAACCACCCCGTTCTTCAGCCATCAATTGGTCGAATCTTCAAAGGTAAGGTTCTTCTTTTTGATGGTCAGCACAAAATAGCGGCACTCCTTTGGACGGGCAGGAGAAAATTCGAGTGCAAGATTTACGTTGATCCAGAATTGTCTCTTCTTAATCGCACGAACATCGCTGCCCATGATAATTTTTCGCAAACTAGATTTTACGCATCGATTATGGTCGCAAAGCTCGGAGCGGAATTTGGTGCGTCATTCGAAAACTATAAAAAGTTGGACGATGGTACTTCGAAGAGCGAAGCTGGCTTCATGAAATTCCTGGAAGCCGACCGTGCCCAAGCTCTCACCAGGGGCGAACGGAATGAGCGTTTCAGGAGCTATCTGTTTAATTCCGTTCTATCGGCCCAAGACAATCGGCTCGTTAAGTTTATATCGAAAGGCAATCACAGTTCAGATGAAACGCCGCTAACGATAGATCAAATTCGAAAGTCTGTTTTCAGTAATTTCTTGTACGAATACCCGGTTGACGAAGATATGACAACTGGTTTGTACAAGCGCGATCAGGAAATTGAGAATGTCATAAGCCTAATGAACCTGTTCCATGATCAGGTACTTCAGAAATGGAATCCAGCGGCAGGGAGGAACGACTCAGACCAATGGCGGTTGCGTAGATTGTTTGGCTCAAAACCCATGATGGCGTGGTCTGAACTGCTGAGGGATGCAATCTCCGCAAAATTGGATTTAACAGACAGCGAGGACCGAGCCCGACCATTTTATCGAGACATTTCTCCCGACCAGTGGAAACGAATAAAAAAGATGGTTGACCGGCTTATTGACTTCAAAATCTGGAATTCTCCCCCAGAGAGCGAAGTCGATAGAATAATTTCCGACAAGAAATCGGCCATCAAAGACTGGTTAAAATCCAAAGGTCTCACTACCGGCTATCTGCTAGGGGCTGCAGAATGAGTGTTCGAAAGCCTAGTCCGCCATGGTCTATTCCTCGTCGTCTTTGTACTTGGCCCTGACCACGGGTCCCGCGCCCACGACCGTGAGCAACCCGCCTTGATCCCTCCAACCTGTTGTAGGGAGCGGACCAAAGAGGCTAGGTTTTTCCTTCATGCGCTGATACGCACCATACTGGGCTTCAAACGCGCTCGCGTACACCGGCTCAGAGGCTTCCACGACTTCCTCATTCTGGCCCAGGATTTCGTAGAACCAAGGCATGATTTCTCCCTCACGGGGACGCCTCAGTGTACCTTGTCAGCCCGTTAATAAAACCATTAACTGTACGTTGTTATACACCCCTGAAGAGCGCCCTGGGTGATAGAATCCCGCACCACACCACGTTCTCTTAGGAGCAAGCGGGATGGCAACAAAAATCACTGACCCGCCCATAGTATTTTCTTCGGACCTGACGTTTTTGACAAACGAGGCGGGCAAGAGCTTACGCGACCGCTTCGGGACCCTGCTCCGAAAAGATACGCGGTACTTCGATTGTCTGGTCGGATACTTCTTCATCAGCGGCTTCTATAAGCTCTACCCGGCTCTAGAGCAGGTTGAGAAGATTCGGATTCTGGTGGGGCTCAAGACCGATAGGACCGCCTACGAACTCCTGCAACGTGCCAAAGAAGATGGCGAATTGGGGCTTCATTCTCACAAATCCACAAAAGAACAGGTTTCTGGAGATGTTCTTAGCGAACTCGAACATTCCCCGGATACCCAGAGCGTCGAGACTGGCGTTCATAAATTCGTGGAATGGCTGCGATCCCGCAAGCTCGAAATCAAAGCCCATCCCGCCGAAAACCTTCACGCCAAGGTCTACATCATGACCTTTGTTGAAGGAGATCGGGACAAAGGGCGCGTCATTACCGGCTCAAGCAATCTCTCGCAATCAGGCTTGCAAGACAATCTTGAGTTCAATGTCGAACTCAAAACCCGAGCCGATTACGATTTCGCGATTGCCAAGTTCAATGAGCTTTGGGAAATGGCCGTAGATGTTCGTGAACCTTACGAAGACACGATTACGAACAAATCTCCTTACGCCAGCTTCACACCCTATGAGCTTTACCTGAAATTCCTCTACGAATATTTCCGCACCGAACTTAATCGGCCCTCTGAACTAGAGGGCATGTATGCGCCGATTGGATTTAAGAAGCTGAAGTACCAGGAAGAGGCCGTTCTCAACGCCCGCAAGGTCCTTGATGAATACGGGGGAGTTTTTATCTCCGATGTTGTGGGTTTGGGCAAAACATATATGTCTGCTCTCCTGGCTCAGCAACTCGACGGACGCTGCCTCGTAATCGCTCCACCCCATCTCCTGGATCGCGATAAACGCGGCTCCTGGCCGAATGTATTCTCTGATTTTCAGGTCCGGCAAACTGATTTCGTCTCAATCGGAAAGCTGGACGATTTGCTGGAGCGCGATCTCTCGAAATACACCAACGTCTTCATTGATGAATCTCACCGTTTTCGCACGGAAACGAACGTTACCTATGAAAACCTCGCCCAGATTTGCCGAGGCAAGCGCGTGATCTTGGTTTCCGCGACTCCCCTGAATAACCGGCCACGCGACATACTCAGCCAGGTGAAGCTGTTCCAGAATGGTAAAAACAGCACGATTCCGAACCTTCGGAACCTAGAAGCATTTTTCTCCAGCCTCGATAAGAAGCTTGAGGGTTTAGATCGTCAGCATGACCGCGACCTTTATTTCCAGACGGTTCAAGCTAACGCGAAAGCGACTCGCGAAAAGGTGCTGAAGTACCTGATGATCAGGCGCACTCGCACCGAGATCGAGAAGTATTACGGTGAAGATATGCGGCGACAGGGGATGAGATTTCCCACTGTCGAGGACCCGCAGGCTCTGTTTTACAAACTCAACAAAACCGAAAGCGCCGTCTTCGATGAAACCATTCGTTTGCTCGCGACTGAGTTCAAATACGCGCGTTACAGCCCACTTACATATTATGAAGGCTCAAGAGACGAGCGAGAACTCCAGGGCCAGCGCAACCTAGCCAAGTTCATGAAAATCCTTATGGTCAAGCGCCTGGAAAGCAGTTTCCATGCGTTTCGGCTGACTCTGAACAGGTTCCTTCAGTCCTACAAGCGCGTGATAGACGAATTTGGTAAAGGCAATGTCTACATCAGCAAAAAGCATATCAATAAGATTTTCGAACTTCTCGAAGACGATGACCAGGAGGCCATCGAACAGCTTCTTGAAGAAGACAAAGCTGAACGTCTGTCCGCGAAAGACTTCGCCGCTAATTTCATTAAGGACCTCAGGAGCGATTTCCGTATTCTCGTCCACATTCGCGGTCTTTGGGAAAAGGTTCGCCGCGATCCCAAATGGGAAAGTTTCCGTGAACTTCTGAAGAAGCAAGCCATTCTGAAGAAAAATAAGCTGATCATTTTCACGGAATCCCACGACACAGCTACGTATCTGGCGGATCGGATCGCTAAAGAAGTCGAACAGAAGGTTATTTGCTTGTCCGGGCAATCGGACGAGGCGGCACACGGAGCCGTTATCGCGAACTTTGACGCCAACGCCTTCAAATCGAGCGATGACTACCGCATCTTGGTGAGCACCGAAATACTCTCGGAAGGCGTAAACCTACATCGGTCGAACGTTGTCATTAATTACGACATCCCGTGGAACCCGACGCGCCTGATTCAACGGGTTGGGCGCGTCAATCGTGTGGATACGAAGTTCGAGACAATCCATACCTATAACTTCTTCCCTACTGAAGAAGGCAATGACCTTATCAAGCTTCGGGAAGCCGCAGAGGCGAAGATTCACGCCTTCATCGAGATGCTGGGTGCCGACGCTCGCTTGCTCACCGAGGGGGAAGAGATCAAATCCCACGATCTATTCGCGAAATTGACCTCCAAGAAGCTCATCACTGGTGAGGACGGCGAAGAGGAAAGCGAACTCGAATATTTGGGAGAGATTCGGGAAATCCGTGACAAGCGTCCTGATCTATTTACTCGGATCAAGCGCCTCCCCAAGAAAGCCCGGTCCACGAGGGCGCTTGCACTCGATTCCAAGGCCGTCGTGCAGCAATTCCCGGCTCTGCTCACCTATTTCCGGCAGGGCCGACTGGATAAGTTTTACCTCGCGCAACAAGATATAACCCAGTCGGTCGAATTGGATTTCCTTTCCGCTGTTAGAGTCTTAAAGCCCGCCGACGAAAAGGAAGAACGTCAGACTATGCCCCAGCAGTTCTACGGATTCCTCGACCAGAACAGGGCCGCATTCGCGGATGCCACTAGCCCAGAGCTTGATGATGCCATCGCCAAACACAGGGGTGGTGCGAACGACGCCTACATATTGAAGCGGCTTAAGACCAAGGACATTCGCCGGTATCAGGGCTTTACCGAAGATGACGAGGTCTTCATTCAACAGGTGATGCAACTCCTAAGCGATGGTGCGCTGCCTCGACCCACCACCAAGAAGGTAGCGGAAGCCCTGAGGACAGAGATCGAGCCATTAAAGGTCTTGGGCGTTCTTCGCCGGGACATTTCGACACTGTTCTTCCAGCCGATACGTGCGCAAGTGACTCCAAACGTACTTAGTCCTCGTGAAGTGATTCTTTCCTCGTTTATTACCGAGACGACATGAATCCCAGCCAAGCCCGTAAGCTCGTTGCTGATACCTTTACTCACACCTTCGACAAAAGCCGTTTTCGAAACTTCACTCTTAATCTCCTCAACCGTTTCGATGAATCCAAGGCGCAGCAATGGGACAGCACCTCCGTAAAGGCCGCATTCAAAAACCATGTACAGCGTTATGAGCGACTGGGCACATACACTTCGACTGCAAACGAGAAGCTAGATGTGCTCGTGGTCCACTTAACGAGTGAATCGAAGCTGGAACGCGCTCGAACCGCGATCCGCAACTTCGTTGCAGATCACCTCATTGCGCGAAATGAAAAGGACGCTGCCCTCGTAGCTTTTGTCTCGCCATCAGAGGCCACTTGGCGGTTTTCATACGTCAAGATGGAGTACGCAAGCGTTGCGGAAGAGTCTGGCAATGTGGGCATTGAGACGCGGCTCACTCCCGCTAAGCGCTTTTCATACATCGTTGGTGAAGGCGAAAGTTGCCACACAGCCCAGAGCCGGTTCCTCCAGTTGCTTGGAAACACGGAAACAGACCCTCTGCTCGCTGATATCGAGGAGGCCTTCAGCGTAGAGGCGGTCACGAAAGAGTTCTTTACCAAATATCGAGAATTGTTCGAGGAGATCAATGATGCGCTGGCACGCATCCTGAGGAAAGACGAAGGTGTTCGCGAGGAGTTCGCGGCCAAGGACGTAAATCCAGTCGATTTTTCCAAGAAACTTATGGGCCAGATCGTGTTTCTTTATTTCCTTCAGAAGAAGGGTTGGTTGGGAGTCGCTAAGGGAGAGGATTGGGGAACTGGGCCGCACAATTTTCTTCGCAAACTCGCGAACGGAGATCACGGCAAATTCGAGAACTTCTTCAATGACATTCTGGAGCCACTCTTCTATGACACCCTGGCGACAGACCGTGGTCACGAAGCCTGGTGCAACAGGTTCAAGAGCCGTATTCCGTTCCTCAACGGCGGATTGTTCGAGCCACTAGGTGATTATCGCTGGCGTAAGCTCGATATTTTGTTGCCGAACAAGCTCTTCACAAACTCTGAGCACGTCGAGGAAGGCATTACTGGTACAGGCGTCCTCGATGTATTCGACCGCTACAACTTCACCGTCAACGAAGCCGAGCCACTAGAAAAAGAAGTCGCTATTGACCCGGAAATGCTGGGAAAGGTGTTCGAGAATCTTATTGAGGAAAACCTCCGTAAAGGTTTGGGGACCTATTACACTCCGCGCGAAATCGTCCATTACATGTGCCAGGAAGCTTTAATTAGCTATCTGGATACCGAACTCAATAAGACGCGTCTTCTCGTTCCCCGTGCAGATGTTGAGACGTTCATCCGCCTCCGCGAACAATATTCATTCTATGAAGCTGCAATTCAGTCGGGAGCGTCAAGCAATTATCCGAAGCCGCCTCGTAGTATTGGTGAACATGCCCGCACCATTGATGAGGCATTGGGTCAGATAGCTATCTGTGATCCAGCCGTGGGGTCCGGCGCTTTTCCGGTCGGTATGATGACTGAAATTGTACGCGCCCGTCTTTCTCTTACCCCATACTTTAACGACGTACGCGAGCGTAGTGCTTATCGCTTCAAACACGACGCCATCCAAAACTGCCTCTATGGCGTGGACATCGACAAGGGCGCGGTTGAAATTGCAAAACTTCGCCTTTGGCTTTCGCTTGTGGTTGACGAGGAGGAGACGAAACAAATAAAGCCACTTCCCAATCTTGATTTCAAGATCGTCGCTGGCAACTCACTACTAGGCTTCCCCTTCGAGTCCCAGGGACTTCACGAAATCGAGGAGTTGAAGGCCCGGTTCTTCGAGGAAACTGACCATGAGCGTAAGGCAAGATTGAAGGTGGAGATCGACCGCACACTCCGAAGGTGCTTCGCGACCTCTAAGAAGAGTCTAGGTTATGAAGTGAATTTCGACTTCAAGATCAACTTCTCGGAAGTGTTTAGCGCCAAACGTGGATTCGATGTCGTTGTCGCGAATCCGCCCTACGGGTTACTCAATAAACGCCAGAACAGACACGAATCAGTCGTTGTAAGTGAACAAGAGCTTCAATACTATAAGTCCGCTCCAGAATACGCGCCAGCACGCGGCGGAATGATCAACATCTTTAGGCTGTTTATCGTCCGCAGTGTCACCATCCTTCGAGCAGGTGGCTGTCTGGCAGAGATTTTTCCTCTTGCCTTCACCTGTGATTCGAGCGCAGCAAGTCTACGAAAATACCTGCTCGAAAACCATCGGATCATCGGGATAGAAGTATTCCCGGAACGTGACAACGAACACAAACGGGTATTTGAGGCCGTCAAAATGTCCGTTTGTATATTGATCTTGCAAGCAGCCAAAAAGCTAAAATCGCCATTCTGGCTCCGAATTCATAGAGATCGATATGTCGATAACACGAACGAAAAAGTTCAACTCGGGATCGATACGATTAAGCTGATCGATGAAACGAGTTGCATGATCCCACTGCTCCAACGCGAAGAGCTTGCGCTACTGCAATCAATTTATCGCAGTGCGACGGCTCTTGCAGGATTCGGGCATTGTTACACTGGCGAGATCGATTTGACGCACGATAAGTGCTACCTCACGGAAGATCGGCGCCTGGCGGTTCTGCTGAAAGGAGCAATCATCGACCGCTATCGGATACGTTCTTCCATGAGTCAGGGCGAAATCCTGTTCCTAAATTCAAAGAAATACCTGGACAGTAATCATGGTGAGAGGTCTCAGCACCATAAGCTCCGTCGTATCGTGATGCAGGGAATTACGGGCGTTAATGAGAAGGTCCGACTAAAAATGACCTTGACGGAACCAGGTATGTTTTGTGCTAATTCGGTGAACTACATCATCCTCAACGATTCAGCCTTCGAACCTGAATACTTGCTCGCACTTCTGAACAGCAGCTTACTGAACTTTGTATTCTCAAAGACGAGTACCAACAGCAACGTGAACGGCTACGAAGTTGACAATCTTCCAGTCAAACTAGCTGATCGTCAATTGCAGAAAAAGGTGGCGGGAATCGTGCGGCAAGTTCTCGATGCAAAACGGCGGAAATCTCACATCGATACAGTGGCACTCGAAACAGAACTCGACCATTTGATTTTTGATCTATACGGTCTTACAAAGGAACAATCAGAGCTTGTAAAGCGAGGAACCGCTAAGGCAACTGTAGAATTGACCGCCGTCGCGGAGCTTTCATCCTAAATACCTGGCGTGAATACCCCTGACAGTCCGGTCAAACAGTAAATGAATTCCCCGGCCCAATCCGATCATCCTAAGGAATCCCCGTGGGAGGACCTTGTCGTCTCGATTCTGTCCGTCAATCAGTATTCTCTGGAACGAACCTACGGCTCAGTCGAAGGCTTGCGAAAGCAGAAGATTACTGAGGTCTCGACCCTAATGCGTTCCGATTCCGACGAAATAGAGCAGAAGTTAAAGGCTGCTGGATGTGACAGAGGTCCTTTCATGACAAAGCTCTTCGCAGTGAGATTGTCGGCATTGGGCGCTTTTATCCAAGCCCAGGGTGCCGACGAATGCGAGAGGGTTCTTGAATCCCAAAATGCAAAGGCGATTGAGAGTCTGCTGTTACCAATCAAGGGAATCGGGCCGGTAGTGCTAAAAAACTTTTATCTTTTGCGGGGCATCTCTCCCAGGTGAAGCTGTCGAGCAAGATCGGTCTCACCGGCCCGCCTTAACTTCCTGCCATGCCACTCGGACAATAAAATCCAGAGTCTTCCTTTGAAACAATGACGGTCGTTTTCCCAGGCCGTCCTTTTCTTTTACAATGCGCACACTATGGGAATCTTGAAGGCCTGTTTGCATTTCCTCAACGAGTATAAGGTGGACCTCATCTTTGCGGTGGTATTCGCGATTATCGCGGACACCCTAAGAGTCGGATCGATTGTTCGCGCTGGTGGACGCCGCATAAAGAATAAACTTTCCGAGCGTTCAGCAGCGCGTCTTCGCAAACGTATCGCCCAGTTGGAGACGTACAGAAACAGAATCAATTCCTATGCGTCCTCGGATAAAGCACTCTACTTGAATATGTTCCAAACGGTTTTAGTGGTTCTCATCTTCATGTGTATGGGAGCGATAGTCTCGATCCTGAGTTTATTGCAAGGGCTCTCCGCACCGAATGAGCTAAATCCGGTGTACCTGTTCCCCATCATCTTATTCGCTCTCGCTATCGCAGTAGCCGCATCAGCTCTCAAGATCGCGGTCCTGGATTCTCGATCAAAGATTTCCGCATTGGTGGCAGAACTTGATTCGGAAATAGCAAATTTGAGACAGAAGCTCAATGCTTACGCCGAAAAATAGTTTTCGCGGTTGAGTCTCCGCCACTTACGGTCGCTCTCTCTCCAAAACAGATCACGAATCCCCAGTATCCATCGCGTCAAGCACAATCGTCATGGACCATCTTTCAAGCACTTACATGCACAATCGCCTGTATTTGTGCGGGTTCCAGCGATATCTGGAAAAGTCGGTTTGCTAATATCGCTCACGCTCGTGGAGGGCGGGAGATGCCGACAACAAAGTCTGACCTGAAGGCCTTGACTGGAAAGTTCCTGATATTCTCTCGACCAGGATGGTGGAGGATCGCCTGCGTCGAGCCCGGCTGCGACCAGGAGTGGAGACTTGAGAAGCGCCCAGACCTTCATGCCGGGAACCTACTGCATCTGCTGAACCATGCTGCCTCGCATCAGATGTCAGAGGAGGAACGCGCAGAGGCAGATCGGGAAGCGAAGGATAGACAGCGAGAGCGAGTGCGGGGTCCTGAATAATTGGATGCGGAGCCAACTGTGAGATACGTATTCGATGATGGTGGGAGAAAAGATGCGGGCTATAAGGGCTCGACCGGAGACTGTACCTGTCGCGCGATTGCAATCGCTACCGGGATGCCGTATCAGAGTGTTTACGATCTCTTGAACAATCACGCTCAGGAACAACGCATCACGAAGCGTCAACCGCGTCGAGGCAGCGCCAGGACCGGCATCTACAAGAACACGATCCGCCGCGTCCTCGAAGGCCTGGGCTGGGTCTGGACCCCGACCATGGCAATCGGCAGCGGCTGCACGGTCCATCTCCGAGATGGAGAGTTACCGCGCGGGCGATTGATTGTGAGCGTGAGCAAGCACGTGGTTGCTGTTGTCGATGGCGTGATTCACGACACCCATGATCCATCACGAGAGGGTACGCGATGCGTCTACGGATACTGGAGTAAGAATCTATAAGCGCCGTCTTATCGCACCACGCAGAGTTAATTTTGTTCGAAGACCGAAACTGCTCATGATGGTAAAATTCGACGTAGGAGTCATGCGACAAAAACGATTTGGAGCAATTTGCCGCCTCGTTCGCCTACGTGTGCGCCGCGCCCTGCGGTTCTTACTGCGACCAGGACCAACCGCCCTCGGAACAGGGCTTATGTTCTCCGTGGGGCTGGCCATGATTTACGGCGACGATTTTACCCTTGGTATCGCCGCCCTTGTAGTAGTCGCCGCGTGGAGTATGGGGGCTTGGCTTGTTTCCAAGGAACTAGAGAAAAAGAAACCCCGCAAGCTCACGAACAAACTGGCATATCGCAGGTATTTATTCTGGAAATGGGGTGTTGTGTCCTTAATCCTTGCGGGACTCACCTTGTCAGTGCTGTTCGTGAACCAGAAGCGCGTCGATAAAGAATTACAGGCATTACATGGAACACTGTTTGCGGGCAGTGAGCCGACTCCCGTTAATCCATGCAGTCAATTCGTAGGAAAGGACCAATTCGTTTTAGATTTTACTTCGGATTTGATAGCGCCCAAGAGCTTCCCATTCCCAGTCCTAGCAGTTAAACACGAACCAGTCTTGGTTTTAGATCGCTCTACATCTGGGGTTATTTCCCTTTCCCTTACTATTAGAGGTCCCGATGGTCGTCTCATTGTGGAACTGACAAAGAATGAGTTTACGGTCAATCCCAACAATATATTTTCCATGAAGCGGGACAGTCGCAGCCGGTTGGTTGTGCGCGATCAATATGGAAGCGTGGTCCTGGACGCAGATTATCTTAACCCTCAATTCTTGCGGTTATCGGCTGGCAAATTTTACTCTTCTGGCGTCTTAGTTAATATACAGCGGTTTCTATTGCAGGGCCGACCCTGCCTACAAACAGATGGCAAGGGGCGCACTTTCCCCATGTTCGATCTTCAATACAATCATCCTTGATGAAGAAGTCGGAATTACTGCGAGCGCTTCAGACCGAAATTCGAAGGCATGACTTTAGCTACTTTAGTGAAGGCACGGTGACGGTACCCGGTTGCAGTACCTGCAAAAAGCGAATTCAGACCATGCACATGTTCACGGAACATTTGTGTGTGGACGTGCTCCCGCCATTGCTAGACAGACTCTCCACGGGAGCGTAGACTCACGCGCCTATGCAGCAAGGTAAGTGTCGGTTGTGCCTCGAAGAGACGCAACTCGTAAGGAGTCATCTCCTTCCTCGCGGCGTATACGACTATTTCAAACCCCCTGGTTCTGATCCACTCATCATAAGCGAGAAGCTAATCATCCAGAGTTCGCGGCAATTTCAGGACTATCTCCTCTGCGCCGAGTGTGACAACCTCCTCAGTAAACGAGGCGAATCCTGGGTCCTACCGCTGCTCGCCAGAATAGAGGGAACGTTTCCTCTCAGCGACATAGTGCATGAGCAAGCTCCCGATATAAACGAGCCAGATGTACGAGCATACCTAGCTTCCAAGAACCCAAAAATCGACATCAACAAGCTTGCTCATTTCGGCCTCGGAATATTCTGGAAAGCATCTGTCCATCCGTGGCGTGGTAGTAGAACGGAACCCCTAATCAATTTCGGCAGATATGGCGAGCCACTTCGCTTGTACATCAAAGGACAGGGACCATTTCCGAAAGAGATGTCGCTCACCGTAGCGGTCTTA
>Ga0206870_1098_pt1 | contig 21657 bp, 15 predicted proteins | sample Alteio_BWOrgCont_36_FD_152620 | JGI IMG/M metagenome (GOLD analysis project Ga0206870, IMG submission 152620) | Enriched cells from forest soil in Barre Woods Harvard Forest LTER site, Petersham, Massachusetts, United States -... | ecosystem: Environmental > Terrestrial > Soil > Temperate forest >... | reverse complement strand
CAGAAGCCAACTTGGTGTTCACCATGAACCGTACATTGATTTTTCCAGGGCATATATTGCGCATGGTGCCGCGTTAGCTATTTTCCCGTTTCTCCGTCGGCGTTTTCGCTGTATGTCACGATTTATCCGGTGCGGGTCGTGATTTCTGTCTAGTGCAAGACGTTGATGGCCGCCGCTCCCAATCCGAACTGCGCAAAAATCTGTGACCAGTCGGTGAGGCCACGCATGAGGGTCGTTTTGTTCAGCTGCTCCGGTACGACGAGCGCATCTCCCGGGTTCAAAGAAAAGCGCTCCAACCCATGACTTTGATGAGCGAGTATCGAAGAGTGACTGACGACCGAGCCGTCGGCACGAATCACGAAGGAGTGGTTCCAGTCGCCGCTCTTGGTTACGCCACCCGCCGTCTGTAGATAGTCTTTTACCTTGTCGTCGGGTTCATAGATGAATGAGTTCTGATCGTAGACCGCGCCCACCACAGAGATACTCGATGGCCGTGCCGGAACCAGAAAGACATCGCCATCCTCAAGAGGCAATGCCGGAATGCCGTCAACGTCGTTGCTGCCCGGATTGATGTTCAGTACGATGCGTCCCGTTGCCTGCATCTGGCGAAGTTTTCCAACTAACTGGCGTTGATTTTCAATGCTGGCGGCAGCTACCGCTGCTTCCTGGGGATTGATGATCGAACCGGCTTTGTTGCCGGCTTCTCGATCGATCTCTTCTTCCAATTCTGTAGCGTACTCGTCGAGTCTTGCCTGCTGTTGGATGCGAGTGGCGCGACGGCTGAAAGACGATCCGAAGAGGTAGGCATCGCCGGTAAAGCCGCCTGCGCGCTTCACGAGATCGCGCAAGTTTTCTCCTGGCTCGACGCTGTAGACACCGGCGGATTCAAACTCGCCTTCGAGACGCACAATCTTGTTCTGGTGCTTTTGAGGAACGCGAATGTCAGCTTGCGAAAAGACGGTGACTACGTCACCCGGCTGGAGCAGGTAATCCTCGGATTGATCGTGGTCGAGGACCACACGGCCGAGGTTAAACGGCTTCAGGAGAGGGTTCAGATCTCTTGGATTCCTTCTTTCGATTACCGCGTAGTCCCAGTTAATTGCAGGTGCGGAGAGTTCCACATCATTCTTTCTGGGGAACTCTTCGGAGGGCCTGCCGGCATCGAGTGCAATGCTTCTGCCGGTCGAGTTCACGGAGTTGGGCGTGCCGTCTTCGGGACTCTGCAAGGCCACGTTCTGGACATCCTGGGTCTGTCGAGGGGATGTTGCCGTGCCGTTAACGTTGTTATTGCCAGTGTTCGTCGTCCCGGAGGATTGTTGTGCTGGCCTGCCGTCGTTGGAAGACTGAGCTGCCGCTTCAATGCGTTGCGCACGAACGCTCTCTTCGTCAGTAAGCGCGAGCGAATTGTGACCCTTCCAGTAGTTGCGGGTCATCAGACTTTCCTTATTGGGAATGAGATCGCTGATGCGCATGCCCGCATGCCAGGCATATCGGCCCGGATTGGACACGTTGCCGCGCAGGATCACGGCGTTGTCGAATTTGGGGACGATCTGGAAGACACGCAAAACGTCGCCATTCATGAGCGGGGTCTTGGCTGACTGCGCGTTCAGCACGACATCCGCGACCTGACGGTTTCCATTTTGATCGACGCGTTCCAGGGAGGCCCGCTGGAGGGCGGCGATCGAGGTGACTCCGCCCGCGAGACGCAGTGCGTCCGCGAGGGTGTCGCCATCGCGTAATTCATAAATCGCAGGCTGGCTCACGCTTCCTGCCAAAGCGACGATTGGTCCGGCTGGCGGGATAAAGATGACGTCTCCGGAAAGAAGCGGCGCGTCCTTGGATTCGTCGCCGTTGGCGAGGAGCTGATAAAGGTCAAGCGTTGTTACAAGTTTTCCGTTACGCCGCAACTCGATCTTGCGCATCGAACCGGTAGGTAATGGACCTCCGGAGGCGAAGAGCACATTCACCAGCGTGCTCATCGAACTTACGGTAAAAGAGCCGGGGCGGCGAGCGCGGCCTACGACTAAAACTTGAATGGAACGTAGCTGGCCCATCGACACCGAAAGATCAACTTTGTGGAACTCCTCGTCGATGTGTGCGCTTAAGAAGGGCTGTAACTCGGAGAACTTTAACCCTGCGACGGGCAAGTCGCCAAGATGCGGCAGAAAAAGGTTTCCATCACGGCTGATATGCTCGCGCAGATTGAAATTGATGCCGTTCCAGGCGCGCAGCAGAATCTCATCACCCGGTCCGAGTACGTAGTCAGGCGTGACGGGGCCCTTGTCGAGCGGGGCGAAGGTTGTCGGCACGTCGAGAAAAAGCTGACGGCCGAACAAGGGAAGCATTTTGCCAATGGAACCGGCGACGAACAATTGAAATTCAGTGGGCGGATCTTCCTGGCGACGCGTGGGTGTCATTCTCGGTTGTGTGGGAGTGGTTCCGGCAGACCCGGGCGGCTGCTGCGGCCGCTGCTGGCCATAGACCCCGTTGTCGTAGAAGTTGCCGGAAGGATCAGTTCCATCGCCAGGAATGACGAAGCCACTTGTGGCATCGGGCCTGACTGCTCCGCTGCCCAGGCCGTTGTCGAAGCCCGAGTCGAAACCTGTGCCGTTATTCAAGCCAATGCCTGCATCTGGAGTGATGCCGAAATCATTTCCAGCGCAAGGTACGAAGAGATTGTCGCAGCTCGCGGTTGCGCCTCCCGTAGATCCCAGGCCTGATGCAGAGGGAAGAACCGCAGTCTGCGAAGAAGCCGGTGCAGTGATAGAGAGAACGATCGCTGCCGCCGCAAAGCACATTTTCAAGGAGGAGTGCACGGGGTAAAAAGCGCGGCACTTTAAATTGTGATCGTTCATGGATAGTCTCTTCGTGATCGTCGCCAGTGTGTCGATTGCCGCACGCGCAACGGTGTGCCGCTCATTTTTTTTCAGCATCCGACTTCTCTTATAAATCACTCTCGCGTCGTGAAAACCCACTGACACTGAGCAGTGACAAATGAATGACATCCCAAATGCAAGAGCCCCGAACACACACACGTTTTGTTTCCACGGATCGCCGATATCAGCGAATGGCGAATCTCCGTGCACTCCAGCCAACTGATCAAACTGTGAAATGGAAGAAGGGGTACAGAGCGTTCTCTGAGCAGGTGCAAGTCATCAGCAAATCGGAGCGCCTTGCACCGCGATAGTGTCTGGATTGATCCCTCGTCGGGTCAGTGCAAGGTGCTGGGGATTCGGCGTGAGTCTTTGAAACGGCTACAATACGAAAGGTTTCATGAGTTCACTGCCTGCCGAGCTTTCCGGTCACCAACTCCGAAGCGAGCGCCGGATTGTTGACGACGATACGCTGCGCTGGCCATCATTGGCCTGCAGTTTCTGTTCCCAGTTGCGGCGGATGGAATCTTCGTTGATGAGGGATTTGTCATGAAAAACGAAGGCGACGCCGGCGGATTGCTGGAGGGAACCGACGACAGGAATTGTGCGCGGGAGTATTGCAAGTCCCGCGGCGTCTACAAGAATAAGTTGATCGGGAATGGGCAGTGCGAACTCGCCTTTGTTGGATGGCGACAATGCTTCGATGGAATGGTTCGCGACAATCCACTCCCTAATGACTCGCCTGCGAGCACAAATGTTTGATGCCCTTGATGCGCAGAAACTCGCCCATAAAATCGACAAAAGTCTGGATGTGGTAATCGATAAACGGCTTATCGGAGTTTCCGAAGCCGACTTGGTCGACGGCGATGACGTGATGGTTTTGCGCAAGCGGCTTGATTACACGACCCCAGTCGAACAGTGCCTGACTGCCTACGCTTCCGCTCGATAGTCGTAATCGCCCGAATCATTCGGCCCCTCTTTGGTTGCACTCCGAGAACGTCAGAGGCAAAAGCTGGAATTGGAAATGCTCAAGAGTGGTCAGATTTCCCGGGCGGAATATCTGGAGAGTGTTGCAAAGAAACGCAGCCGGACGCTCGACGTTCCCTGATGGCTGTATCATCGGCTACACGGAAATAACTCGACTTCACAATGCATACCTTCTCTCCTTTTCGGTGATGACTCTCGCCTGAGATACGGCTTTTCCTGCAATCCGCTCTTCTACAAAACGTCAGGGTCGATACACCTTTGGTCATAATGTTGGCCATCGGGTCTTCCGTGATGGCTCGGATATCGTTCTTGACTCCTCACACGATGACGCATATAGCGTTTACAGCACCGCTGCGACGTGGCAGCAAGCCCAAAACGGCCAGTGTGTCCGCTGCCGAGCTCCCCCTTTGCGGACGGGGGTGTAAATGAGCAGCAAGCGGTCTCGACCTTTCTACGGATGGCTGATAGTTTTACTGAGTGCCGTCGGGCTCTTTCTTGGCGCGCCTCTCGTCGTTTTCTCCTTCAGCGTATTTTTCAAGCCGATGGTCGTGGATTTTCACGCCAGCCGCGGCGCAGTGTCCTTTGCCTTTTCGCTGTTCAACTTTGTGGGTGCCTTATCGATTCCGTGCGTTGGTATGGTCATCGATCGTTTTGGAGCAAAGCGCGTCATCCTGGTGTCCACACTCCTCTACGGTCTAGTCTTATGTACTGCTTTGTGGGTCGGCGACAGTCTGTGGCAGCTTTATTTTTTCTTCACGGTGCTGGGAGTCGCTATGGCCAGCGGACCCGCACCCGTTCCTTATGGCGTCGTGATTTCGCACTGGTTCAATCGATACCGCGGACTTGCCCTAGGCCTGTCGATGATGGGAATTGGCATTGGCTCCGTTGTCGTCCCGATTCTTTCCCAGCACCTCATTGCCATGTTCGGCTGGCGGAGTGCATTTGCGATCTTCGGTGGCACAGTCCTGCTCATGCCCCTTCCAGTCATAGCTGCGTGGCTCCAGAACGACCCCAAACAACGGGGCCTTCGACTGGATGGCGACGAGCAAATTCCGCTTTCACGCCTTGCGCTACCGGACAAGCAGGGTCTGAGTTGGCACGAAATCTGGCGTAGTCCGACATTCTGGGTTCTAATCTTCATCTTCTCGCTGGCCGGCGCGAGCGTGCATGGCGTAGTTCTTCACCTGGCCGCTATCTTTACGGACAGAGGTGTCAGCGTAGCTCGGGCTGCTACGGCAACTTCGATAGTTGGCGTTGCTGTGATTGCCGGTCGCCTCGGCTCCGGATATCTGCTCGACCGCCTCTTTGCCCCTCGCGTAGCATTTCTCTTTTACAGCGCAACCGCGCTGGGTATCGCAATCCTGGGCACGGGAGCTCAGGGAAACCTGGCGCTCGTTGCCTCCTTCCTGGCCGGGCTCGGCATGGGAGCGGAGGTGGAGAGCATGGGCTACATGATCAGCCGATATTTCGGCCTCGTTGCCTTTGGAACCGCCTATGGCGTTGCCTTCGGCGCATTCATGATCTCAGGATCGGCAGGTGTGTTTCTGATGGGCGTCGGGTACGACCGCTTTCACTCCTATACGGTTCCGCTCGCAAGCCTTTGCGTGGCGATGGTGCTGGCGTTGATCCTGCTCACTCGCCTGGGACGATACCGCTACGGAGTGGAGGCTGAATCGCACCAGGCGATCGAAGCCGTGCAGATTGCGAGCGGCGCCTAGAACTACGGAAGACCCTGCCTTTCCTCAGCCCACTACTTTGACAGGGCTTTTATCCGTGTTGCATGGTTTCCTGTGCGGCAACCGTCCAGACTCCTCATTGCCTTCCTGCTAGCCATCTCCTCTGTGTTAGTGCGGGCTCAAGCTGCGCCCAGCCCGGCACCAGCCCATCCAACCAGCAAGCCGTACACGGGCGATTTTTCGATTTTGAATATCCGGAACGCGACGCGAGGCTCCAGCCTCAGCGCATTCTTACGCTTCTCGGCGTGCGTCCCGGATCTTCTGTTGCGGATATTGGAGCCGGCGGCGGCTGGTTCACCGTCCGGGCAGCCCAGCGCGTCGGTTCCGACGGCACTGTCTTTGCTGAGGACATCAATCCTGAGGCAATAGAAGCGATCAACGATCGTGCTCAACGTGAGCATTTGCCGCAGGTCCGTGCGGTGCTCGGTCTTCCCGACGATCCGAAACTTCCTCCCGACAGCATTGACGCCGTTGTAATAATGAAGACCTATCACGAAATTGCTCATCCACAGTTGCTCTTGCGAAACCTCATCCCCGCACTGCGCCCTGGAGCAAAGTTAGGCATCATCGACCGCAACGGCAATGGCGCGAATCACGGATTGGATGAGGCCATTGTCATCAGTGAACTCGGCGAGGCAGGATTCCGGCGTGTCGGTCGTTACGACTTCACCAAAGCCGACGGAGAAGACTATTTCCTCATCTTTGTGCACGAGTAAAGATGCCTAATCAGAGTGAGCGTGGCGGCCGCCGACATCACTTCATATCAGGTCTTTCCACGTTTCCAGAACTACACTGCCTCGAAATGCGCCTCAGTGATTTCTGGCTTACTCAACTTCCGGATTGCCGACAAACCACCAGCAGAGCAACCTGAGGCCCCGAGTTCAGTTGCGCTCGGTTTCATCGTCATGACAGGCCGTTCAGCTTGGTCTCCGCCGGGTAGTCTTTCGCTTTGTATTGTTCATACGAAGTCGCACAGCTCGGATCAATACGAACCCTCTGCCGGACCAGACGCGATTGCGATGTACCAAGAACTTGTCGGGCGAAGACTGCAAAACGGTGCCACACTCCAGATCACTGTTCTACCCGCCTCCATGCAACAGGAGATCGAGCCGGAGGTCCACCGCCTCAATTGCTCTTGGGTGCTCCAGTTGTGGTACCGGCGAAATGCCGACGTCCAGTCAATCGAACAATTTTGCCTCGTGAGGGAGACGAGTCCCCGGACGAATGGTCAGTACGGATCGAGACCATCTGACGGCGAAAGTTCAGCGTCGATGTCGGATTAAGGCGTGTTTGCCGACCACCGGAAGGTGGGCGAGACTAATCGAGTGATGAGCAACACCGGAGCGATCTTGTTGCAGCTGTGAAGTCCGCATATCGGTAAGTTCGAGACGAACTTGCTCAAAACCCCTGTACCCTTCAGCCCGATGTTGACAAAATAGTGGGGAGTCCGTTTTGCGGACACTACGCTGCGAATCTCACCGGATCGGCAAACATTTCGAACAGGGAAGTGACGGTACGCGCGACCTTATAGTGTGCCAACCGATTCGCTTGGTGATTCCTAATTTCTCGATGGCCGGATGGATCTGTTTTCGCATAATGCTCTGTCCCCAGATAGGACGTTTCTCCGGGACCGAGCGTGTGAGTGATGTGGCGAATAGATACAGACTTGATCGAATTGACGGCGGAGATCCGGATTTAGTATTCATGGTTCGCCCTATCAAACCTTTTCGTGAACCATGCCATGCTTCCACTTCAAGGAGAACCCAACCGTGACTCCCCAACCAAGTTCTCCACGAACTATCGCGGTGCTGCGGGCCTGGAGCGGATCGCAGTCAGAAATAGGTCGAGCGAGAAGAGCGCGCGAATCAAGGCTGCTCAGCTGCAGTTTTCTCGCCCTCGTTCTTCTGCTTGCCTTCAGTTCTCTGCTGACCGAGAAAGCCAGCGGCCAGACCCCCAGCGCCGCGAATGCGCAGATGCCGCGTCCATCGCATCAGAATCCTAACGGCATGCGCATATATATCTGGGCGGGCCTCAAGTCGCATCTTCCTGGACAGCACGACTACCCCCAGTTCCTCGCTGACTGGAGCAAGATTCTCACCGAGCATGGAGCCGTAGTTGACGGCGCCTTACATGGACCAAGCGCTGCCGATCTGGAGCATGTCGATGTCGTGATTATTTATAGGGGAGATGCAGGCTATCTCAGCGATGAAGAGAAAGCCGCGCTCGAAGCGTATATCAAACGTGGAGGTGGGCTGGTCAGCATTCACGACTCATTGTGCGGTCCGGATCCCGCATATTTTGCAACCCTGGTTGGTGGCGCCAAAAAACACGGCGAGATCAACTACACCTTAGACTCCCCTATTCCCTACACAGTGGTCGACTCTGCCAACCCCATCATGAAGGGGATGTCGAACATCACCATCTTCGATGAAGCCTTCTACAGCATGACCTGGGCGCAGAATCCCAGCGTGCATGTACTAGCCACCACCGTCATACCGGGCACACCAAGCGCAGGCACACACAAGGGTGAGGTGGTGCCGCAGATCTGGACCTATGAACACACGCTGTCCGGTGGGCAGCTGGCTCGGGGGTTTGTCTGGATGCAGGGACATGTATATGCGAATTTCAATAACTATCAGATCCAGCAGATGCTCCTGCGCGGCATCGCGTGGGCTGGAAAGAAGCCGGTCGACTCACTGGTCGATTATGTGCCGCTCGCTCAGGGAAGCAAGTAGCCGGAGTTACTTGGCGGTCCAGCCGCCGTCAATGAGGATGTCGGTTCCCGTAATAAACCCCGCCCCTTCCGAGCACAGATAGCAGGCCAGTGCGCCAATCTCTTCGATCTTGCCCCACCTCCCAACGGGCAAACTCGACAGGAATAGCGCGTTGGCTTCCGGATTGTTCATCACTGCCGCGTTCATGTCCGTGGCGAAAGGTCCCGGACTGATGCCGTTGACTGTGATTGCCTCGCCGGCCAACTCCAGCGCGAGTGACCGCGTGAATCCGAGAAGTGCAGCCTTTGCCGAGGAATAGGCGGTACGCCCAGGCAAGGAAACATGGCTCATGATCGACGCCATATTCAGAATGCGGCCGTAACCGGAACCTTTCATGCCAGGCACGAATGCCCGACACATCAAGAACGTCGAGATCAGGCTCGAATCCAGAACGCTGCGAAACTCTCCAAGCGAAAAGTCCACCAGATTCTTCCGGATATTCGTTCCAGCATTGTTGATCAGAATTTGCGGAGCTCCGAGTTGCTGAGTGATAGCCTCGACCAAGCCGGCGACCTCGTTTTCCTGCGTTACATCGGCTACATAGATGGAGGCAGTTCCACCCCGCTGGACAATGTCGTTGCGCACCACTTCAAGGCGTCCGCTATCGCGTGCCACCAGCGCTATGCGTGCGCCCGCTTCAGCGAGGGTCTTGGCCATTGCCTCGCCCAAACCTCTACTTCCACCGGTAATGACTGCGGTTCGACCTGTCAGATCAATCTTCACGTTTCCATCTCCTGTTCGAAGCCGTTGACTTTAAGTCGGACGCCTTAGGGCGAAAGGTTCTCTGCGTCCATTTGTGCCTGGGCCGTCTCGAACCTCAGTTGCCGTTCTCGTCGCGTACTTTCCGGATCGAGGGAAAGCCAGCAGATAGCTGATACAGTCGCCGCAGCCGCCATCGTGTGGATAAGAATGTTCCAGTTGCCGCCTGTTCTCTGAAGGATCACTCCGCCAACCACGGGCGCTACAAAGCCCGCAAGATTGCCCAGCATGTTCATTGCGGCCGCGACAGTTGCGGTATATGGGCCACCGATTTCCGCGCAGGTGTCCCACGAAATCGGCATCGTCAGATCGCTGCAGAAGCTGGCGAGTCCCATGACCAGCATGGCCGGAACCACCGCGCGAATATGCGTCAACGCGACCAGCAGGATAGCTGTTCCGAGAAAGCCAAAAAATGCGATGGCTCGTCGTGATAGTCGCACGGGAGCAAGTCCTGTAGCCAGCGAACCGAATCCGCCGAACAAGAGAGGCAGCACCGCAAGAGCTGCCGCACGTGCCGGAGACTGTCCCCGGCCTTCGCGCAAATACGTTGGCAGCCACGTGATGTAGAAGTACCACACATAAGAGAAGCAGAAATACTGCAGAACGAGCGTCGCTACTCTTCTCGTCAGCAGCAGGGAGAACCAGTGTCTTTGACCTGCTTGATGAGCGGTATGCACACGCGATGCCTGCAGCATTTCTCTTTCTGCGGCGTTCACCGAGGGATGCTCGGCCGGATCGTTCCTGAACCAGGAGAGAAATACCGCGCACCATGCCAGCCCCAATACTGCAAAGCCCACAAACGCCCATCTCCAGCCAAACCACGTAATGCAGAGTAACGCCAGTGGCGGTGTCGCCGCGCCGCCCCATCGCGTAAAAGCCCACATCAGTGCCTGCGCTTGCACCCGTTCCCGTGCCGGCAGCCATACGCTGAGCATTCGCGTCAGGTTCGGAAAGCAGCCTGCCTCGCCGGCTCCGAACAGAAACCGGATTACATACAGCGACGCGACATTCCACGCCGCTCCAGTGAGAGCAGTAAAGGCCGACCAGGCGAGAACGATCTGTGCCAGCACGCGTCTGACGCCCAGGCGATCACCGAGCAGCCCCATCGGGATTTCGAACAATGCGTAGGACAATCCGAACGCCCCGAAGATCAGCCCCATTTGGCCCTTCGGGATATGCAGATCACGCGCGATAGGGCCGGCCGCCACAGAAATGGCGACCCGTTGCACATAGGAGATGATCGCCAGACCGATGGCCAGCATGACGATGGTGTAGCGGGTTCGGCTGGGGGCAAGGTTAGCCTTCATCGGCGAATCGCTCGATTTCCTCCGTCATCAAAGGGCACTTGCTGATCGGTCACGCGTGAATCCCTCTTGCATAAGACTTGCTTCTTCCTTTCGGTGAGCCGGGAACGGAACATCGCCGGTCCATTCATTCAGGCAGGCTCCACGCATAGAGGCTGTCACCCGCTCCGAACAAAATATATTGTTTTCCGTCCAGCAGGTAAGTAATCACCCCACCGGACTCGTTCGCGCCAATTTCGTGGTGCCACAACACCTGACCCTTGTCGGCGCTGTAGATGATCACATTCTTCTGGTCGTCGCCGGTGATGAGCAGATTGCTCGCGGTCGTCAGAATACTCGGACCAACCGTGGTCGGTGCATTGTTCAGGTTCGGATACACATGCTTCCACACCGCGTTTCCGGTGAGCGGATTGATCGCCTGCAACACCCGTTGCCCATGGCCGATTGCATCCCCTGTGCCTCCATAGCCAGAGGGCTGCTTGCTGTCATCCGTAAGGTAGTAGATAGCCTTACCCTCGACCGAGTTGACATAGACCAAGCCGGTTTTCGGACTATACGCCGGAGCCTGCCAATTTGTAGCATTGACGATGTTGATGGAGCCCCCAACCGTAGGATCTTTGTCCGGGATAGGGATAAGCTCTCCCTGCGGCGTAAGGCCCGAGTAATAGTCCAGCGGCACATACGGCTTAACCACCAGGTGCTGGCCTGACACGCGATCCAGCGTCACAAAGAAACCATTGCGCGCCGCCTGCGCAACCAACCGCTGCACTTTGCCGTCTATCACGCGATCGAACAGAATCGGAGCGGTTGTATTGTCGAAATCGTGCGTGTCGTGAGGCGAGACCTGGTAATACCACTTCAATTGTCCCGTATCCGCATCGAGCGCGACAATCGACTCGGTCCATAGATTGGCGCCTGGACGCCCCTGGCCGGCAAATACGGGATTAGTATTGCCCGTCGGCCAGTACAACAGATTGAGCTCAGGATCGTACGTTCCCGGCATCCACGTCATTCCGCCGCCATGTTCCGACGCCGTTTCGTTCGGCCACGTCTTCAGCGCAGGATCTCCGTTGCGCGGTGTCGACCACCATTTCCATTGGAGTTCGCCCGTCACGGGGTCGAAAGAGTCGAGAAAACCGGGCATGTCCATCGCATCGCCGCCCACTCCGACAATCACGTGGTTCTTTACCACCAACGGTGCTGCTGTCGAAAAATACTGCTTGCGCGAGTCTGCGTAGTTCTTCCGCCACAACTCCTGCCCGGTGTTTGCATTCAGAGCAACGAGCCAGTTGTCCGGCGTAAGGAAATACACACTCGACTTCCAGATCGCAACGCCCCGTTGCCCAATCAGATGGCCGCCATGATCCACCCAATCGTAGTGCGATAGAGGGTTTCCGGTTCGCGCGTCGAGCGCCCATACATGATCCGGAATCGTGATGAAGAGAACACCACCGACCAGGAGCGGCGTGCACTTGATCACGGGAGCGGGCGCGCCCCGCTGCGCCCCGATTCCCGTAACCTTGTAGACCCATCGTTGCACGAGTTGGTTCACATTCCCGGGGCCGATCTGCGTAAGCGTGCTGTAACGCCGGCCGCTGTAATCGCCATTGAATGTAGTCCAGGCGGTGATCGGATCCTTGCCGATGGCATTCGGATCAAGGAAGACATGCGGTACATTATGCGTCGTAACTGCCAGCGCGGCGGTCGCGGCCGCCGCGAAAACCCCGTTGGCCAATTTCAACGCAAAATCTCCAGGTAAGCAGTCACATTGTGCATATCATCGTTTGTCAGTGACATGATCAGTTCCTGGTGAGCCGCGAGCGGATCTTTGATTTGCACCTCTACGCCCGGTTCCCGATCGATCACGTGCGTCGGTCCCGCAGCGTCCACCAGGGTGATGCGAAAATCGCTCACCTGCGCGACGCGTCCGGCTGTGATACGGCCATCCGGCGTCTTTACGGTCGCCGTGGCCGATAGGGAATCGTCCCCACGGGTTGGCCAAATCCAACCGCGCTGCAGTTGCTCGGCTGATCGGAATTGACTCGCAATGTGGGCGAATGTCTGCGCGGTATGGCATGACATGCAGTGAGCAGTCACATAGGCTTTTCCTTCCGCCACATTTCCCACCAGAATGTTCAGCACTTGATAGGTGCCACGATTGGCGACGTCCTCAACCAGGAGGTGCAGAAACTCAGTGATATCCATCAACTGGTCGTCGGACATCGTCGCAAACTCCGGCATGCCACGTTCCGGTCGCCCCTTCTTGAGAAACGGCACGAGATGCTCGCCATGATCGTCGCCCAGTACCTCGTCGGAAGTGATCAAGCTGGAGCCTGTCGCACCTCGCGCTTGTTGCCCGTGGCAGAAAGCACAATTTCTCTGGAACAACGGCTCCCCGCGCTTGGCGGCTGCCTTATCCGGCTCGGGCCCCAGACCCAGAAATGTGCGCGTTGAGGCTGCTCGTTGTTCCGTCGTCATGTTCTGGTATGGCTTCTGTTGTGAACTACCATTCTGATCGCCAGTGGGCGCCTCTTGACTGATTGCGAATGCTGCTAAAACAACGAAACCGCCTGCGAGCATTGCACGGAAAGCCGGATGGCGCATCCCGTCCATTCCTTTCTCGATTGGCCAACCTTGATCGCTTGACACCTCTATGTCACCGGGGCTTTGCGAAGGCCGTCAGCTGGTCTTATACCCACGATTGAGCTGACGCCTCACAGCCCCTTTCATCGATGACGGCAAGTATACAAATCCATCTCCATGCACGGCGACCCCAGATGAGGCGGCGACCAAATGTGCTCGGCGAACTACTTCTGCCTTGCTAACAAACTGGAAGCGAAAATCAGAGTCCAGGGGGGCTTACATGGATTAAGAAGGGTTTCTCGCGGCGCACTCTATGCAAACTGAGTTCCTTGTATGCTGTAGCTCGTAAATAAATTTCACTTCTCACATTGTCGCTACGAGCCGGGAAACGACCGTGATCAGGAAACAGACATCCGCGAAGACAATTGTGCCAGCAAATCCAAGACGGCAGAGGACCAGGCTGAAAAAGATCTCGTCGATTAGCGTTGCCTGCCTGCTATTGATCATGCCATTCATGGCTTCAGGTAGACGAGACCAAAGCGGATCGACATACGCGAACGCACCTGCGGACTGGCCGATGGTCGGTCGCGATCCGGGAGGCGACAGGTATTCGCCCCTCACCCAGATCACACCCGCCAACGTTCGTGACTTGAGGATCGCGTGGGTTTATCACATGAAACCCTCCGCGAAGGCAGATGCAAGTCATGCTGGAACCGACTCTTCGTCCACTGGGACAGGTCTTCATCAGTCCGAAGATCAGCCGCTGGTGATCGGCCAGACGATGTACGTCGTCACGCCGTACAGCCGCGTTGTTGCTCTCGACTCAGCGACCGGTCAGGAGAAGTGGGCCTTTGAGATCCCGGACGGAGATAACGCATCGATGCGCGGCGCTGCGTATTGGCCGGGAGGCGATGGCTCTCCGCCGGCGATCATCTTCGGAACGCGACGCGGCAGAATGTACTCGATCAGCGCGGCCGCCGGCACGCTCAACCGCGTCTTCGGGGTCAACGGAATGGTTGATCTGAAAACGCCAGAGGTGATGAAGACGGGGGTGGACAAGAGCTACAGCCTGCCGTCTCCTCCTGTTGTCTATAAGAGCCTGGTTATTACCGGCGCGGGCACTGGCGAAGGGCCGGGCGGCAAGGATGGCGGTATCGGCCCGGCAGGCGACACGCGCGCCTGGGATGCGAAGACCGGCAAGCTCGTCTGGACCTTTCACTCCGTGCCGCTGCCCGGAGAGACCGGACACGAGACTTGGGGCGGCGATAGCTGGAAGAATCGCTCAGGTGTAAACGTATGGGGCTACATGACGGTGGATGTCGAGCGGGGTATTCTCTACATGCCCTTCGGAGCTCCGAACAACGACCGAGTCGGCGTGGATCGCCCCGGCGATAATCTGTTTGGCTCGTCCCTCGTGGCCGTCAATGCCGACACCGGCAAGCTGCTGTGGTATTTCCAGGTCGTTCATCATGACATTTGGGACGTAGATACGGAATCGCCTCCAACTCTGCTCGACGTCAGGCATGGCAGCGAGGTCATTCCCGCCGTGGCCACGGTCAACAAGAACGGATTGATGTTCATCCTCAATCGCGTCACTGGCAAGCCGATCTACACCGTCGAAGAAAGACCGGTGCCGAAGAGCGACGTCCCCGGCGAGCAAGCCTCACCCACGCAGCCCTTTCCGGTTGTTCCCGAACCGCTCTCGCAGGTCACGCTGAGCCGCTCGAATCTTTACAAAGACACGCCGGAGCACAAGGCATGGTGCGAGAAGTATGTCGAAGACAACAACATGCTTCTGGGCGACGTGCAATACACACCGACACGGCTCGACCGATATACGGTCCCTCTGCCGGGTACGCAGGGCGGCGTTAACTATTACGGCGGAGCCTTTGACCCCAGGCTCGGCATGTTCGTTGTCAACGTCAACAACCTCGCGCAGCCGATGCGGATCGTTCGCAATCCTGATGGAAGCTACATCAATTCCGGCCCGCTCGCTGGTCTGCAGCGCTTCTGGAACCCAGACAATCACCTGCCCTGCACCCCGACTCCGTGGGGACAACTGGTTGCGGTCAACGTCAACACCGGAAAGATTGCCTGGCGTTCGACATTAGGGGTCACCGACAACCTGCCCGCAGGCAAGCGGAATACCGGGCGCCCCGGCCTGGGAGGAGCCATCATCACGGCGAGCGGACTCGTCTTCATCGGGGCCACGGACGACGCTCGCTTCCGCGCCTTCGACGAAAAGACCGGCAGGGAAGTCTGGACTGCGGAGCTCCCCGCCGCGGCTGAGGCCACGCCAATCACCTATGCCGATGCTCACGGGAATCAATACGTAGTTGTCGTCGCAACGGGAGGAGGCCTTATCGGCGCGCCGCTCCTCAGCGACGTTGTGGTCGCTTACTCTCTCAATGGATCAAAACCGGTCTCGTCTGTTCTGGAGGGTCACTTGCCGGGCGAGGCGACGCCGCCTACCACCAGGACGTCTGCCGAAGCGTATAGCGCAGCTTCAACGAACACGACCGCCTCATCTCCCTTTCCTCCCGGGCCCGGACGAGAGCTGATGTTCAGGGTCTGCTCCGGATGTCACTCGGTGAATCTCTCGGCATCGTACCGGATGGATGCCAAAGCGTGGAACGATCTGGTTCAGGTGATGGCTAGCCGCGGAGCTATCGCGACAGACGAAGAGCTCGATGAGATCTCCGCCTATATGGCGAGGAATTTCTCCAGTTTGAACACACAGGCAGCGCCTGCTGCAAGATAAGATGTAGTCCTCGAACTCACCACGTCTGCCGTGACAGCCAAAGGGGGAGAGGTAACTGGAGAGTAGCCATGCGGAGTTGCCAACAAAGAACAAAAGACCCTGATTGAAGAAGAATAGGTGTTGACACCTGTGACCTGCTCATAGAAATTCGGCTTCTCTTTAATTGGAGTACCTTATCGCGAGACGTGTGTTTCTCTGAATGAACTTGCCCGGTGCGAAGGTGACTGCGCCTCTTTTGGACGACAGTGGCGGGTTCATGCAAGCCCGCCAATTTTAAGAAATACAAAGAGAATACACACCCAAATGGTGAAGTCACTCACGCTTCTCGATACTGACCCGATTCTGCTCAGCTCGAAGCTGAACGCCGATTTTCTTGTACAGCAGACAGGCTGGAGATGACTTCCGATCTCGCCCTTTGGAGGGAGCAGCGAATCAGGCGGATGCTTTGGTCGTTGAGGCGTGCTCGTCCATTAGAAACGACTTGGGAGAAAGAATGAAGGGAAACGCTTTTTTGTGCGGCAGATGGCTGCCTGTGGCCGCTCTGCTTGTGATCGCCGGCACCGTGGACGTGAGCGCCCAGCAGCCCCCGTCGCATCCAGATGCGGTGATCAGCCTGCAGCGAGAAGATGGCGCGGTGATGATTAAACTGACCGTTGGTCTGCTGCGCGTTAAACCCTGTGAAGGCGAAATGGCGCGCGTCACGTATGTGCCAGGCTCAACCATTCCTGATCTGAGTAACCCGGCGATTGCGGATGCGGCGTGTGTCGCGGCGCAGTTTTCCGTCCATGAAGCACCCGGGGAAATCGAGATCGCGGCGTCGGCTCTTCACATCAGAGTCAACCGGAGCAGCGGCGCAGTGCGCTTCAGCGATGCCCAGGACCATCCCATGCTGGCGGAGACGGACTGGCCCTATCCACGACTCGTCACCGCAACGGTTACGGATGGGCAGCCAGCCCATGAAGCGTCGGTTTGGTTCGCGCTTACTCCCGAGGAAAGATTGTACGGACTGGGCCAGCACCAGGCAGGCATTTTGAACCAGCGAAATACCGACCTGGTTTTGTCGCAGGACAACACCAATATATCGATCCCCTTCTTTCTGTCGTCGGCAGGCTATGGAGTCCTCTGGAACAGCGCGTCGGTGACGGACTGGAATAATCGATTCCGGCAAGTGGTCGCCATCCGCTCCAACTGCGCGGATGCGGTGGACTACTACTACATCGCCGGCCCTGCCTTCGACAAGATCATTGCCGGTTATCGGCGTCTCACGGGAGCCGCACCGCTCTTTCCGCGATGGGCGTATGGGTACTGGCAGTCGAAGCTGGCATACGCGAGCAGCGAAGAACTGCTCGGCACCGCGGCGAAATATCGAGAGCTGCATATTCCGCTGGACAACATCGTTCTCGACGCCGGATGGGAGACAATCTTCGGCTCGCGGACATTCACCGGGAAATATCCCGACCCGAAATCGACGGCTGCGCGCCTCCACGATCAGCACGTGAACCTCATGGTTTCGATCTGGCCACTGTTTCAGCCGGGCAGCGCGAATTTCGACGAGATTAGCGCGAAGAGCTTTTTTGTGACGCCCGGGCCGAACCCGCTTCCCGCTTATCTTCCGGGAGCACGCCTCTACGATGCGTTTAATCCGGAAGCGCGAAAGCTCTACTGGGAGCAAGCCAGGAAAGCGCTGTACGACATCGGCGTGGATGCCTTCTGGCTGGATTCGACCGAGCCGGCCGACCTGTACGCGGAAGAGCATGGCCCCATGCTGGCAGGCGCGAAGACGGCGCTCGGTAACGGGTCGAAATATGCCAATCTCTTTCCGCTGATGACGACGGCAGCGATCTACGACGGCCAGCGCAGCCAGCCGGAAAACAAGCGTGTCTTCATCCTTACCCGCTCGGCATTTACAGGCATGCAGCGCAATGCGGCTGCGGCTTGGTCGGGCGACACGCTGACCACCTTCGATTCGTTCCGGCGGCAGATTCCCGCCGGCCTGAACTATTCGCTGACAGGGCTGCCGTATTGGACGACGGACATCGGCGGTTTCGTCGGCGGCGACACCACCGATCCTGCGTATCGCGAGTTGTTTGTGCGCTGGTTTGAGTATGGCGCCTTCTGCCCGATCTTTCGCGCTCACGGTGCGCGCAAAAACAGCCAGAACGAGCTGTGGTCCTTCGGTCCTGAGGCGCAGCAGATTCTCACTCTCTATGACCGGCTGCGGTATCGCTTGATACCTTACATCTATGCCGTGGCCGCGAAGACAACCTTCGACGGTTACACGCCGATGCGGGCGCTGGCCTTTGACTTCCCTGACGATAGCAAGGCCCTCGATATCCCTGACGAGTTCATGTTCGGCCCTTCGCTGCTGGTCGCGCCGGTGACCGAACAGGGAGCAACATCCCGCGATGTTTATCTGCCGAGGGGAGCGGACTGGTATGACTTCTGGACCGGCGAGCGCATCGCTGGCGGGCAGAAAATCCGTCGCGATGCGCCGCTTGCGGTTCTTCCGCTCTACGTGCGCGCCGGCAGCATCCTTGCGCTGGGCCCCGAGGAAGAATACACGGGAGAACATCCCACCGCGCCGATGGAGTTGCGCATTTATCCCGGAACCGATGCTCAAACTGGACTTTATTTCGACGACGGATTGACGTACGGCTACGAGAAAGGCCAGTACGCTTGGATTCCCATGCACTGGAGCGATGCGTCGCGCGAGCTTACAATCGAGCGGCCGCATGGCCCATTCGCTGAGGCCAAGAGAGAGCGCGAGTTTGATGCGACGGTCGTTACGCCGGGGCATGGCGTGGGCCAGGTGGTCAGCAAGAGTGATCGAATCTTAACCGCCAGCGGAAGCCGGTATGTTGTTCGCTTCTAGTTTCTAATTTGCTGGTTCGGTGGCCTTGAAGACTTGGAAGATGTCCTGGCGTCCGTCGAGATCGTAGTCCGCCATGCCCGCACCCATGCCTTTGCCCGAATGATCGCGCAGGCTCCACGCCGCCGAGGCGTCGCGAAATGTGCCGTCGCCATTATTTATGAAAAGCTGGTCAGGAGTAGGTTTGTAATACCGCGGATGACAATAGTCAGCAACGCTATGAAAGGCGCAGAGTGGCTGATCTGAATACTTCCACTGCATGTAATTAACAACGAAGAGATCGAGCAGACCGTCGTTGTTCACGTCTACCCAGACGGCGGCAACGGCCCACAACGGCCTATACTGAGGATCGTTCGATTTGTCGAGGCCTGCTTTCGCAGTCACGTCGGTGAAGGTTCCGTCTCCGTTGTTACGGTACAGCGTGTTTTTGTCGCCTACCGCAACACCCACGTCGTATCCCGTGCCAGCAAGACCAGCCGCGTCGGTTACATCGGTGAAGACACCATTGCCATCGTTGCGGAAAGGCCGGTTGCGGTATTTCGGCGAATCTTTTTTCAGCGTGGCGATATTCGCACCGTTGGTGAAAAAGATGTCCGGGCGTCCGTCGTCGTTGTAATCGAAGACCGCAACTCCTCCTGCCATCGCTTCGGGCGCATTCTTTGCCGGCGTTTCATCGTTTTCCAAGCGGAGCGGAAGTTTTCTCAGATCGAAATGAATCGGAGAAGGGGTGTGCCTTTTTCTTCGCTAGTAGATTTGGTCGATTTGTCGCGCATTCGGGAGCCGCATGGAGGATATTACCAGTAAACGCTTTCTGGTTTTCTGTGCCGATGCTCCGGGTAGAATCGGCTTCGCACAGCTCGCGCTCGCCCTGGATCGGGCGCAACCATTTAAGAGGTTTCCGTCATGTCGTGCCATGTCTCGCGCAGGAATTTCGTACGGTCGGCAGCCACTGCCGCCGCTGCTATCGCCACCAAAGGCGCCTGGAGCAATCTCTCCTTCGCCGATACTCCTGGCCATCAGAATTTACTCTCGCAATTCGATTACGGCGACGTCTTTCTCTCGAGTGACCTGCACGAATCGCAGATTCACGGGACGCACTCCGTCCTGATGCAGTTGAGCGATGACAGCTTGCTGAAGCCGCTCCGTCAAATGGCGGGCATGCCGGCGCCCGGCGAGGATCTCGGCGACTGGTATCACTATGACCCCGATTTGAATCACTTCCCGGGCGACTCCGGGTTCGCGCCTGCCTGCACCTTCGGCCAGTGGGTCTCCGCGCTCGCGCGCATCTATGCCATCACGGGCGACGAGGCTACACGAGCGAAAGTGCTGCGCCTGAACCAGCTTTACGCCCAGACAATCAGTCCAGATTTTTACATCAGGAATCGCTTCCCGGCGTATTGCTACGACAAGCTCCTGCTTGGACTGCTCGATTCGCGCACCTATGCAAACGATCCCGATGCCATGGAAATCCTGGAGAAGACAACGAAGACCGCGCTGCCACTTCTGCCACCGCACGCTATCGAGCACGATGTGCCCTGGCGACCGGACAGACATGACGACTCCTGGAACTGGGACGAGTCGTACACGATGCCAGAAAATCTCTTCATCGCCTACCAGCGCGGCGCGGGTCGCCAGTATTACGACCTCGCCTTTCGCTATCTGGAGGACAAGACCTGGTTCGAGCCGCTCGCACGCGGTGAGAATGTGCTCGGTGGTCGCCATGCCTACAGTTACGTCAATTCACTCAGCTCGGCCATGATGGCCTACATGGTGGGCGGTAGCGAGATGCACCTGCGTGCGGCGAGAAATGCCTTCGCCATGCTGCTCGAGCAAAGCTTCGCCACGGGTGGCTGGGGGCCCGACGAGAAACTGCGCGCGCCCGGCAGCGGCGAAGTCTATGCAAGCCTCAACAACACTCATGCCAGCTTCGAAACCCCATGCGGCAGCTACGCCCACTTCAAGTTGACCCGCTACCTGCTTCGCGTTACGCGTGATTCCCGCTACGGTGACAGCATGGAGCGCATGATGTACAACACAATCCTCGGTGCCAAGCCCCTGCAAAATAACGGCCAGACTTTTTACTATGCCGATTACAACTTCGACGGCAAAAGAGTCTACAAGCAAGCCCGCTGGCCATGCTGCTCCGGCAGTCTTCCGCAAGTGGCAGCGGACTACCACATCCAGGGCTACTTTCACGATGATCGCGATGTCTTCGTGAATCTCTACATCCCGTCCACGCTGCGGTGGAATCGGGGCGGCAATATCCTTTCGATTTCGCAGGAGAGCGCGTGGCCCTACGAACCAAACATCTCGTTCGTGGTAAACAGTCAAACTCCAGCCGACATGACGCTTCACTTTCGCATTCCACAATGGACCAGCAACGCTTCGCTCGCGGTAAATGGGAAACGCTGGGCCGGGGATCTCGAGCCCGGGCACTTCGCGTCGGTAAAACGGACCTGGAACGAGGGAGACCGCATTGAGCTCGAACTACCGCTCCCCGTCCGCCTGGAAGCGATTGACCCAGAGCACCCGGATACAGTTGCGGTCGTTTGTGGACTACTGGTCCTCTTCGCGCTCAAGCCTGAGCAGAACAGTCCAATGCCATCCTTCACAAAAAATGCGCTGATGAATCTGCAGCAGGTGTCTCAGCGTGAGTGGCGATCCAACGCGGACGGCGCGGTGCACCGCTTTGTCCCATTCACCGAAGTGGGATCGGAACCCTACACTACTTACCTGCGCACGACGTAGTGCACGCCATGAGATCGATAACATCATCGCCAAGCCTGAACGTGTGGCAGAAGACCTGGAGCTTGCGAAAGTCGGGTACTTAGCCATCAAAAGTACCAACAATGTGACAGCCATTGAGCGAGGACTTGTAGCCTGCGCCTTTGGCGGTAAGGTGAAAGACGCGGTGACCGTAGTCGAGGATGGTTTCCGAAGTCCAGCGCGGCCCAACGATGTGTAGATAGTTTCGATAGATAGTTTGGCCGCCCACCGGATTATCGCTCCGT
>Ga0206870_1095_pt1 | contig 22115 bp, 14 predicted proteins | sample Alteio_BWOrgCont_36_FD_152620 | JGI IMG/M metagenome (GOLD analysis project Ga0206870, IMG submission 152620) | Enriched cells from forest soil in Barre Woods Harvard Forest LTER site, Petersham, Massachusetts, United States -... | ecosystem: Environmental > Terrestrial > Soil > Temperate forest >... | reverse complement strand
TGGGCGGCAGAGAAATTCGAGTACAACCGGGATCCCAGGAATCCGTATACGCAAGGCCGAAACGAACTGAACCCCTACCTGACGGAGTGTTCACCTCAAGGTCCCACGGTTGACTGGCAGTTTGGGACGTTTCCATTCGAGATCATACAAAGCTCGAAGCGTGTACTTATTATCTTCGAACGGGACCACGAGATTCGCCAGATTTGGACCGACGGGCGTGACCATCCCAAGGACTTCGGCCACAACTGGATGGGCCATTCAATAGGCCATTGGGAAGGCGACACGCTGGTGGCCGATACGATTGGTCTGAACGACTTGACTTGGTTCGACAAAGCGGGCCATGTGCATAGCGATCAACTCCACTTGATCGAGCGGCTTCATAAAGTTGCTCCAGACAAGCTGCGGCTGGATATCACCTTCGACGATCCGAAGACGTTCACGAAGCAGTGGTCGGCTTTTCGGTATTTCTACCTGAAGGCAAATTGGGAGATTGAAGAAGAGATCCTTTGCGAGGACAAATTTCTAGGAAAGCCTATTCCGCTGCGATGACGGCTCTCGGCGAAACCGCCTGAGTCTTACTGGAGTATCCGTCTTGCGGAATTTTCCTGGATAGCGGGGTGGGGTGTGGATGTGGTTGTCGGTTCTTGGGGGTAGGCGTGTTTCCAAATTCCAACACAGGGCGGGGTGACCGATGTATCAGTTCAGGGGGGTGGAGTGGGCTGTTTCGAAGATAGTTCTCGTAGCTTTTCTGCTCTTGTTCGGGAGTAGTTCCCTTCTGGCGCAGGTAAATGCGTCGATAACGGGACGGGTTGTCGATTCATCGGGTGCCGCAGTCCCGCAGGCGTCGGTGACAGTTCAAAGCATGGAAACCGGTGAGATCCGTACAGTCACTTCAGACGATTCCGGAAGTTATCGCGTGCTGCAACTTCCCGTGGGGCGCTATAGCGTCAAAGGGGAGAAGCAGGGTTTTAAGGTCAGATTGCAGGAAGGCGTGAACCTGGTGGTAGGCCAGGAAGCCGTGGTGGACTTGGCTTTGGAGATCGGGCAAGTCGAGCAGCAAGTGACCGTGACGAGTGAAGCGCCTATCGTAAATACGACCACCGAAGCAGTGTCCGGGCTAGTCGACGAGCAGACGGTAAAAGATCTGCCGCTGAATGGACGCAGTTTCGACAACCTGATCGCCCTCAATGCGGGTGCGTATTCCTTGACGGGCCTCAAAAACAGCGGGGCGGGCGAGCAACAGGGAAACGTGTTCAGTGTTTCCGGTCGTCGGTACAGCGAGAATCTGTTTCTATTGAACGGCGTCGAGTACATGGGGCCGAGCCAGGTCCACTCGGAGCCGGGAGGAGTCAGCGGTCAGCTCTTGGGCATCGATGCAGTCCGCGAATTCAATGTGCTCACCGATACGTACTCGGCCGAATACGGAAAGAGAGCCGGCGGCCAAATCGATATTGTAACCATGTCGGGGACCAATCAATTGCACGGGACGGTGTTTGAATTCATCAGAAACAGCGCTCTCGACGCCAAAAACTATTTCGATCACCCCATCGTGGGAAGAATCCCGCCGTTTAAGCGCAACCAGTTTGGAGGCGCACTCGGAGGCCCGATTCAAAAAGACAAGACCTTCGTCTTTGGCAACTACGAAGGGTTTCGACAAAGACTCGCCGTTAGCGATGTCTCTTTCGTGCCCGATGCAAACGCGCGCCTCGGCATCCTGCCTTGCGGCGTGATCTCGCCACTGCCGGCCGGTTGCAGCGGAACAACGGGAACAACCCCCACTGCGGTTCCGAAGCTCGTCACCGGCATGTTGCCTTTCTTGACCAACTATTGGCCGGCTGCGAATGGACCGGAACTAGGCGGCGGAGTCGCAGAGAATTTCAGCAATCCCCTGCAGAGCATTCGGGAAGACCTAGGAATCGCCCGCGTCGATCACAACTTCTCCGAGAAGGACACCGTCGGAGTCAGTTATTTGATCGACGACGGTTACGATCAAAATCCTCAGGCTAACCCGCTCTGGTATCAGAACGTCGACATCCGCAGCCAGGTGCTGAGCATTCAGGAAACGCATATCTTCTCCCCGAATGTAATCAACAATTTCACGGCCGGGTATTCGCGGGCGAGTTTCTTCTTCATTACACCGCCTGCGCCCGGTATAACGATTCCGACCAGCTTGGCGATGATCACGCCAGTGGATGGCGGACCGCAGCTGTTTGGGCGCATTTCGATCGGCGGCACGACCAACACAACGAACGGCGGAACGATCACCACCGGCGGCAGCACGCTCGCAGCGGACTACCACAACTTCCGGAACGCGTTTACGTATCAGGATGTGCTACAGGTGATCAAGGGGCGGAACCAGTTCAGCTTTGGCGCGTGGTTCCAGCGCCTTCGGAGCAACGAGTTCGCGCCTCAGGATCAAGCCGGTGTAGCGTCATTCCAGACCCTGACCACTCTTCTGCAGGACACTTTGCAGTCTTTCCTGGTGCCACCCGTACAGACCCGGCAGGATTGGAGACAATGGGAGGGGGCGTGGTTTGTTGAGGACAAGATCCAGGTCCGGCACAATCTAACGGCTTCTCTTGGCTTGCGCCACGAATTCACCAACGGATGGAACGAAGCATCGGGCCATGCGTCTAACTACTACTTTCAGAACGGAATACTCCAAACCAATCCGGTTGTGGGAAGTTCTGTGTACTCGCAGAACAATTCGCGTTGGCTTTTCGGACCTCGGGTAGGCTTGGCGTGGGACGTTTTCGGAAATGGCAAGACGTCCGTGCGTGCCGGTTTCGGAACGTACTACGACATTCAGGACTCGCTGGGCAACACCCTGGATCACAATTATCCGTTTAATGGAATTCTGACCTACACAGCCCAGCCGCTGCTTCCACTCATCCCGGTTAATCCAAGTACGCCCCTGCCGCCTATCTGCGGACCGGGTGTGAGCCCTTGCTCACTGTTTTCGCCGGGAGGGATTCAGCAAAATATAAAAACTCCCACGGTGGAAGAATGGAACCTTTCGGTTGAACAAGGACTCGGCGGGAATATGTCGCTGCGCCTCGCCTATGTTGGGTCGCATGGGTACCGCGAAATTGACTCAGACAATCCGAATACAATCGATCCTGTGGTCTGCGCGAATGCTTCAGGGTGCCTCGCTGGGGGGGCCGCAGCTTTTAACGCTCCAACCAATGCTTCGTTGAGATCCACGGTTGCCCAAGGAACGACCTATATTCCTGTGGAGCCCGTGCCGAATACTTTCATCTCCACGGCCACTTGGCTCGACGATCTTGGAATGAGCAATTACAATGCGGGAAGCGTGGAGTTGACTCGCCGCATGGCGGGTGGGCTGCAATTGAAGACCAGTTACACGTGGGCGAAAGAGCTGGATATCCAGGATGGATATTCTGGCGATCCAGGCGTCGGGTCAGAACAGGACTTCTGGCATGCCAAGCTCACCGGCTACGGGCCTTCGGCCAACAACCAGGAGCAACGGTTTGTCTTCAGCGGCTCGTACCAGTTGCCGATCGGTAGAAACAAGCCGTTCCTAAGCGGCGTCACTGGCGCTGCCGACAAACTGCTGAGCGGCTGGCAGGTTAATTCGATTCTGACGATCGCGACCGGGATTCCATTCGGGGTTACCTCAGGCGTCAACCAATCCGGTAATGCGAGCACAGGTGCTGGAACCGACCGGCCGTCGTTCGCCGCTGGTCTTAACGCCAGCAGCCCCATTGTCACACCCAATCCCAGCCAGTGGCCGAGCCTGGCCACCCCTGTGTGGTTCACTGCGCAGGATTTCGTGTTGCCGCAGAGAGGCACATTTGGCAATACGGGCAAGAACTTCCTCGTTGGACCGAACTATCGCGACGTGGATTTCTCGATCTTCAAGACCACTCGCGTGAACGAGAAGTTGAGCGCCGAATTTCGCGCGGAAGCCTTCAATTTGTTCAACCGGGCGAACTTCACGAATCCACTCACTGGCGCGCAATCAGTATTCTCGTCCGCAACCACCTACAGCCCAACGGCGGGAGTGATACAGGGTACGGCTAACACTTCACGGCAGATGCAGTTTGGATTGAAACTGATTTTTTAGCGCCGATTCAGAACCTTTCTCTGTCTGAATTGGCCGAGGGGTTTCAGGTTCTTTACAAACGCTCGTACTCAGGTTTTGGAGTTCAAGATGAAGGTACTGCAAGCATGGTAGAGAGCGGTTAGTTTCCCTTCCCTCCTTACGAGCCATCGCTCGTAAGGAGGGTTCACATTCGGGCGCTCGCAGGTGATGCAGTTATGTCAGCAACTTCGACGCCTGTTTTATCGAAACTGGTTTAGGTGCGCAGTGAAGTCTGAAGGAAAGCGCGCCGCGGATTTTAAGCGCAACGTTTTACAAGGAGACAACTTGGGCGTACCCGTTTTTTTTCGGACCATCGAAGAAACAGGGCTCAGCACTTGGCTTCGTACAACGGACTCGCTCTTTGGCTTCTACTTCGTCCTCTTATTTCACACCCTGGGATTGTCGCTGCTGGTCGGAGCAAACGCGCTGGTTGATCTGCGAATACTTGGCATTGCTCCTGACATCCCGCTGAAACCGTTGAAGCGATTCTTTGCGGTAATGTGGACGGGCTTGGGGATGAACATTGTGACCGGATTGCTCCTGGTAACCGCTTACCCGACGAAAGCCCTCACCAATCCGGTGTTTTACTTCAAGTTGATCTTGATTACGCTCGGCGTCATCACCATGAGGATGGTCTACGTTCGCGTATTCGAGGATGCCACTTTAAGCGAAGCTACCATGATGATGAGGGGAAAGCTGATGGCCAAGTGGTCTCTGGCCTTCTGGATCGCGGTCATCGTGGCTGGCCGCTTGCTGCCCGAGACTTCCCGCTATATGACCTACGGTCATGCCGGGTCGGGATGATCGTCTGAACCAAGTTTCGTGGAGTATGTGGACTAAGAAGCGCAAGTCGCATTCCGTATCTATCGGCCGTAAGTATCGGGGGCCATCATGAATTTTCCGCACTGGCATCTGCTGCTGAATCATTTTCCCATTATCGGCACGATGATCGGCTTTGCCCTTTTCGTCATTTCGTTTATCGAAAAGAACAGGGACCTTCGGCGGGCCAGTCTGATCATTTTCGCCGCTGTCGCCCTGCTGACCATCCCGACATTCCTCACAGGCGTTGCCGCCCAGCAACCGCTTCAGCAAGGCCGAAACGCCTCCGCCGCCTTGATTCAGAGGCACGAGGGGTCGGCTATCCTGTCGCTTTGGTTTATGGAATTCACGGGTGCGCTCGCGCTGATTGGCCTTTGGCAGATGTACAGGATGTCGCGTCCGGCGCGCTGGAACGTGTGGGCGGTATTGGTTTTTTCCTTTCTCACGATAGGGTTAATGGCAAGGACGGGCAATACAGGCGGCGAGATCAACCACTCGGAAATTCGCGACAGCCAGGGTACGACCATCACTGAGGGTACTCTCGGGAGCATCGTTCACGTTTTTGAGCCATCCCCCGAAAAGGTTAGCGAAGCAATGACGTTCAGCACGTTGTATTGGGGATGCATGATGGCATTGCACTTCATCGGACTCGCCCTGTTTGTCGCAACGGTGGGAGTTTTGGCGGCCCGTATTTTGGGATTTGTGAAAGATCTGCCGATCGCGGCTCTGCACCGCCTGATGCCATGGGCTATGGCGGGACTCGCGATCAATATCGTAACCGGTATGCTTGCCTTCATCGGTCAGACGCCAAACTATGTTTACAATCCGGCTTTTTGGTTGAAGATGCTTGCCTTGATGCTCTTTGGATTCACCGTTGGAGTATTTTATCTGTCTGGCAGCTTCAAGCAGATCGAGCATCTGAAGGCGGGGGAAGATGCGCCCGTATCGGCAAAGGTTATAGCGGCGTGCGCCATATTCCTGTGCCTCGCGCTCATTACCCTGGGTCGTTACATTCAGCCTATTGGTGAAAGTTTTTCCTTGAGATAGCACGCATCCAAGGCCATGAGATCCCTCGAATTCGGCGCCCGGTGCGAAGGCCCATTGAACGCGCGAAGGGGTGAACAAAATGTCAGTCGATCGACGTGATTTTCTAAAGGTCGCCGCAGGCGGAGCGGCGGCGTTGGCGGGAAGTGCGAAAGCAGCCGAACCTCAGGAGTCTGCACCCCCTGCGGCGCAAAACGCCGATGTACTCACCGTCGACCGCTCCGGGTCTGACTTCATGGTCGACGCCCTGAAAACCCTCGATTTCGAGTACGCCGCGGCCATCCCCGGATCGAGTTTCCGTGGCCTGCACGAATCGCTGATCAACTACGGCGGAAACGCGAAGCCTGAGTGGATCACGTGCTGTCATGAAGAGATCGCGTCGGCGATGGCTCACGGCTACGCCAAAATCGAAGGCAAGCCCATGCTTGTCTTCCTTCACAGCACAGTGGGCTTACAGCATGCCGCGATGGCTATTTACAACGCCTATTGCGACCGTACCCCTGTCTTTCTCATTGTTGGAAATCACCTCGATGGCGAGACGCGCAGGCCAGGCACTGGGGATTGGGTGCACGCCGTCCAGGACCCTGCCGGGCTTGTGCGCGATTTCACGAAGTTTGACGATCAACCTGTTTCACTTCAAAGCTTCGCCGAGTCTGTCGTCCGGGCTTACAAGATAGCCATGACTCCTCCGCAGGGCCCCGTGCTTCTGGCGGCAGACCTTACCTTACAGGAGAGGCCGATTCCCGACGGCGCAAAGCTGCATGTCCCAAAGCTTGCCGCGACAAAACCGCCCCAGGGGGACTCCGGCTCCGTAAGAGAAGCTGCGCGCCTGCTCGTTAACGCGCAAAATCCCGTGATTGTCGCAGATTACGCCGCACGCACCGCGGACGGACTGAAATACATGGTCGAGCTCGCGGAAGCGCTGCAGGCTCCCGTGATTGATCGCGCTTCCCGCGTGAACTTCCCTTCCCGGCATCCGCTCAATCAAAGCGAACGGGCTGCTGAGGTCATGGCCGACGCCGACGTCGTCCTTGGGCTCGAAATGGTGGACTTCTGGGGCGCGGTGAACGCGTTTCGTGATCAGCTCTACCGCAGTTCACGGTCGCTTACCAAGCCCGGCACGCGATTGATCAGCATCACCAGCGGCGATCTCTTCATAAAAAGCAACTACCAGAATTTCAGCCGCTACCAGGAAGTGGATTTAGCCATTGCCGCCGATGCTGAGGCCACTCTTCCTTCGCTGATCGAGGAGGTAAAGCGGCTAACCGATGCAGGGCGAAGGAGTGCATTTCAGGATCGAGGAGCCAAGCTGGCCGCGGCTCACAAAGACACAATAGAACGGATTCGCGCCGACGCTGCTTACGGATGGGATCTCAGCCCGGTCAGCACCGCCCGGCTATCGGCCGAACTGTGGGCGCAAATCAAAGATAAGGATTGGTCCTTGCTGTCGCCGCCGACGAGCCGTTGGGTGGCTCCGATGTGGAATTTTGACAAATATTATCAGCACATTGGTTTTTCTGGTGGGGAAGGCTTGGGTTACGGAGCTCCCGCTACGGTAGGAGCGGCTCTTGCCAATAAAAAGCATGGCCGGCTGTCAGTTGCGATCGAGTCAGACGGGGATTTGATGATGGGCCCCGGGTCTCTTTGGACCGCCGCTCATCACCGCGCCCCTGTGCTGTTCGTGATGCGCAACAATCGCGCCTACCACATGGAGACCCAGCACATTCTGCGCGTTGCGCTCCGCCACGGGCGTGGCGTCGAGAATTCCAAAATTGGCACGGCTCTCGAAGATCCCAATATCAACTATGCAAAAATCGCGGAGGGACTCGGGCTGCATAGCGAGGGACCGATAACAGATCCCAAGGATTTGGCCCCCGCGCTCAAGCGAGCTCTCGACACAGTCCAGCGTGGAGAACCAGCGCTGGTTGACGTGGTCACGCAGCCCCGCTAACCCAAGTTTTGAGAAGCTTCACGAAAAATATGAGGCAGGTCGTCATGAACAATCGGAACGAGCCGGATGAGTTGAGGTTCCCGCGGCTGGTTTGGCCGAGGGTGTTGTGGATGGTCTGCCTGATCGGAGCTGCGGCGTTGGTTGGCCCTGGCCCAGCTTCTTTTGCACAGGCACAGGCTCAGGCTCCTGCGCCAGCATCAAAAGCAAGTTCAGCGCCGTCTGGAAACGCCGAGAACGGCAAACGGGTCTACGTCGCAAAGGGCTGTTGGGAGTGCCACGACTACGAAGGACAGGGAGGCGCTGGCCCTCGGATTGGTCCTCCTCGCCTTTCACTCACAGCTTTGACCGCCTACATCCGCCAACCGAAGGGCCAGATGCCGCCATACCAAGCAAAGGTTTTGTCAGATTCGGATGCTGCGGATATTTATGCATTTCTCCAGTCGGTCCCGAAGCCGGTCCCAGTGAAGAGCACCCCGCTGCTGGATTACTGACGGCGAATCGATCAGTAAGGTGGCCGCGGATCAGGCTTGGCTGAGCACGTACTCCCAGACGTTTTGCTATGGCAGGTTCGATGCACTGCCCATTGCGCAACAAGGATCCCGAGGAGACGAACGAGAAATAAGGAGTGAACCATGAAAGGTTCGTCGCGTCGTAGTTTTTTTAAACAGGGCTTGGCGGTCGCCGCAGGCTCGGCTGTCTCTCCACTGCTGTCGTCAGCGTCCGATGCCGCACCTCTGCAAACGGAAGATGCAAAAACGCTGGAACGCCTCGAAAGCAATAATGCGGATAGCAGGCGGCGTATTTTGCTTAAAGGCGGCGTTATCGTCTCCATGGACCCCGGCGTAGGAAACTTGCCGAAGGGCGACATTCTTATCGAAGGCAAGCAGATCAAGCAGATCGCTCCCGATCTTGACGCGGCTGGCCGCGAAGGAAAAGCGATCGTAATCGACGCGAAAGATACGATTCTGATTCCAGGATTAGTGGACGCCCACATTCATGCGTGGGAAGGCGGCATCGCGAGACTGATTCCAAACTCGAATTCCGTCAACAACGATGCCAAGCACAACTACTTCACCGTCGTTCACCAAGTCTTAGGACCAGGCTACCGCCCTGACGACATATATATTGGGAACCTGCTCACAGCTCTTAGCTGCATCGACGCTGGCATTACCTGCATGTGCGACAACTCTCACAACTCCAGGTCCTCGGCGCACGCCGATAGCGCCGTCCGCGGCCTGCTCGATTCCGGCGTCCGGGCAGTCTACGCCGGGGGTGGCATCCGATATCCCGAGCAGAAGTGGGATCGGCAATGGCCGGAAGATCTCACCCGCATCAAGAAGCAATATTTTTCTTCCGACGATCAGCTCGTAACCCTGCGGATGTTTCTTGCCGGCACGGTCGACCCGAACCACGCGAAGGTTGCGCGCGATCTGGATCTATGGATCAGTTGGGACGGCGGTTCCAGCAGTCCCCTGCTTCCCCAGATGTACAAAGATGGTCTGCTTGTCGGCAAAGAAAGCTTCAATCATGGCGGAGGCACTCCCGAAGCGAATTGGCAGTTGATTCGCGACCATGGCGCGAAAATGAATGTCTGCCCTCGAGCGGATTCGCAGGCGGGGTACGGCGGCGACGGGAAAGGTTTCAACGCGTTGCAGGACGCGCTCGATCACGGGTTGCGCCCAGGCATCAGCAGCGACAATGGGAGTGCTTACGCGGCAGACATGTTCATCGACATGAAGGTTCTCTATTTCACCCAGCGCAGCCTGGCCCAACTCGCCAAATCTCAAGGCAGCCCGAAACCGCCCGCCGCGGTGACGGCTCGCGATGTGCTCGAGTTCGCCACAATTCGTGGCGCCGAATGCAATGCTTTGGACCGCAAGTGCGGCACATTGGCTCCCGGCAAGGAAGCCGACATCTTAATGATTCGCACCGACAATGTTCGCCACCTCCCGCTGAATAATGCGATTGGAGCGGTGGTACAAGCAGGAACCACGAATGAAGTCGATGCTGTATTCATCGCCGGACAGGCCAAAAAATGGCGCGGCAAGATGACCAGCAAGCTCGTGGGTCACGATTTTGGTAAGCTGCGGCAGATGGCGGAAGAGTCGCGTCAGAGCGTTCTCGCCAAGGCAGGGTGGAACCTCGACATCTTCTCCGACTAGAATTCGTCTCGAGTAGCAACTTCTCCTGGGAGGCTTTCAGAATGAAGATATCCCTTCGATTGTTGGTAACAATCTGCGTGACGTTACTATTCATGGCGGGAATGGGAATCTACAAAGTCTCGGCACAGCAGCAAAAGAATCCGAAGCTCGATTGGATGGAAGAAGAGGCAAAGCTTCCGCCTGATGTGCGTCCGGATACCCTTTCTCGCATGCCTCGGTCGCAAGAGAGCGATTTCACCAGCGACGAGGAAAAACAGGTCTATCGCAGGGCCGTCCGCGGCGGCAATCCAGACGCCGTCGAGCGTTGGCTCGGCCCCACCGCAACGAGAATGGCGGACCCCGTTTACGCGGAAGCAGTTGAAAACATAAATCGCGCGATTCACAAAAACAAAGACATAGACCCCAAGTACTTCGAATTGACGGTCGCGGTGGTCACGCGCGAAAGCGGCAACAGGGAGGAATTCATCAATCACGAGGAAGATGCGGTAAAGGCCTATGGGCAGGAAGTGGAGGATATCGTACGGCTGCGCAAAGACACCAAGGGTCTCGATCCGAAAGAGGCGGCGATCATCGAGTTCGGGCGAGACCTTTTCAAGCTGCCCAGAACTGCTCCTGTCTCCTCAAAGAACTTTGCGGATCTGGAGAAGAATTTTGGCCGGAGAGGCGCTCTCACCATCGCTGGCCTCATGTGCTATTACGATAGCAATTTCATGTTGATGCGTGTGTACGACCAGCACATGGATACGAACCCGGACTGCAAGGGAGGCCACCGCGGCTGCCTCGATTTGAACAATCCTCCCCCGGCCTGGTAGTGGAGGCAGCTATCCTTTGAAGCTTGTAGAGTCACCCGGCTGTGCCGTTGACTCTACAAGGCCTGTTTTCGCAAGACAATCGAGCGCTCGCCTTTCGGGTTGCGCGCCCTTCTCAGGCAAAACCCTTCGTCGAGCTGCCGGTAGAGAAGTGATTCGCGATCATTCGCCTCCAAGCGTAAGCTGCGTTCACGGCAGTGGGGCCTGCGCTCCAGAAAAACGTCCTGGGAATTGTCGCGCTGCTGGTGAAAAGCAAGTTGTCGATGTCATGGCAGTCGAAATCCGAAGTGCATACCGAGTTTTCGGGGCCCGATCCAGCTCGAGCCGACCCACTGCGATGACCCGGGTTGATGGTTTTGGCAGTCCGGTTGAAGGCTCTCATGTCGGTCTTCACAGGCTTGACCGAGAGTTTCCCGTGCCAGGCCCGGACAATTTCGCTGGCCTCCTTGATCTTGGCATTAACTCGGGCCTCATCGATTTCTACACGCTCAATGGAGGTATCTGGCAGCACGCGCCAATTCCAGGGAATTGCGCCAAGGTGCGTGCGCCAGGTCATGATTCGGCGTACTCCGGAAGCGTTCCGCATGAATTCCTTGTGTTCCCATCCGAAAGCTGGGGCAAGAGGACCTAGCGACGCCTCCTCCGGGTTGCGCCAGGCAGACGCAGAGCGGATGTGGATCGTCAATTCACCCCAAGGCCTTGGCGTTGTAGCTGTCCAAGGCCCGTGCTCCGAAAATACGTCTCCTTGCCGTCCTTCCGGGGTAATCGGTTCCTCAAGCAGGGCGGAGGTAACCAGGTCGACGTCTCCGTTCAGATGCAGACCCACATTCTTGTTCTCCACCAGCGTCTTATCTCCCAGCAACTCCCGCGGACCGTATCCCGACTTATAGAGAAGCGACGGCGTCCAGTTCGCCGCGCACGCCACCACCACGCGCGCCGCGCGAACTTCGTGCATAGCGCCCGCCTTGTCTTTGTAGACGGCGCCTGTCGCCACCGGCCGCCCTCCGGCCGGCTTTTCAATCACAATCTTTTGGATCTCCGCATTGGCAATCACTTTCAAGCCGTTATTCAACCCGATGTAGGCCCAGGGGAGCGAGGTACCTTTCGAATCGAAGCGATTCATCGAGTAGCCATCGAATACTGTGCCTACAAAGGAATTGCGCAAAGCGCAGGATGCTGGACGCATCTCATAGCCCAGCGCTCTGCCTGCATCGGCCCACACGTGGGTTCCCTTGCTCCACCATGAATCGGGAGGAGCGCTTACATGATAAAGGTCTCGGATCTCCTGGATGGCATCGCCAAACTTGGCCAGATCCCAGTTCACTCCAGAGGCTTCCCGGTAGAATCGAAAATCTTCGTCGTCCGGAATCCAGCACTGCCCGCCGTAGTGAAGCGTGCATCCTCCCACGAGCTTGAAATTTTCGCCGCCTGAGTCTGAAGAAGGCCACGTGTAGCGGCTCGCCGGGGTGTTGCCGTCAGGCCCGGTTCCGTCATTGATATTGCTGATGTACCGGCGACGGATCGGAGAACCGTAACCCGGTCTGATTCCAGGGTCGCGGATGGTCCAATCGTCTCCGCCTTCAATCATGGCGACCTTGAGCCGGTCGCCCGTTTTCGGGTTGATCCCTCTTTCCGCGAGTCTTCCGGCAACGATGCACCCGGCCGTTCCTCCGCCCAGTACGATCACATCGTAATATTCGTGCCCCTCGCTCGTTTTAATCGCGGCAGCTGCGGGAGGGCGGGACTCGTTCAGCTTGACGAACTCTCCCTCATACCAATAGTCAACCGTCTTCTTTGCCTGGGCGCGAATTTGCTCTTCCTCTTCCCAGCCCAATGGTCCTTTAAAGCCGGCGATATCCCAGCCGGTAACGAGCTTCTTGTCTTTCCACACATTGGGATTGGAAATCTGGTGCGTGTCCCCGGGGTGCAAAATGGCCTCGCCCTCCGGGTTTCGCTTGACCTCGTTCAGGGGATAGTTGCTGTAGTAGACCTTCAGAATTCGATTCCGAGACGCGCGATAGAACCCTTGCAGTTTGGCTCGCAGCTCTGCGTCGGAGATACCCTTGCCATCGGCGATCAGGGTCAAGTATTGTTCGCGCTGCTTGTCGTCCAGATCCAGAAAAGCTTTCCCATCGAAAAATTGCTGCGACCCGCTGTTGAACCCGTCGATTTCAGCCGTCGGGAATTCCTGGAGCACGTAGTCGCTGATTCCGTGAGCTTCAAGCTCCTTGTAGCCGGGATCGCCGGCCTTGGACGGAACATATAGCGTGCCCAGAGCCGATATAATCTGCTTGTGGGGATCCATCGGCGCCGCAGCCGCCGCGCCCATCACTCCCGATGATGCCCCCGCAAGGATCGCGGTGCCTGCCACGGTCTGTTTTACAAATTCTCTTCTGCTGATGTCTTCGGCCATATAAGTGCCCTCCGTGCAGAACTAACCTCTGCAATCCCCCCGCGGTCGCATGGAACTTACTACCAGCCAGTCGATATAGTCAATTTGAACTTCCGCAGTGAATGTGGGCGTCTAAAACCCCATGGAAGTCGGCGCAGGCCGCGCCTCTACCACTCCCCACGATGCACGGATTCTAGTCTAAAACGAGCATTTTTACCAAGTTATTCCTATCGTTGCTCTGCGCAGGTTGCAGTGTAACCGCTAGCTTATATTACTTTCAATCACAGTACCTCTTCAGTTATCTATCGCACCTTTCCCTGCTCTACACGCCCCGCCTCGCTGTTCTAATGACCTCTCGTCGAGTCTTACAACTGCCCGCATCGTACCGTCGCGCATGTTAGTCCGCCTTCTCACCTGTTATTAAGTGCCTCAGACAACAGTTATGAAGAGCAAGCGTAATTCGGTTGACAGTTGTCATGACTCAGCGTATCTCCTTAGCAACACATCCGTCGATTCAGTCTGACAATTCGACCGATCTGGTTGGTACTTCCATCGCTGAAGTGGAAAACATTGGGGGAGAGCAATGTGCATCGGTAAATCTCAAATCTGCAAACTGGCCTTCGGCCTTGCCGTGCTGGTTATCTTGGCGATCTGCACTGTTGGCATGGCCTCCGCCCAGACCTTGACTGCCTCGATCAAGGGCACCGTTAAGGACTCGTCAGGGGCCGTGGTGCCGGAAGCAACGATCACGGTAAAGGACCTTGAAAGTGGACAGACGCGAACCGAGCAAAGCGATGCGAACGGCGATTATCTGGCCACGGCCTTGCCCATCGGACAATATCAAGTAAGTGCCGAGAAGATGGGTTTTAAGATGGAAATCCGTCAAGGAATTGCGCTCGCCGTCGGGCAGCAAGCCGTCCTCAACTTCACGTTGGAGATAGGCAATGTGCAGCAAGAGGTCACGGTTACAAGCGAAGTACCGATTGTGAATACGACCACGAGCTCTACTTCAGGCCTGGTCGACGAGCAGCAGGTCAAGGATCTGCCGTTGAATGGCCGGAGCTTCGATCAACTCCTCACGCTCAACGCCGGCGTCGTCAACTTCAATGCCACTCAGGGAAATGCGGGAGTCGCGACCACCGCGGCATCCCTGTTCACCGTGTCCGGCAGGCGCTGGGAAGAAAACCGGTATTTGATGAATGGAATCGACTATGTCGGCTCCGACATGCAAGGCGCTGCCAATTTGCCCTTCGGGGCAAGCGGAAAGCTTCTTGGTGTGGACGCGATCAGAGAATTCAACGTGCTTACCGACACCTACGGCGCCGAAGTCGGCAAACGAGCCGGTGGCCAGATTGAGATCGTGACCATGTCCGGCACGAACTCTCTGCACGGCGACGTATTCGAGTTTTTGCGAAACAATGACCTCGACGCCAGGAACTATTTTGACGTCACGCCGAGTGCTCCCCCATTCAAGAGAAATCAATTTGGAGGCGCGCTCGGAGGCCCAATCAAAAAAGATAAATTATTTCTCTTTGGCAACTATGAAGGCTTTCGAGAGCGAGTGGGCGTCAGCAGCGATGCCATCGTGCCCGATGCCCAGGCGCGACTCGGCTTCTTGCCGAACCCCTCGACGGGCGTCGAAACGGCCGTTCCCGGATTCAAGCCCGGAATGACCGCAATTATGAACGCCTATTGGGTGCAGCCGAATGGCCCTGAGTTTATGCAGCCTTCGTCGACAAATCCCAACGTGCTGGTCCCGAGCGGGGCCGCGAATGCCTTCGGCAATCCACCTTTTCCGATTCGCGAGGATTTTGGCTTGGTGCGGCTCGACTACGACATCTCCTCGCAGGACACCTTGGCCTTCAACTATCTGATCGACGACGGCGAAAGCGACCCTCCAGGGAAGGATCCGGTTACATTCGCGGCGCTTCCGCAACGCAGCATGGTGCCATCGATCCAGGAAACGCACATCTTCGGTCCCAGCCTGATCAACGTAGCCAATTTCGGCCTAAGTCGCGGATGGCAAACGCAAACGAATTCACCCTACACCCCGTTTCCATCTGCGGCGAATTTTGTTACTGGCGGCGTCGCCGGGAATGGTTTTGGTGGCAAGGTTACCGTGGGGGCCAGCACTTCGGTGAACTCCGGCACAAATCTTATCACCGGCGTCATCAACCAACTGCCGACACATCAGGTCAGGAATTTTTTCAATGGCAGCGACGATCTGCATTACAGCAAAGGCATCCATGCCTTGAGCGTCGGCGTATGGGTCGAGCGGATACAGGATAACTACAACGGTGGTTCCGCGGCTCTGGCGGTTGCCTATGCAGGCCTCACGCAATTGCTTACCGATAGCCCAAAGGCTTCCAACGGATTATCCATCAATCCAAGTCCCGCCCACCAGTATGCCCGAAGTACCGAAGCAGCTTGGTACGTGCAGGATGAAATCAAGGTGAGATCGAATCTCACGGTGCGGTTGGGCCTGAGAGACGAAATGACGAATCAGTTCAATGAGGCCCACGGGCACTTCTCGAATTACGTCTACGCTCCTGGTACATTCCTGGGTAACACAATAAATATCGTCCAATCGGTTCCTCTGATTAACAAATCGCCGTTGCTATCCAACAACGCCACCGCTCTTTGGGCCCCTCGCGTTGGAGTTGCATGGGATCCCACAGGCAGAGGCACTTGGTCAGTCAGAGCGGCCGCCGGAATCTATTACGATCTCCAGGATGCGCTGCTCCAAGATGTCGATACGTTGTGGCCGTTTAACGGCAAGCAGATACTCTCCGGGCCCCCCGGCAATAAGGGCCTGTTGAATGTAATCCCCATCAATTTGCCGGCTCAGGCGGCTCTGGGTATTCCCGCGCCGTGCACTTCGGTCAGCCCGAACCTGCCTGCTGGATGCGCCCTCTACGCCTTGGGCGGCGTGGACAACAACATGAAGACTCCGACAATCCAGGAGTGGAGTTTGACGGTCGAGCATCAGCTCACAAAGGATTTGGGAGTTCGACTGGGTTACGTCGGGTCCCAGTCGTTTCACGGATCGAACATCATCTCTACCAATAACATCCCATCACAGACTTGCGGTGTCGCAGCGGGTTGCCTCGCCGGTGGAAATTTCGGATCGACGGCGGTTGTACCTCAGGGGACCTTGTATATTCCGGTTTCCTCTACTCTTCCCAATCCGGCCGTGAAGGCCGGAACACAGGTGCTGTATGACTCCAACGCCAGTTACCACGGCCTTGACGCATCGATCGTCAAACGCGCGGCGAACGGACTTACTCTGAAAGCAAGCTACACTTACTCGAAAATCCTCAACAACAGCACCGACGGTGGCGTGAACGAGCCTCCCGATGTTTTGGACCCGGCCCATCTCAATTTGAGTAAGGGGCCTGCGAGCTTTGGGGTTCGCCATCAGTTCAGCGCCAATTTCACGTATGAGCTTCCATTCGGTCAAGGTCAGCGCTTCGGCGGTAACAGCAGCGGCCTCGTCGCCAAAGTGATCGGCGGATGGCAGTGGAATGGCATTGTCACTGCCTTGAGCGGCTTTCCGTTCACTCCCTTGGCCGGAAGCAATTTCTCGGGAAATGGCGATGGCAACACGCCAGACGTGCCCTTCGTGAATCCCTTCTTCAAAGGATCGGTGATCACGGGCAATCCGGTTCAATGGTTCAATCCCAACGCCTTCATGGTTCCCACGGAAGCCGCATCTTCGATTCAAGGCGCGCCTGCAGGGTTCGTCGCGCCGCCGGTGGGCACCTACGGAAATGTTGGCCGCGGCTCGCTCATCGGTCCGGGGCTATTCGAACTCGACACCTCGTTGTTCAAGAATATTCCTATAAACGAGAGATTTAAGCTGCAGTTCCGCGCAGAGCTCTTCAATATAACGAACCATACAAACTTCGGGCCGCCCAACCAATCCGCCTTCTCGGGGAACGTCGTAGCTGGTACCGCGGGCGCGATCTTGAACACGGCCACCACTTCCCGGCAGGTTCAGTTCGCGCTGAAGCTTAATTTCTAGGCAGAAGTTCGCTTCTGCCGTTCCCGGCCTTCGAAACCGGCCCGCTGAAAAAGCGCTGCCTGGTAGGGGCAGAGGTATTGGAAACAATATTTCACGCAAAATCTCTGCCGGCTCAAGGGCGGGCATGAACCCGCAAATGGCGAAACGCGGGCGCGAAGTTAGGATTGGTGCTCGCGAAGTACCGGCGAAATGCCCGGCGAAGTGTCTCAACTATGGGACGAGACACAAAATCGCTACATGAAATTACTCATGAAGTAAATACCCCACCACTCGCCGCCGGCGCACCTTTGAACCGCAAGCTCCTTCTTTCTCAGCTCTTCACCGTGGTTAATATTTTGAGCACTTCCATCTCTCGCATGTAACACGAATGGCACTTCGATAGCCTCCACAGCCCCGCAAACCTCACTCCACTAATACTCAATTGGCAACCACGCCGGAAAACTTGAATTGCCCCGCTCGCACGCGCAGACGAATATGATGAATGAATTTTCGAAATGGGGCGTAATTACTATTTCAGCACCTCTCAGTCGTTAAAAAACACTGCGCCGTTTTAAGTTGAATTCGCCTCACTCCCAAGAAGCAATTGCGTGTGAGAAGGACTGTGAGAAGGACAACGATGAATACGAATGTCTTCGGCAAGTCGCTGTTGGCTGTAGCCGCTGCGGTCTTACTATTCGGGTGCAGTGGAACGCCTCAAAGCGCCAACAATTCTTCTCCCTCATCGAATTCTTCGCCGTCGGGCAGTGGATTCACCATTGGCGGCACAGTGAGCGGCCTCACGGGCAACGGCTTGGTTCTGCAGGACAACGGCGGAAACAATCTGGCTATCAGCGGCAACGGAACTTTTACGTTCACCACAGCCATCGCCAGCGGCAAAGCGTATAGCGTGTCCGTGCTCACGGAACCGACAGGCCCCACGCAAAATTGCACGATCGCAAATGCCACTGGCACCGCAACCGCAAATGTGACCAACGTGTCAGTCACTTGCGGCACCAACAATGCATCCATCACCGTTTCCGTAACCGGATTGGCCGGCACGGGCTTGGTGTTGCAAGACAACGGCAGCTCTAACCTTACCGTCAACACGAACGGCAGCTATACCTTCGGCACGGCTCTAACGCTCGGCAGCACATACAGCGTCACTGTTTTGACGGAGCCGAACACACCCGCGCAGGTCTGCTCGGTAGCCAGCGGCACTGGCACCGCAAATGGAAACATCGGAAATATCGTGGTCACCTGCTCGACACCGACACTCACCGTGGGCGGTTCGGTGGTCGGTTTGGACGGCACCGGCCTCGTGCTGCAAGACAACGGCGGAAACAACCTTACGGTTAGCGCAAACGGCTCGTTCACCTTTACCAATTTAATTGCGAGTGGTGGCTCCTACAACGTGACGGTGCTGACACAACCGACAAGCCCGGCACAAACGTGCACGGTAACGGGCGGCACTGGCACAACCACTTCAAATGTCACCACCGTGCAAGTTTTGTGCCCCGCCGTGTATTTCCCGGTGGGCGGACAAGTCGTCGGATTGGCTGGCACCGGTGGCGGCGGAATGGTTCTGCAGAACAATGGCGGAGACAACCTGCCGATCAGCGGTGATGGGGCCTTCACCTTTGTGACGCAGATGGCCTATGGCAGCCAGTACGACGTAAACATCTTCGTCGGGTCGACGAACCAATCGCAGGGATGCGTGACCTGGAATTGGGAGGGGCAGGTCTTGGGCCCGGTAAGCACGATCACGGTGGACTGCGGCCACAATGACTGGCTCTGGCTCGACGGTTCCAATGTCGCCAATGCAAACGGTTCGACCGGTGCTGCTCCAACGCCACCAATCACCGCGCTCGATACTTCCACGCCGGGCGGGCGGAAATATCCGGCAACCTGGGTGGACGGAAGCGGCAACTTGTGGCTGTTTGGCGGCGAAGGCTGGGACATTCCTGCCACCCCACAGCCCATCCGCTTGAACGACATGTGGGAGTACACCGGAACCAATCAGTACTACGGCGGATATTACACTTACTGGGTTCAGACCAACGCGAATGGATCTGCGGGACCATCTCAACGATGGGGATCTGTCACCTGGACAAACGCGGGCGGAACAATTCTCTATCTGTTTGGCGGACAGGATGGAGGAGACGGATTCCAGAACGACATGTGGACTTTCGATACGACAAACAACACCTGGACGCAGATTCCGGGAGGCGGCGCGAATGCGAATGGGTCTTACGGTTCGTTAAATACCTACGCCCCCGGCAACCGGCCGGGCGGGCGCTGGGGCGCTACGGCAAGAGTTGACCAAGCGGGCAATCTTTGGATGTTCGGAGGATTTGGGTTCGACGGCAGCAGCTCAACCCCCGGGCTGTTGAATGACCTCTGGGAGTTCAATGGGACAGAGTGGAGATGGGTAAGCGGCTCTCAAACCATAACCGCTGGCAGCACAGATGGGGTCTACGGGACAAAAGGCACTCCGGCGTCGGGTAACGTTCCCGGCGGGCGCCAAGCGGCAATGTCCTGGATAGACGGTTCGAATAACTTTTGGCTGTTCGGCGGATACAACTTGTCGACGACGGGCCAGCCCAACGCGTTCAATGACCTGTGGGAATTCAGCGGCGGCCAGTGGACGTGGGTGAGCGGCGCAAACATCGTGAACCAGACAGGAGTTTACGGTGTGGAGGGCACCGCAGCAGCCTCGAATGTTCCCGGTGCGCGGTGGGGCTCGGCGGCGTGGTTCGATACTACCAATTCTGGTAGCACCACTCGGCTGTGGCTATTCGGTGGCGAAGGCTACGACTCGACCGCGAACGGAACTCTAGGGGACCTCTGGCAATTTAACGTGACCACGGGACAGTGGACTTGGATCAAGGGCCCGAATTCAGTCAGCCAGATTGGAGTGTACGGCCTTACGCCTGCTGAGATCGACTACCCGCACTACATCAATTATCCCGGATCGCGGTATTTCCCAGCCTATTGGAACACGCTGAACGGCGAGTTCTTCATGCTGGGCGGCGAGGGTTACGACTCGACCACCTCGAGCGGCGGCATCGGGCTAATGAACGATTTGTGGCGCTACCTGCCGTTCCCATGATTCTGACTGGGAACGCATCGATGCGCGCAACCTGAACCAGGTAGGGGCAGAAGCCGATATAGATAGAAATTGAAAAACTGGCTGAAGGCGTCGCCGGGGGATGTTTGCGACCCACGGCCAGCGGGGGAAGCGAAAGGAGTTGTTCAATGGGAAAGTTTGGCCTCACGGCCGCGTTGGTGCTGCTTGGAGCGGCAAGCGCGATGGCCCAAGGAATTCAGGGCGTGCATCCGGACTCGACTCCATTCCAGGTGGGAGTCGGATTTACATTCGTCAGCTTCAACGAAACGCCGAACCTGACGCAGAACAACGCGGGGCTGAACGGCTCGGTCGTGTACTACAAGGATTATCTGGGAGCGGAAGGGCAGCTCTCGGATGTCTTCGGCTCGCAGAACGGAAAAATGTCTCAACTGCTGTTTGGCGGCGGTGGAATCCGGCTGCGATGGCCACACTCCGCTGGTATGTTCCAGCCTTGGGTGCACGGGCTTGTGGGATTTTCGTACCTCTCGCCAAAAGTGAACTTCGGCGGCGACACAGCGGTGGGATACAAGGCCGGAGGCGGGCTGGATTTCAATCCGCACCACAGCCGCCTGGGTTACCGCGTTTCCGCCGATATGTACGGCAGCAATTTCTTTCACACCTACCAATTGAGCCCTGAGATTTCGGTGGGAGTCGTGCTCTCCATCGGCAAACAGGAGTAGGCATTTCCACCCGCACGCGGCACCGCCCCTTCCGTTGGCGAACGCGCCGGAGCTGAATTGCAAATGGAGTGTTTGCGGGTCGCAGGCTTCAGCTGTTCCGCAAATCCTTGTAGGTCGCGCATTCCAGCTTCTAGCCTCCAGAATGTTTGTAGGACGCGTGTCCGCGAGAACTTGAAACCCGCGACAGTTCGACGAGCGAGCGGTATTGTCTTTTGGTGTTGCTTGTCATCCCGACGGAGGGGAGCGAAATCGAAGGACCTCTCTTGTTGCTCTCGCGCCACCGTGCATTCGGCTGGAGGAAGGTTTGTAAGTCGCGGCTTTAGAGGTTGCAGAAAACGTCATCTTTTTAGGGGGTCGGAGCTTTAGCTCCGACAATAAAGCTCGCACTTAAAGGGGCTTTAGCCCCTGAGGAACAGCCTTTGCCCTTTTTCCGCAGTCTCTTTAGCCGCGACAAAAGGCTCGGCGCGCAGCGCCACCGCTCGCGGCGCCGTTCCTGCGAATTTTCGCACACTCGCTAGGATTTTTCGACCGCGGCGTGTGTCTTGAGAAATGTGAGTTTGTCCCAGTAGCCGCGCTGGAACACGATTTTCTCGTTTTGGATGTGAAAGAAACCGCAGCCGCGCAACCCCTTGGTATCGCGCCACTCCAGAATCGCCCATTCCCCATCCTGAAATAGATTTTCCGCGATGCAGTGCATTTCGGCGGCCGCGAAGCCTTGCCGGAACATTTCGCGGATTGCCTCGCGCCCCTGCACCGGTCTTTCAGCCACCTGGTGATTGATGGCGTCGTCCGTATAGAAGGCTGCAAGGGCGTCCGAATCGCCGCGGTTGAACGCGCCCACCCACAGGCGCACCAACTCTTTTGGTTGCATGAACACAAGCGTAACAGATCGAGAAAACGAAGGAAGTAGCTGGAGACCCGGCGCTACATTCAACTTTGGCGCTTGGCTTGCGAACCGGCGTAGGTCGAACAAAGAGCGAAGCGGCACCCTGCATCCTGCTTTGCCCTCCACCACCACGCTTT
>Ga0206870_1096_pt1 | contig 22243 bp, 32 predicted proteins | sample Alteio_BWOrgCont_36_FD_152620 | JGI IMG/M metagenome (GOLD analysis project Ga0206870, IMG submission 152620) | Enriched cells from forest soil in Barre Woods Harvard Forest LTER site, Petersham, Massachusetts, United States -... | ecosystem: Environmental > Terrestrial > Soil > Temperate forest >... | reverse complement strand
ATCGGTCTCACATCCGCCCGAGCCCAACATCACTCTGAAGAATGCGAAGCCTGCGCTCCCAGCCAAACAGGATCGCGAGTTGCTGCCCTTCATAAAATTCTTTCGCCGAATGCCCCCACGCAAGCGTAAACTCCTCCTCTCGGTGGCGTGGGCGATGGCTGGTAAGAATCAATAGTTCAGCGTCAAAAGTATCGCGAGCGGTAGCCTTAACGTCCCGTGGCCTTTCAATCGGACGCCTCAAATTACCAGATTCGCCTTATTTTCGTGCCGTACGATGGGTGTAATGATGCCTGTTGAGGTGCCCAGTGCGGTTGCTGATCGTTGACGACAATAGCGCCATACGCAGTGCGATGCGCTCAACTCTGGAAAACTACGATGATGTCCAGATTATCGGTGAAGCCGGCAATGGCGAAGAAGCTGTCCAGCAGGCGGCCACACTCCATCCCGATTTGATCCTTATGGATGTCAGCATGCCGGTTCTCGACGGCCTTCGCGCCGCGAAGATCATACGCAAACTTTATCCGATGATTCGGATTGTGATGTTCTCGATGCATAAGATCGGAACTTTCATTGAGATGGCGAAGGAACTAGGGGTGAGTGGGTTTGTCGCAAAAGAAGACGATGGCCCATCATTGCGAGATGCCATAGATGCCATTCGTCACAACAAAGTGTACTTCCCAGCGTGAGCCCAACTCTGCGATAAAATCATTAGTCCTCTCCATCTAGTCCCGACTTTGAACGTTAGGTCCGGCATCCACCAAGTACGCTCGCTTGATCCGGTTGTTAGGGACAGGCTGAAGTCACAGGAAAACAACCAACCTCTCAAAAGGAGCACGCCAGAACTACGACCCAAAGCGAAATCACGGAAGTGAAAATGATGGACCGTGTTTCGTCAATCATAGTTTCCGGCTGGAGCCCCAGAGACGCGTCGTTTGCTGAGCTCCAAAAGCTAGGTGGACTGAATGGGACTAACACAAAATACGCAGCCGCCCTCGCCGCCACAAACTCCCGAGTGATTCGTTCCACGCATTGCTATATTCAAAGCGGTGATTCGTTGTCCCGCCAAGGGCGTTTTGCTAGCATACCGCTCGATGCTTGGTTAAAGTCCCTGAAGGAGAAGAGATGAAGAAGTCAGCAGTGTTAGCAATTTGTGTTCTGGCGATTGGCATGTCAGGCGTTTTGGGTTACTTGCATGGTCAAACCCCGGCCACAAACGACAAGGCCGAAATCGAAGCTCTCGTAGCAAGGTGCAACGATGCCTTCAACGCCCGGAATGTCGACAAGGTTATGTCCTGCTACGCTCCAGGCAAGTCAACCGTGGAACTGAGGGCGCTTCATCGTTTCCATGAACATCCACGACAGTGCCCAATTCTCGCTGGTTTTAAGACGTCACGCCTAGACCTCTGATTATAAATGTGTGAACGACTAGGTACTACGAGCGCACCCCCAATGGTGCGTTACCTAAGGGGCAGGGTCACTCTCCGGAACACCCCATAAGCTGGTCAATAAGGCCGCTGGAGCTTTCGGACCGGCAATGCCGTGGGTCCACACTCGATCCTGGTCAAGCTATCTATTTGGATTAAATCTTGGAGCAACTGGTCGGGTCGAATCGTCGTGTTAAGCGCAGAATTGGGTACAAGTAAAAGCGCAATAGCCAAGCGACCCCAGACAAAGATAGATGTGATGTTTTACCGTGAATCAGGTTCTCATAACCCGAAGGTCTATCGTTTAGGTCTCAACTAGACATCATTGTGCAGAATAGAAGGCATCCGAATGCACAGGCATTTAGATTTTGGACGCTCCGCTCTGCAACTAGGGGACCGGGCGCACGAGTCCCGCTACGTCCACAAATGTTTTTTGATTGAACAACTTCACTCACGCGCGTATGCCTTCCATTCCTTTTCCATCACTTCAGCCATTTGCTTGCCCGCGCGTCGCAACCATTTCTTTTCGCGTCCGCGTAGGTCCTTTAACACGCTCTTCGTGCGCCCTGGAGATCCCAAATGCACATTGGCGACTTCTTTCCCCATAGCATGCAGCAGCGTGTATTCGTCGCGCTTCTTCGGCAAATCCATAACCTCAATCGGATTCGAATCCGGCGACAAACGCCGCACGATCCATCGTCTTACTACTTTTTGATAAGGGTCATGCGAACGCACCGCCGAGGCTATTAGCCTTTCGTAGTAACGCTCTCCGCGGCCCGACTTGCCGTCCTTCCAAACGCAGGCCGACGGAACGGTCGCCTTCACTTCTCTCGCGATGCACCCACCTGCATATTCCCCCAGCGCCACAAACCGCGGTTGACCAAGGCTTCCTAATCCTGCCTGGCGACGCGAGATTTTGTAGTCAATCCCGGGCGGTAGCACGCTGGTCAACGCCGCCCTCGCATCGGTCGAAACCTCTCTCGCATGAACGGGGGGTGCGTCCTTTAGCTTTTTCCAGAAATCCTGCGGCTGCTTGATCATTTCAATCCCCAACTTCTCCAAGTTTTCGTCATGCTCAGCGAGAACAAACGGGCAGCCGCCATTCCTCAACGATTGTTCGTAGCCTTCGAGGATCGCGTCGCATCCTTCGCGGTATTTAATCGTCAAACCCTCCGCATCGATCACCATCTTCAAACTCGCCACCAGCCGCACAAGATCGTTGGTATAAGCCAAGGGATATGCGTCGTCAAAATCATCCACGCCCCAGCACAATCGTCCCTCGCGATCGCGCCAAGTGCCAAAACTTCCGACGTGCAGATCACCTGAACAGAGGAGACTCGGCGCGTGCGCCAATTCTTTGCAAACTTGCGAAAACAGTTGTGTCCACCGGTAATACGTCCCGCGAAAAAACAAGAATGGATCGGACCGCATTTGCTCATGTTTTGATCGTAGGGCCGCATCTACGACCGTTGTGCAACCTCGAAGCCAAGTCTCATAGCTCGCCGTTGCTTGTCTTATATCCAACTTCGCCCCCTTTTGTTTCGCATTCAATTTGCGCGGCTCAATATGATGCGCCGTGTGTTCGGCGTCGTCGCACCCGTTGAATACCTGAAACGCTACGCAAAATCGTTGTAGTCGTTTTGCAATTGATTTCTGACTTAGCATTCATATAACGTCCGGAAGGAATCAAAGGAAGAGCTTTGTTGAAGTTAATTCTAATCCGCTTTTTGGTGGGTGGCTTCTCCGTCTCCGGCTTTTCGATCCTGGGGACAATCTTCAAGCCCAAGAGTTTCGCCGCTCTATTCGGCGCCGCACCGTCAGTGGCCCTCGCCACACTCGCCCTTACCATAAAAACCAATGGCACATCCTACGCGGCTCTCGAGGCCCGCTCTATGCTAGCCGGAAGTGTGGCGTTCTTCCTCTACGCTTGGTGCGCCATGATTCTCCTGCACCGCGAAAAGCCCGAGACGAAACTTGCCACGGCCGGTCTCCTCGTCATCTGGCTCATCGTTGCGCTGAGCCTCTGGTGGGCTTTTCTCCGGCAGGTAGCTTGAAAAGACCAAGGACCCAATTAAAAACCACGATGCGCATCAGAATGAATTCCGCGGCGTTAAAAGAAGCCAAATGGCACGAGTACGCCATCCGCTTTTTCTTCGGGGGCTTAATAACTGTCGCTACAGGGCTCATCGCCAAACAATTCGGCCCGGCCGTCGGCGGCCTCTTCCTAGCTTTCCCGGCAATTTTCCCCGCCACAGCCACACTGATCGCTTCTCACGAAAAGGAGAAAAAACAATGCGCAGGCCTTGACGGCACTCGGCGCGGCCGCGACGCAGCAGCTCTCGAATCTCGCGGGACAGCGCTTAGCACGATCGGCCTCTTTGCGTTCGGAGTGATCGTGTGGCGGTTATTACCGATGCATCGCGCGTGGTTGATCCTCACGGCCGCCGCTGGCTCCTGGTTCGCCATATCTGTCTTGGTTTGGCGATTGCGAATCGCCGTGCATCGCGCCTAAACATTCAAAGCCTCTACGATGCCAGATAGTCCACAATAGCCGTTCATCAGTTCTCTAATTGCGATATACGAACGGCTTTGACCCTAGCCGATGACCGAATTAGCCACCGAGACGGGAGATTGGGCACTGTCGTGGATGTACGCAGAGGTGATGAAGCTATTCTTCATGGAGAGCTTGCTATCAAATGGGATGAAGATGTAGTGACCTTCAACTACACTATCGCTGAAATTTATCGCTGGTTTCAAGACGTCACGCCTAGACCTCTGATTATAAATGTGTGAACGACTAGGTCCTACGAGCGCCTGAGCCTCGCCAGACTGCAACACCATGCGAACCCTCGGTAACCAATCGGTGCGTTCGACGTGGGCCAGGTGACCAACGACGTCGAATACGCTCCATGTATTTTCACCCTCATTGCGGTTTGTCCAGGCTTCTGGCAAATCGTACAAAAGCGGATTAAGGGCATGTGGGGTTCGGGCGAGCAGCGATACAGTGTGTTTCAAATTTTGCTCCATCACGATCCTCGGTTCGTAGAACATTTCGGCGTTGTTCGGGTCGAGCTTGTTTTCGTCGCAAAAGTGGGGTCAAACATTTTGCCGGGATTTCGGTGTCATCTGGCTTCTATCCGCTGGCCGCGCCGTTTCCATAATCACGCCGAGCAAGAAGATAGCACAGGCCGAAAAGACAGATTACGAGGACGAGAAGTTCGACATAAAATACCAAGAATTGCATGTTCACCCCTAAGAAGCTGGCATCGTCCCGAATCACAACGACTGAAGAATCCCGCTTTAAGACTGCTCCTATCGGCGGGGCGGCGGCGCACACTATTTAAGCGAGCTTGCCTTAGATTTTCAGTGAAAGAGTGTATTTTCTTCCCCTTGTTTCGCTCGCAATATCTGCGAGCTATGGGAGGTCCTAATGAAACTGATTTCTGCCATTTCAATCGGTCTTTTGATGGCCGCAGCTTTTGTAGTTGAGGTATCCGCCACGCCACAGGCTCATCCGGCATATCTTCACGCACTTTCCGACTTACGGGATGCGCGTGCGCATCTCCAACGGCCCAATTCGGGAGTGCTCGAACATCAGGAGCGGGATGCAGTCGCCGAAATCGATAAGGCCATTGGCGAAATTAAGGCAGCCTCGATTAACGACGGCAAAAATATCGACGATCATGCACGCGTCGATATGCATATGCCCTGGGCGGGTCGCCTTCACACAGCGTTCGACCTACTCAAGAAAGCTCACAATGACATTGCTCAGGAAGAAGATAGATCGTCTTCCCAATCGTACATGCCCGGGCCAGAACCACTGTATGCGTCCACTATCGTCCCTCCATCCCTTTTTTGGACCCATGCGTCCCATTGGTCCATTTGAATCTTGCTCGTAACCTGGAATGTCCCGCCATCGCTGTAGTCGCAGTCCAAAACCTGATTCCTATCCAATTGTGCGGTTCGGCTGGCATCCGTCGCTTTAAGATGACCCCTAAAAACTTCGACACGAAGGTGCTGGCGCCTTAATTCCGTTCGGAATTCCGTATTCCCATACGGCAGAAGGCTGGCTCCGGAAACCAAAAGCATGTAAATATCGCGACGTTTGGCGATGATGTGAATGGTGGCAAGCCCAGTCACGAGCTTCAGATGGTTGATGTAACCATCGCGTGCAGCGAAAGCCAGCTGTGTAAAGTCGACACGAGAGAGTTGGCCCACTCGGAGCGTTGAACCGTTTTCAAACTGCACTTCGGCAAAACTGTCTCTTGCAGTAACAACTGAGGAACCCTCCTCTATAGGCATGTTCAAAGCGGCGGAAGCCCACTTCGGAAATCCGGGCCTTCTCGCCAAGACTGTACCCGACACAAAACTCAAGCTGACGATGCGAACGTATGAGCGCGTACTAGCAAACACACATGGTCCGAAAATGCAGAAGAGAATGGCAACAACAAATAGTCTTTTCATACAGATGCGCATTCTCCTACCGCACCCCTTCCAGCAGAGCGCGCAACCGCAGTCGCGCCTTGAACAATTGCGATTTTGAATTGCCCTCGGAACAACCCAAAATGCCAGCGATTTCGGGATGTCCGTATCCCTGAACATCGTGAAGGATAAACATCTGTCTGTATCCGGGCGGGAGTTGACTGAGAGCCTGCCATAAACTCAGACGATCGAACACCCAACCGGCTGACCTAACCGGCACTTGGCATTTTTCGGGAGGTCTTGCGGACGGCTCACTCCGTTCATTCAATTGGTCGAGAGAGAATTCCAGCACAGACTTCCTCCGTAAGCGCATCAGCACCACATTCACCGTCACACGATGTAACCAAGTATAAAATTGCGCCCTGCCGCGAAATGTCTGAATCTTGCGGAAGGCTTGGAGAAAGGCCTCTTGCGTCAAGTCGTCCGCCTCGGTGGAATTTCTAACCATCCGCAGACACAACGCATGCACACGCGGGCGGTTTTGCCTATAGAGATGCTCAAAGGCCGCCACATCGCCTTGCTGGGCACGATGAATCACCTCAGATTCGGGCAAGTCACTCGTCTTTATCGGATCGGATGGCTTCAAGTAAATCTCCCTGAATCGGACTTACTACTCTGCCGGCGACATTGCCCGGTTTGCATTGAGTGAAAGAAGTTTGTGTTGCCGCGGGAACTATGAACCCATGGCTCGGGAGCGCCATGACTCAATGTTTGCCCTTCGATGGCTTGATCTTGCCTCCGTCGACGTTTGTGGATTGCAGTAGCCTCTTTAGTTTCAAGTATGCCTGGGCGCAAAGGGCATTCCTTTCCTGTGAGCGAGCGAAGAACACCTTGGAAAGGCGAATGAGCGTAACGATCACAGCGATTCTCAAAGGGAGGACATTTGTCGCAGATTTCTTCCAGGTGCTTTTGCGCCGCTCGATAGCACATCTATTGCACCAAGAACCTTTCCGTACCTGGCCGGCGTTGGCATACCACTGATGACCATCCGCACATTGCCAGTGCAGTTTCGTCTCTCGATTCCGGTACTCGGGCGACAGACATCTGCCACCGCGACGATGTGCAAGGACTTGGAACTCCGCCAGCGTCAATCGCCGATTCCGAGCACAGATCGGGCACCATGAACCTGTCGAAACTGTCCGGGGTACCGCTCTCCAACGGTGTTCTCGATCACACTCCCACTCCATTGCCGTGTTAGCGTTGACGTATTCGGATGAAAGACAGCGCCCTCCGCGTGTTCTTGCAATATCTCGCATCTTCTCCAGGTCGCCCAGTGGATGAAATGCTGCTCGCATTACGTAACATTTGCGGCACCAACTGCCTTTCCTCCTTGAACCTCCTTTCACATTGGCTGGCGTAGCCTTCCAGCGGTGCCCTACGGCACACTCCCAGACCAGGTTCGTGTAACAGTTTCTGTAATTCTCGGAAATGCATTTGCCACCACGCTCCTGCGCAATCTTTTGCATTTCTCCTAATCTCAGTTTCCTGACGTGCGCACAATAGGGACACCAACTACCCTTCCTAATCGCTGCTGGTCTGGCATCCCACTCATGTCCGACTGCGCATTCCCATCGGAGATGCGCTTCTACATTGATGTACTGCGTAGACAAGCATCGTCCACCTCTTCGATTTGCTTCGGCTTGCAGCTCCTCCAAACTAAGCTTGCTAGTGTGGGCACAAGATGGACACCAATGCCCCCTCTTGGCCCCTAATGGAGTTCCTTGCCAAGAGTGCCCCTTGATGCACCGCCATTTCAGCTTCGTGTGTTCATTCACATACCTTTTCGAGAGACATTCTCCGCCTCGATGGGTTGCCAAGAGCTGCATCTCTCTCAGGGTTAGCCGCTTGATTCCCGCGCAATCAGGACACCAGGTCCCTCGGTTCTTGACATAGCCTGCAAGCGCCTTCCATCTGTGACCCAAGGCACATTGCCAATGGAGCGGAATTTGGGAGTTGACGTATCGTTTTGACAGGCACTCCCCGCTGGCAATCGAATTCAATGTTCTGATGGTCGGCCGCTTCATCAACTGTCACTTACCGAACAAAGTACAGCTCTCACGTCTAGGACTTTCGAATTGGCCCCGGGATAGGTTTTCGCCTGAAGGTTTCGGCGCAAAGAAACCTAAGCCTTTTTAGCCGAACGACCGCCATATAGCGGTTCTAACAGCCTATAAAGGAGAAATAAGGGATCCCTTGCTCGTGTATCCATCAATGTGAGTCGAACCGAGGGATTCGCCAAAGCCTGATCCAGTAGAGCCAATAAACGTTGATGCGTACCAACCGGGGCACATTGGCCCGTTTCCCATTGCCGGACTGTTGGCGGCGCTGCCCAGAGAACATCGCCGAAGTCTTTCCTCGACACTCCTAGGGTTCGACGCAGCTTACGGATGCGGCTGGGCGTCAGCTTTCGCATGGTTTCAACTCCATGGCAGAGAGCCGAGGGCGGCCTCGTGGAGGCCGCCCATCAGAGTCAAATCCTGCTTTAGAAGTGAAACCCGATCTGGCCGGTAATAGACCGAGGCGTTACATAGTGTGTGCCGCTGAACGTGGAGAGGAAGTTGTAGAGAACGTAGTCGTTCGCCAGATTGATCACGGTGATTCGCGCGCTCCACTTGAAGCGGTCGCCATGGAAGACGTTATCGTCGCCCACAGCTATGTCGAACAGATTGCGCGAGCGGATGCGGGGCGGGTTGAGATCGTCATCCTCCTTGTTCGGTCCCGGAACTTTTATAAGCGTGGAGCCGAACAGTGTATCGGGGCAGGCGCCGACTACTCCGCCGTAACTGAGCGGAGTACCAGCCGGATTTGCCGCGCTGGGCGGTGTAGCGTGCATGCCGTTACACGTGAACTCGGCCGCAAACTCCTGATCGGCCGAAAGAGGCACACTGCCTACGTTAGACACAACCAAGCTAATGCTGTCCATTCCATTGATGCCGCCATTGTTCCCAGGAATTGAGCCGGGGCAAGTGTTATGCGATTCGATGCCGTAACAGGGCGTCGCGCCAGCTACCAAGCCGCTATCGTACCGCCAGTTGAATCCAAGCCATGGTCCCTTCAACTTTGGCGGCTGATATTGGAAGTGAGTTGTTTCGTTGTAGTGTTCGTCGTGGTCGATCCGAAATGGCCCTACACCTGCCGGCGTAGAACCAGCCCCGCCGATTTGCGGGGTGAAGAACCGGGCAGCGACACTGGACATCACCACGTAGGCTGTAAACCCATGAATGTCCGTGATATTGGCACGACCCGTGAATCCAGGAATCTTCGCGTTGTGCCACTCGATTGGGAATGTGATGGGCGTGTTGCCCAGAACGCTGAAGTCGTAACCGTTGTGCGTGTATTTCCAGATATATTCGGCATCGATGACGACGTGCTTCCCGAATGCCTGCTCAAGCCCCGCATGAAACTCATTGCGAAAGCCGGGCGCTATCGGCGTCAGAGCATTGGAAGAGCAGGCCAGAAGCCCAGTTCCGGGTATCCCAAGTTGTGGCCCAAGCACGGGGTTGCCGCAACCGATGCTGGAAAGCACGAGGTTCTCATTGAATGGAGTTTCAAGCGTACGAGCATACGAAACACGGAGGACTGTGCTACTCGGCTTAATGTTATAGGCGACGCCCAGCCGTGGTTCCGCTTGCCGGCCAGTAGTAATGCCATCGTACAAATCGCCGCGTATGCCGAGGTTGAAATTCCAGCTTCCTTTCGTGATCGTATCCTCAACATACATGGCAAGTTCTTTTATGTCCGTATGACCGTTGAAGGTGAATAGACTCCCGCCGCGCGTCAGGTCATACGGTGCCAAGGTCGGGCTGTACAACGGATATAGCGACGAGCTCAAAAAACCGTTTGCTGAGTTGCCCGGAACGTTCGGATCCGGATTCGCAAGTGTGTTGGGCTCAAATCCCGCTCCCGCGCACTGGCTAGGATTGGTGAATCCCTGCACCGGAGCTATCGGGTAAAATGAATTCGTTAGCGGGTTTGTATTCGGTCCAAGGCACGGGGCGTTAAACGTGGGATCGACAATCCCCAAGTGGTCATTCTCGTTCAGAAATGTTTGCTCATAGCTGATCCCCACCTTGACGTTATTAATCCCCTTCACGTGAGAAACGCTGGCGCGACCACCCCCGTTGGTCAGCGTTCGATATTGCGAAACGCTTTCTCGCTGGAGGCTGAAGGGGCCTAAGTCCGCGAAGGGATTAGCGCTGGGGTAATAGTTGTAAGCATCACGCCGCACCCAGCCACCGAGCGTAAACACTGTGTTTGAACTGATCAGATGGGTCCAGGTTGGGGCTATGCTGATCGTACCGATTTGTGAGCGCTGATCTGTAGGTCCAACCGCTTGGCCGTTAGGGCCGACGCCGCCGTCGTTGACGATCACCCCGTACCACGGGGAAGCAAATTGAGCATCGTAGGAATTCGGCGTTTGGAACCAGGAACGGGAGTAGTCCACATTGACGTGAAGCGAGTCGGCCTGGCTGACTTGGAAATCCACGCGATCGAACACGTTTTCTTCATTTTCCCTTGTCGTGCATCACCACGAATTCCGGCGGATCGAGAAACCGGCCGGTATTCAATCCGTTGGCTGCAGTGAAGTTCCCCCACTTCGCGCCGCCGTAGGAGAGATCGAAACCGCCGTTTACCGATCCAAAGCTCCCATACTCTGCGAACACGCTGCCGTGCGGAGTAGTGGCGCCGAGGCCTGAGCGCGTGGTCACGTCGATGACTAAGCTCGTCTTGTCGCCATATTCAGCTGGGGGCGCTCCGTCTATTACCTCCATCGACTGAACTGCGGCTACGGGAAGCTGGTTCGAGAAGACTTTGCTCTGCTGATCAGTGATCGGCTGTCCGTCTACCGAAAACGAATTTTCCGCGTGATCACCCAATCCGTGGAAGAGTCCGTTTGAGTCGGCGGCGACGCCCGGCGATGCCAGCGTCACCAGTGAGCTGAGCGAAGACGAAGCGCTCTCCAGTGGAACCTGATTGAATAATTGACGGTCAATATCGGTGTGCTCCGTTGAATCGTTTTCGACCAGATCTCCGGCAGCCTCAACTACCACCGACTCGGTCGTCTGCCCCAATGTCAGACTGATTTTCAGGCTCACAGGAACAGACGAACGCACATCCACGTCCTGTGCCTGGGAAGCGAACCCTCCCGCCGTTACCGTAAGGTGGTACGGATTGTAGGGAATGTTCGGGAAGCTGAAGTTACCTGAGCTATCCGTGGTGGTGGTGCGATCCAAACCGCTCACCGGATTATGGATGTTGACGGTTGCATTCCTGACCACGGCGCCGGAAGGATCGTTCACCGTTCCTGTTATCGATCCCGCATTCCCTACCTGCGCCTTCAAAATGTTTCCGAACGCCAACCAAACCAAAAGGCAAATCTGTATGGCTAAGACTGCTCTGGCGAATCTCATGAAGTTCCCCCCCAAAGAGGAATGTCGGCCCTGCCAAAGTTCAGCAGCAGTGGATAAATGAGAATCTAAGCGCGCCGTAAGGCACGCGACTTGTGGGACAGCGATTTGTTTTTGGGAGAAGAAGCTAAGCAGGAGGTGCGCGAGGAATGCTGAGAATGCTGGCGGACTCAACGACTAATGTCGGCGCTTCCGGTGATGCGAACCAGTCAGCACGTAGAGGAACTTCAATCCGCGCCTGGGCTGCCGGTTGTGGAATTGCCGCATGAGCGATGTGACATATCTGGCAGGTGCAATGCGCCTCATCGTGGTGGTCGTCATCCGTGTGGGTGGCGACTTGCGTCCCCAAAACGAGTACCGCGAGGATGAGCGGTACTGCCAGCAGCCTACAATGTAATCGCTTTGACATAACGGCACAAAGGCGCCCGTATGGTAATCCTATGTGACCGTATTACGCAAGCGGCCGGTCGGATCGGTATTGCGAGGCACTGAAGAAGCTAATTGAGCACTTTCCAAGGCGCCGTTCCCCGCCGGCGCGATAATGCTACATCCCCATTCCTACGCCGTTCCCGTCCACAACACCGGGCCAGGAATGCAGTTCAAGATTCTGAGCAGCAATCACAAAATTTTCCGCGAAATGATTCTTTGGCTTCCCACAGAATCAGAGGGGTAATCGCCAGCGCAGCAAGCGGGTCCGCCCACGGAATATGCCAGAAGGCATTCGTAGCGAGCCCCACCAATGCGATCAGGGAAAGATAAGCACACAAGCTCGACTGAGCCGCATCGGCTCTGAGTGTGGCGCTGCCTGTGGCCGCCGACAGCCGGCGTTTCTGATGGGCGAGAAGTGGCATGAGGCCGGCTGCTGCAATCAGGATGGCGATACCCAATTTGCTTGGTCTGGGTCCATCGTGTCTCATCATGCCCAGCGTGGACAGCAGGGCCACATATACAGCCAGCACAATCAGCAAAGCGCCTGCCACCTTGGCCGCCTGCGGTTTGACTCCTTGGGATTCGGACCGTTGGTTGAACTCCCAAAGAACGACCATCGCAGAAGCAAGCTCAATCGCGCTGTCGCCCCCAAATGCCAGCAATGCAGGGCTACGCGCCAGCCACGCCGCGCACAAGGAAACACCCGCTTCAATCGTCATCCAAAGAATCGTGACTTTCTGAATCCATCGGATGCGAGAAAAGCAATCAGCCTTTGCGACTGTAGATATTGAGACCATCATCGGATTATGACATCACAGCGCGGAACGGAATTTATAATCGTCTGGAAAGTGCCTGATAAACGCTGCCGGTTCAGACGGTCGATGCAACACTTGCTTGCAGTTTACTCGCGGGAGTTTTAAAGCCCAGCGTTTTTCTAGGGCGTTGATTCATGCGCAGCGCGATCTGGTCGAGATGTGCTTGCGAGTGGACAGATAGGTCAGTGCCTCGTGGGAAGTATTGCCTCAATAGCAGATTGGTGTTCTCGTTCGTCCCGCGCTGCCAGGGACTTTGTGGATCACAGAAGTAGACCTGGACATCGGTGGCCACTGTAAACTCTTTGTGCTTGGCCATCTCCAGTCCACGATCCCAGGTGAGCGAGCGTCGCAGGGTTGCCGGAAGTTTGCGAATATGTGTAGTGCTCCCCTGTAAAACTGGACACCTCATCTAGGTAGAATCAGGGCCTCCAAAAACAGGAGGCACCATGGGCAGAAGACCACGCGTAGATCGAACCCCCGAAGAGAAGTGGCAGATCGTGCAGGAAGGAATCAAGAGTGGGAATGTCTCGGAGACCTGCCGGCGGCATGGCATTTCGCCTTCGCTGCTCTATCGATGGAAGGACGAAGCGGAGGCGGGAGCAAAGGCAGCGCTTGGGGGGAAAAGCGCTGCCGCGGGCGAAACTGAGAAGGATCAGCGCATCCGGCAACTGGAACGGACGCTGGGGCGGAAATCTCTAGAGATTGAAATCTTAAAAAACGTCGTGGGGGAGTGAGCTGTAGTGCGGTTCACTCCCAGGCGCGAGAGATGGTGATCCGTGGCTACACCGCCAAACTGGTGGCAGCGACGTTAGCCATCAGCCGGTCAAGCTTGTACTACCACAAGAAGCCGCGAGGGAGCCGGGCCGACCGAACCCACGACGAGCAGATCGTGGTGGCCTGTGGGGAAAAGCTGGCCTATGGCTATCGACCGCGTGGCGTGGTGGCTGCGACGGAAGGAGGGCCTGATAGTGAATCGCAAGCGGGTGTTACGGGTGATGCGAGAACGAGGGTTGCTGGTGCGCTCGCGGCGTCTCCGAGCTCGTCGCAGGAAAGAATGGGGCCGCGTGGAAGTGAGCCGACCAAACCAAATCTGGCAGTCGGACATGACGAAGATCTGGGCTGGGTCAGCGGTGGGTTGGGCCTATCTGGTGAGCGTGATCGACTGCTGTACGCGGGAGATCGTGGGCTGGAATCTCTCCAATCGTTGCCGAACCGAAGATGCTCTGACAGCGGTGGAGCAGGCCGTGCTGGAAGGGCAGCCGCCAGGAGAACGTGACGCTGACCACCGACAACGGGACGCAGTTCACCTCATCGCGCTTCTTGGAAACGTTGGGGCGACTCGCCATCACGCATCGACGGACGGCGTATCATCACCCGGAAGGCAACAGCTACATCGAACGGTTCCATCGCAGCTTGAAAGAGGAGGAAGTCTGGACGGCGGAGTATCGGAGCCTGGAAGAAGCGCGAGACAACATCGCTCGTTGGATCGAGGAGTACAATCACGACCGCCCTCCTCGCGGGGTTCAAAATCGCACTCCGCACGAAGCTTTCTTGGCTTTTGCAGTTCACCTAAAAAACGAGGCCCTGACTGTCTAGTTTTGAGGGGAGCACTACATCGAGGCGCGATTGAGAAGTCGTCGCTGCTAGGCACTCACACCGAGGTTCTTTTCCTCTGGCGCATCCTTCAACAAGGATCGAAGCTGCTCGCGCAAGTTGTGCGTATCCGGATGCCCGTGACTAGTACAGGCATGCATCAGGGCCAAATCGAGCACTTCTTCTTCAGTGCCGAAGATTGCGATTGTGCAATTCTTCTCGCTGGGAAAGTCTCTGCAATCGATATATTTTCTCGGCATGGTGGGAATCTCCTGTGCACGAAGGATAGACTCTTAGGAAGCGGATGTAAACGTACCAGAGAGCGAGCGATTGGTTGGAGGGCTTCCTATTAAATATCCTCTCATTCATGTTCCTATCCCAAGGGCTTTCCGGTCTTAGACCCAAACTCCTCTTCGCCACGAATTTAAGTTTTACGCTTTTTTTATCCTTGAAAAATTCTCTCATCAGTAAGGTAAGCTATACGAAAGGAGAACTATGGACCTTCTGAAGTTATTGAAGAAAGAATCGAAGCATCTCTCGTCACGGTTATCGGCGATTGAGTCAGCAATTTCCGCCATGACGAATACCTACATCAAGAAAACGACGGCGCATTCAACTGCCGCGAAGCCGCGCAAAAAGCGCAAGCTTTCAGAAGCCGGTCGCCTCGCAATTAGCCGCGCTGCCAAAGCACGATGGGCGAAGCAGAAGGCAGCCCAGAAGAAAACTGAGGCAGCGAAACAGACCAAAGCCAAGGCCAAGCCCGCAAAGATCGCCAAGATTAAAGCCGCCGCTTAAACCAGTTGTTGCAGCGCTGTCGAACGTAACGTCAACCGCCTGCATCAAACAGTTACAACCTGACCGAACCCCGTCCTGTCATCCTCCCCCAGAAATGATAGACGCGGGGTTTCCGGCCCTTCCTCTTGATCCTCCTCACCACGTCAACGCCAAGCGGCTCGTCAACCTATCTGACCCGTTCTGAGCCTTGCCGTCTTTTCGGACTGCAGCCGGACAAGCTAATCGGGTGTGCCGGGTAGCCTTGCGGCGACCCCGCTGCCCGCTACAGCTAATCCTCTATTGAACTCTTTCGATTGCAGGGGGATTATCAGCTCAATTCCTTGCCCATGGAGGTTTCGAAGAGGCCGGCCCAACCGAATGCGGCGGAGGTGAAACATGAAACGTGTTTCGTTAACTATCGTCTGCGCGGTGCTATTGCTTCTAGCGACTCCCCAAATCGCCTTTCCGTTCTTCGTGTCTCGGTCACAGACACTTGCTTTTAGCGATCAATCCCCGAATGACCAGCAACTGCAAATGTTCGCCGGTACGATTGTCGCGCAGATAAATGGCAAGTTCTTCCTACAAGTTGATGCTGACAAGACTTTATATGGCTTGGACAATCAGGCGCTTGCTAGCAAGTTTGTGGACAAAAAGGTCGTGGTGACGGGCAGCGTAGATAAAGCAAACACAATTCACATCAAGAATATTGAAGAACAGAAAGCCTAAACATAAAGCACGAAAGGAAACAGCATCGGTAAAGCGCTTTCCTGTACACACGGCTGGATTCTTTCAAAAGCGGCCATCCGGTCTCGAGACCCGCAGCACGCAGACAGTGAGAGGTGCCAAATGAAGTTACTTGATCCAATAAGGAGCGTCTTGAAAGAGAAAGGCCACGATGTTTGGTCAGTGTCGCCCGGGGTTCCGGTGTACGACGCGATCAGCGCCATGGCCGATAAGCATGTCGGAGCGCTCTTAGTGATGGATGATGGTAAAGTGATTGGCATCATCTCCGAACGTGATTATGCGAGAAAAGTCATTCTCCGAGGGAAATCTTCGAGGGCAACGGAGGTACGGGAAATCATGACCGCAGCAGTGACTTTCGTGGCTCTCCAAATTTTGTTCGCTACGGCTGGCGTTCACGACGGTCATGCGCATCGCTTTAGGGACAGCTACGCTTTCGATATGTAACCCAGAGTAGGTAGGTTTGATGGCTCGTCAGGCTACTGACATCTGTCAACCACTAGTAGTTACTTCGGTCAGTACCAAGCACATTGTGCGTCCCACGGGAACACCGAAGCCAGCCTGAATATCCCCTGAGGAAGAGGCACTCACAGTTCAGAAAGTGAACAGGAGTGCCATGTCTACGCAGTCAGAAGTAACCATAACCGAAGTGCCGTACCCACCTCGGCGGTGTTTCAACATCTATACAGCAGCGCAATATTGCTCCTGTAAGTGCGCCGCCATCGAGGAAGCCATTCGTGATGGCAAGTTGAAGGCTATCCGCATCGGGCGTGGGTACGTCGTCACCCGAGAGTCCCTCGACAAATATATTGATGCGTGTGAGTCGGTCGAGCCACATGTGCCGCCGTCCATTGCCGCACGTCGAGTGGCGAGAGTGGTGAACACAAAACCCGCTCCTGCTCCGAAACTCAAATCGAACTATGGCAGTTGAGGGAGACGTCGAGTGTTTTTCGACGCAGATCTCAAGGAACGAAAAATTGAGAGGATACAGGCTAACTATGAGAAAAGAAGAAGAGAGATGCCTCAAAGGGCATAGCGACCTTTACAAAGTGCTTATAACAATGGGTTATATAATTAGTGAGCAAAGGGCAAAGCACCCGAAAACTGAGTGTTGGAAGCATCTAGTTGACATGGTTGAAGAGCTTCGGGAAATACAAAGGGACTGGGCGGGACAAAGAAGATAACCGAGCCCCCACGGTGTCACCGATGACGCTGGTAGCTGGCAACAGGGGCAAAGCTCGTGAATAGATTTGCGAGAGCACCAGCGGCGCCGAACTCCCAGGGTTCTGCCCGCCACCAGCGAAAAGTGATGAGCGCTGGAACTCAGCGGCGGCGAGAGCGTTCCGTTTCAAACGAGCGACCACACCAGCCAGCGGGCGAGTGTGGCTGCTTCGATGGCGGAACAGCGGAATGCTTCAGACCCCGTGGAGAGATTCGATTGGGCGATGGCGTTCACTCACAATGCCACCGCGCCACACGGCGAAAAGTGATGGTGGCTTCGACTGTGGGACACCGAAGCGGAGGTCCCACCACACGAGCGAGCCGCGTTAACCGAGCCCCCACGGTGTCACCGATGACGCTGGTAGCTTGGCAAGGGAGCATTTCATGCGATTTGAAGTCGACAAATCTAAAATTCATAACACTCTTAATTTTTCAACGCGATTGCAAATATTCCTTTGTTCTATGGTTGTTACACCGTAATCTCGGCCATTTACAACCGACTTACATCGCCGCTTACAGTAGTGCTTAAGCCGAGTTACGCTTTTCCTGAAATTTAAGTGCAAACCAAAAGTGCTTTTCTAACACTCTCGATCTGGCGGACTTACATTCGCGGTCAGAAGATTGAAAGGAGAAATTCCCGCGGAAAATCTTAGAAAATGTAGCGAGAGCGTTGTAGCACAGGAGGCAAGATCTGATCTGTCAGCTGCCTATGCTTGTGGAGGAGAACGCCACATTCTCAGCCTAGGAGATCCAGCTGTAGCCCCCTCAGCAAACCCAACCGGGAAGACAACTGTAGTGCTCCCCTCTAAAACTGGACACCTCATCTAGGTAGAATCAGGGCCTCCAAAAACAGGAGGCACCATGGGCAGAAGACCACGCGTAGATCGAACCCCCAAAGAGAAGTGGCAGATCGTGCAGGAAGGAATCAAAAGTGGGAATGTCTCGGAGACCTGCCGGCGGCATGGCATTTCGCCTTCGCTGCTCTATCGATGGAAGGACGAAGCGGAGGCGGGAGCAAAGGCAGCGCTTGGGGGGAATCTCGAATGCTCCTAGCCGAAACTTAGCATCAGCGAACTAGATCTTTGACGTCGATCCCTCCTGTTATCACCCAGCGCTACGGTTTCAACCAATAACTTACAAATTCCGAAATATTCACTGGGAAAGGATCCCTAAACCGATCAGCGTCAATCACACGGAACGCTCCGTTGGATATTTGTTGCCACTTGTAACCAACATTGTAACGAACGGGGTAACCACCGATCCGCATCGAGTGATCCGATTGGCGACAAAAGGGTTGGTAGTGAAAAGTCGTCTGAAGATCCCATCTATGATTTTTGATTTGTTCACTTGAAAAATAGAAAAGAGGCCCCGTTGCCAACATGAGACGCACGCGCGGCGGCGTACAGGCGGATTGGAACCGAGATCAAACCAAAAGAGATGTAGCCTTTCCACGAGCTAGACGGCATTGTTTTCTCCTCGTCATGCCATTGCTGTCATACAAGAGGCTTACGCAGTGCTCATTCTTCGGCAAATAATTTCTCGTCCCGGAAACAGAACGAGGCTCTCCGGTTCAGGCTTGGAAAAGTTCCTCGGCTGCGGCGATTACGTGCTCCATGGGCTCGTTCTTGGAGAGCGCCATTGTTATACCGCTGGACTCGAGAGCGTCGCGCGAAACCGCGTCCGCGAAAAGCGTGAAGAGTATAATCGGGGAATCAGGAACGATTTTCCTGAGTTCGGGCGCCGCATCAAGGCCGTTCATGACGGGCATGGAAAGATCGAGAACGATTAGGTCCGGCCGGCATACACGGGCAAGTTCTATACCGCGTCGGCCGTTTTCCGCTTCGGCGCAGACGTGATAATCGTGCGCGGTGAATATTTCGCACAACTCGCGCCGGATGGCGGCATTGTCGTCCACGATAAGAATGCTTCTTGCTGGCGTGCTTCCCGGCATGCGCAACAGACCTCCCGGTAACTTGGCACGACTCGTCGTGGAATTATAGGGTTGTTCGGTTGTTGCCGCTGTACGGACTTCAGGGTAATAACGGTAGTGAAATAATTGAGTCTCGCCGTGGATAGTAAAATTAATTTGTGAGTTCCGGGCTCAAGCCGCCGGCTAATCAGGTTTTAGTAGGGTTCTCACTCTCGACGCCAATTCCGTGGCCAGAAAAGTCTTATCGATGCAACCCGAGGCTCCGGCGTGAATCGCACTGGACAACATCATGTCCGCATCGCCCTGGCTCATGATAAGTACCTTCATTTTCGGGAATTCGAGCCGCGCCTGACGGGCGACTGCAAATCCGTCCAAACTTGGCATATGAACATCTACCAGAACGAGATCCGGAGACAATTCCCGCATCTTGTCCAATGCCTGGGCTCCATCTGCCGCTTCTCCACAAACTTCGAAGTCGTTCTCACTGTTCAGAACTGCCCGGATAGCTTCTCGAACTCGGTCGTTGTCGTCGGCTATGAGAATTCGCATAAAGTCCAGGGGAGCAGATAGCTAGACTGAGGATTCAAACGATTTCGGGTTAAACTCGGCGCTGTTCATGTTCTTGAGGGTAGGAATTGTCACAATCACAGTTGTCCCGGTTCCTTCAGAGTCGAGAATCATCTCTCCATGAAATTGTCGTAGACGTTCTCGCATCCCCCTTATACCCACCCCTGAAATTCCTTGCTCTATCTGCGCCAATTTATCGCGAGGAATGCCTTTTCCCTGATCGCGCACTTCAACCAAAATTCGATCCGGGTCGCGATTCACCTGTATGGTTGCGGTTTTGCTTCCCGAGTGGCGATGTATGTTTGTAAGGCATTCCTGCACGAGGCGGAAAACGACCAATTCCAGGTCGCGCGGAAGTCTGCCAAATTCTTCCGAAATCGAGAAAGCAATATCCAGTCCGCTTCGTTCGCTCAAACCGCGTATGTACCACGAAAGCGCTGCGGGGAGGCCGTTCTCATCCAACAGCGGGGGATGCAGTAGGTATGAGGTTGTGCGGATTTCCTTAGTAAGTTCCTGAACCATTTCAAGCACCTGGTCGACCGACTTCGCGACCTCCGGTGTTTGGCGCTTCGCATTTTTACTGATTGTGGCTAGATTCATTCCGAGAACGGTAAGAGTTTGTCCGGCGCTGTCGTGGAGCTCCCTGGCGATGTGACGCCGTTCTTCGTCCTGTATCCGCAAGACCTGCCACGAAAGCTGGCGGACTTGTTCTGCCCCGGCCAGCACTTCACGATTACGTTCTTCAAGTTCTGCGGTACGGGCGCGAACCTGGGCATCGAGATTCTCCGACAGTTTGCGGAAGCGTTCTTCACTTTGGCGAAGTGCGGAATCCATCTGCTTGCGCTGGGTAATATCACGCGCGACTTTGGAAGCACCGGTGATACGGCCCGTGGAATCCTTCATTGGTGAAATCGTTACTGAAATATCGAGAAGCGTTCCATCTTTCCGTTGCCGGACCGTCTCGAAATGTTCAATTCGCTCGCCGTTCTTAAGACGCCGTAGAATGTCGTTCTCTTCATGCTGCCGGTCTGCAGGAATGATGATACGAATATTTTGGCCTATTGCTTCTGCAGACGTATATCCAAAGGTGCGTTCCGCCCCGTTATTCCAACTGGTAATGATGCCGTCGAGATTTTTACTGATGATGACATCATCGGAAGAATCCACAATGGCAGCCAGCAAAGCTCTTGTCAGTTCTGCCTGTTTACGTTCGGTGATGTCCATCAGCAGGTTAAGGCCGCCGACGATCCGGCCTTCAGTGTCGCGCAGCGGTCTCGGATATGGTATGAACCAACGGCGCTCGCCGTCGGGCCTCTCGGCGATGGTCTCTGCCCCATCCACTATCCGGCCCTCTTTAAGGGCAACCGCCATGGGACACTCGTCGTGCGACAGGGGCGTGCCATCGGGACCGAATAGCTTCCAGGTCACGCACCACCTGTCGGTGCCCAGCTCTGGCACGCGCCCCGAGAATTCAACGGCAGCGGGGTTGAAATGGGTGATGCGGCCTTGGGCATCAGTCGTATAAATGGCCGCGGGCAGGGCATCCACCATTTCGCGGAATCGGCGCTCGCTTTCACGGAGATCCGCCTCGGCTCGTTTGCGTTCTGCGAATTGCCCAATTTGATTGCCGAAGCCGCTGAGCAGATCGATCAGTGCCGGCTCGGGTTGACGTACTTCGGCGCTGAAGAATTCCATCACGCCCAGTATCTGGTTTCCCGTTCTGACAGGAAATGCGAATGCGCCATGCACTCCGTCCTGGACGGCCGCCTGCGCGCGGGGAAAATTGCCGTCTTGAGTGACGTCCGGAACCCATGTTGGCTCGCCATTGCCCCAGACGCGCCCGGGCAGGCCGATGCCCGGAGAAAAGGTGCGATTACGGGTTGCGCCTTCAAAACCGGGAACCTCTCTGCGCAAGCAACTTACAAATTCCAGGCAGCGCAACTGTCCCGTCGTTTTGTCGACTTGCCATAACGCGCCCATTTCCCAACCGGCTGTTTCACACACCGCTCGAATCAACTTTGGCGCCGCTTCCCCCAATCCATCGGACTCCGCCAGCACACGCGTAATAGCGTATTGCGTCGCCAAGCGTTTGGCCGACAGTTTCTCTTCCTCCTCGCGCTGCTTGCGCTCCGTGATGTCCTGGATCGTCAGGAGGGTCATCTGCCCGACATTGCTCCCTTGAGAGAGTCGTCTGGCATTGAGCAACATGGTTCGTTGTCCTATCACCGGGAACTCATGCTCGAACTCTGCGTCGGACTCATTATGAGCGCAAGTTTCCTTCAGGAACTTCTCAAGCCGGGGAATCTCCCAGTCTTGGCTCCCGATTTCATATATTTTGGCGCCGTGTGCCTGATCGCGCGAGACGTGGAACTTCGTATAGAAAGCCTGATTGGCCGCCTGCACCCGGCAACCGTCATCCAGCACCACCAAGGGATCGATTACTGTGTTAATGATCGCCTTCGTGTATTCGCGTTCGTATATCGCTTGTTCCAGACTCGCCCGAAAAGCCGTGATGTTTTGGAGCGTGAGCACGGCCCCGTCGATTCGCTGTTCGCTTCCGATGTAGGGCGCTATTCGGAGCAGGAACCACGATCCGCTCGTCACATCCCGCACGTCGCACTGGGATGAGGCGCCGCTTTCCATCGCATCTCCGCACAATTCCTCAAGGCGCTTGGCGTGCGTCAACAAAGGGATCTCGCGGAGTCGCCGGCCGAGGTCGGTCGGGGCCAGTGACAGTAACGCTGCCGCCGCTCTTCCTGGGCCTTGCGGGGGAGACGGTCGCAAAGGCCCGCGGCGGAGACCGCTTCACAAAAGTCCGCTGGTGGGGTGAGATGGTCAATGTCTTGTGGGAGCGAGGGG
>Ga0206870_1092_pt1 | contig 22682 bp, 28 predicted proteins | sample Alteio_BWOrgCont_36_FD_152620 | JGI IMG/M metagenome (GOLD analysis project Ga0206870, IMG submission 152620) | Enriched cells from forest soil in Barre Woods Harvard Forest LTER site, Petersham, Massachusetts, United States -... | ecosystem: Environmental > Terrestrial > Soil > Temperate forest >... | reverse complement strand
TCTAGCTCCCGTTCCCGCTGCGAGGGCCGCGCTTGAAGCCGAGCTAGCCGATCGATCGGCTCGGTAGAGGTTCCATCCTTTGGGGGACGCCAACCAATGAAGGTGCTCATCGGTTTGCACCGCGTGCTCGAAGTCGTCGGTAAGGGCATAGCGCAGCTTTTCATCATAGCGCTCTGCTTCGCTATGTATATAGTGCCAATATTTGCGACGTTGCTCGTAAGCCTCTTCGCTGCCGTCAGCATAGCCGCCGTAATTGGCGGTGGGACGTTTGTTTGGTTTCTACTGTTATGGCCCAATACTTGGTCTGTTCTCCTTCTATGTTCTCCGCCATGTCCAACCGCGAGTAGCTGCTGCCGTCGTGCCTGACGAAAGAGGATGACGGCGGTTTGTTTTGAGGCGCCGGCCAGGACGGCCGAGCCGAAGGCATAGGGCGCCGGCCTCGCCGCGAAGGGCGCCGGCCTCGCCCATGCGCTTGAGGCTACTCGGGCGTGGTCTCGATCAACTGCTGCTCTAAGCAGCAGAGCGCGTGCCACAACCCGTAGGTTCGCTCATCCGACAGCCGCTTCATTTCGCTATCAAGGAGAGCCGGTGGCCAGTGCGCAGAGAGATCGAGCAGCCCGTCAACTTGTCGGAGGGTGGGTTCCTCGTAAACTTGCTTTGCGGCCTTCACCCTGTCCATCGTGTGGTGCACCCGCGAGCGTGAGATCATTGCGTCATGAGCCATCTCGGCCTCCCTTGGTGTGAGGGGTTGCCGCGAAGGAGATCACTGGCGAGGCCAGCTTCAGGCTCATCCTGAAATCCGACGGAGGTCATCACTTCGCGTCCGCCAAAACTAGCAGGCCGGGACCAGTCCGAAAAGCTGTCTGTTTCGAGTCGCTCGACGCAGCACACGGAACCTGGTTGGCGCGCGCCACAGATGCCCATTTGACTCAGCGACGCGCCATGAACAGATATGGAACATGGCGATCACTATCGAGACCATCCGCGACCTCATCCTCGATGGCTAAACGATCAGCATCTGCTGCGACCGCTATCCGTGCACGAACTCGGTCAAGGCGGACCTCGTCGCGGTCGCGAAACAGCGCGGCCTCGACTGGCGTTACGGCCGCACCGACTGGCCCTATCGCTGCTCCCGCTGCGGCAGCGAGCGCACGACGATCAAGCTGCTTCCTGACCCGCGGCCCAGCACGAGCCCGGAGCGTCAGCGCGACCTCGCCGCCAGGCGAACGCTAGGAGCCCTTGAAATCTGCGCTCGCGTAAATCTCCCTGATCTCTTCGATCCGGTAAGAGCGCGCGTCCGTCTGAATGAAGGCGGTGCTTTGCTCGATCGGGGCCAACTTTTCCATCACGAAGCCGACCGCGTTTCGAACCGATTCGAAGTGCTGCTGCCGACCGCCGGCTAAGTTCTCTGTCGACACGCCAGGAGCCCAGAAGGCCGATGCCGGGTGGTCGAGATCATCCTTCTTGATGCTCATATTCCCTCCTTTCTGCGTTGGTGGTGGAAGTAGTATTAGACCTTCGTCCAGCTGCGCACCACCGGATGGCGCAGCTGCCCGTCCGGCGTGAAGCCGCGATGCTCGATCTCGGCGATGACCGGGACGCGCTCGGCGAGCGCCGCGCGGATCTCGCGCAGGTCGTAATCCGTGAGCCCAGATCCCGCCGCACCGCAAGGGATGAGCTCCTCACCGGCGAGGCGCGCCAGGTTGACCGAGCGTCGTTCGCGGCCGCCGGCGATCTCGATGCCCGTCACCGCGAAATGCTCGAGCGTGGTGCACCGGGTCTTGCGCCAGCCGTCGAAGAGACCACTCACATAGGGAGAGCCGCGGCGCTTCGAGACGATGCCCTCGAGGCCCAGCTCGCGCGCGGCGCGATAGACCTCCGCGCCTTTAGAGGACGAGGCCGGACACCGAACGGTCATTGAACCGGCTGACTGTCGGAGGACGCGCGGCGGTTGGCGGCGCAGATCGTGCGCCTTCCCGAGCTGCTCGAAGGGCTGAGGCTGCTGCGCGCGGCGAGGGATGAGCCGGCTTAATTCACCCGAGATGCCACGCCGTTCACGGAGGGGTGGCGTAGCTGCCTCAGTCCTCCGCGTCCTTGCGATTTCCCAAACGTGTTTCGGATAGAAGCTTAAGGATACCTAGAGCCAGGGTCCGGTCTGAATGGGACAGGCGGGCTAAGCTTTGAAAAAGCTGGTCGCGAGCCTGCGGCAACCCAATATCAGCATCACGACCTAACAAATAATCGGTCGTGACTTCGAGGCAGTCTGCCAAACGGATCAATGCATCACAGGACGGCATGCGCGACCCGCTCTCGTAATGGGAGATGGATGTCTCAGAAATGCCCGAGTGCTTGGCAAGCTCAGGTTGGCTCCATCCGCGATATTCTCGAGCCAAGGTCAGCCTGTCCTTGAACAGGTCGGATTCAAGAGCCGAGCCCCTCATCGGTCTGTTATGTCGGGGCATTACCGAGCATCCTCGATATGACCTGCGCCGCCTGGCAATTGCGCAGGAAGAGGGTTCCAATAAGGGGCAGATCGCTCATGATCTGGCAGCACGCCACAAAAAAAAGCCCCGGCGCAAGGCCGGGGCTTTCCATCGTCAGGTAGGCGTATCAGAAGTCGCGGCTGACGCGGAAGCGGCCGAGCCACACATCGGCGCTCTTGATCGTGGCGCCGGTGCCCTTGTTCAGGTCCCACTGGCTATGCTGAAGCTGGTCACGAGCGTAGAAGACCTCGACGCCGATATCCAGATCCTTCACCGGCGACCAGATCAGGTTCGTCCCCACATAGTATTGCGTTCCGCCGTCGTACCGCACGCTGAACGGATTGTAGGGAGTCGTAGCGGCCCCGGGCCCCGTCGCAACTGCGACCGATCCGAAGCAGGTCGGGCAAGCCACACCGGCCGCGAAGCCGGCTGCGTTGCGGATGCTGCTGCTGTAGGTGATGCGGTCGGCGCTGCCGAACAGGCCCTGACGGATGGTCGGGGTCCAGTAATGCTCCAGCGAGGCCAACACCGACCAGGCCGGCGTCAGAGTGGCATGACCCGTCGGTCCGACGACCGCATCATAGGCATCGAGCTCGTCATAGGACGAGGTGAGGGCGCTCGCCGAGTAGGACCCCGGGAAACCGCCGTTCACATAGGAGATCACACCCTTCGAGTAGGCGGCCTGCAAATACAGGTAGTCGCCGGCCGCGAGCATGGGCAGGTTGAGCTTCACGCCGCCCTGGATAGCCCAGCCATTGCCGGTGACGGTGCCGTAGCCGCCAGCGACAGTCGGGACGAGCGGATTGACGACGAAGCCCGTGCCGGTGTTGTTCGGCGTCAGGTTGAAGACCGTCGCGCCGACGCTCGAGATGCGGTGATAGGCACCCGACAACTGGGCCGAGCCCCATCCTTGGTCGACGCGCAACACGCCGACGACGTCGGGGATGCTCTCACGATTCGTGTAGCTGATCGTCGACAAAGCCGGTGCCGCGAACGGGCTGAAGGCGAAGGGGAAGACATTGGTGAACCCCGGCGTTGCCACGGTCGGGTTGATGCCGCCCGCACCGACCGGCGCGATACCGGCGATCGGGAAGCGCTGACGCTCCTTCGGATCTTCGATCGACAACGTAGCCGAGAAGCCGGACCCAAAGGTGTAGGTGTAGGCCAAGGCCTGGGTCACCAGGTCGGAATCGGCGATGCCGAACCAGGTGTCGTTATCGGCGTAGAAGTCGAAGAACGACTGGATGCGACCAGCGGTCAGCCCGCCCCATTGCACGAACGCCGCCGAGATGCCGACGCCGGTCTGAAGCTGGTTGCCGGCCGTGTCCACGCCCGAGAAGCCCGGGAAGGCACCCGCCACGCCACCGGCGCCGCCGCCAAAACCGAACTTCGTGCCGCCACGCGCGCCGGAGCCCGAGCCGAAATAGGCCGTGCCCGAATTGCGCGAGAGGTCCACGCGGATGAAGGCGCGCAGCAGACCCCAATCGGTCTGGGTGCGGGCGTCGACCGAGATACGGCCCGTCGCATTGAAGGACGACTGGCCGTTGCCGCGACTATACCCCTGGGCATAGACATATTCGTAGCGGGCACGGCCGCCGATCTTGATGCAAGTATCGGAACCCGGGATGTAGAAGAATCCAGGACCGTGCACGGCGCAAATGCGCACATATTCCACAGGTGCCGCCTTCCGCGTGGGAAGATCGGCTGCCTGCGCCCCAGCAACCGCCATGAGACCAGCGGCCGATCCGAGGAGAAGGCTCTTGGCGAGCTTCATTGAGACCTCCAAAATTAAACCCATTAGGATCGGGTTTCGCCGTCGCCTGGCCCCCGCGGGACCTTAACTTGGCATCCCTAACCTAGATCCGCTCTCGCCAACCTGCTCCCGAAAGAGCTTGAGACCGACAACGGAGGTGGCAGGACATCCGCCACACACGCACCATACCCGCGACGAATGCATGTTCAACCTACTTCTGCCGTTTTTGGACCTTGTGCCGGCCGTTTTCGGAGACGTGTTGCAGGATTGTCACGCTCCTGCGCCCCGCGGTCAGCTTTTGGAAAGGTTTGGTTTACGAACAGAGGCTGTAAGCAAAGTTTTTGTTAAGGAAGGCAGGCGCCGACGCCAGCCAGTGGAGCCGATCGCGGCCCATTCTTGTCGAATCATTTCGGCCTGCCGCGCCTCTTTTCGGCGAGCGCGTCCCCATTTGCATCGCCGCAGGCACAGCGTTTTGGGAAGCCCGGCATTCCGCCACAGTCATGTCCGCGTCGGGGTAAAATTCGCACGGCGCCGCCCTCGACCACCGAGACGGTGTGCAAACCGCCTGCGGACGCATCGCCCAGCGCGGCGGTTTGCGGGAGGAACTGGGCGGGAAGAGCCGTTTTGCGATGAGGGCGCGGCGCTACTCGATGGGTTTCGGTCGTTGGGCAACCCCGAAGCTCTCCTCGTGCTCAACGAGGCGCCAGCATCGGGGGAAGGGGCGACCGCGATGCTCCGCACCGCGCGGATATAGGGAGCTCGCAAGAAATGGCTCCCTCCAAAGGGGGAGGGCCGAGCGCGGGGAGCGCACCCGCGCGTACTTCGAGCGTATCTGGCGAATCCGTTTTGCAACTTGGGTTGGGTTTGCGGAGGGACGTGTGAGAGCCAATGGTGCGCCCATGCGCGCCTTCCGATCCCACATTTCCGAGGGCGAGGATGCGGCGCGCGCCTCGCGGCGGTCAAGCCAGTGCGTCAGGAGTCTCGACCCACTCGGAGAGCGGCTTGAACCGGTGCGGGGGCTCGAGTCCGCGGAGCAGCGCGGCGGACCTCAAGAAGCGGCGTCGTCATGGATTGGGCCTAAGGTCCAATTGCCACCGCGTCGCGGCCGTTCTCAATATGACGAATGGGCGCCAGGGGTGTCTCTGCCAAATTCGAGGTTAAGGGGCTGAAAAGCGGATGGGGATGGTTTGTGCGATAGTGTGGGTCGATTCAACGGAATCCCAACCGGGCAATACGCTCATCTCACCGCCCCTCTCTCTTCGCGACAAAGCCAAATATCATGCCCGGTCGCCATCGTCAGCGGCGATTTCGGTTAGGACGTCACCGACCTCGCGATCGATCGCCGCGATGTCATGCGGCGTCAGATGCCCCACCTCGCGCCGCATCGGGACGGGACGGCGAGCATTCCCGAGCGCACGGTGCGAAGGACTCCGCTCCACTTGCGCTGGACTTCGCCATCACGGCTCTCGGCTTCCTTCGCTTCAACCAAAGAGGATCTCTCAGTGCCCAGCCGGATCACCAGGTTTGTGCCTGATCGAAGATGAGCTTCATCTGTCCCGGTCCGTCCGCCAGGAGGTAGGGATACATGAGCCGATCATGGCACTGCAAAGCATCAGGGTAATAGCCTGGGAGCTGTTCCTCTTTCGGCGGCTCCCGCGCGATCAGACCTTCAATCCATTCATGAGAGCCCGGTGCTGCCGGCCATTGAAATATGTTGGAAACGAAGCTTCGATGTCCAAAAAGCCGGATTTTGTAGTTGGCCCCGAGCCAGATGCACATCTTCAGAATACGCCAAGGAGGTTGAAAAAGCGCCTTGCTGCTCATCGTCGTAGACGACCCATACAGGCTCAACGAGCCATCCTCCCGGGTTTGTAGGATGTGCAACGCGTTGCATGGAAAGTTGATGGGCTTCGCCGCTCTCGAAATGACGTAGAGCCCCTCGCTCGCGAAAGCAGCATCCCTAACGACGACCCTATGGCCCTTCGCGTCCTCGGCCCAGATCAAATCGACCCCGCACAGGAATTTCACAGATCGAGCAGCAAATGTGGTGCTATTGTTCTTGACGATGAATGGAAGGACGTTTGAGCTGCCGTCAGTTGGGTGAGCTATTACGACAAGCTCTGTCAGCAAAAACGGTCCAAACACCCCAGTAATATTGGCAGAAAGGCTTAGCAATAACAGGGGAAGCCACAAGGGGTTGCGAAGGATTGATCTCGGTCGGGGACTTGCTCGGTGCTGCCTGAAAATCAAACTACGCCCGATCGTTCTAGGATGAGGCAACGTCTCCCTTGCCCGCCGAGCTAATAGTTGACGACAACGCCAGATCACAGGCGCGAGCATGATCGCTGACGCGATCACGAACGCTCCCAAATCGCTCCTTATGCTACCCACGCCTACCCCCTCCGCCTGTGTCGCGGCCAGCTAATAACAGAGCGATCTCGAACTCGGCTAGTTGTGTTCGGCCCCTCTCGATTCAATCAAAGCGAAACCCGCTCTAGGTTAACGGGCGTTGCTTGACGCTGAGCTCTTTCGATGACGATCCGATATCGCTAGCGGCTAAGGCCCTTGCCTTGATGTCCCGAAGAGACGTCCAAGAATATGATCGAGAGACAGGCGGCCCGGCCCCCAGGCCATGATGCCGAGCGCCATCGCGGCCCAGGTGATGTGGATCGGCCATCCATCCGGGACGGTGAGCTCGACGATAAGCGTCATGACGAGCAGTCCGAGTGCGGCAAAACGTGTTGCGAGCCCGAGCACCAGCAGGATGGGAAAGAGGATTTCGCCGGAGCCAGAAAGAAACGCCACCAGCTCAGGTGCGGGAAAGGGATAGGGGCCGCCGGGCAGATGCAGCATGAACTCGTCAGTGAAGAGGGTGACTGCCGTGTCGTTCAAAACGAGGAAGCCGTCCCATTTGAGGATGCCGGAGCGCCAGAAAGGCACGGCGAGCGCGAGCCGCGTCACGAACTGCGCGAGCGATGGCTGCGCGATTATCTGGATCAGGAGATTGGCCTTGTCGGCGAGACGTGCGAGGGGATGTGCTGCCGCATCGGATGCCGGTGTTCGAGCTATCGGCGGCATCTGGTTTTTCCGGCTTCGGCTTTGATGAATGCCCCGGCTTCGAGCATGCCGGCGATGCTCGCCCCGATATCGAAGCTAGGCGATGCCTCGAGCGCCGACGCCGCTGCCTGGCCGAGGGGCGCACCCCCTATCAGCTCGGTGAGGAATACGGCGCCACCACTCGGAAGATGCCGGACCACGACCTCGAGGCCAAGTCGCGTGATCAGAGCATCCTCGGCTTCTGTTGTCTCGATGATACCCACCGATCCCTCGCCGCGATTAGCGGAGAAAATCGTCACGGTCGGATAGCGCGAACGTAGGATGCGCGTGGCCGGATGAGCGGCAAAGACGAGATCAGCGAGGCTCTCTGGCGGAAAGGTTGCGAGCGTGGTCGCTGCAAGCGGCTCGGCATCGGGCGCGTGATAGGCGTCGAGCCAGGCTCTTTCGATCCGCGCCGTATCGGCGAGCCAGGGCATCCGGCGCGCATATTCGTAGCGTTCGATGAAATCGGGGAAGTCGCGGCCATATTCGAACAAGAGCGGCGAGCGAGGCGGCGTCTCGCGAATATGGAAGCGCGCCATGGCGCGAAAGAAGTTGACGCCAGTGATCCGCTGCACGGCCGGATAGATGGCGGCCAGCGCCTCGATGAGGCTGACGGTGACATTGTTGCGATAGACGTTGTACCGCCGAACCCCCGCCTTACCGTTGGGCCCGGCAACATCTCGCGGCGTTGCCTTGGCCGGATCGAGGAGCGGCGGCGCGAAGACCGCGGCGAAGGATGCGCAACTCCCAGCATCGCCACGAGGCGCCGGCTCAGGCTGCCGCATGACGCTCTCCCACGCCGGCGCCGCCAAGCCTCTCGCATCGATCGAGGATCGCCTGCGCGGCGATGGCCTCGGCCTTGAGTATCGGCCAGTCGGGAATCTTGCTGTCCCATTCGATGAGCGTCGGTATCGGCCCGAGCCGTTCGATGACCAGCGCAAACAGCTTCCACACAGCATCGGCCACCGGCCCATCATGACTGTCGATCAGCAGCAGCTCGCCCTCATCATCCGCCTGCTCCGCATGACCGGCTAAATGGATTTCGCGGACCTCTGCCACTGGGAAGTCCGAGAGATAATCGAGCGCCGAGAAGCCGTGATTGGCTGCCGACACGAATACATTGTTGATATCGAGCAAGAGGCCGCATCCCGAGCGGCGGACCATCGTGCGGATGAATTCCGTCTCGCTCATCGTCGATTCCCGGAACGCCAGATAGGTCGACGGATTTTCCATCAAGATGGGGCGGTGGAGAGCTTCCTGCACTTCATCGATGTGATCGCAGACGTGGGCGAGCGAGGCTTGCGTGTAAGGCAGCGGCAGCAGGTCGTTGAAGAAGGTCGTCTCGTGTGTCGACCAAGCGAGGTGTTCGGAGACGAGCGCCGGTTCGTAGCGCTCCACGAGCGAGCGGAAGCGCGCCAGATGCGCCTTGTCGAGCGCTTGCGGCCCGCCAATCGACATGCAGACGCCGTGCAGCGATAGCGGATGATCGCGACGAATGGATTTGAGCACGCAGTGAGGCGCGCCGCCCGCGCCCATATAGTTCTCGGCATGGACCTCGAAGAAGCCGAGCGGGCCGCCATCGGAGAGGATCACAGCGAGATGCTCATGCTTGAAGCTCGTGCCGGCCAGGCCGGCGATCGGATGCACCGGAAAGCGTCGCGAAACGAGGGGGGTAGGCTGCCTCGTCATCATTGTCGTCCCTCTCCGCTTTCCGGCATCCGTGCAGTGGTTGACTGGCGGATCAGGTCGGCGTCAGCGAGCCGTGACCGCCACTCGGGAGCTGGATGCTGGTGCAGGTGCCGCCGCGCACGAACTTCCAGGCATTGCCCTGGAAATCGACCGTCGAGGTGCCTTGGCAGGTCGTGCCGGGTCCGGCGGCGCAGTCATTCTGACCTTTCAAGGCGACGCCGTAGCATTTCTGCTTATGGGCAGCCACAGCCGCTGCTCCCTCTGCTTTCGTCAGTGGAGCAGCAGCGGCGATCGAGCCGAGGGCAGCCGAAACAGCACCGGCGAGGATGACGGAGCTCACAGCGTTTCTGACAGACATGATACTCTCCATGGCGGATTGTTCTGAGCGCCGTCGAAGGGCGCACCTCACCGTTCGATCGCAGGAGCGCATAGGTTACCGGTGGCATGGATCACCAATTCGTGAGGTGGTCTCTTGTGCCGGCCCTTCGTCGGGTATTTTGTGCGTGGACACGAAGGCCGCGAGAGCGCTTCGCTCGCTCGGGCGCTCACGGCTCTCGGGCTATGGTCACTCAAGCCGCATTCGCGACCGTTCGATTGACCAGTCGTGGCGGCAGTGGCGTTTGTCCCTGGAGTGGGCGGTTTGGCTTTCGGAGAGGGGGCTTAATCCGCGAGCGCTGACTCGATGCCCTTGATCTCGCGTCCCGCGCTTCTTCTGATCTTGCGCTTGGCGTCGCGATGGAAGGAGACGACCTTCTCGCCCATCTGCGTCAAGACAGCGCCGTCTCCGTTGCGGCCGCCGCCATGGGCTTCGACGAGCGGCTTTGCGAACATGCGGTTGAGCTCGTCGACGAGCAGCCAGGCCCGCCGATAGGACATTCCGAATTCACGCCCGGCAGCCGAGATCGAGCCCTTGAGGCGGATCGCCTCCAAGAGCGCGACGTAGTCTCAATGTCTTTTGCCCAAGCGGCGATTACGATTGAGCCAATCGAGAGTGCGCTCGACGACCGGGCGACGTTTGGAGAAGTTCCAATCCACCAGTCGCCTGCAATTTGCCACACGATCTCGATTGTCCAGGCGCCGAGCCGCCGCAGAGCGGTGGCGAGTTTGTCGCCCGCATAGGCCGCATCAGCAAATATATGTCGCAAACTAAGGGCGGCTGCGCGTAATCGATGCCATCAGAATCGCTGCGCCACCGCGATCCAAAATGCCGCCAGTGTCGAGGATATTCGAGCCAAGATCGTTGAAGCGAAAGAATTTTTAAGAGAAAATTGCATAACGGCAAACTTCATATTGGCGCGCCATCTGAGGGGCGAACAGAAGCGAAGATTTTCCAATTGAAACGGCAAATCGCCACGTGGCAATCAATTTTGGATAAGCATGATGCCCACCGGACCTAAAGGCCAGAAGCGTCCTGCTGACGTGATCGGCAACGCTGTCAAGGTCATCCGAACGTCAGGGGCGAGGAAAAAAAGCCCTAGGGCGGCCCGCTGCTCGATTAAGCAGGAAGAGAACGCCAACAAAGACGAAGGCCAGCACCAAGCTGATTGAATATGCCAAAACGGCAGTTGCCACATAGCCAGGATTACGACCTAGGAGCCTGTCTGATTAGTCCTGAGATTGAGGGCTTGGGCAAATCCTAGCCGGCTCATGAGATGCGAGCGAGCTTGGTGAGGTTGTGGGCGGTGCAGATGAGGGCCCATTCGGCTCTCACTTTCTCGATACCACGCAGCAGGAACTGTCTGAAGCCTCTTGCCCGCTTGATTTGTCCGAACACCGGCTCGACGATTTGTTTCCTCAATCTATAGCGACTTCGCCGTCCCGCTCGTTTGAGCTCGTCGCGCATGGCCTTGGTCCGCGGGCCGCTGAGGTTGCGCTTATCATCGGCCGCGCGCTTGGCACCTCCAATGGCGATGTAAGCGTCAATGTTGCGCTCGGCCATGGCTTCGAGATTGGCCTCGCTCAAATAGCCGGCATCGGCCGATCCTTCCTTGGGCCGACGCCCCAGATTGTCTTGGATGGCATCAAGGTGGGGCACGAGTTGATCCTGATCGCTCGTGCTCGGCGTCAAGCCATGGGCAACGATGATGTGAGCCGTGCCATCGACGGCAGCCTGGGCGTTGTAGCCCTGGATATAGCTGTCCTGGGTCTTCAGAATACGGCTTTCAGGATCGGTGAAGTTGCGCTGGCTCTTACACTCAGGCTCCTTTTTGGGAGGCGCTGGCGTCTTGCCGTTCTCCTTGCGGCCTTCGGCGAGGCGCTGTTTCTCAGGCTCTGCCCGGCGACGCATTTCCTCGTCGGCGGCTGCCTTGGCCCTGGCCTCGAGCTCGGCCTTGGCCGCGATGACCCATTGTCCCGTCCCACACCGCCTCGACGAGCTTTCGGCGCTAACGATCTGTTCCTGCTTCAGACATTGATCGCCTCGTCGCGGATGCACGCAACGCGGTGATGGGTGCCGACGCTGCGTAGCTTCGGTGTGATTTCGGCACAGCGCTCCACGGCGTGGGGGCAGCGCGTCCTGAAGCCACAGCCGCCCGATTGGACCCTTGGGCTCGGCAGCTCTCCCGTCGCCACACCGCTACCCCTGCCCGCCTTGCCGTGTCCAATTCTTTTGCCCCTCCGCCGGTTCCGAGAGACAGCGAGATACGACGCATTCTCGGCCACCGCGTAGATGCTTGCCGGCTGAGCGCTGGCATGGTTGTCGGCGTAGCGGAGCGTGATAGGCGGAGCATCGTGACGCGCGGTATCTGCGCCGAAGCTTCAGGCCGTGCTGTAAGCGGGGATACGGTCTTCGAGATCGGCTCGGTTACAAAACTATTCACCTCGTTGCTGCTGGCGGACATGGCGCATCGCGGAGAGGCTAGGCTCGACGAGCCCGTCGCAAACCTGCTACCTGTTGGTCAAGCAGGCGCGCTGAGGCGGACGGATAGTTCGCCCCGCCGACCGTCCATGCCGGCATCGACGTCTGCGACAGCCTGCGGATTGCGCGCGAGGAAATTTCCGGACCGGTATCGCTCTGATCCATTTCGAAGACGAGGCGCAAACGATCCAGATCGCCAACGAACACGGAATACGGCCTAGCCGCAGGGATCTGGGCCCAAAAATTGTCTCGCGCTCACCGAGATAGAAGCCGATCAGATCTATTTCGACGGCGTTCACAAGATGGTGACGGCTGTAGCATTCCGCCTCCACTGGACGAAGGACAAGCATAAGGCGGCGCCGCCAAGTACCCGCCCACTATTGCCGCTTCGGGAGCACAAAATGGATATTTCAAGAAAGATCGCCATAGGCATAACAGCGATCCTGCCTCTCATGACAGGGACGTCCGCCGTCGCGACTGGTCGGTCTGTTGTTGTCGTGGAGCTGTTCACCAGCCAAGGCTGCTCGTCGTGTCCCCCGGCGAACGCAAACTTGATCAAGGTCAGCACGTCTCCAGATGTGCTCACCCTTAGCTACAGCGTCACGTACTGGGACTATCTCGGGTGGAAGGATATATTTGGCAGCCCGGCCTTCACGGCTCGCCAGGTGGCCTATGAGCCAAAGCTCGGCCAGAGCGGTCCCTTTACACCTCAGATGGTGATCAATGGAAAAGCGAACACCGTGGGATACGACCTCGCCGAAGTCTCTCAACTCGTCGCGGTCGCGGATAAGATCAGCACTCCGAAGATCGCTTTGGACAAAGCAGGGGCGACGGTAGCGGCAGGTCATGCGCCGGTTGGCGGCGCTGATGTCTGGATCGTTCGTTACGAACCCGGCATCATCAATGTCCCGGTGGCTCGGGGTGAGAACACTGGCAGGACACTTCCTCACGTCCACGTCGTCCGGGAGCTCATTCACGCAGGTTCGTGGACGGGCCAGCAGACGCAATTCCCGATCCCCGCGGCGCGGTCCGGGCTGCGCACCGCAATTCTCGTGCAGATGCCCGAAGGCGGTCCGATCCTGTCGGCCACGACGGACTAACTCTACGCGCCGCCGGCGCCGCCCCGGATGTCCCGTTCGACCAGCGCTGGGAGTCAGGTGATCGAGTCGCGCACCAATCCATGGGTATGCGGCAACAACGATGCCGGAATTTCGGAGCGGGTGAGGCCGCCTTCTTCGATCCATTGTCGCGTCCTCTCCACCTCGAGCGCTGCCCGCAATGGCGCCAGGCCCTTTTGGAAGACCGGCAAGCGGCTCGGCCGCTCGTCGAGCGAGGCTTCCAGGGTCGTACCCAACCGTTCCTCGCGGCTCTCGCGGAAATAGGTCCGATCCTTCTCATGGAAATGGGCCAACACATCGGCCGCGACCAGCGGGAATATGCCACCCGATTGCGCTGTCTCTCTCAGGCCGTCCGGCTGACTCATATTCTAGAGGGTCCGTTACAAAACTGCTGTCGCAGCGCAAGAGCACGCGGCTCGATGCGATATTGACGAATTCGCGATCTACGATCGCTGGCGCGCAAGTAGGGTCGCGTTGTGCCTCCAATCACTTGGGAGGCGAGCTACTGACTCGGAACTGGTCAACCCTGATCCAAGAGGAGTTCGGGACGCCGCAACCGCCGTCCCGGGCTCTTCATTTCGGGAAAATGCGTAGCTACTACTGCAGCTCGCTTGGCGCCTTATCCTTGAGAGCCGGCCATTTGTCGTTGGCGGCCTTGATGTTGCCGGGAACATCCTGGTTCCAGCGAGTGGCGACGGGCGGCGCAAGATTAAGATAGAGTCTGTTGTCGACGATCTTCCAAACATTTGGATCGCCGTCGACCTTGTAGCCTTGGGCCGTACCAAAGGCGCAGAAGCCCCCGTATTGTGGCAGGTACTTGATAGGATCCTTCACGAATAGAGCCTTGTGGCCCTCCGAGGCGAAACGATAGGTCGCCCCGCCATACTGGGCCGTGATGGTGAAGTCGCCGGGCACCGGCTTGCCGTCGGTGAAATAGGCGACCGGGTCGTAGCCGCGCAAGGCCAGCCCGGTGATGGTTACGTTTACATCGGGGCCTGGGCCGGCTGCAAACGCCGGAGCGGCTCCTGAAAGGCCAGCAGCGACAAAGACTGCAGCAGCTATGGCGATGAATCCGCGCTTATTCAACATGTCATAACATCCCTGGCGAGGTGGTTTTCCCTGAACATCATTAAACGGTGCCGTTTGTTGCAAGCATCAGCGACGTCTTGAAAGTGTCTTATCGCTTTCTGAGATGGCAACATCTCTGCCAATACGTTCGCGGGCAGGATTGGAAATGTTACGGGTAGGAGGTCGAGAAATGCCCGCTCGACTTCACATCAGCGTGATTTATCCTAGATGATCCAACCGGCTGGCGCCCGTCTCGCAATCGAGGCCCTCGTTCTCATCGCGCGTAGCGCCGCGTGATCGGGTGATCGACCGAGAACGCACCGGTCCAACGCGCGAGAGCGGCAAATCGGCTCGCGAGGCCGACCACCAGGAGGATCGGAAAGACATGCTCGACGAAGGCCAGAAGACCGGCATTAGGTAGCAAGCTCACCTAGGCGGGCGTCGTTCTGTGAAACGGCTGTATCGTTCTTATAATCGAACGCCAGAACTAAGCGTTTTATTTTGTTGCGTTTCGTAGTCGATGCTTTATAGACGATTCGCAACGCAAGCGAGCGGTGCGAATCATGTCGGACCAACCTATCCTCGATGAGCTCCTAGCGACTGCTAGCGATGCGATGCGGCAGCTAATCGCGGCGGCATACGATGCTGGGCGAGCCGCGGGCCGATCGGATGCCGAGACGATAATACGCGCGAAGTTGGAACGCGTGCTGGACGATGATTCCCCCGGCCCCCGACCGAAAGCCCCCGCTAAAGAAAAAGCGCGCGATGCCTGGCCTTCGGACCGAGCCCCGGCGGGAAGCGTCCGTCCGAAGCTTCTCACGGCGCTCAAGGGGAACCCGTTTGGCGTTCGCCCTGCCATCATCGCGAAAACGACGGGCATGAATGCGAACACGATACGGGGAGGACTCAACATCCTTCGAAGGGAAGGCTTGGCCATGAAGAAATACGGGGCTTGGATGCTTGTCCCGCAAAAGAATGAAGCCGCAGACGCTAATCCTGAAGGGGAGTCGTCTGCGGCTTCTAAACCCGGCGCCAAAATTGGCGCCTCCGATTAACCCCCAGCGCAAGGCCGTGAAGCCGTGTCCGGGAAGGTGGAACATGACAACATGACGTTATCATCTACCTAGGCGATCTGGGCGAAAGCTCAGATCGCCACCAGGGGATAGCAGGTTCGCCGGCAGGCTCCCTTACCAAGACGCCGCTGACGGGTTCAATTCCCGTTATCTCCACCTTACCGACTACCAGAATCTGTCGAATCCGTCTAGTGCGCCGAGCCCTTCTTTTGGGTGGCGTAGGTGATCCCGCATGCCTTATCGCCGTCGAGCACGAAGCCAAGCCTCATCGCCTCAAGCGCAGCTCGCATTGCCGCTAGATTATTCGCAATCGGAACGCGACGCCCCTTCTCGTAATCCCGTACCGTCGAGAGCGAGACGTGCGCAGCGTTGGCGAGATCGGCTTGCGACCAATCCAGCCATCCTCGCGCGGCTCGGCACTGTTCCGGCGTCATACGCCTTACCTATGGACGTAAATTATTTAAGTCAAGGCCAACGATTTATGTTGACGCCAACGCTTTCAATGCTTATTGGTGAGGTCAACGTAAAACGTTGGCCACATGTCGCAACACTTTCTCCTCAGCACGCAAGCCCGATCGCTCTCCCTGGCGAAGGTTGCGCGCATGTCGGACGAAGACGCGCATGAGGCGTTCCGCCAAATCCGGTGGGCCGCTACCGAGGGTGAGCCGAACTGCCTTGGAAGTGCAAGGCGTGCTCGCACCAATTCTCGGTAACGAGCGGGACCATCTTCGCCAGCCGCAAACTGCCGATCCGCGACTACCTCATGGCGATCGCCATCTTCGTCAACGGCGCGAAGGGCCACGCCGCCTTGCAGCTCTCCCGCGATCTCGATTGCCAATACAAGACGGCTTATGTGCTCTCGCACAGAATCCGCGAGGCCGTGGCGGCCGAGCAGAAGGCCATGACGATGACGGGCGAGGTCGAAGTGGACGGCGCCTATTTCGGGGGGCATGTGCGGCCGGCGAACAACGTCGAGAACCGTGTGGACCGTCGCCGCGCCGAGCACCAGACCGGCAAGCGCCGCGTCGTGGTCATCATGCGCGAGCGCCAGGGCCGCACACTTCCCTTCGTATTCAAGAGCGAGGATGCCTCACTTGGAACGATCTTCGCCCGCGTGGACCAAGAGGCCACGATCTATGCCGACGAAGCGGCGCATTGGGATATGCTTCATGCGCGCTACCTCACGAAGCGCATCAACCACTCGGAGGCTTACGCAGACGGCAAGACCAGCACCAATCAGGCGGAAAGCTTTTTCTCGAGACTGCGGCGCGCCGAGATCGGCATTCATCACCATATCGCCGGCCCCTACCTCAACGCCTACGCTTCCGAGATGGCGTGGCGCGAGGACAATCGGCGCGTGAGCAACGGTGAGCAGTATCTGATGGCCGCGAGTGCCGCCCTGGCGCATCCCGTCTCGCGCCAGTGGAAGGGCTATTGGCAGCGGGCGATGGCCTAGCCCCGTCGCCGCTTCGGCCGGTGGGTTGTCTTCTCGACTACTAGGACCGGCTCATCAAAAGGTAGCGGCTTCTGCGCATCCTTGCCGCGCCCTCCAGCAATCGGAAGCTTGAATGATGGTGATGTGCGAATCTCTTCCGGCGTCGGTGGCACTTGCGGGCGCTTTTGTGATGCTCGCCGCGCGGCGGCTGAAGCCGAGATGATATCGTAGACAGGTGGCAGGCTCGGCTTGATGCCTCGTAGTAGCTGTTCGATCGTGCATATCTGTATACGGGGCCGAAGCTGGCCGCCCGCCTCAACCGGTTCTGCCGCACGCGCGGCGTCTTCCATTGCCGTGGTGGGCTTGTTCAGCGTGACGAAGATGCCAAGCTTGGCGCCCAGATTATGCGCGGTTCCGATCAGATCGCGAATGTGTTGGGCGTGGATGTTCTTTCCCCCCTTCACCGAAATGACCGCTGTGCCGACCGTTCGCGCGTCATCCTGGAAATAAATCAAACCATCGCAACCCTTATCCGCACCCTTCTTGCCGCCCTCTCTGGGCTGCCCGTCTACAAGAGTGATTGCCCACATCTGGAATTGATGCTCGTCTTCGCTCCAAAGGACGCGCGCATCTTCCACGCCTCGCGGAATACCATCCAACTCATAGTCCACCTTACGCCGAAGGCCGCGCCTTGCTAGGCGCCTCTCGACTACGTCTATTGCTAGCACCGTAACATCAATACCGATCCATTTTCGCCCTAGGGATTGAGCGGCTTCAATCGCTGTTCCGCAACCGCAAAACGGATCCAGTACGAGATCGCCGGGCTTGGTTGTAAGCCTTATGATCCTCTCCAACAGCGCCATCGGCTTTTGCGTTTGATAGCCCAAGCGCTCGCCGGCTTGCGAGTTGAGAGGGGGAATGTCGGTCCAAACATCGTCAAATGGCAACCCCCGTTGTTCATTCAGATATCGCTTGAGTTGGGGAACCCGGCCCGGCGCGGACTGAACCACGAGTCCGGTATCGTAGGCCGCCTGCATGCGTTCTTTTGTCCAGCGCCAGACTCTCGTAACCCCAAGAAATTCATATGTCAGATTGGGCCGATCAGTATTCGGATTTATGAGGCTATCCAAGCGAAAAACGCGCCCGTCCGGATCGCGATGCGCATATTTCGCGGCCGTTTTCTCAGGAAGGTCGTGCTCGTCATAAGGCTTGATATTGCGAGTTGGCCGCGTCGCCATCCGGCGACCTATAAAGAAGATTGTAGCTCGCCTTGGAATTGAACGGAGGATCAAGGTAGATGAGATCGACGCTGCCGCTCTCTATCTTTGGCAGCCAATCGATGTTGTCGCCGAAGTACAATTTGTTCATCGGCGCCCCACAACGCGCGCACGCAACCTCCGTCTAAATACACGGCGGGAGTGCGTCGCGGCGAAAAAGGTTAATTGTTGGTTAACGAAGCCGGATTAGGAACAACGGAGACGAGCTATGCCGAGAACGACAGCGCGCAAGCTAGCTAAGCTTTGGAATATCAACGCCCAACATGCGCCCTACCGCCGAGACGGCACTTGGCACCACTTGCTTCAGCGATTTCCAGGCGCCCTATTGGACGCCTACGGGTACGTTCTGTTTGAGACGGAGGGCGACCTACGGCGCGCGCCTGGAATACTCATCGGCAGCGCCGAGAAAAATTGGCTGAACGTTCCGGCTGGAATTGCCAGCTTGCCGGGATACATGCGCGTAGAGACTTAGCGCACAAGCTCCCACCCCTTATATTCCCCCGCCATCGGAACATCGCGCGCAACGCCTTTCTCGCGGAGCTTCGCGAGACAGGCTCCCACCCGTTTACGGATCACGACCACGGCACGGCCGTCATCCTTGAGGCCGCGCCCTTCCATGACCTGCCGGGCGATCTCTAGCGAAGTTATGGGGGCGCCCTTCGCCTTCCTGAGCGCATCCATGACATGCCGCGCCATCTCCCCTCGGAAGGCCGTATGCGCGGCTGGGTAGCGCTTGGCAGGTCCTATGTCCGCGTCGGGATCGAAGATGCGGATCACCGCGTCAACGTGGTCAAGGTCCGCGACCAGGGCGCGCAGCTCGTGCTGGACGTGCTCTATGCGGCCGGCAAGCTCGCGGCGCGCTTATCGATGAGCCCGGCGACGGTGTTGGGGCGTTCGGACATAACAAAGGCCCGGCTGATGCTGGGAGGCGAATAGCCAGCCGGGCCAGTTAAAGGTTCAACCGCACGCAATTCAGCGTGCCCATAGAGCCTACGCTTTTGGCCCAGCGGATCAAGTGGCCAAGTTTGACCGTCAAAGGTGGGCGGAGCGCAAGCCCTTCCTAGGTGAGCTTGCTACCTAATGCCGCAGAAGACTGCGGCGGGAAAGATGCGATCCGCGAATGCGGCAGGCGGTCGAGTAGACTGATGATCGTGGAGATGAGCCGCCTTGCGTTTGGGTTGCGAATCGGAGCCACAAGAGGGCTATCATTTCGCATCGCCCTGCAATGCCGACTCACGAATGCCGACGATGACGCCAGCGGTGAGGATCACGGCGAAATTGGCGGCGACGTCAAAGCCTTCCGTCTCGGCACTTGCCACCTCGGCCGCGCTGTCGAGCGGAGCTCCCGCCATGAGACGTCCCAGAAAGGCTGCGCCGCCGGCCGGCAGACGGTGGATCAGGACATGTTGATGGGGACGGATCACGAGCGCGTCCTCGCCCGCCCAGTCGTCGATCGGGCCGAGCTCCGCTTCACCGGAGTTCATCGCCCAGATGGTGATCGCGGGATAGGGCGCGCAGGCGACGCACGCCGAGGGGTGCGTGTCGAGCACGAGGTCGCCGAGCCGCCCCAGTGGGACGGAAGCGATCTCCCTTGGCTCGAGCGGTGCCATGTCGGCGGCGTGATAGGCGTGCGCCCGCGCCACCTCGAGCCGAATGATGTCGGGCAGGTAGACGAGCTCATGGGCCGGCTCGAACGTCTCGACGAACTCGGCGAGCCGATCGCCAAAGGTGAGCAGGACCGGCGATGTCGGCGGATGCTGTTCGATGAACGCTCGCGACATGCTGACGAAGAACTCCTCTCCGACGATCCTCTCCGTGACAGGAAAGCGCGCCGCGAGGGCGCGAATGAGGCTAGAGGCCACGTTGTTGCGATAGATCGCGAAACGCCGCCCCGGCAGCGCGCCCGTGCGGCAGACGAGGCCGGCAGGAACGCCTCGCCTGTCATCGAGCAATGCGGCCGCGAAACGGGATTGGGTGGCAGCCGACATCAGCGCGTCCCTCAGGCGGCCGCTCGACGCCCGGCGCGCTCGAGGATTGACTGGGCGGCGGCGGCTTCCCGTCGCAGCACCGGCCATTCCGGGACATCATCGTCCCATTCGACCAGGCTCGCGACGGGTCCCGCCCTGGCGATCACCTCGCCGTAGAGCGCCCACACCGGATCAGGCACGGGGGTATTGTGCGAATCTATGAGGAGCGGCGCTCCCGCCTCGCATGGCGGTGATCGTCGGCTTCTTGGTCGTGCATGTAACACTGGCCCTACTCGTGCCGAAGACCTTGTGGGCCATGGTCTCCGGCGACCTCGCCTGAAGGCACTTGGCTGCGTCAAGGAAAGTCTGTCGGCATGAAATCGCGTTTCCGGCCGAAGGCCGTTGCGGATGCAGCGATCCTTGACGATCACAAGCCGCTCATTCGCTCGCTTGAACGGCGTGGGCTGCTGCGTGGCGGGCTTTCGCTCGGTGCGCTCGCCATGCTCACTGGCTGTGACGTGGAGCGTCCGAAATCAGTCGAATCCGCTCTGCTCGGGATCTCACGCTTCAATGATGCCGTGCAGGCGCTGCTGTTCAACCCGAACAAGCTCGCGCCGACATACCCGGCCTCGATGATCTTACGGCCACCGAAGTTCAACGCCTATTACGATGTGATGGACGTGAAGCCCATGAACGGCGCGACGTGGCGCCTCGAAGTATCGGGGCTCGTCGCCAAAAAACGAGCCTGGAAGCTGCCGGATCTACAGGCACTGCCGCAGATATCGATGGTGATCAAGCACATCAATCGGGCGGCTCGAGGAACAGCAGGAGATACGACAATGGCTCAGATCGGCGCCTTCATCCGCGGCGGCGACGGCATACGCGCGCCTTCGCGACAGCTTTAATCTCGGCGCGAACGAACCTGGGAGGAGCAAATGTTCGACAGGCGGCGTATGCTGCAATCCCTGAGCGGACTGGCTATCGGAGCCACCGCCTCGTCACGAGCGGTCAAGGCCGCGGAGCAGGCGGTCTTGCCCTTCGCCAATGGCGATCGCCCACTCGTCCAATATCCCGGCAAGCGGCCGTTGATCGTCCTGACCTCGCGGCCGCCGCAGCTCGAAACGCCGTTCAGTGTGTTCAACGACGGGTTGTTGACGCCGAACGACGCCTTTTTCGTGCGCTACCACCTTGCCGATATTCCGCTCGAAATCGATCCGGATGCACATCGCATCAAGATCGAGGGCAAGGTTGACACCCCGCTTTCCTTGTCGATTGCGGATCTCAAGACGGGCTTCGAGCCAGTCGAGCTCGTCGCCGCCCATCAATGCTCGGGCAATAGCCGCGGCTTCTTCGAGCCGCGCGTCGCCGGCGGTCAGCTCGGCAATGGGGCGATGGGCAATGCGCGCTGGAAGGGCGTGCCGCTGAAGGCGGTTCTCGACAAGGCCGGGGTCCAAAAAAGCGCCGTCCAAGTGTCGTTCAGCGGGCTCGACGGGCCGGTCCTCTCGACGACCCCGAAATTCGTCAAGGCACTCGACATCGATCATGCCCGCGACGGCGAGGTGATGATCGCCTATGCGATGAATGGCGAGGATCTGCCCTGGCTCAACGGCTTCCCGGTTCGTCTCGTGGTGCCGGGCTATTACGGCACCTATTGGATGAAGCATCTGAACGAGATCACGGTGCTCGACAAGGTCTTCGACGGCTTTTGGATGAAGACCGCCTACCGCGTCCCCGCCAACCCTTGCGCCTGCACGGAACCCGGCAAGCCGCCGGCCGCTACTACCCAGATCGGGCGATTCAATGTGCGCTCCTTCATCACCAGTCATCTCGACGGAGCGACGGTGAAGGCCGATAGCGATCTTGCTCTGCGGGGCATTGCCTTCGATGGGGGCGAGGGCATCTCGGATGTGCTCGTCTCGTGGGATGGCGGGCGCTCCTGGCAAGGCGCTACCCTCGGCGAGAACCTCGGCAAATATTCGTTCCGCGAATGGAAGACGACGCTGCGTCTGCCAAAAGGCCAGCATGAGCTGAAGGTGCGGGCGATCAACAGCATCGGGCAGTCCCAGCCCGACAAGCCTCTCTGGAACCCGCCCGGCTATATGCGCAACGTCGTCGAGACGACGCGCGTCACCTCGGCTTGAGAGGAAAATGCGATGAACAAGCTCATCCTCGCCCTCTCGCTCGTAGCCGTTGCGCTCGGCACCGGCGGCGCGCTTGCCGAGATGCGAATTTACCAACTTCCGGAAGAGACCGCGATGCTGCGGCCGGGTGCAGGGCTCGAGACCGCGCAGAATAATTGCGGCGCCTGCCATTCGGCTGACTACATCAACACCCAGCCCCCGAAGCAGGGACAGGGCTTCTGGGAAGCCGAGGTTCAAAAAATGATCAAGGTCTATGGCGCACCGATCGAGGCCGCCGACGCGAAGACGATCGCCGAGTATGTCGCCAAGACTTATTGAGTATACTTCGCTGCCTGGAAGCCTGTCCGGCATTGGAACGAGGCTGCGCGAGAGGCGAGCTAACGCATGACACGAGATTTGTGAAGCCGACAGCCCATGCGATCGGTGGGCCATTCGACGCGTTAGGCGGCGCTCGATCTTCGGGCTAATTAGCTAGACCAGAATCGTGGGGGATTCTCAAGGGTTCGCGAAACAGATTCAAGCTGCATGTGGCGAAGGAGGCCTGCATGCATGGCCAAGGCTCTTTCGATTGATCTACGCGAGCGTGTGATCGCTGCCGTTAATGAGGGCATGTCGCGTCGCGAGGCGGCGTCTCGGTTTGGAGTGAGTGCCTCGAGTGCGATCCGCTGGTGTGCTTTGGAGCGCGAGACGGGCGATGCCAGATCGAAGCCGCAAGGTGGCGA
>Ga0206870_1090_pt1 | contig 22769 bp, 21 predicted proteins | sample Alteio_BWOrgCont_36_FD_152620 | JGI IMG/M metagenome (GOLD analysis project Ga0206870, IMG submission 152620) | Enriched cells from forest soil in Barre Woods Harvard Forest LTER site, Petersham, Massachusetts, United States -... | ecosystem: Environmental > Terrestrial > Soil > Temperate forest >... | reverse complement strand
ATCCGTCCGGTTTGGGAAACAAACCGCGGGATGAAGCGTGGGCCTTGGGTCCTAGGACGGAGAGAAATGACAGGGCCACGACCGCTTTGCTGGTACCCGATCTAGGCCTTGGGCTCGAAGACTACTTTCAGAGTATCCGACCCGATGAGGCAGATGCGGTTGGGGGTTCCGCAGCAGACGGTTGACCGCACCTTGCTTCGCTCCGCGATTCGCACTCGATGTCAATCGGAACATCGCACATTGGGTCGATCCATTCCGGGATGACCGATGCCGGGTCGCGAGCTTCTCGATGCCTTAGCACACAGAAAAGCTGGCGATCATGGGCGTCGCGGTAAATCCCTCTCCGGATTGGCGTTGTGGATTTCGAGAGCTCGAGACCACAGTTCTTCTTGAGACGCAAACCAGAAGGCAAAGCAGGCCAACGGCTGGGAAGTGCAGCAAAGACTTACTATGAAGAGTTCCCAACAATCCCACCGGTCGTATGCAACCGTTTGCATGAATACAGGCGCCTGGAACATGCTGGGGGCAACATTGCTTTTCAGATTTCCTTTAGCCTTATTCCACTCGATTTGGGCCCGTCTCTTCTACGCAGCCGCCGGACTGTTCCTCGTATGGTTCGTCTACTGGACGGCGGTAAGGCGGACGGAGGCGGCACTTAGCGTTCGTTTCAATGAGCAGTTGTGGGAGCGCACTCGGGTTGCACGAGATCTGCACGACACTTTGCTTCAAACCATAGAAGCCAGCAAGATGGTTGCCGATGATGCGCTCGATGCGTCCGCAGGTCCGGTTCGTATGCGTCAGGCGCTGGATCGGCTCTCGGAGTGGCTCGGTCAAGCGACAGAGGAGGGGCAGGCTGCGCTGGATTCGTTGCGAACAGCAGGCTACGGGCGAGGCGATCTGACCACAAGCTTGCGGCGAGTAGCCGAACAATGCCTCGTTGGTCGATCCGTGGATTTCGCTCTCTCAGTGACGGGAGACAGCATCGAAATGCATCCGTTAGTGCGCGACGAGGTCTACAGCATCGGTTATGAGGCCATCGGCAACGCCTGCAAACGCTCGGGCGTCACCCGGCTAAAGATTGCCCTGATTTACGGGTCCGACTTTTACCTGCAGGTCAGCGATGACGGCAAAGACATGGATCAGCTTGCCGCGGAAGAGAACGAAGACCGGCAAGTTGGGCTAAACAGAATGCGGAAAACGGCGGAACAAATTGGCGGAAGGCTCAGTATGATCAGTTCTGCAAACTCCGGGACAGAGCTTACGCTCATCGTTCCAGGCCGCGTCATCTTCCGGCCACGTCTCTGGTCCCGTAAGGGCCGCCGCCCAAACAAGGCCAGATGATTAATCACTTTCGAGTGATGATGATGCACCCCAATTTAGGGAGCACCCGGTTCGCGATAAATCTAGTGCAGTCACTCTAGTTCTGCATGGGTTGGGGATTTCCGAGTAAGTCTAGGCTTTCGGTACAAGGAGATTGGTTCCCGAACAACGAGATTGTACTCAACTACGTCCAGGATACAGCCCGTTGCCGGTTCAAGGGTTATTTTACCCGTGCATCGAGAGTTCCTGATGTCTCCAATCATGGGTGTGCTCGCGATGAATTGTCCGCTCGGGTTTTCACCACCGCTGATTAGCCCCGAGACAACCTGCCGCGAGCGACCCAAAAGCAGGTATCACAAGGGGGGTCAGTGAGAACACATCACAGGGAAGCAAGGAGTTCAGATCGCGGCAATATCCTCATGTTTGATAAGGGCCTTGGTCTGGATCTGCGCAATGAACCGCACCGACGTGCGCAAAGTCAATTGACGGATGCGGAGAGGATGTCGGCAATTGGCAGGATGGTGTGCGCGATATCTCACGATATGCGCCATTCGCTCACGGCGATCTATGCAAACGCCGAGTTCCTTGAGTGCCAGGATATATGTGCGAGCGTGCGGCCTGACCTACTGCTCGAAATTAAAGAAGCCGTCCTCGTAATGACGGAGCGCATCGATTCACTACTGCAATTCGGTAGCAGCGGGCGAAAACATCCGCTTGTCCGTGAGTGCGTTTCTGTGGTCGTCGAGAAAGCCGTTGCGGCAGTGAAATTTCATCCAGACGGGCAGAAGGTGTCCATCACAGTCGGCAAGTTCCCGCCGGCGGAAGCAGACATCGACGCGAGAAATCTTGAAAGCGCGACATATAACTTGCTGCTCAATGCCTGCCAGGCTGCGACGTGCTCAACTCATATGCCTGAGGTGAAGGTTAACCTTACGGAGGTCAATGAACGGATCTACGTCACAATCCTGGACAATGGCCCGGGTATACCTGCCTCAGTCCGGGGGACACTGTTCGATCCGTTCGTGACTGCAGGAAAACCCAATGGAATCGGCCTGGGGCTTACCGTGGCTCGTCGAATAGCTGAAGAACACGGGGGTAGCGTCTGTCTCGAGCAATCGGACCGAGAGTGGACGGTATTCACGCTGAGTCTGACGAAGAACAGACTATTAGGCCAAATTGGTTAGCCGCTATTCGTTCCGATCGTGGTTCCTCGATAGAAAGGAATGACCTTACGGGGGGATCAACACGACTACCTTGCCACCTGGAATTCCATTCTCGCAAGACGGGCCGGTTAACTCTGCGAAACGTGCTACGGTCGCAGTTCCAGTTGATCGTGTCCGCAATCCCGCGGCGGAAGATTCACAGGAAGAGTGGCAGACCCGGCTTCGAAGCCTGGAGCAATGGATCTGCGAACTGCTTATAAAGAATCAACAACTGAGATGGGCACTCATGGAAATGGAGCAGCTCATGTCGAACACGAAGTAGCAGCCATGAGATACGGGCTACTCGGTGACAGCACAAAATCGATGCGGTCCCCAGCGATGCCCCGAATGCCGCTGTCTTGTGGATCGCACAGCGGAGTCCTTGAGAAAAGGAGAAGGTTATGGCAAAGATAGCAATCGTTACCGGAGCATCCCGCGGTATTGGCCGCGGCATCGCCAAGCGTCTGGCTGCAGATGGTTTTGCAGTCGTCGTCAACTACGCAGGCAACAGCGCAAAGGCCCAAGATGTCGTCAACGCCATCCTTAAGGAAGGCGGCACTGCGACTGCGATTCAGGCCGACATTTCGAAGCCCGAGGATGTGCAGAGCCTTTTCGCGGACACAAAGAAGCAGTTCGGGCACATCGACGTTGTGGTGAACAACGCCGGCATCATGGGACTCTCACCCATCGCCAAGTGTGACCTTGATGTCTTCGACGCCACCATAGCGACAAACCTGCGTGGTAGCTTCCTGATCTTCTCACAGGCGGCACAGCACATCGCCGATGGCGGCCGGATCGTCGCATTTTCGAGCAGCGTCGTTCTCAAGTCCTTCCCGACCTACGGCCCATACATTGCCGCGAAGCAAGGTGTGGAAGGCCTCGTGCACGTGCTCGCCAACGAGCTTGCCGGGCGTGGCATCACGGTGAATGCTATTGCCCCCGGACCCACAGCCACGGAACTTTTCCTCGACGGCAAGACGGAAGAAGACATCACGCGGCTCCGCAACCTTTCCCCATTGCAGCGCCTCGGCGAGCCCGAGGACATGGCGAACGTCGTTTCTTTCCTTGCGGGCCCGGACGGCGGCTGGGTCAACTCGCAGATTCTCCGCGTCAATGGCGGCTTCGCTTACTGACGCGGCGCTGCGGGCGTCGCTGCCGTATTTATTTCACACTTTGAAGAAAATGAAGGGAGGAATGATGAAGAGCGTCATCGTTGTGACTGGAGCTTCGAGCGGTTTTGGGGCGTTGACCGCCCGCGAATTGGCCAAGGCGGGCCATACGGTTTATGCCGAGATGCGTGAGACGAGACTACGAAATGTTGCGGCAGCGATCGAAAGGCATGGAGGGACCGAAAATGTCAGTCTGGAACGGATGGAGAGTCGCAACCTTACCTCTGCTGGCAATCGGCGCCATTGCTATGGGGCAGGCTCAAACGGTGGGATCAAAGCAGATCAACGCTGCCGTTACTTTCAACGGAGATGGAGCAGAGCGCTCCAGGGAGATACATTGGCCGAATGGTTTTCACTCGGAGCAGGCAGACCTGTTCGCGCACAACGAGATTGTCGTTCATGCATCTTGCCAGAAAGTCTTCGTCAACATTGTCGACGCTCAAGCGTGGCCGGAGTGGTATCCGAACTCCCACAATGTGACGCTGTTGAACAACTCGGATGGAAAGCTCCATGAAGGAACGCGGTTCTCGTGGGACACCTTCGGCGTCCACATTGAGAGCTGGGTGAGTTCGTTCCAAACAGCCGCATCGGCTGGTTTGGCGATGGTACTGGATGCATGCCTATCACACGTTCCTTCTCTTGGGGACGAACGAAGGGTGTCACATCGTGACGGAAGAAGTTGTGAAGGGGCCCGGCGCAGTCGAATTTCGCGAAAAACAGCCGAAGGTTATGCACGAAGGGCACGATCTGTGGCTTCGATCTCTGAACAGCGCTCTGAACATTAGTCTCAACGAACTTTCAATCGTCCATTCTTTTCCCTGGAAAGCAGGTACTTATGGCACGTATTTTCATCACCGGATCATCCAATGGTTTAGGTCTAATGGCCGCGCAGCTTTTGGTTGAACAGGGCCACAGCGTGGTATTGCATGCTCGAAGCCAACAACGCGCGGATGAGGCTCAAAATAAACTTTCCGCAGCAGAATCGGTGGTTGTCGGGGACCTCACCAGCATTACTCAGACAAGACACGTTGCCGATCGAGTCAATCAACTCGGAAGCTTCGATGCCATCATTCATAACGCCGGCATCGGCTACCGCGAGCCAAAGCGAGTTGTCACTGAAGACGGCCTGTCGCATGTTCTCGCGGTGAATACGATTGCCCCATACATCCTGACAGCGCTGATCACGCGACCAAAACGACTTGTTTATCTGAGTTCGGTCCTGCACCAGGACGGAGACCCGGGCCTGAACGACCTGACGTGGGCCGACCGGCCTTGGTTGGGGCGGCAGGCTTACTCCGATACGAAGCTCCATGACGTGCTACTGGCATTCGCTATTGCCAGGCGGTGGCCGAGCGTGCTTTCGAATGCCCTGGAGCCAGGTTGGGTGCCTACCAAGATGGGCGGTTCAAGCGCTACGGACGATCTGGACCAAGCGCATCGCACTCAGGTGTGGCTTGCAGTAAGCGATGACCCTGCGGCTTTGGTGTCCGGTGAGTACTTCTATCACATGGAGAAACGCGATCCGCTGCCGGCCACGCGTGACACCAGTATCCAGGATCGCGTGCTTGATTTCTGTTCCCGTGTCACAGGCGTTGAACTTCCATCCTGACAATCAGTGTTGCTGCATCAACCCCGCATCCACAAACAACATCTTGAGAAATGAAGGAGAAATCGAATGTACGCAATCACAGGCATCAGTGGAAGAGTTGGAGGCACCATTGCCGAGAACCTTTTGGCGCAGGGCGAGCAAATTCGCGCGATCGTTCGGAATGCCGAAAAGGCAGCCCGTTGGAGGGACCGCGGAGCAGAGATTGCTGTTGCGGACGTCGACGATCCGAACGCACTGGCACCCGCATTTGCAGGAACGGATGGCGTATTTCTCATGATCCCGCCAAACTTTGCGCCGGCACCCGGCTTTCCGGAAACGCGCAAGACTCTGGCGTCTTATCATGCGGCTCTCGCAAAGACTCTTCCGAAAAAAGCGGTATACCTCTCCTCGATTGGGGCTGAGCAGAATAGCGGGTTGGGGCTTATCACTAGTTCGCATCTCCTCGAACAAACGCTCGGAGATTTGCCCATCGCCCACGCGTTTCTGAGAGCCGGCTGGTTCATGGAAAACCACGATTGGGACGTTACGACCGCAAAGTCAGAAGGAAGAATCTTCTCTCATCTTTATCCTTTGGAGCGCAAATTCTCGCTGGTTGCTACTGCTGACATTGGCAGGGCCGGGGCGGATGTTTTGCGCCAGGAGTGGACGGGCACTCGGTACATTGAGGTCGCCGGTCCAGAGCAGTATTCTCCCAACGATATTGCACGAGCTTTCACCACTGCTCTCCGACGCACCATCGAAGCGGTTGCCGTTCCGCGTGACAGGTGGACGGAATTCTTCGTAGAGCAAGGCATGCCGGAAGGCCGGACCGAACCTCGCGCCGAGATGGTCGATGGGTTCAACTCGGGCTGGATTCATTTCGGTGTTCCAGGTACGGAACACATCACAGGCTCTACCGGCCTAACGTCGGTAGTTGCCAAGCTCGTATTAAACAGCAACCACGAGGCATAACCATCAGAAGACACGACGCCCCTCGCTACCCTGAGCCAGGCCCGCGTTGAGTCGCTGCCGATGATCACGATGTCGTACTCTTCTGTTGAGGCCTTCTGGGCCATGAGGGATTGCAGATGACCGACAATAATTCGACAGCGCTTATCACGGGTGGAACGAGCGGAATCGGTCTCGCGACAGCCAAAAAATTCGCTCAGCTTGGTATTCACGTTTTGGTTGTGGGGCGAAATGCGGAGCGCGGGAAGAAGGCAGTCGACGAAATTCGGACTGCGGGAGGCAAGGCGGATTTTATTTCTTCCGAACTTCTCAGCGCAGACACCGCTCGCGAAGTGGCCAGGAAAGCGATCGAACTCGGAGGTGGCCACGTCGATATTCTCATCAACAATGCCGGCATCTATCCTTTCGGACCGACGCATGAAATGACGGAAGAGCAGTTTGACCGCGTCTTTTCAACAAACGTGAAGGCGCCATATTTCCTGGTCGCAGTGCTTGCCCCACTGATGGCCGAGAGAGGCAAAGGGGCGATCGTGAATCTTTCCACGATGGTTGCCGATTACGGAGCGCCCGGGATGAGCCTCTACGGTTCAAGTAAGGCCGCCATCAATTTGTTAACGAAAACCTGGGCTGCCGAGTATGGGCCTAAGGGCGTCCGGGTGAACGCGGTGAGTCCAGGACCCACGCGGACGGAGGGTACTGAGGCGATGGGCGAGGGTCTCGAACAGCTAGCCGCCCAAGCGCCCGCGGGACGTCCGGCAACAGCCGATGAAATTGCAGAAGCAATTGTCTTCCTGGCAACAGACCCCGCCAGCTTCATTCACGGCGCAAAGCTCGCCGTAGATGGTGGACGCACAGCCATCTGAATGACGATTGACAAATCTGGCGAGTCAGCCGGTTTCAATCGCCCATTCTGCGGGACAGTCTCACTCTCCGAAGTCCAAAGCAAGGGGTCCCTAATACGCGGTTTGGAGTCCGTCGAAGCGGTTCGCTTCGGTGAGAAGTAACCGGAATAAGAGAAGTCTGCCGGGACCCTGAAGCACTGCTTTAATGCCAGCTTCCTGGTACCTGTCGCAAGAGACAGTTCCTGAGTATCCGCAATCATGGTGGAATCACCTGGCAGGAATAACAATTCGACCAGGCGGCGGCCTAATCTTGAAAAGTTGCGAGGATATGGCCTTGTAAAGAGATGAGCAATGGAGAGTAGAGCCAAATTTCTAAAACTCGCCTTGGGAGTGGTTGCTGTCTCGAGCTTAATCACGGGCGGGAATGTGGCATCGGCGCAGCAGCAAACCACCGGCACGCCGGGTTCGCCCGACGCCACGACTACGGTCGACAGCCGCTACCTCCCGCCGCCGCCGCAAAAATTTCAGGGCGAGATCGGTCTCAACGCCGACCAGTCGAAAACGGCGTGGCCGGCGCGGATCGTCCCACCGAAGGGCGCGCCGAACATCCTGCTGATCCTCACCGACGACGTCGGCTTTGGCGCGCCGTCTACCTTCGGGGGCCTCATTCCGACGCCCGCGATGGACCGCATTGCTAACAACGGGCTGCGCTACACCAACTTTCACTCGACCTCGCTGTGCTCGCCGAGCCGAGCCGCGCTGATCACCGGACGCAATCATCACTCGGTCGGGTTCGGGGCGATCTCCGAGATCGCGACGGGCTTCCCCGGTTACAACAGCGTGATCGGCAAGGATAGCGCCACGATTGGCCGCGTTCTCCTCGAGAACGGCTACAAAACGGCATGGGAGGGCAAGAATCACAACACGCTGGTCTATCAGACGAGCGCGGCGGGTCCGTTCGACCAGTGGCCCACCGGCATGGGGTTCTCGCACTTCTACGGTTTCATGGGCGGCGACGCCGACCAGTGGGCGCCGGGCTCGCTGTTCCGGGATACCACGCATATCGAGCCCTTCCTCGGGCATCCGAAGTGGAACCTGATCACCGCGATGGCGGATGACGCGATCCAATGGATGAATGAGCTGAACGACGTTAATCCGGATATGCCATTCCTGCTGTACTACGCGCCGGGCGGCACACACTCGCCGCACCATCCGACGCAGGAGTGGGTCGATAAAATCAGCGCCATGCATCTGTTCGATAAGGGCTGGAATGCCACCCGCGATCAGATCTTCGCCAACCAAAAGCGGCTCGGCGTGATCCCCCAGGACGCCAAGCTGACACCCTGGCCGAAGGACATGATTAAGGAGTGGGACCAACTCACGCCTGCCGAGCAGAAGCTCTTCATCCGCCAGGCCGACGTATATGCCGCGTATCTCGCCTATACGGATCACCAGATCGGCCGCATTATCGACGAGATCGACAAGGAGGGCAAACTCGACAACACGCTCATTATGTACATCAGCGGCGACAATGGTTCTTCGGCCGAAGGCTCGCTCACCGGCACGCCGAACGAAATCACTGCGTTCAACGGCGTCCAGTTAACGGCCGAACAGCAGATGCCGTCTTACGACGCCTGGGGCACCGACATGACCTACCCTCACTATTCGATCGGGTGGGCCTGGGCGTTTGATACGCCGTACAAGTGGACGAAACAGATCCCCTCGTACTTCGGAGGCACGAGACAGGGTATGGCGATCACCTGGCCGGCGAAGATCGCGGACAAGGGCGGCATACGCTGGCAGTTTCACCACTTTATCGATATCGTGCCGACGCTACTGGAAGTGACCGGCATTCCGGCGCCCGTCATGGTCGACGGTATCGCGCAAAAGCCGATCGAAGGCGTGAGCATGGCCTACACATTCGACAAGGCCAACGCTAACGCGCCGTCGCGCCACCACACCCGGTATTTCGAGATGCTGGGCGTCCAGGGGCTGTATAACGACGGCTGGATGCTGAGCGCGGATCCGATCCGCGCACCCTGGCAACTTTCGATGGCGGCAATCACCGATCCCGCCACCGCCTTCAAGTTCGAGCTGTTCGACCTCAGCAAGGACTGGACTCAATACACCGATGTGTCCGCGGCCAATCCAAAGAAGGTGCAGGAGATGAAGGACCTGATGTTCGGCGAATTTGCCAAGTATCAGGTGCTGCCGCTGGATTCGACGGCGTCACCGCGGTTCGTCGCGCCCCGCCCGAGCCAGGCAGCGGGCCGAAATCTCTTCAATTATTTGGGGGCGACCGTCAGTATTCCGGCCGGCAACCAACCCGGCCTTCTGAACACTTCCTACACCATAACTGCCGACATTAACGTGCCGGAGGGCGGAGCCGACGGTGTGATCGTTAGCGAGGGGGGACGCTTCTTCGGCTGGGGGTTGTATCTGCTGAAAAGCACGCCGGTGTACACATATAACCTGCTCGACCTCAAGCGGACCCGCCTTGCGGGAACGGAGGCCCTGGCCTTCGGCAAGCACACGATCGAATACGACTTCAAGTACAACGGGCTCGGCGAGGGGACGCTGGCGTACAACAATCTAAGCGGTGTCGGCAAGGGCGGCACCGGAACGCTGAAGGTGGACGGCAAGGTAGTGTCGACCGAGACACTGGAGCATACCCTTCCCATGGTCAAGCCGCTCGACGACACCTTCAACATCGGCAGCTCCGACAACGCGCCGGTGAATGACGCCGATTACAAGGTGCCGTTTCCATTCACTGGCACCATCAACAAGGTGACTATTGCGGTCGAACCGCCGGTACTGACTCCGGCCGACATAAAGAAGATGCAGAGTGCCCAAGGCTCCGCGTCGGACTAGCAGTAACCGGTGCGCCACATGCGAGATGGTGATAAACCAAAAAACAAGGAAGGACGACGATCATGAAATTGAAAGTTGCATTATGCACAATGCTGCTGTCGATCACATCCACGATTGCCTTCGGGCAACAGGTTTCAGTCAACTACGACCACAGCCAGAGCTTCGCGCAATATCACACGTACGCCTTTGAAAACAACGACCCGAATCAAATTGCCAACTCTATCCTCGCGCAGTCAGCGGTGAGCGACGTCAATACGGCTCTTCAGGGCAAAGGCCTGAGCAAGGTTGATATGAGCGCAAATCCCGACCTGATCCTGCTCGTGAGCGGAGGGCTCAAACAGCAGACGTCCTATAGTGCCTGGGGTATGCGTGGCTTTGGCGGCGGCATGGGCGGAATCAGCCCCGAGCAAAATGTCGAGGGAACAATGATCGTCAGCCTCTATGACGCGAAGCAGAAGACGCTGATCTGGCGCGGGATAGGTCAGAATACTTTGGGCAACAACGGAAATAAAAACCAGCAGATGGTGGAAAAAGCCGTCCAGAAGATGTTTAAACAGTGGCCAAACGCCTAAGAGAGCCTACGTCCATAATCGGCACCTGACAGGTGAGACAACCGCGCCGTCAGCTCTATGCTGGAGCGCTTAGGAAGGACATCGCGCTATGAGCCAGAGCCACTTTACTCTGCCCTCCCCCGGGCAGCGCCGGCGTGATCACGCAGTCGACTGGTTTCATCTGAGAAAGGAAAGTTTATGAAGATGAGATTTCTGGCCCTGCTGCCATTGCTTGCAGCCGCCGCCGCGGTAACACCGCTAAGCCGAGCAAGCACCTGTTTTCGAGATTTTGCAGCAAGGTAGCACGGTTGGGTTCAATGTGAAGGCGTCGGTCGCTATCGCCGGTAAATTCGACAAGTGGGACGCCACGCTAACGTTCACCTCTCCGGATGTCACGACGGGCGTTCTGATCTCAAGGTTCAGGCGGGCAGCGTGAATACCGGAAGCGGCATGAAGGACGGCAAGCTGAAGAGCAAAGACTTCTTCGACGCCGAGCATGATCCGTTGATCACATTCCATTCGACAAAGATTACTCAAATCGGTCCAACTACGGTTGAAATTGATGGAGACTTCACAATACGCGGAGTGACTAAACCCGAAAGCTGACGCTGACGATTTCCGGCAAGGGGAAGGGCGAAGGCTCGATCAAGGGCGTAATGGCCTTTGACCGGAAAGACTATGGGATGAATAAGGGAATTCCCTTCGTGACGATCGCCGACCGCGTCGAGGTGGATGTCGACCTTCATGACAAGAAAACCAGCGGGCCTCTCCTGGTCTTCAAGCAATAGGGAGGTCGACTCTGCGGGGCAAGGTGTGGAGTTGGCAGATGACAACAAGAATGCTGGTCACGCTGTCTGCGGCACTTGAGGCGGCGACTGGAGTTGCCTTGATCGCCGATCTTGACCTTGTAGCCGATGTGCTTTTAGGTGTGGGTATAACGGGCGGTGGCATTGTGGTTGGTCCTGTAGGCGGCTTCGCGCTGATTTCCCTGGGACTGTCATGTTGGCCGAGAGGTAGCGACGCCGGCGTCCAGGCCATGTGGGCTCTGCTGGCCTATAACCTGCTCGCCGCGCTTTACCTAGGCTATCTCAGAATTGGCAGAAGTTTCGTCAACTAACTGCTATGGCCGGCGTTTGCACTTCATGCCTTGCTGGCGCTTCTACTGGCGCGCCCAGCATTGAGAGTCGTCAGGAGTAGCTAATGTCCAATCCGGGAGCTACAGGCAATTGGCTAAATGTAGTTATTGAATCTGAAGGAGCACGATCATGAAGAAACCAGGGGTTGCAGGAATCACAGTACTCGGGACAGCGCCATTGGCGGCTCTTCTGCTGCTTTGCGGCACTGCCGTCGCTCAAAGCAACCAGATTCAGGGAGTGATCAATGGGCGCAATGGCGCCACCATGACCGTCCAGACTCAGGACATGGGAAACGTGGTCGTCCTTCTCACCGCCGACACTGTGGCGGAAGACGTATCGGGCGTGTTCCATGCCCGTAAGAAGCAGATGAGCGTGACCGTACTGGTGCCTGGCCTTCAGGTCCAGGTGCAGGGGAATTACAACGCCCAGAACCAGTTGGTAGCGAACACCGTTAAATTCAACGGCAAGAACCTGCAAGCGGCTACCGACATTCAGGCTGGCGTCGCTCCGGTGGAGCAGCAGACGCAGCAACAGCAACAGGAACTGGCCCAACAACAGGCGAAGCTGCAGCAGCAACAGGCGCAACTGACGGCGGAGCAACAACAGCAGGCGGCTGATGAGGCCAAGATCGCGGCCAACAAGGCGGCCATTGCGGCAGTCAACAAGCGCTTTGGCGAACTGGGTGAATACAACATCTGGGATGAGGTCACGGTTTACTTCGCCAACGGCAAGGTGACAGTCGATCCGCAATACACTGCTCCATTGCTGAAGCTATGCGAGAAGGCGCTGACCGTCACCGGCTATGTGATTCAGATAAAGGGCTACGCATCCGCCGTGGGTTCCGCGGCACTGAACCAGAAGCTGAGTCAGGAGCGGGCGGCCAACGTCACCGAGTTTCTGGAGCAGGAAGGTCAGGTTCCGCTGACCAACATATTGGCTCCTGGCGCGATGGGCACCAGCAGACAGGTAGCTCCTGACACCACTTCGGAGGGGCAAGCTGAAAACCGGCGGGTTGTGGTCAGGGTGCTGCAGAACAAGGGTATCGCTGGTGCCTAGAACAAATAAGTTCCGAGGGCAAGGAGACGCAATGAGTTCGTACCGCAAGAAGTATCTTCTGGCATTCGCAGGTTTGCTGATGTTGGCCTTCTGCATGCCTGCGATTGCTCAGCAGCCCGCAGATATCGCACAACAACGTGGGGATCTGGCAGCGGATCTGGTTTCGCCTGACCAGACGGGGAGCGATCCCGCTCCGCAGAAAGCAACTGCTGCGCAGACATCGTCCGGAACAAGTCCCGATGCCGATCTTACTGATAAGCAATGGCACTATTACGGCATGGCGTATATCTGGTTCCCGGGAATCCATGGCACGGCCGGGATTCGCGGCTTTGATACCAGCGTCCACGTGACCGCGAGCGAGATCTTTTCCAATTTCAGGGGCGGATTCCTGGGGGATTTCATCCCTACGTACGGTCGCTTCTCGGCGCCAACCGATATTCTGTGGATGAGGCTCAGAGACAGTAAATCGATTCCGTTTGCGCCCGATTATTCGGTGCGGACCGACCTTGGCATGACCATCATCACCCCCAAAGTCAACTACCTGCTCGTGAACAATCCCAAGATCAAGATCTATGGCACGGCCGGGCCCCGCATCTGGCATGAGTCCACGACACTTGAGCTGGTACCAACGATTAACGGCACCAACCTCTCCAAGAGTGTCACCTGGACGGATTTTGTCCTGGGCGCCAGATTCAACATGCCGCTGGGCGCGAAGGCATCGGTCGATGTGCTCGGCGATGCCGGGGAAGGCGGGGCAACTCTGGACTACCAGGTAGGCGGTCTTCTGAATTATCAAGTGAAGCCGAAATGGACCTTGCAGGGTGGCTGGAGATATCTCACCGTTCACTACGGCAACAACGGGAACATTTTCAACTCGTCGATTCAGGGGATCCTTATCGGCGCAACCTATAAGTTCAAATGAGCGTTAGAGGCTGATCGGCTTTCCCGGCTGGCATCGGGTCAGAATTTGGGCACGTTCAAGTCTCAACGAGGTCTTTCGGAGGGAGCCAGATGAAGATTTCTCACGCGGTTCGAGTCATGGTGGTTTGTGCAGTTGCGATGACCCAGGTCGCGGGTTGCAAGCGGAACGACGCAATCTCGCAGGCCGAAAAGGCGGAGATTAACGGCGCCCCGGTACCCAGCATTGAAGAGACAAAGCAGATTCCCCAGGAAGGGTTCATCTACGGCCTGCCGTTGGTAATGATTACACCTCGGCATACGAGTTATTTGTGGACCCAAATTCGGGCCAGTTCAAAGCGCCTATCGGCAAGCTCACCAACGAAGCGCGGGTATTTACGTACAAGGATACGGCAGTGATAACGCCGAACAGCGACACGCCGTATAGCCTGATGGAGGTCGATCTGCGCGCCGAACCAACGGTGATCTCGCTTCCGGCTGTCCCGAAGCCGCGCTACTACTCCGTGCAACTGACCGATGCGAATACCTTCAACTATGGGTACATGGGCAGCCGGACCACCGGCACCGGACCGGGTGACTATATGATCGTCGGCCCCGATTGGAAGGGAGAGACACCCGCTCACATCAAGCAGGTCTTCCATTCGACCACGCCATTCTCGGCAGTAGTTTTTCGGACCAAGCTTTTCACTGCAGCGGACATGCCGAACGTAGTGAAAATTCAGGTGGGCTACAAGGTGCAGCCACTCTCCGCGTATCTCAAACAACCGGCGCCTCCCGCGCCCCCCGCAATCAACTACCTCAAGTCCAATGCCGACATTGCGAAGTCGCAGTTTTTCGAGGTCCTTGATTTTGCGCTGCAATATGTCCCTGCCAGCCCGGAAGAGGCGGGGATTCGCGCGAAGCTGGCGAGCATCGGCATCGGCGCCGGCAAGCAGTTCGATGTGAAGGACCTTTCGGTCGAGCACAAAGCCGCCATCCTGCTTGGGATGAAGAGAGGCGATGATGCGGTTGACAAGTACATTGCCAGCGGAGGAACGAACGTGAACGGCTGGCAGGTCAGCTCGTGGTTCGGCGATCGCGCCTTCTACAACGGCGACTGGCTCATGCCGGCTGCTGCGGCCAAGGCGGGAATCTTCGGCAATGACGCCATCGAGGCGATGTATCCACAGACCCGGGTCACTGCGAGCGGAGAGACCCTCGACGGCAGCAAGCACAACTACACTTTAACCTTCCCCAAGGGACAATTGCCGCCGGTGAATGCGTTCTGGTCGGTGACCATGTATGACGGCAAGAGTCAGATCCTAATCGAGAATCCGATCAATCGCTACGTAATCAACTCGGCGATGCTGCCGGGGATGAAGACAAATCCCGACGGATCGCTGACGCTTTACACCCAGAAAGATTCGCCGGGAAAAGACAAGGAGTCTAACTGGTTGCCTGCGCCCAACGACACGATTTATTTGGTGATGCGGCTGTATTGGCCTAAGGAAAATCCGCCTTCGATTTTGCCAGCGGGAAAGGGTACTTGGGAGCCTCCGGCTGTTGTGGCGACCTCGTAGTGTCGTCCGTTTGCTCATCCCCCTGAGCGGACTTCAATCTGCGAGGGGACAACGTATCGTTCACCCAGAAACCGCGCCATGACCGCGCTATTGAAAGGACTCCATGACCCTCCCGTCCCGGCTACAAATCAAATTTGTGAAGCTAAACCAGATTGTCGCCTTTTCCTCGCTCATTGTTCTCAGCGGCACGATCGCAATGGCGCAGAACCAGCAGTTGGAAGAGAAGTTGATGGCCCTCAAGCAAAACCAGGCAGCGAACAAGCAAAAGCTCGCGCAATACACCTGGCAGGAAACCGAAACCATCAGCATCAAGGGCAGCGTGAAAGATACCAAGGTGTATCAGGTACAGATGGTGAACGGCCAGCAGCAGAAGACCGAGGTCAGCAACCAGCAGGCGCAGCAGAGCGGCCGCCAGGGCCGTCTGAAGGAGCACATCGTCGACAACAAGAAGCAGGAATACCAGGAGTACGGCCAGTCGATTGGCGCCCTCGCCAAGCAGTACACCACGCCCGATCCAGACCGCCTGATGCAGGCAAAACAGGCCGGTAATATCTCGCTGCAACCGGGCGGTGGCACTGTAAACCTGATTATCAAGAACTACGTGAAACCGGGCGACTCGGTCACCTTCACGGTCGACCCTGTATCAAAGCAGTTGCAGAACCTGCGCGTAGCGTCGTACCTGGATGATCCCAAAGATGCCGTCACCATCTCCGCCGAGTTCGCGCAGTTGCCCGACGGCACCAACCACGTGGCCAGTACGCTTATCAATGGGCAGAGCAAACAGCTTACGGTAAACAATCAGAATTCGAACTATCAGAGGATGTGACTGAACGTCCAAAACGAGCGGTCGCCCAGTTCGCGTATTCCAAGAGACTCAAGTGATGGCTCGAATTGCAGAAAAGTCGCTTGCGCTGGCGCCTCTGGTGATTCTGTGGTGTGTGTACGGACGGGCGCAAACGGCACAAGTATTGCCGGAAATTGACACCGAAGTTAAGCTGAGCTCCGATCTGCGGATCACTTTCCAGGCAAAGGCGACAAGAGAAGGCGGTGATCCCGAACAAGCTGAAATAGGGCCGAGCCTCGACTTCTATCTAAAACCTTTGATTCGGTTACAAGACGCTGCCAAATTTGATCTGGATGACGCCAAGCCCCGACCATTGGTGTTTTCCATCGGATACCGCTATATGCCGCAGGCAAACAAAGCTCCACCGATAAATCGTATGGAACCAGTTCTGACCTTTCACTTTCCTATGGCGAGGTTTCTGCTATCCGACAAAAATCGTGCAGACCTTGACTGGCAGAACGGTAGTTTTTCGTGGCGTTATCGTAACCGTGTTCAGATCGAAAAGACGCTCACGATCGGCTCCTATCACCCCGCACCATACGCCAGCGCCGAGTTCTTCTACGAAAGCCAATACGGTAAATGGAGTGACACGGCAATCTATGCCGGCTGTTCCTTTCCTATCGGTAAACACTCGGAATTTGAGCCCTACTATGAACACCAGAACAACACTGGCAAGAGTCCGAATCAGCAACTGAACCAGCTGGGACTGATACTCAATCTCTACTTTTCAGCCGCGCGACATGACGGGTCGCACCCTAGTATTCGTGACCCATTACCAGGAAGTCGGCACATTCGGGACCACTTCTTCCGGCTCAACGGTGTACGCCAGTGATCATTACTACGGTGGGACAACTGCGGTTTACCATCCGCCGGTTGTGGTCAACTCCTACTCTTCAGGCTGCTACAACTGCGGAGGCTGGTCCACAGCTGGCGCAGCAGTCGCAGGCGCCGCTGTTGGCGTAGCTGTTGGCACGGCAGTCGCATCGGCGAATAATAACGCAGCCAATGCCAATGCCTACGCGGCTGGCGTGGCGACGGGCGCGGCAGCCGCGTCGACGAGTACCGCCGTTGCTACTACCAATGCCTACAACGGTGGCGTAGTGGCTTGAGCAGCCAGCACTGCCTATTCAATGGGGGAAATCGTCGCGACGACACCAGCCGGTTGCGCAACGCCCACCGTAGGTGGCATGACGTACTACTTATGCGGCAACACCTGGTTTCAGCCATCTTACGGCGCAAATGGTGTCTACTATCGCGTTGTGTCGGCTCCATGAGGCTGTCACAACAGACAGTATCGTGAGGTTCGCGATCAGGTCTAGCATGATTCAGAGATCTTTTGTCATTGAAGAGAGGAACCGTGCGCAACCGTGTGCAGAACAGCGCGCAGGCGAGCGAGCAGTTCTTCCGTTCCATTTTCGAGAATGCCCAGATCGGTATCAGCTTCTTCAACATCGAAGGTCGCGCGGTATTCTCTAACCGCGCATTGCACGAGATGCTGGGTTACAGCGGAGAAGAACTGAGCCCCCTGGAAAAATGGGATCAGATCGTTCACCCGGATGACCATGCTTCTGGAGCGAAACGGTATGCCGCACTCATCCAGGGGGAGCGTGACCAGGACGAATGGGAACAGCGCTACGTTCGCAGAGACGGCGACATCTTGGTTGCGAATGGGCGGTTCTCTTTGCTCAGGGATGCTGCGGGCCACCCGCAGTATGTTGCTTCATTAATGGAAGACATTACAGAGAAGAAACGGGCACAGGAGGAACGAAACCAGGTCGCGAAACAGATGGAGATGTTGCTGGAATCCACCGGCCAAGGCATTTACGGTATCGATCTCCAAGGAAACTGCACGTTCATCAACAGGGCTACCTGTGAATTGGTCGGCTACCGCCCCGAAGAGGCCTTGGGGCGGAACATGCATCATCTGGTTCATCACCACAAGCCAGACGGCTCCGTTTATCCCGCGGATCAATGTCCAGTCTCTCGCGCTTTCAGGAAGGGAGAAGGCTGCTGCGTAGACACCGAAGTTATTTGGCGACGGGATGGTACCCCAATCCCGGTTGAATATTCCTCATTCCCAATTATTGAAGGCGAGACAATCACCGGGGCGGTCGTCACCGTCGTTGATATCACTGAGCGCAAACGCGCCGAGGAAAAGCTGCGGGCGAACGAGCAACTCTTCCGTTCCATTTTTGAGAATGCCCAGCTGGGGATCGGTCTTTTCAAGATTGATAGCCGGGAACATGTCTCCAACCGCGCACTGCATGAAATGTTGGGTTACACCGCAGAAGAGCTACACCGCCTGGGGCAATGGGACGAGATCGTACCTCCGGAGGAACGTAGCTCTTGCGCGCAGCGATACGCGGAGCTCATCGAGGGAAAGCGGGACACGGACGAGTATGAACAGCGCTTCATTCGTCGTGACGGCCGCATTGTTCTTGGCAATGGGAGATTTCAGTTGCTCGGGGATGCATCCGGCAAGCCGCAATACATTGTCGGTTTAACGGAAGACATCACGGAACGCAAACGTGTCCAGGAAGCCCTGCAGGAGAGAGAGCAGCTCTTCCGTTCAATTTTCGAGAATGCACACATCGGAATCAGCCTTTACAACGTTCCCAAGGCACAATATTTCACCAATCGCGCCTTGCACGAGATGCTGGATTGCACTCACGAAGACTTGAATTCAGTCGAAAAATGGGACCGGATTGTTCATCCCGACGAACGTGCCTCGGGTGCCGAACGATATGCGAAACTCCTCGCGGGTAACCAGGACAGGGATGCGTGGGAACAGCGATTCGTTCGCCACGATGACCGCACCGTCATTGCGGATGGGACTTTTTCAATCATCAGGGACACTGCGGGAAAGCCGCTGTACCTGCTCAACATGACGAAAGACATAACGGATCGCAAGCAGGCGGAGGCGGATCTCGTCACTGCCAAAGAACTGGCCGTGGCTGCGACGCAGGCCAAGTCCGACTTCCTTGCCAACATGAGCCATGAGATCCGCACGCCCATGAATGCGATCCTCGGGATGACGCATCTGGCCTTAAAGACGGAGTTGACGCCGAAGCAGCGCGACTATCTGACGAAAACAAGAGGTGCTGCCCAGGCCCTGCTCGGCATCATCAATGACATTCTGGACTTCTCGAAGATCGAGGCCGGGAAGCTGGACGTAGAAACGATCGACTTCCGCCTCGATCAGGTGCTCGACAACCTCTCCTCCGTCGTTAGCCAAAAGGCCCAGGACAAGAACCTGGAGTTTCTGATCGCAGCCTCGCATGACATGCCGCTGAATCTGATTGGTGACCCGCTGCGTCTCGGTCAAATCCTGATCAACCTCGTCAACAACGCGGTGAAGTTTACGGATCGTGGTGAAGTTGTACTGGCCGTGTCCCTTGAAGAAAAAGTCTCAGAGCGGGTCAAGCTGAAGGTCTCCGTTCGTGACAGCGGTATCGGCATGACGCCGGAGCAGACGGCTTGCCTCTTTCAGGCATTTAGCCAAGCCGACACATCCACTTCTAGAAAATACGGTGGCACTGGACTCGGTCTTTCCATTTCCAAACGGCTCGTCGAACTCATGGGGGGCGAAATCTGGGTCGACAGCAAGTACGGTCTGGGCAGCACATTCCTTTTCACCGCATGGTTTGGGATCGGATCGCCGGAGCCCGAGCACAAGTGTTTCATCCCAGACCTGGCAGGCGTCCGGGCCCTGGTTATCGATGACAATACACAGGCTCGGGAGATACTCACCGACGCACTCCGGGTGTTTGCACTCAGAGTCGACTCCGTTTCGTCCGGCGAGGACGCCGTTCAAGAAATAGCCGCCGCAGATTCTCAGGATCCCTATCGGCTGGTGTTGATGGATTGGCATATGCCGGGAATGGATGGCCTGGAGGCGAGCCGCATCATCAAACGTGATAATCGTCTTCAGCACGTTCCAAAAATCGTGATGGTGACCGCATTCGGGCGAGAAGACGTCAGAACGAAAGCGGAGGAGATTGGAATCGATGGCTATCTTCTGAAGCCTGTGAATTCATCAGTCCTCTATGACATCCTGGTGGATCTGTTCGGCACTCCCGGACTCGAGGCCCACCTTTCCCGGGTGAAGAAAGACGACACCCATGTGCACGACGCCACGGGAATCCGGATCCTGCTGGTCGAAGACAACGAGATGAACCAGCAGGTTGCGACGGAACTGCTGCAGAGCGCCGGAGCGATCGTAACTGTTGCCAACCATGGCGGCGAGGCAGTGAAGATCCTGACGGCCGGTGACCAGGCTCCGCCGTTTGATGTGGTGTTTATGGACCTGCAAATGCCGGAGATGGATGGCTACACCGCTGCAAGGCTGATCCGGGCCGAGCCGCATCTCCAAGGCCTGCCAATCATCGCGATGACGGCGCACGCCCTTGTCGAGGAGTATCAGCGCTGTCTTGACGCAGGCATGAACGATCATGTGTCGAAGCCGATTGATCCCGAAGCCCTGTTTTTGACCTTGCTGCGATGGGCGAAACCTTGGCGAGAGCAGGCAGTCGAGTCTCAAGCGACGCCCATAAAGGCGGCCAACGATGCGATTCTTCCGGAAATCGCGGGGGTTAATCAGGCCGATGGCCTGAAGCGCGTTGTGGGTAACAAGCGGCTCTACCGCGACCTGCTGGTGCAATTTGCCGCCAAACAAGACAATGCTGCCGTGCGGATTTCAACCGCACTTGAAGATGGATACCTCAAACTGGCTGAACGCATCGCGCATACGGTGAAGGGTGTCGCTGGAAACCTGGGAATCGGACAGGTGTTCGCTGCCGCCGAAAAGCTCGAAAGAGCGATTCACGATGCAGAGGCTGTGGACCCGGTGCTGCTCGAAGGATTGACTCAAGTGCTGAGCCGTCAGGTTCAGGCCATTCGCCAGGCGATGAGTGAGGTCACGCCCGACCATCAAGCGGACGACAAAAGGGCCAATAATTATGACGCGCGCGCCGCATCAGAAGCAATCGCTTGCCTCAGAGCGCTTCTTGAATCGAGCGATGGCGATGCCGTCGATGCGTTTCTAGCCGTGAGAAATATTCTAGGGGGCACCGTCGAGAGGTCACGGCTGGATGTTCTCAGCAGAGCCATCAGCGACTTCGATTTTGAGAAAGCGCTCTTAAGGCTGGATGAAGTCGCTGAGTGTGTATATCCGCAGCAGGGGCGCGACTAAGACGTCCTCGGCACCTACTAGGGTCTGTGGAAAGCGCGAAACGCATCCTCCTCGAATACTCCAAGGTCGAGTATCTCAACTCGAGTGGCATCGCTCTCGTGATCCACATGATGATCGCCGCAAATAAGCGGGGCCAGGCAATCCAGACCTTTGGCCTCAATCCCCATTTCCAAAGGGTCTTTACCATGATGGGAATCACAAAATAGACTAAACTCCATCTCGACGACGCGACAATAGCGCTGGGGTTTTCGGATCTTGATGGTTAGAATTCCGTTGGTGCTAAGAAGGCCTGGCGGCGGTGATCAACCAGCTACGGGCATTTCTGCTTGAGCGCGGGATGGTGTTTGCGCAGAGGCCCGCGAAGCTCAAGGCTGCTTTGGCTGACATTCTGGAGAACGCAGAGACCGACCTGACACCGCAGATGCGGAACCTGATCGACATGCTGTGGGATGAGTGGAAGCTTGTTGAACAGCAGTTCGAAAAGCTCAACTTGAAACTGAACGGATCTCTGCTGCAGATGCGGGGTGCACGCGGATAAGACAGATCCCAGGGATCGGACCAGTCGTAGCCACTGCCATCGTTGCTGCTATCGGCAACGGCGCAGCATTCCGCAAGGGCCGGGACTTCGCCGCGTGGTTGGGCATTGTGCCACGCCAGTACTCGACCGGAGGTAAGACAAGGTTGCTCGGCATCAGCAAACGTGGGAACGTATACTTGCGGAAGGTCCTGATTCACGGTGCGCGAGCTGCGGTGCTGCGCATCAAGCGCGACCGGGCACTGATCGGAGCCTGGCTTGATGCACTCGACGCCAGAGCTCCCAAGAACGTTGCTGTGGTCGCGATGGCCAACAAGCTCGCGCGGATCGCATGGGCTGTACTGTCGAGTGGACAAGACTACCGGCCGACAGCGAATGCGATTGCCGCATGAAATAGTGCGGAAAAGACGCCTGCGGCTTGGAAGCGCTGGCGCGCTCCCACTTTACCGCACTACAACGACTGATTGATTTACCCACCGGGGTCTGCATAGGAGCAGCAAGGACGAAACAACAGTCACAACGGCGTGTCCACAGCCTGATACCGAAATTGGTCTCGAAAGAGCAACCGACCGACTTATAAGGACAGACACGCGCGCAACTCATCCTGGCCAGGAGAGATGATCTCCACCCTAAAGGCCGAATACATTTGCGCAGACTCGTCTTCTCGCCCACGCTCTTCCCTTGCAGTCGGGCGGCGGACCATACAATTTTGGTAGTAATTCCGAGTGACGCTGACACGGATTACACATTATAAAAAAGTGCCCCTTTTGGAGTAGGTTTTGGGTGCTTAGCTCGACCCCTCCAGAAAGGAACCTTTTTATGACGAGTACTAAGAAATATGTCGGCATGGACGTGCACAAGGAAAGTATCTCAATCGCAGTGATGAACTCTGTTGGAAAGATCGTGATGGAATGCGTCCTCGAGACCAAGGCGAGCATGATTCTGCAGTTCATCAACGGGCTGCGCGGAGATGTACGTGTGACATTTGAAGAAGGAACCTGGGCGGCCTGGTTGTACG
>Ga0206870_1089_pt1 | contig 23105 bp, 40 predicted proteins | sample Alteio_BWOrgCont_36_FD_152620 | JGI IMG/M metagenome (GOLD analysis project Ga0206870, IMG submission 152620) | Enriched cells from forest soil in Barre Woods Harvard Forest LTER site, Petersham, Massachusetts, United States -... | ecosystem: Environmental > Terrestrial > Soil > Temperate forest >... | reverse complement strand
CTTCTCGAAGGCTAGTGAATGCGGTATAAAGGTCATCGAGTTCCATCATCACGGCAAGACCACCGCAATCGACGAGATGGTAAGCCTTGAGGCCGGGCAGGTTCTTGATGATCGGAATAAACTCGTCCTTGATCCGCCGCAGCAATTCGTCGCTGTTTCCGGCGACCGTGTATCTTAGGATCACAACATGCATGCGAGCCCCCCATGAAGGCATGGCAACGCGATTAAACTCCATACGCATACGCGAGGCAAACGATCCAACAACGCGACAGCGCGTGACACCGGGCTCATCCCGTGGAATCAATGCCTGATGGTGGTGGGGACTGCCGTGGGCGGGGAGAGAATCGAATGTCGCGCAGGCCCGTTGGGGGGTCTACGCGGCCAAAATCCAGTAGGCCGCGTATAGCGAGTCGCAAGGTTGACGCCGCTGGCGAGCGCGTCCTAATTGGGCCGGTGCAGCACTCGGCCGTGGCTTGCCGATTGCGCCAATTTAGAGCCTATAGTGCCGAGACCCAATCTCTCGAAGGGGGCGCCTTGGCTAACGAGCGGGTGGAGCGGAGGCTGACGGCCATCCTCGCGGCTGATGTCGCGGGCTATAGCGGGCTCATGGGAGCCGACGAGGAGGGCACCCTCGCGCAGCTGAAGGCGTGCCGACGGGAGCTTATCGACCCCAAGATCGCGACCATCGCGGACGCATCGTCAAGACCACCGGTGAGGGGATGCTCGTCGAGTTCGGGGGTGCCCGAGGACTGAGCCAAGCCTTCAAGGCGCGCCGCCACGTTGACACCACCCGTCGCGGTCATTTCCTCAGCCTAACCCCCAGATCGCCGTCGATGAACTCGACGCCAGCCCTCTTCAAAGCATCCTGGATCGCGTCAAGATCGGCGGGCCTTATCCATGCGCCTGTCTCAAAATCCGCGATGACGGTTGCCGGAACCACCGCGGCCACGGCAAGATCGGCGAGCGACATGTCGAGGAGGGCGCCGTTCGCCGCCGCATTGGCCAATTCGTCCCGAAGGCGGTCACGATGGGCAACGATGGCCTGCGTCTCGCCGAAGATGACGAGCAGCTCTCTCGCCTTCGTACTGTCGTGGCCGCCACGGTCAAGTTCCGCAATAATTTCGCGCTGGCGAGACAGGTGCCGTTCGCCGAGCGCAACATGCCTCTCGCATTGTGCCAAATGCTCTTCAAGCATTTTGAGCTGCATTGCCGCAGCATAGCTGCCCGGCGAGGCCTCGGCTACCTGCGCCGGCCGCCCTTCCTCGGCTTCGGGGCAGCCTCGCGCTCGAATTTAGCTGGGGCCTTGTTCCCTCGCCGGCAAAACATTACATGCGAGTTGTGCGCGATGTGGACTCAGCTCTACAGCGGATGTTTGCATACCAGAGAAGCACAGGTCGCATCCCGACATAGCCCCGGTCACTCGCCGGGGCTTTTCGCTTTTCTAGGGTGCACCGTTCACCCCCGCCTTCCTGTTCGCGCCCTCAAGCAGGCAAGACGGCGCGGTTGATCCTCAACACGTCGCCAAGAGCCACCTTGGCAATTGCTCGCCGGAGCTGCTGCCGATCGGCGCGGGCACCGCTTGCCGTCTCGCGATAGACCTTCTCCTCGCCGGCGTCGAGGAGCTGCTTCACCTGAGCGGCGACGCTCTGGCCGTCGGTCGAGACCCGTGCATAGCCGTTGATCATGATGGGAGTCGCGTAACCGGCCTTCTGGAAAATGGCGGCCGATCTCACGGAATGCCCCGGCAAAACGTGTCATGCGATTGCTGGTCAACCTGCGCAAATATTGCCCGCTGGTCAGGCGGCAACGATGATTCCCGGCCGCTCCTGGGAGTCCAGTAGGTCAGAAAAATCGTGCCAGTTTCACCTTTGTCGGTGCGATACTGCATCATAATTTCGATGCTCTTATCCTCGCCCGAGTCCTTGTCGCCCGGCTCCGGCCCTGAAATCCAGGTAGGAGTAACCGTAATAGGCCGCGACGTGTCGAAGGTGCCTGATTGTCCTTTTTCTGCAAGGGCCATAATCTGCTCGTAATTCTCTTTGGTCGGGTACACGACAAACGACATACCGACGCGCCATTGCGCTACGGGACCTGTCGCTACAAGCTGACCGTGAGGTGCCTTTTCGGGTGCCATAGCCCCAAACCAACAATCGTTAGGGATCGATGGCGCAGCTTGGGCGGGCAGAGGAAATAGGAGCAGGGCAGATGCCAAAATGAGGCGCATCTTCGGATGCTATATTTGTATTCCTAGAGTGACAATCATAATCGGCTCGTGCCGCATAAACCCCAGTATGTAAAAACCGTCCGTGTTGTAGTGCCGTTGCAAAATCCTTGATTTATGCGCTGCCAGACGAGTAAATCTCCACCCTCGTGGGAGGGCCCTTGCTGGCCTACCAAGGCAAGATGCTCTCAAGAAAGGCCGTCACGACGCCTGATTTGAGCACGTAAAAATCCTCCCGGCCGCCCCGGACGATAATTCCGGCGAAATAGGCGCGAGGGCCGCCCTCGGCGTACTGAATCGCGAATGCGGCTCCGCCGCTCATCCCGTCCGGGCTGACTTTAAGCGGCTGCGTCGGCTTCACCCGCAATAGGGCATTGTCGCTTGGTTGTTCCTCATGAGGTAAGCACGGCACTTGGAGACGGCGAAAGCCCAAGCGATTGTTTTCATAGAGATCGTAGTCCTGTTCGGCCGAAGGAAACCCCACAAGGAGCATTGCCAGCGTAATGTCTGACCGGAAGTTCGCAGGTATCTCAGTCAGGTTGAAAAAGCGCGGCCTCAGCTCAGGAAAGGATGCGACCGGCTCTGTGAAATTGAAGGCGACGACATCGTTTGCGTCGCTCTCGGGGTTCGGGTGGTAGCCACGGCGGCCGCTTGACGTGATGATCCGGCTTCCGTCATCCGTCAGCATCGCCACCTGACTTTCATCGACGCCTTTCAGCTGATGCTGCGTGATAAGCATGAGGTCATGGCCGCGATAGCGGATAGCCGTCGCAGAGCCCGGTAGCGAGAGTTTGAACGTCTCATCACCCTCGTTATTGATGACGAGGCTCAGCGCGTGCCGTGCGAGCACGCCCTCAATAGAGCGGCCCGGAACGACCAAGCCATTCAGGCTGACGCCGAGCTTTGCGAAGCGATCAAGGACGCTCCCTTCCTCACCTTCTGGCATCACGCAGGAACCGCGCGACGGGACGGCGGCAAATCTATCCGCCGCGCTGCAAAGTTTCTCATTGTTGGTCACGGTCTCTCAAAACTCCCCGATTTTCAGCCTGAATCCGCGCGAGCAGAACTTTTGATTTTTGTACCATGACGAACCGGCCCGCAAAGGGTCGACTCCCGGCCGTTCTACGTCGGGCATCGAAAGGCGGCTCAGGCGAGGTCCGTTGACGCCTGTGCTTCGCTCGTGGACGCGGCTGAAGCCCTAGCCGTGAAGCACGCGGGTGGACAGACGCGCGGCCGATCCCGAGCCGTCGTGCGATCTCAGACGGCCCCACACCGTCTGCGGCTAGGGCCTTCACCTCGTCAGCCCTGGCCATCGCCGTGGGCTTCCGGCCCTTGTCGTGGCGGGGAGCTTGATCGCGCCCAACGTCCCGGACGGCGCGCTCTGCCCGATCCTCGCGGCTGTTCTGGCCATTGTGGGCATCAGGCTACTGCTGGCGTAATTATGGTTTTGCAATATCATCGCATCGACCACTTCGGCAGAATGTTGGACCCCGGCTGCCAGTGTGGCAGTGCATTCGCAATAGGGGTAGGCTTGCATACATAGGGCGGCTCACCAGTCCCTGAGAGGATGGTCCATGCCGAAGAATGCTCTTACATTTGCTATGATTTTGTTGCTCTCGACATCGGGAGCGATGGCGCAACAGCGAGCCGTGATGAAAGCCTGCGCCACCGACATCAAGGCGCAGTGTGAGGAGGTGCAGCCCGGCGAAGGGCGCATCAGAGCCTGTGTCAAGGAACACTTCACTGACTTTTCCGAGCCTTGCCAAGCGGTGCTGGTCAAGGCAACGGCGGTCGGTAAAGCGTGCGCGGCCGATGTCAAGCAAAACTGTGCCGGGGTGAAGCCCGGCGGCGGCAGGATAGAGGCCTGCATGAAGTCTCATCTCGCCGACCTAAGTGAGAGTTGCCGAGATGCGCTGACGGAGGCTGCCTCTGGCAAGAACTGACGACGTATTTCCTCGCTAACCGCGAGCGGCATTCGCAATTGCAAGCGCCAGGACCCCTTTACGGGGTGATCGGCATCCAATCGGGGCCCCAGGTCTGAGGTCCGACACTGGCTTCCATGATCATGGGAGCCGAGATTGGAACGCTGATTGTGGAGAATGGAGCTGCGTTCGTAGAGGCGGCTGATGAGGTGGAACAAGAGCTGGCCGCCGGACTGGGCGAAGGGCATATAGCCGAGTTCATCGAGGACGATGAAGTCCATGCTCGTCACCAAGGCCTCGGTGCTCGCCTCCTCGCTTGCGGCAAGACGTCAGTTCGTTTTTCGTGGTTGCTACTATTTGACCTGTAGGTATAAATCGAAATGGGCATTTCCGGCGCTCGGTTGGGGACGACGCCGATTACATCACTTCTGGGGCTGCGGTGCCGACCGACATCCTATCCATCTCTCGCGTGGCCTCGGACGAGGCGATCGAACCTCATATCGTCGGGCTCATGCTGGCCATTCTTGGTTTGGCCATGGCCATCATCAGCATCTTGCTGCGCGCGTGCCCAGGAGCCTGAGGCAAACTCGCGACGTCGGGTCGCGCAGCCCTATGGCGAGCGGGAGGCGAGGAAAGCGGCGCGATCGGCTGAGGGGAAGAGAAGAGCCCGTGATCCCCCGATGAGTGTAGCCGTCACGGCTATACTCGATCGAGGTATCTCGCGACGACAACTGCCCGTGCGCTTCTCGGGGCAGGCGGCTTGAAGGCTGTGGGTTAGGGTCTCATTTGGGGGCGTCGACCAAGCCGCAGTTTCTGACGTACCGGACCTCACCCCTGCGGTTCATATATTGCACCTCTTGGCAGCTCATCATCTTGCCATCGGAGTTTGCACACGCTTCGTAGGGTATGGGCCGACCCCTCTCATCATGTGCTACCATAGCCCGACATTTCATTTCTTCAGGAGCACCAGGGGCAGCCGGAGCAACCGCCGGCGCGGGGGCGGGTGCTGGGGCAGGCGGAGCCGTTTGAGCTACCGCGATAGAACAACTTCCGAGAAGCGCGATGGTGATCATTAGCGTCTTCATTTGGAACCTCCGCATTGGGATGGCTGTGAGGCGTTCGTTTTTCACCGCAAGCAACCCGCGCTAACGGCATATACTCGCTCCTGCGAATGCTGGTTCCGTACGGAGGTTCGCCGTGAAATCATGCGCGGATAGACTCCTGTGAAAATCGAGGAACTGCTTTTGACCGCGGGTGAACCCTCCGACATTGACGATTCGGGGGGTGTCGATGCCCATTCGTTTTCAAATGCCCCCGCAGGGCGCGAAACGCTGGCAGGGTGTCGGTAAACGGTGCGGGAGCTACGTCGGTCGACTGGATGGAACATCATGGGGGCGCTTGCCAGAGAATTGCCGATCCATGTTGCGCCGCAATTCGTCTCTTTGCTTCGCTAGGCAAGCTGAGGCGAGCACGTCCGCATCTTCAATGGGCTTCGACATGATGATGGTGCCTACTGGAACGTCGGCAATTACTGAGTCAGCATCCTTCGCCACTACAACGGTCACCGAGGGCCAACTTATCGAGGCGATTTGCGCAAGGTCGGGGCCGTCGAAGATTCCGGCCAGCCATTCCGGCCCAAACCGCCGAGCTTCGAGCGCGCCATACGGGATCAGCCCGTTGGACCCCTACAATTACAACGCGATGATCGGCATAGGCTACGCCCATTCTCACGCGGAGCGTTTTGAACAGGCATTGGTCTGGATCACCAAGGGCATCGCGGAAAGGCCGAGCGCCACATGGGCGTGGCGTGGCGCAACATGGCCTTATGTGGAACTCGGACGGATGGATTAGGCCAGGGAGGCTCTTGCGAAATTTATGGCGAGCAATCCGAACATGACCGTTTCACGCGTAAATGAATCCATTCTCTTCTTGGACGCAAAAGTCCGCCAACGGATTTTGGATGCGCTGCGTAGGCTGGGCCTCCCCGAATGAGCACGCGCCGCCTCGCGGCCGACGTGGTCGCCTTCGGTAAGCCGATCGGTGAGGACGAGGCTGGGACACATTCTTATGTGCCGCCTATCAGCGTCACTAAGGTAGCGCCGCGGCTGGCCTAGGCGTCCGAGCGGACACCCGGCAGGAGGGGGGCTAGGGACGGCGGGCCTGCCGAGAAAGAGGCTGCCTCGGCGAACGCCGGGCTGCCCGCCTTTAGGAGTGGCTCCGCCAGGCAAGCGGTTGACGCGCTCATCCGCCAAGCCCGTGAATGCCGGCTAAACAAGTCTATTGCGACGTCGCCTCTGCGTGGGTTAGGCTACCTTTGGGCGCACCTCAACGGGGCCGCAGTCCCTTCCAGTCAATGTTGACTCGCCGCCCCGAACCCAAAGCGGTGGTAGCGTGCGAGCATGAACGAGGCGAGGCTTTCACAAGACTTGGCCGAAGCCGAGCAGTGCATCACTGAGGGCAAGGTCTATGTTCGGTCGCAACGAGCCATAGTCGCAAAGCTGACAAGACAGGCGCAGGACACCGAAAAGGCCAGAAGCATCCTGAAGACGCTCCAGGACACGCTTGCGCTACACATTGAGCATCGGGACCAGCTCAAGAGGCAGCTTGCGCGCAACGAACGGGGAGCCAGCGAGGCCCCAAGATGATCGAATTTCGTCTTATTCAGCGGACTTGAAATCCGTTAGCACGGCCCAGAGGACGACCAGCGCTGCCAGCGTTAGTGTACTCGCGCCCCCGCCCAGCAGGACCAACCCCTCAGCGTAGAAGCAGGCATTCACTACGGGACCGAGCACCCGGCAAACTAAAGTGCCGACTAATCTGACAAGCTCGATCATCGACGTATCCCTCCCCCAGAACGCAGTGGAGCCGCCGAGAGCATGTTCAAAGCTCGACAGCTCAGATGAGCATCGCAGGCTGAGGAGAGGCTCATATTACCATCCACTGTAAGCCTGCCACCTTGCGCGAGACTTGCATTGCGGTTCGCGCCCTGCGCCCGTCGCACTCAACGGCGTGCCGCAACTCGCCCGCATTCATTGTGGGCAGGCGAGCGCGGGCGGAACAATTTTGGTTCGTCGCCTAGGGCTGCGCCACGGGAGGATGGTCACCGGCAGGTGGGATGAGGGCGCCAAACAGCGCCTACACCAGGCGGAATTCGCGCGGACCTTCTCAAGGTGAGCTGATGGATTGTGTGCTGAGCTGAAGCGCCGACTGGCAACCCATTGTCGGCTTTGTCGCCAAATCGTCCTGAGCCTCAAGCCCGCTCTTGCCGTGTTGCTGATCGGCCGTGCCGATTAGAAGTCTGGGCGATTAAACAGAAACGTAGCCCGCAGACGGGATGTTATTGAGGGTACCCGAGTTCTTGCGGATCAAACCATGCAAGAACGCAGACGGTGCTGCAAAAGAGTATTGGACCGTAGCAGACCTCCTTCCCATTCTTATAGCTGGCCGGAAAGGTCGCTCCGCTTATCGCGGTAAACTCCGCGCGACATGCGGGGCAGACCATCGTGGTAGACAACGAGTGCCCTGCCTGTTTTAGCTGGTGCCGAGGGTCGAGGCTGTATGTGCTTGGCACGACATGTCCTCCTGCATCGTTCGCTGCATAGGCGGTAGATTTTGCCGCCGATGATGGCGTGGAAACTCTGAACGACTTGCCTATCGCACTCACAGCAGGTCGGGAGCGTCCGATTGATGGCCATGTCAGTACCGGGCTACCGCCGCGTCTGCAGGGTTCTCGATGCCGACCAATACTCGCTCAGAAGGCACGGAAATCCACCTGCTCTCCAGGAGTACCTCGTAGTGCCCTTATCGTTGCGGAACGAATGTGGGCCGTGGTCAGTCCGAACAGCACGAGTGGGGAAGGCCCCAAAACAGTGGTTACATCGAGACGATTTCGCTTTAGACCGCGCTTGCCAAGGTGGGCTGGCGGGTTGTGTGCTTGGGGCTGAAGCGCTGGCTGACGACCCATTACGCGCCTTGGGTGGGTTCTCGAAAGCCCACCTTTTGATCGCCATAGATCGCATCACCGCGGAGCCATGCGCGATTACCACGGAAAGAGAGGTTCGATCCGAGCCTGGGTGGTTTCGACCTTGCAGCGCACAAGGGGAACACTTTCCCGCAGCGGTCATTTCGTGCCGAGGTGGCACGGCTGGCGATCAGGAGTGGCACGCCATGAGCGCGTCGTTCATCAATATCAAGCGTGCTGCAGTCGAGCAGAGCCGCCGCAAGTTGTTGCAAATCGAATTGATGATCCACCAGCTCTCTATGCATGCTGCTGAGCTTGACGGAGTGGTCGGTGCCGAGGAGGCAAGGGTTGGCATCTTCGACCGAAGCATTTCGCCTACCCATGCTACGCCAAGGCCGCTGGTCAGCGGCGCGATAACCTGCGCAGCTCAATCGAGGACTTGAGACAGCAACTCCGCCAGGTGCGCGTCGACCACCACGACGCGCTTGCCGAATTGAAGAAGATCGAGGCCTTCGCTGAGTGCGAACGCGAGTTCGATGTCCCACGCGAGCTGGTAGGGACGGGTCATGAGAGTGCGCCGTCACCAGCTTGAGCTTAGGTACAATTAATTGCACGCAAGGAGGCTGCGCCACGGGAGGATGGTCGAGGGACAGATGGAATGAGGCCGCCAAATAACGGCTACACCGAGTTGATTTCGTTCAGGGCGGCCTTGGGCAAGCTGGGCTGATGGATTGTGTGCTGGGCTGAACCGACGACTGGCGACCCTTTACAGCACCTGACTGCCATCGCGAACGGTGGCCGGCGCGTCGAATTTGCGGGTCGACCCGGCAGTGCGCGATCCTCCCTCGCAATCTGCCGCAGAAAATCGAGATCAGCGGGCGCTCTTTAACTGTTTCGACACATTTGCTGTGCACTCCGATGCGTGCACAGGCGCAAATGTGCCCCTGCAGGGATCACAACATGGCGAACTTGCAACCGCACTTCGATGCCGAGCGACCGAACACCGTTGCGGCGTTAGGGCTGAGGTGGGCGGCGCTGCGGGGGATGCTCGGATCGCCGCTCATCGAGGCTGACGAACACCGGTCCCTACGTGAGGAGCTGGTTCAGGAACTGCAGTCTATCGGACGGTCAATATCAGACATCGCCGCCAGGAACGCCGTCGAGCTTTGCGCCAAGATCGACTTGCTCGGCGAGGAGATCAGAAAGGCATCCGGAAGCGAGAACGATCCCACAGAGGTGCTGCTCGCCAGCATACGCAACGATGTCATGTCCTTGCTGCCTCGCGCTCTCGTAGAGCAGCGGTCGACCGTCCAGATCGTGCGCGGAGCGGCCTCGACCAGAGCGGAACCAGCCTCTGCTGAGGGATCGAGAAGCGGCCAGGCCTGACGGTCGGTCGCCTCATTATTGCCGCGCCGTACTAACTTTCGCGCCCGACGCGGCGGCAGCTCTTCAGACACCCGGCGAACGAGCGCGTCGAGCGGAGGCTGACGGCTATCCTCGCGGCCGACATAAGAAAAAGGGAGGCATCTGATGACCGACACCGACCGAATTGACCGCTACATTGTGCTCGTCGAAAAGCTCGCGCCGTTGGAACACGAGATGAAACTCCTGCAGGGCGAGATTCAGACCTTGGCCTCTCGCAGATCAGGCATTGGGAACCCCTCGGTGAACCAGCCGTAGATTGGCGCAAGGAGAGCGTGTGCCTCATCGGTCGTCACTCCAGAGCCGAGCGAGGGGAGGCGCGGAGTTCGAAAAGCCGAGCCCCTTGGCTGCGGGCGATCCGAATGGCCTCGGCTGACTTCACTTGGTAGACCTAACCGCGACGCGCACGATGCCACCGGTCTGTCCCTTCAAAACTCCCATGTCCGGCGGGGCCGGTCGGAGCATCGCGGCAAGAAGCTTGTCGTCGCTCGACCAGTAGGGGATATACCACTGGCGGTCGACGTCCAAAATGAGGACGCGCCGCTGCTCACTGTCGTATGCCGCAATCGGCGAGATGTGTGGGCCGTCCCAATCGCCGGTCAACACTCCCTGATCGAAATAGACGAGCAGGATATCCCGATCGCTCGCCTGATTGCTGGTGAGGAGTTCACGAAGCCTCGCCACAGTAGCAGGGGAGTCGTCCTCCGGCTTGAAGACCTCGATGTCAGCGGCAATCCCATAGGCCGCGAGACCCGCCTGCACATAACCTACGAACTCGTTCCAGGTCACCGCCACCTTGTGCTGTCTCCTTCGTCCATTGATCGTTTCCCACCTTCTCAAGCAGCCCCCGCTGGTCGACCAAAGGATCGGCCGAACCGGCTGGCAATGTTCGGATCGCATTTACAAGCATGGCAATTGTGGCGACCGAGCAGGCGCTGTCAGTGTATTGCGGCAAATAGTAGGGACTCAGGGCCCAATAATGGGGAGCCTCGTGGCTGCGCAAATAACCATGCGATTGCTGGATCGTGATCGCGCTTGGCTCAAACTTCGGGCTTGCTTCCTGTGCCGATGCAACCCCAGTCAGCAGCGCTGTAGAAACCAGCAGCAGGCCAGGAATTCGCGTCCACCAAGCCGTTGGGATCAGATGTCTGGCGGCCATGCAGGTTCTCCTTGATGAAGCCGGTTCAGTCCAATCCGGACACCGGCCAAGCTGCTATGCTGTCGTAAGCAGCGTGCAGGAGCAAAGCGCTTGCCGATTTCGTCGAGATCGGGCCTATAATGCGCGGAACCGATCTCACAAAGGGGGCTTCTTGGCCAACGAGCGGGTGGAGCGGAGACTGACGGCCATCCTCGCGGCCGACGCCCCTGCTTGTCAGCGCCATGAGCCGCTGCGCCTGGCCGTAGAGCAGATCGCCTACCTCATGCCGCGCGCTGTGCGCTATACTCCCAGGAGTTCTCGCGCCTCCACAAGATCGGAAAAGTTCAATTCAGGCGTGAACCAATCGACAACGGCCTGGAGTGCGCTAGCTGCTTCACCGTGAGCATCCGTGCGCAAATGCGCACGATATCGCGCGCGGCGCGCAGTTCAAAGACTTTGGTTTCCCGGTCGCGAGACCATTGTAACGCCCTTTGGAGGCAACTTATTGCCTTGTCTTTTGCACCGTCCAAGTTCCACAAAAGTCCCGATCACTTTGCCCTCTTTCGAACAAGGTCCGCACTCGCTCCTCAAATGCCTTGCTCGTGGGGGCGATGCCGAGGTTCCTAATAGCATCCACCTTCAAAAACGGAGCAAGATCGCGTCGCGGCACAGTGTGCGCCAGCAAAAAGAACCGTGTCTTTCGCGCAACCCTTCTAGCCCGAGCTTTGCGTTCCTCGGTCCAGCCAGAATTCGCGACCGAGTCTGCCGAAACGAGTCCGCGTGTCCAGGGCAGCCCGAACCGGCTTCGATACTCATCAACACTCACGTTGTGCTTTGAGGCGAGGTGTCCCCCAAGGCGACGAAAACGGCGGCCGCAGAGTAAGCACTTAATCGTCTTTCCACGAAAGTAACGATCAATTTCTCCCCTCGTCCTAAACGGCGGTGAGCTAGCTTCGTGGACTATGACCCGGCGTGCGCTCGTCTTGTTGCTTGGCATAACTGCACAGCTGCTTGCACGACTGATCACCAGTGTAGTGCTCGCCACTCATGGTGACAAGGCATACTTTGGGGGGCATACTTTAGGGGCATACTTTAGGGTGCTGTGGAGGCCGGGAGGGCTCTCGGCATGGCCAAGATCAGCCCAAAGTCGAGTTCGAGTCGGTCTCGATGAAGAGCAGATCGGGATGGTATGTACGGGTTACGCTCCCTTCCGGCGTGCGCCATCACCTAGGCGGCTTCAAAACGGAGCAGGAGAGGCCAGGGTGTGGATTGCGGTCAAATCGGGCCGCGTGGTTGAAGGAATACGAGAACGGCAAATATGCCTAATCACCCCCATGCCGTCCTGGGCAGCATTATTCGCAAGCTCATTGACGAAGAAGTGGTGGAGGCTCGGCTCGCATCAATTTCACCAGGGGAGGTCGATCATGCACATGACGATGAGAAAATACCGGCAACTCAAGGGAACGCCGGAAGCCGCCATCGTATGGGTGAAGAAAAATCTGATGCCAATCCTGAAAAAATCAAAGGGATTCAAAGCCTATTATGCAGTCGCATTCGATGACGGCACCATCGGCTCGATCAACGTCTTCGAGAGCGAAGACGCGGCCTACGAGGCCAACAAGCAGGTGCGCAAAGAGATCGGGAACAGCGCGTCGGACATGTTGCAGCATGTCGATACGAAGCTGTGGAAAATCCTGTACGAGGATCATCCGCGAAGGTCCACGGACACCCGCGCATAAAGGATATGGAGTTTTGGCTAGACGCCAAGCGTCGATGTCGGGCGTCCCCGCCGAACAGATCGTCCCACCCCCGCTCCGGTTGGGGTCGTCCCCTTCTCGAAGGCTAGTGGTCAAAGTCTGACGTTTTTCCCGTACCGACTGGCTGAAGTCGACCCAAAGCGGCCCCTGGGGACGGACGAGAATGAGTCGTCCTTCGGCCAGTCTGGACGTGATCCAATTCACGCACCGCCGGGGCAATGTGCTATGCATCTCACGGCGCAAAAGCGTGGTCCGGCCTGGAGAGGGCAAATGAGACGACGCGAATTTCGAAGTTCGCTGGATCACGTCCCTTCTTCTCTGCCAAGGAGGCACAGGCGAGCACGTCGTCATCTTGAAATGGCTTGAAGACGGTGATGATAATCTCGGCAAGGTCTAAATTCCCCGAGCCCATTCCTTCGCCACGACGACGGTGATCCATGGCCAACTTATGGAACCGACGCGAACCAGATCGGGACCGTTAAAAATACCCGGCAGATCAACCGCCTAGAGGATCATGATCACGCCCGCAGCGTGTCGGCCAAGATGAATAAGGGCGCGATCCGCGCTGTCAAAATCAACAACATGAAGCCCTCCTCTTCGAGCAACGTCACCACATACAGGCGAATGATGTGATCGCTTTCGACCACGCAGATCGTGCCGCGCATGATATTGCTCACCAGACCCCTACCGCTGGGGCATTTATGAAAGCGGCGAGCTGCGAGACCGCGCGAGAGAATATTTCATGACAAAACGTGAAGCTCAGGCCGACGCGGACAAGGTGATGGAAAGGCTGGTCGCAACCTGGCGCGTTGGTAAGAGGGCAAATGACAACTAAGCCCCCAAACGCCCGCGCGACTCTCAACCACCTGAGACATATTGCCAAAAACACGGCCCAGGCGAGCCCGGCTGTTTGTTCGGACCAACTCGCCGGTCTCGGGATGGACCCAGCTCTCCCAGATGCCTCCAAGCGCGAAGGGCGAGCCGTCATTCATGCCGATCGCGCAGGGCTGCTTCGCCTTCTGGCCCTTGATGGCCTTCCACTCGAAGAAGGTGTCGATCGGGATGAGGCAACGGCGCTTGACGTAGGCGCTGCGGAACGAGGGCAGCGAGGTGATGGTTTCGGCCTTCGCGTTGATCGGCTTGCGCCCGCCGTCAGCTTCCGTGATCCAGTTCGGGATCAGCCCCCAGACGAGCCGTCTCGGTGATATTCCCCGCTCTTCGGGTAGCGCCGGATCACCCAAAGGCTTGGCTCGGCGCCCCGTTGAAGCGAGGGGGGAACAGCTCCTCGACCAGCGTCACCGTGACGAGGCCCGGTGGCTCGCCACCCTTTTGTGTGATGCGTCCGCACATGGTCGGGAGACTAACTCGCGGGCCTCCCGCCTGAAAGCTGCAAGGTGGGATCGTGCGGGTAGCGAGCGAAGACGTTAAGACCTTGCCGCCGCAGCCAACCGGCTACGCGGAATTCAGCTCATTGGCGTGACGCGACGCTCGACGGGGACTCCCCGGCACCAGCGACGACGACGAGGCGCGTGACCTCGCCTCGCCTATAGGCGTCCAGGAATTTCTGGTAATCCCTGAAGGACACACATCCGTTGGAGTCGCCACGGGGGCCAAGCATATAGCTGTGGGCAAGCATACCGACACGCCCGTACATGTTGCCGTCGCCAACGGGGTTGAGACGTAAGGCCGCGACTCCGTGGAAGAGGTCCTTCCGCAAGGAAAGCTCATAGGTTTGCGGCGGAGTGACCCCCCGGTTGGTCTCGCCGCCGGAACGAGGATCGTCGAACTTGTTGCCGAGCCCCGAATGTGCCTCAAGCCTTTCGCCGTTCGGCATGTAAACGGTGTGCGCCGAGATGTCGTAGAGCGCGGTGCCGCTGCCGGCGCCAGGCAGTCCGGAAGCGAAGGGCTGGCTCAACGCGCCAAAGAGCCGCTGAAGAATGTTCCGGTTATCCGGTTGGGAAGGACTCGATGCCGCCCCTGCGGCGCTCGATCTTTGCTGAATGCCACGAGCGGCCTGAGGGACGGCTTCACGGTTTACCTGAGAGGGCGAAGCGCGAGGCGCCTCCGGCTGAAGCAGCGGCTGGACCGGCGAAGGCGCGGAGGTTTCGGTTCGAGCCGGCGGCGGCTGGACGGGTGGAGCCACAGAGGTCTCGGTCCGCGCCGGGGCCACGGTTCCCAGGGGCCCAGCAGGACGCCGGGGCGGCAGCGGCACGTTGCCAGGCATGGCAGCCGCAACTGGGGGTGACGCGTCGAGCACGCCAACGGTCGACGACGGCGCCTTCGAGGTGCCAGGACCGGGGCGCGGCGGCTCGACGCCGGAGGCAAAGGCGTAGGGCGCCGGCGCGGGGCCGACAACGAAAGCGAGAGGTGGTGTCACGAGGGCGGGGCCAAAGACGACGGGGGGCAGCGGGAATCCGTCGCCACGGGGAACGGCCTCCGGTTCGGCGGCAACGGGCGGCTCGGCCGCCGCGATCCGATTGGCAGCCCTCTCCCCGTCTTCGGGCGGCGCCGAAGGGAAAGCTGCCGGCAAGGGGGCCTGCCTGTCGAGAGATGGGGGGAGAGCCGTCTGTTCTCGCTGCTTCACTTCGATATGTGGACCCGCGAAGGAGGCTAGAAGCGCGCGCGTAGCCATCGTCACTGCGATCAGAGCGGCGACGCTTAACACTCCGCAGCCGATCTTGGCCACGGCAGAGACGAACGGACGAATTTCGCTCCGGGGCGACGCGACACGGTCGAAGGAAGTGGCGTCACCGAAAGTCGTGTAACTCATCAGCTTCCGCGTCAGAAAAAATGCGCAGAAAGGCACTCCGTAAGGGCCAAGCGGACCTTCCTATGTGCCAGCATGGACGATATTCGCCCTGGCCGCAACCGCGTTAGGCCAGGCGTGTGGTTAGGCCAGGCACCGCGTTAGGCCAGGCACCAAGGCATCACAGACGCCTTATAATTAGCCGTGTCCACGAGCGAAGCGCAGGGGCAGGCAACCGGCGCGGTCGTATAGCTGCGAGCGCTGACGCCAACCGATACGACTGGCCCCTTCTGTTCGAAGTCGCGACGACACAGCTCAGCACTCGCGCCGCGCTTCCTCACCGTTTCTGGTAAGCCGATCAGGCTTTGTCCGGGAAATTTATGTGCGGGTCGTTGCCCGTTGGAAGTCTCTCTACACCTCCGAGCGGCCGTGACCACTCCGGTGAGTTCGGTGGCCGGCATGCGTGAAGGGGCAGCCTATTCTCTAGGTGTGCTCAGCACCGGCTGGTATCTCGACCCAATGGACTTTTGACTTCGTCCAAATATGCCGATCGATCACAAACCAGTCGGGATCGTCGAATGTGCCCCCGGAGATCGCCTGCTGGCCCGGCCTCCGTTCAGCCGTCATCCCGACGCTCGTCCCACACCGCGAACAAAACTGCTGTCGCAGCCACCGTCCACTTTCGTCAGATCTTTGCTCGAACACCCTCGGCTGCGCACCTGTGAACTCGACGTTTTCGCTCGAAAAAAACACTTCAATTGCAAACGCACTGCCGGTTCGCCGTTGGCAGGATTTGCAGTGACAGACTAAGGCGTCACGAGGCAGGGGCAACCCTCGGACCAAATACCGAACATCCCCGCACAGACATCCGCCCCTATGAACTTCGGTCATCTGGCTCTCTCCGTTGGGCGATCCGCTCCGGGTGAGAATTATTTGATCCAGGTAAGACCCGCTCAAATCGATAGACAGGCTAATGCAATCCTCCGCACATAGACAACTGGGAGAACGCGGTAGGTTCTGACCAAGGTGAGGGCACGGAGGACGTAAATGGGTGCGCAACAAGGCGCGTGTCGCGACTTCGACTTCGTCGGCACATGGACGTTGAAGTCCTGGACGAGAGAGGTCGTCGATACCGGGGAAGTGTCCGAGATCTTCGGAGCAAATCCGAAAGGGACCATCACATACGGCGCGGACGGGCGGATGACTGCCCTCATTGTGGCGGGTGACCGGACGAGACCCGAAAATATGCAGACCATGACGGATGCCGAGCGAGCGCAGCTATTCCGGACCGTAGTCGCTTACGGCGGGACGTATCACCGAGAGGGCCAGCGCTTGATCCACCATGTGGATATCTCTTGGAACGAAATCTGGACGGGGACGGACCAAGTGCGCGAATTCGTCTTCGATGGAAAAGTGCTCTCGCTCAAGACGCCTCCGACGCCATCACCCGTGGATGGCAAGGTCGCCGTGGCCACCCTTGTTTGGGAACGCGCGGCATAATCCTGCCAAGAGAAAGCCCCGCCGAAGCGGGGTAGGCTGTTCATACTTCGCGGGTCATCGGCTCTCAACAGGGTTTACAAGTCCCATTGCCTGCCAGCGTGCCTCGCCGCTGCCCCCGGGATGGGTTCGCACGAACAGTTCAGTATTCTGAGGCGAACATGATGGTGAGAACGCGGGTGGTCTTCGCCTCATCCGCCGCGTCGTTCTTGGCCTCGTTGCGGCCGGCGACCATCACGGCCGCGCCAGCCGCCGCGAGCCCTTCGGCCATGCTGTAGCCGATGCCGCCATTGCCGCCCGTGACGAGCGCGGATCGCCCGCGAAGATCGAACAGATTCATCAGAATACCTCTCATTCGCGTGGGGCCGATCCAGTTGAGACTACGAGATTGCGGCGAGACGCGTCACCCCTTCCTCGCTCCCGTATTCCCCGGCCCACAAGCCGAGATTGCCGTGCTAACGGCGCCTCGCTGGCAAAGTGCTGCAGGACCGGGCCATCCTCGACGCGGCGAGCGCCGCGCCGACTGGTCGAGACGACGGAATATGAGCGGGCGCCCCAGGCAGCGATCGGCGCGCCTGCTCCGTCTGCGAGGCCGGTGCGGAACATTGCACGCCGTCGGCGTGTTGTAGCCATGTTCCGGATCGGCGCCACGTGTCTCAACGTCACGGCCAACGGTGAGATGATGTCGTCATCGTCACGAGAGGAATGAAAAATGTGCGACTATAGCCTGCATCATCTCGCATCGCGGCCCGCGAGGGTCGGCGAAGTCTTGGTGAGCACCGGGTTTGCGAGCACCCATACCAGGGGCTTTGCCGCTCCGAATGAACCGAAGATTGCGGTGTGTTTACTGCCCGGCACCGAAATCGCCTTTGAGAATGATGTGAGACGCGACGCGTTTCTCCTGTTCAGCCGCAGCATCGGCGAGAGGGTGGCGCGGTTTCGCCAGGTCCATCTTGACATGCCCTACAGCCATCACGACGCCCTCGAATTTCCGAGTGGGCGCGTGGTGCTCCTGACCGAGTTGTCGCCGGGCCAGAGGGCGACCGTTCTGCAGCTGCCGACCGAGGGAGTGCGCGAGAGAGCCAAAGACGAGACCGCAGCGAACGAGCTGCCTGCAATGAGCGGAGTTTTGGGCGGAGGGGCTTCGTAGTCCTAGCGAGGAAGTGGGGGTCGTTGAGGCGAGGGCAACATGGTGAATGAGCGCTCGACCATGGCCGGATGGGTGGGACGAGCCGCCTTCCAGCTGCGCCCGCTGGTCGAGCTCGCCGAGCATGTATTGGCGGCCGACAAGGTTCATGGCGACGACACGCCGGTCAAGGTGCTGGCGCCCCGAACCGGCAAGACCAAGACCGGTCGGGCTCACCCTCATCGAGACCTGCAAGCTCAACGGCCTCGATCCGCAAGTTTGGCTCACTGACGTGCTCGCCCGCCTTTCTCATCCGGCAAAGCACATCCGCGAGCTCTTGCCCTGGCACTGGGCGGCCGCGCAAGCCCAGACCAAAATCGCGGCCTCAGCCATCGACGGCTACCGGCCCCTCGACGCGCCGTTATCAATCATCACCGTTCTCAAGCAAGCCGCCAGGCGCGCTTCGCCGCACGCTTACGTCGTTACGGACTGAGCGGCGGGGGATGGCTTCCGAATCCGCTCAGTAGTTAGCGCTTTCGCCGACATAGCGCCGGAGGACATGTCGACCCACCAGCTTCCAGCAATAGTCTGCGAGCAGCCCCAGGAAGCCGAGCAGGAAGATCCCCACAAACATCCAATCGATTTTAAAATAGAGCTTCGAAGTCCAGATGAGATAGCCCAGGCCGGACTCTGCCGCCAACATCTCTGCCGCCACAATGACAAGGAACGAGCCGGCGAGTGCCAGTCGCATCCCGACATACATGGAAGGCACCGCGGCGGGCACGATTACGTGCCAGAATATCTGCCATTGAGAGGCGCCGAGAGTTTGCGCGGCAAGGACCTTGTTCTTGTGCGTCGTAACGACTCCGGTCGCTGTATTGATCACGACGACGAAAGCCGTCGAATACATGACAAGCAGGATCTTGGAAATCTCGCCAACCCCGAACCAGACGATGAACAGGGTTGTGAGTGCCAATGCCGGGATAAAGCGCAGGAAATGAATGAATGGGTCGAGAACCCGGCGCACGACGATGTAGCTGCCAATGAGTAGACCGAGCGGAATAGCAACAAGGCTGCCGAGCAGAAATCCGCTCAAAATGCGAAAGAGGCTGATGCCAATGTGCTGAAGCAGTAGACCCTTCTTTAGGAGCTCCACCGCCCCCATAAAGATGCTGCTGATTGGCGGAAGAAAAAAGGGATCGATAAAGAGGCGCGCTCCCATCTCCCAGAAGAGAAGACCGACAACAATTGAGGCCGGCGAGATCCATTTGTGGCCCAGCGCCCGAGAGCGCCGCGGCTATGCCTCTACCGCTGAATCGCCTGCTCATTCCCAATCATACGCTGAAGGCCGGGCAGGTTCTGCAGTTCCCTGAGCACTTTCATTGCCTCGCTTCCGTTTTCCCTGAGCGCCATCATCGCGTCGCCCAAAGCAGACCCGTTCTCCCTGATCGCTTTCATGGCGTCACCCCAAGCAGACCCGGTCTCCCGGAGCGCCATCATGGCGTCACCCCAAGCAAAGCCTGGAATATCGACCGGCACAGGAGCCGAGCGTGGCCGGGCACGATCACGAGCAGCCGCCAAAAGGCTATTCCGATCTGCTTTCCACTTACCCTGCCAGCGACGAAGCAGCGTGGGATCAGTCGCTTCGCCCCGATGGTCACAGTCGCGCAGGACGCGCCTCATGGCCGTCGTCGGTTTCAAAGACGGATTATGCACCATCATATCGGCCACCTTCGCGAGAGGGGCCGAGTCATCTTTTCCTGAGCCGCGCGGGCGTCCACGCTGGCGTCTTGTCGTAGACATCGAAGGGTCTCCTTCTCGACTTCGGTGCCCCTAACGGTATGTAATTTAGGCTTGCGAGCAAGCGATAAGAAAAGAGACACCAAGTTTTTTAGCGAGGAAAATTAATGAGCCAAACGCCCGAGCGAGGAAAAATCGCGCTCTCTCCGATTTATCCCCGCTCCTCTGTCTTTTGAATTATGATTTTTGCATGCAGGTGACAGCCAGAACCCAATTGCATACCGTTTGTGGCAGCGCATGAGAGAGGGGCAAATGACCAACGCCAACCATCAGCAAATCACGCGCTCTCCGCTGAATGCGTGCCGTTCAGCCCTTATTCGGGGCTTCCTTAGTTCGGCTCCTCACGCGGTGCTCGATGAAAAGGGTTACGTCAGCGAAGGATCACAGAACTTGATTGAAGGCGTGCGTCTCGCCGACTTCGAGGCGGACCTCCGACAGGGGGATGGCAACGAGATGCTGAAAAAGTTTCGCGCCGCCCACTCGTCCTCTGCACTAGCGGTCAACACCTTCGCGCCATTCAAGGCTAACCCGGCTGCACTGCGGCTTCCTGGGGGCCGTGACTTCGCCACCCTGTGTTTTGAGCGAAAATGTCCGCACGGGGTTGTGGGGCGACGCTCACCAAACCTTGACGTTCTTGCTGATGGCGCAAATGGCTTGGTCGCAGTCGAGTCCAAATGCTTGGAACACTTGACGCCTCACCAAGCCCAGTTCGCCCCAGCCTATGACGCCCAAATTCGGGACGAGAGGCGTGAATCCGCGTGGTTTCTGGAGATGAAGCGCCTCGTCCAAGGACCACGCAGTTATCGCTGGCTGGATGCAGCGCAGCTTGTGAAGCACGCGTTCGGTCTCGCTTTCACATTCGGAAAGCGCCCGGCCACGTTGCTGTACCTCTTTTGGGAGCCGTCCAATCCCGAAGCATATTCAGCTTTTTCGGAACACCGCGCCGAGGTAACCCGGTTTGCGAAATCGATAGCCGGAGGTGAACCTCGGTTCGTCGCCATCTCCTATCCAGAGCTTTGGAAATTGTGGGAAGCTCATCCTGAGCCCGAATGGCTACCTGCTCATATTGGCCGTCTCAGAGCGCGTTATGGCCTCGCAGTATGACGCTCGTCGCCGAGGCCAAGAGGTTGCGGCGGCGCTCGCCGAAGGGGCACAGACGCTCGCTGCGGGAGATCGCCACCGAGCTAGCAAAGCTTAGTCGCCTGAATGCAAATGGCTCACCCTTCGCCGCGATGTCGATCAAATTGATGATTGAGAGGCGATTAACGATCCCTGTCCATCAGACCACCGAACGCACATTTCATAAGCTCAGCGTTATTCGGGGCGTCGCTTATCCGTGATCAGACGACCGCGTCGCGGCGGAGCGCGATTTGCCACTCTGGTTGCTGAGTCAGGGTGGAGAAAAATTGCTTCAAGAATACCGTGAGTAATCTCAAGCAGGGAGGATACATCCTCTCCTGATGGTTCATGGGACCGGTGAATCGCCGCGTGCCCAACTTCCAAGATGTTTTTTATGGAGTCATATTGAAGGAGTGAAACGTAGCCTCTCTCTCTAAACAGATCAAGATTTTCTGCAAAAGTGCCTTGATCACCGACACTTTGGGTCATCACTTGCTCAATAAGTGCGCGAATTCCCATGGCGGCAACTCGAAACAGACCTCCGGCAGCAGCTTGATTTACCTCCCGCAGCAGCGAAACGTGCGGCTTTCCGCCTTCCACGTCGTTCAATGCATCGGCAAGCTTAAGGGCTAATTCACTCCCCCGCCAGCGAAAGCCGATTGGCGCATAACGATAGATTGCACCTTTGGGAGCGTATAAATGAATCATAGAAACCGACTCACATCCGCAACATTGTACAAAATCGTAATGGTGCTCAAACATCCGCTCCGATTCGATCCACTCACCGTTTGTCAGAGTATTTACAATATCATGATAGGTCTCGCGCCCGCATTCGGCGCAGTCTGACAATATCCTTTTCACATCCGTCAGTGATCGGCGGCGTGGAGCGGCTAGCGGATGGTAGGCCGACCTAAGCCGCCACCGCTCCAGGGCGTCCTCGAACTCGTCCGGGGTATTGAAGTCGGCCTTCTTGGGACGAGCTTCCTCCATCTGTCCACCTCCCCTCAACGTTGCTTGGTTGCCCATCTCTATACCTGAGCGCAATTGTCCCGGCAATGCACCCGCACGCCTTCAAGGCTCGGCAGGTCCGAATATGCGCTCCGGGTGCGCTTTTTGAGTCGCGCCGCTGGCCGACATACGGGCACGTCCATCACTGGCTCTCCCATGGGAGCATATCTTCTGATATCCCAAGACACTGCGGTCACTTGAAAGTTGGAATTCGTAGCAAGGTGTCTTCGTGTTTGAGAAAAAAGTCATAAAGGCGTCGCGCGGCTCCGAATACGTTGCTGATGGCGTCGACCTGTGTCTCTAGCGGCTGTTGCGGATTAACGTACGGCACGCTGATTCGGAGGCTTTGCCATGCTCCTCCCGGATCACCAATGCGAATACCTTCGCCGAGTAGCGGTCGAACGACTGGGTCAAAGGCCCCTGCTTTCACCTTCTTGATAAACAACGCGACGTGTGTCTTTCCAGAATGGACAATCTGGACGCGCTTCCGACGAATCGCGTGTGGGTTGCTCGCAAGCTGGTTCTCATAAAACGATGGCCAGACGAATAGACCGGCTCCCTGTTGCCTATTGATGAAAATCGGAACATCCGGATAAATGGCTCGCTGAAAACGCGCCAAATCGCGCCAGAACTGGGCGGCCTCGGGTATAGGTTTGTTCCAGGAATTGGCCGCTTGAGTGGACTGAATGACCACCGTAGCATCCTCTTCGCCGTTCGGGATTCGCCTAAGTCGTTGACCGACTTCTTCAAGCGAAACAGCGCTGTCCCAACCGGCGTCCTCATGGTCGCTTAGAGGATAAGCATTCTCAAGATATCCTTGCGGTGCCACAAGGACACAGCGGAAATCATCCCAACAACCGCTTCGCTGTCGGTGGAGTGCGCGTGCTTGATATCTGAGTCCTTGGTTCTTACCTTGTCGCGCATCAACCTTCATTTCCACTAGTAGACCAACTTTCTTCGCGCTCGCCCCGGCCAAGGGTATGCGACCGATCACTTCAATATCTGTTTCCCCATAGGCTAGCGGATCGCCGGAGTCGGGCCTGTGGTCGCGGTCCACGTGGGTCGTAACGCTCTCAATCATGCTCAGTTGATCAGACGAAAAAGCTATATAAAACAGCCACCTTGCCATCGGCCCAATGCTAGATAATTGACGGGCAACGATACTTTCTACCCGATGTTCTAGAATCCTCTGATATGCCTCTGGTATGACCGTCATGACTTCCCCGCTACGTGGTTTCCGAGTGCACGCGGATGTGCGGCAAGAGGTCTCCCCTGTTCTGGGCCTAGTCCGGGAATCGGGTTTGGCATCCGCGCTTGCCCTGCAAGCGTCCCGGTGCCGACGCCATCGACCTCGATTCGACCGCAATCGGAATGTTTGCACGGTTTTG
>Ga0206870_1088_pt1 | contig 23285 bp, 16 predicted proteins | sample Alteio_BWOrgCont_36_FD_152620 | JGI IMG/M metagenome (GOLD analysis project Ga0206870, IMG submission 152620) | Enriched cells from forest soil in Barre Woods Harvard Forest LTER site, Petersham, Massachusetts, United States -... | ecosystem: Environmental > Terrestrial > Soil > Temperate forest >... | reverse complement strand
GTTTTGTTGGGAGCGGGGAAGCGTTGACGGTGCTGGAGCGTTTTGAGGAAGCTGAAGCTGTGCTGGGGGATGCTTCGCGTCGTTTTCCGGACAATTTCTGGGCAGCCTATCATCACGCGATCGTATCGGAGCGTCAGAATAATTGGCTTCAGGCTCTGGAGCGATGGAACTCGATTGTCGGTCGCTTCGAGGATGAGCCTTGGGGCTATCTGAAAGCAGCCAATGCTTATTTGTATGTGGGGCGGCGGGATGAAGCCTTTGCCCTGATCAGCCGGGCGAGCGGTAAATGGCCGGATAACAAAGCCGTGGGCGAGCTTTGCGACCGCATCGCGGCTCTTGAGGTCGTCCGTTTTACGGGAAACCCGGTGGCCACCGGCGAGTTGTCGCCACTCGGCAGCCCACGATCTGAAATCACCCGTATCGGGCCCGTTGGCGGTTATCGACAAGGGATCGATGCATGCTCTTCGATGGAGTTCGCGCCGGTCGATATGGCGACGGGCGAGCTTGACTTCATTGAAGTTTCCAATGCGACGATATTCAATTTCTTGGGTTGCCATGGCCTTGTGCAGCTGGAGGATGGAAGAATTTTTTCCGAAGGCCAGCACGGCGCTTTTAACCCTCATACTGATATCTTTATAAAGATGATGTTTGGTGAAAATTATTATTTTGATGCGTCCCATCCACTTCTTAAAGCACCGACACAATTTCTCCCGGGCAGGCACTTGATGGCTTATCGGGGAGCCTGTAGTTACTATTTTGAATTCATGGTCGCGAGCCCGCCCTTGATTGAGGATTGGCTAAAGAACCATGGAGAGGCGACGATATTACTGCCAAAGGCTAACGAGTTTTTTGATCGTATGCAGTATACCGTGATGACCGAAGTTGTCGAACTCATGGGTGTAGACCCGAATAATGTCACCTGGCTCGACAACGGCATCTATAAGGTCGAACGCCTGGTGCTTCGGGCGAATTGGCAGTACGGGCGGTTGTCTTATCCAGACCAGATTATCGAGCGATTGCCGCGACAATCATTTCCGATGGATCGCGTTTTGTATGTATCGCGTGCCAAGGCCGCTTCTCGGCAGGTTGCCAATGAAGCTCAGCTGTTGGACGTCATACGAGAGGTCTGGCCGACATGCGAAGTCATTTTCGCAGAGGATCTGAGCTTTATGGAACAATTGGAGCTCTACCGCTCTGCACGCATCGTCATCGGGCCGCACGGAGCGGGCTTCACCAATCTGCTGTTCTGCCAGCCAGGAGCAACCATCGTTGAAATTCTCCCCAGAAACTCGCCCGGAGAATTTTATCGGCTGACCGGGCTGCGCGGTCTCAAATACGTCCCCTACGTCATCGACGCCGACGTCCACTTTGCAAAGTCATTCGAGGTCGACCCGACCCAATTTAAAAGCGCTATAGAAAAACTGTAGAAATGTCGGTGCGTGATGAACCAAAAGAACGCCGAGGCATGACCTAGTGCGCGATGGTGCACGGTCCAGCATTACCGTTAAGCCTTACGGTGCTCTCAAAATCGGCCATGGTGCCGGACTGGGAAATGGCCCTGGCCACGATCTGGGCCGTGGTCCCGCCAAGTTTGGCGGGATCAAAGTGAGTGGCGTACGGGAGTGTCGTGACCGTCGCTAACGAGTTGCCGTCGATAAGAAAGTCGACGGATTTCACGCCGTGGGCTCCGTCGCTGGCAACGGCGGCCAAATCCAGCGGCCGCTCGACATTCGCGCACGGTAACGGCCACGTCAAAACGACGCGCGGCGGAGCGGCTGGGTCTCGTGACGGTTGAGCATGCCCCAAGCTTCGCTGCGTCTCCCCCAGCAGCCCAATTAACTCATCAGAGTAGCCGGGTTCGACGTTGTCCGCAGTCGGTTCGGTATCGTAGGTGCGATAGGTCGATGTCTGATAGAATTCCCAAACCCAAATCGCTGCATAATCGATCTTTTCCCGAATCACATCCGCGAGCAACCGGCGTATGAACGGGGTCGCCCCCTGATCACCAAACTCGCCAATGAACAGCTTTTTGCCCGCCGCTCGTGCAGCAGATGCAGCATCAACGGCAAGCTGGTCCGGCTCTCCAGGTGGGCGCCCAAAGCGATCGCCGTCGGCACCTGGATAGACGTGAACGCTGACGATGTCGAAGGGTTGGTGTACCCGCAGGAGGTATCGGCGAAATTCGTCCTTCGTGTCCGCCCTCCAATCCGGCCCTTGTGGTAGGAAACCGGGATGGAGCATCAGATGAGCCGCCGCCGCGCGCGGAAGGGCGTAACCAGAGCTAACCAACCGATTGTGATCGAGCGATTTGATAAGCGAAACGACGTCGCGCGAGAATTCGATCATCTCGTCTGTTGAGAAATGATCCCAGATGCAGGGGGCCCCCGACTGCTTGCGGCAATTTCCGCTGAGGTCGAGATCGGCCGCCAGATTCATCTCGTTGGTGAGCTCGTAGAACAGGATCGTGTTTCGATCTTTGTATCGGGTGATGAATTCCGTGATGAAGCGGTCGAGGAGTTGGCGGCTTGGCGACGCAGCATCGCGGACGAACTGGCTGATCGTATCGCCGCCCAGCGACGGGAACTGACCCAGGCTCCAGATGAAGGTTGGCGCGAGTTGGAGATGGGCATCGTCGAGTGCATTAAACATCTCGTCCATCGTTTTCCAAAAGGACGCCGGAGCGTCTTGCCATTCCTTCAGGTCGTTCAGCTCGTCGCCAATGTCGACTGGGCGATATCCGGTGACTTCAACCCGGAGGAAGCCGAGACCCGCGTCTTGCGCATCGGCTAGCGCTTTCTCGGCCATCAGCCGCCGGATCCGGACATATCCGTCGGACTGACCCGGCTGCGGAATGGTTCGTGCGAAATAGTCAGCCATAAGGTCGACCTTGTTCGCTCCGACTTCGCCTGCGAGACAAGGCGGAAGCCAGCCCAGCGCTAAGAGACAAATGAGTATTGGCCTAATGCGAACCATGGTTGCCAGATGCATGTCGTGACGGGAAAATGCCCGGAAATTGCCTGGCGCGAGCAGTCGGAACTGGACCAAGCCGTCCCGTGGCATCTATATCTGAGCGGCGAACACGCAATTGTCCCCACACGCGGCGTCGGTTTGAGAAATCCATGAACGAGCAGAACACTATGTCAAGCGTTGAGATGACGGATACATCGCAGATCGCGGCGGCACCTGACGACGCTTCCTCAACGCTGAATTCCCAAGTGGGGGACATCGCAACGCTGATAGCGGCGGCCAGGGCAATAATGGCCGGAGGCAACCCCCTCGACGCCTTGCCGTTATGGCAAGAGCTTCGCGAACGCTTTCCCGATCGGGCTGATGGTTCGGTCGGTTGCGCCGCAGTCCTGAAGGAAGCCGGAAAGCTCGATGAGGCGGAACAAATTTTAAGCGAGAGCATCGCCAGATTCCCTGGTGATCTGTGGGCGTGGATCCATTACGCACAGGTGGCGACACGGCGCGGCGATTGGGCGGAGGCCTTGCGGCGGTGGGGAGAAATCCGCAACCAGTTTTCCGATGTCGCCGCTGGCTATGTTGGGTACGCGGAAGCGCTGAAGGAGTCCGGACGGCTGGACGAGGCCGAGGATTTGTTGGCCCAAAGCATTGCTAAGTTTCCAGACGAAGAATGGGCATGGATCCACTACGCGCTCGTGGCAAATGCGAAGAACGAGTGGATGCAGGCGCTCCAGCGTTGGCAGGAGGTTCGGGTTAGGTTTCCCCAGAACTCTATGGGGGATGCCGGTTATGCGGGCGCCTTGAAGGAGGCGGCCGGTCTGCGTGGTCGCGTCCAGAAACTGCTGCGCCTTTTAAAACCCCACTGTGCGGAAGGGGTTCAGAAGGCGCGGTTCGGTTCTGTGTATGACGGCGGCTATGTCATGATTGACGATTTTACCGACATCGCGGCGGCCTTCTCCTTCGGTGTCGGAGGGGATGTAAACTGGGATGCCGCCGTCGCGGATCGCGGCGTCACAGTTTTCCAATTCGACCACACCGTGGATGGCCCTCCCACAGCTCATCCAGGCTTCAAGTTCGAGAAAGCCCGGATTGTCGCGAATCCCGCTCCCGGAGCCTACACGATCGATGAGTTGGTGCAGCGTTACGGGAAAGGGGAGGGCTCCTTAATTCTGAAGATTGACATTGAAGCGGATGAATGGGCGGTGCTTGACTCTGCAAGCGCGGAGTCCCTAACGTGTTTCGCGCAAATCATGGGTGAGTTCCACTTTTTAAAGAACGCGCTGATAGAGCCAAATTGGTATGAATTGGCGTTACGGATGTTCCAGAAACTTACCGATACATTCGCTCTGGTCCATGTTCATGCAAACAATCAGCACGGACTGCACAATGTAGCGAATCTCATGGTTCCCAATCTTGTCGAATTTACTTTTGCCAATCGCCGACGGTATAGACTAAGCAGCTCGGGTGAAGAATTTCCAGGTCCACTCGACGCCCCGAATAATCCCGGCTTGCCTGAGCTCATTCTTGGGCAGTTTTCGTATTGAGGGTCAGTACTCGGCGGGCACCCCTAATCATGTTCCCGCGCTTCACAGCTCCCGTCGGCCGTTTCCATTCAGGCGATACGCCCGAAAAATCAGGAGTTCAAGGTGAGAACTAGTCTTATCGAGCCCGTAAATTGGGAGGCGGTTCATGGGGCGACGACGAGAGTCGATGATGACGGTCTTCTGGTCCTCGGTGACTCTCCCAGATTTGACTATCACCTTTTACGGTGGACTGATCCTAGGGCGCGCGGCACCCGCGTTAAGCTAAGTTTCGTGGCGAAGCCGACGCGAAACTGCGAGGCCAACTTATATGTCCACCATTGGGGACCGCGCGATATTCTCAGTGTCAATAGAGAGGGGAAAGTAATTATAAACGAAGGTAAAGACGTCGTTGTCGAGTTTCTACCGGATGGTTTTATGCTGGTTAGTGTCGTTTTTTATAACGACCATGAGACATTGGCCGTCGGTTTGGGAAAACCGGGGGGCCAATATACTGGCACAGGGCAGGAGCACTACGTATTTCGATCTATCGATGTAGAATTATTGCCAACAAGCCCGGTTCGTCAAATGCTTGTTCAAAGGATATGGCGAGGGAACGATCCGTTTTCAGGCTTCCCAGCTAATTTGTTCGAATACGATTTGCAAGGTTGGGGGAGTCAGCATCCTTACCTTCGCCAAGCAATTGAGAGGACGCAACCTTCGGTCATAGTCGAGATCGGCGTGTGGAAAGGGGGTAGCACCGTCTTTATGGCGCAAGCCGCAAAGTCACTTGGTCTTGCTTGCGTCGTAATCGCTGTGGATACGTGGCTGGGTTCTAGCGAACATTGGCTCGACGGCAGGCACTTTTCGCTGATGAGTTTCCTCAACGGGTACCCTGCACTTTATCATAAATTTCTGTCAAACGTGATTCGCGCTGAGGTGAACGAGTACGTCCTGCCGTTGCCGATGGCATCTCTTGGTGCAGCGGAAATCATGATGGCACTGGGGCTGAAAGCGGACGTCGTTCATCTGGACGCGGCACATGATTATGAGTCCGTCATTGCCGATCTCCGTGCCTGGTGGCCAGTTGTCGCATCAGGCGGTATCTTGATCGGCGACGACTATTATCCCGATGGTCTGGGCTGGCCGGGAGTGCTGAAGGCATTTGATGAATTCTTCGGAGAATTAGGAATCTCGTTTGAAAGTCACGGGGGTAAGTGTCTGATCCAAAAGAACTGACACCCTCCCGGTTTTCTTCTCCGGCTTGAATGTGAGCTAAGCGTGTCGCTATGTCGGTGGTCGACCGACCGTCGAAAATGCTGAATCTGTGCAAGGAAATCCTTTTCGTTCTCTGCGCGATTCCATTCGCTGCAGGGGGCGGTGTCTGCGACGTCGCGTTCACAACCCCTGCCGCCTTCGCCTATCCCGTCGGCTCCGACAATGACCGGACGATGGCGTCCCCCGCCAACGCAGCATGCGCGGGTTCCGGCTGGACGACGCCGTCGCTTCCTGTGTCCCTTCCGTCGCCCGCAACGGTCGGCGCGGTTTGGACCAAGTGTTTTGTCGCCGACCAGAGCAAGGGGGCGATGTCGACAGTTCCGCCCCTTTCGGCTCCTGCCATTCCGTCGCTCAGTTCGACGGCGGGTGAGCCCTCCGCGGAGTTGATGCCGGGATGGTCGACTTCATCCACAGGTACGACGACTCCTGTCTACATTATTGCCAATGACCGGCAATTAAACTCGGTCGCGGCCGACCCGCTCGACCGCACACTCATCGAGCCGACCTCGGATTGGGCTAATTTCCGGGTCGCCTCCGAGGCACCGCAGACTTCAGCTATTTCAGCGGCGCTCAACGGACTTCCCTCACGCTGGGTGCACCCAGGTGGTCCCGCCTATTCAGCAAGTCTCGAGGACAACGGGAATGTCATCACGAGCGGAGGCGCGACCGGAGGGTTGACCGTCACTCTACCCAGCACGACCTTGCTTCCTTCCGGCTGGACGATGGTGCTTTCGGCCGACACCTATGCTCTGAGCGTCCAAACCAACGGTGGTTATCTGGTCGTCAACGGCCAGCAACAGACGAGTTATACGTTGCCCCCAGGGGTCAACTTCCAGGCCTGGGTACAGTTTGACGGCACGAATTTCCGGGTCTTCACGCCGACCTCCGCCTTATGCGGCGGCCAGGGTCGGATGTGGGACGTCTCTTGCTTTGGCGCTTGGGGTGATGATGTCCACGACGATACCGCAGCGTTGAATGCGGCGGAAAGCGCTGTCTGCCAAGGCATGATCTCACCCATGCATTTGCAGAACCGGCTCTACAAGGTCACGTCGGACCTGGTGTGGGATATCGGCTCTTGCCCGGCAAATGTGCAGTCGGATGGCTTCAAGATCGCGATCGACGGGGGGGCCGATATCGACGGCGCGAGTATCACCTCAACACCAGTCCTTGAATTTCGTTGCAGCGGGGTCAAAAATGGTTGTGATAACCTTTCAATCAATGGACGGCTTACGGTTAAAGGCAGCAATAATTTAGGCTATGTCTTTCGTCTGGGGAAAATTGATCTTTCTGATCACTTCGATAACGCCAAGATCAACTATCTTGCGCCGCAAAATTTTGCATCGGGCGGTGACGCCGGGGGCGCACAGATCAACAGTGTCGGCTCATCGGATATCGTCATTACCGGCGGCTTGCTTCAGGCTGGGTCAACGGGTGCCTATGTCGCGCTCGAAAATGTTACCGGCTCTAAACTCAACATCAACGGGGGCGCGGGTGGGAGCACGTTACTCCTGCTTGAGAACGGTACCGTCGCCGACAACGTCTTCTCCATCGTCAGGACGCCAAACTCGAATACGCTGTTATCGATCACGACGACCGGCGCGACGAACAATCTGTTCGAGCAACTAGTGCTTGGCGGCACTATCAACGGAATCAATGCGACAGCCGGTAGTGGCAACGTCGTCCTCGCCATCGATCCAGTAGGCCCAACGACGCCGTTCGTGTCATTGACCGGCGTTCGGCTTCCGCTTCAAAATTTGGTCCGCGGCAGGACGCCCTCACCAAGCGATTACCGCCGCGCCGCGCCGCCGCCTTCTTTTAAATGAGCCTAAAATACGAAGGCTTAAACCGCGACCAGGTCGGCTGTTTCGTAATGCACAGAAATATGAGCCGGTATCGCAACATTTTTTTCCGAACTCAATTGCCATCCCTCGTCCGAGCTCTCGAAACCGGCGCCGGCGTATAAATCGCGACACAGGGAGTTCGCCTCGGTTGCTGCGAATTTGGCACTGATCGGCATGGCCCGCTTGGATCGTTCCGCGCCGACAATCGCGGCAATTGCTGCAAGCTCAACATCCATACCTATGACGCGACAGCTCATAACGAACTGCTCGAAGCCGTCGTTCTTGAAGGCCGCAACACCAATCACCCCATAGGCGGTGTATTTATCCCGAGCGTCAAAGGCATAAAAACGCCCGCCGGCGATTAGGAATTCGTTTGCCTCAGCTGCAGTCCATCGACGCCCTGTCGTATTAAATTGGTTCGTTTTGTTGATCAACTCGAGAGAACGCACAAAGCGAGGATGATCAGTCCGATCGATCTCCCAAAGCGCAACTTGCAATTCCAGGGTCATCAAGAAATCATCGCGTGACATTACCTTGCGCTCGGTTTCGCGGCGTACCTGCGCTTGAACCATTTCTGTTCGCTTTGCAGATTCGGCGGTTATTTGTGCAACTTGTGTCTCTGGCGACCACAGTAGAATGCGGCGCCACAAATAAGGGTTCGGGCCGAGAACCCGGACGTCGGGATAGGCCGCTTTTATTGCCGCGCGTTCGACCGGGTTGTCGTCGATGTAGAGAACGTTGCGCGATAAGAGGTTCGTTTCTTCAAGAATTTCCGCAAAATTTTCGACCTTGGGTCGCCAATTGACTTTGCGCACAGCAAACGCGCTAAGCGAAAAACGACCCGAAGTAATCTCTCCCCAAATTCGGGTGAGCTTATCGTCGTCGTTCTTGCTCAGCATCGCGAGCAGGATCCCACGCTGCTGCAGAAAGCTCAGCGCCTCGTGCATCCCCAGTGGCCATCCTTCATAGGCGGCCGCCGGATCGAGATTTTGCTCCTCGGCCGCAACACCGCGCCATAGCGTGTCGTCAACATCAACAACGACGAGCTTGATCTCATCGGCGCGGCGTAACGTGCGGTACATTGCGATTACTTCGACGCCGGCCGCCAAAGAAATATTGCCATTTCCAGGATAATATGTCGTTCCGGGCGCCAGCGGCTCCAGCCGGCCTGCGTCAAGCTCATAGCCGCCATCATTCATTATTGCCGCATGGTTGAGGATGGCGACCATGTCATCGGAAAAAAATCGTCGACCGTAGGTGGCAACGAGCGAATCAAAATCGAATAGATAAGAGTTGTTGTAATTTTGTAATTCATCGGCTATCGCCTGGTTCAAACGTTCAATAAAATAGACTGGGTTCCGTAGATCGTAGCGCGGCAGTAAGCGCCCGATTGGGCTTTGCATGGGGGTAAGAAAGTTAAAGACAAAAGTTGGTAGTGAATGCTCGATGTTCCATTTCATCGCGTTCCATAAGAAGACGCGGGCGCGTTCCACCACCTCCAAGAACAGACGCTCATAGGCTGCATGATCATCATATCCAAGCCTTGCCAGTGCCAAATCGGGGAGCACAAACCGAAGCGGTACTTGCACGACTTGAAAGTCGTAGTCTGTTGCAGGGTAGGGCAATGAGTTCGGCAATTCGCCCACGTTGTTCAAAACCGTATAGTCAACCTCGACACTCTCTACCGAACGCTTGATGATCTCCGGAAGGCCGGCGGCAAGACACGAGCCGATCACCATTATTCGATTCAGTTTGATGTCGCTGATTGCAAGGTCGCGCGGGCAGCGGAATTCCAGGTCCGTAACTGCGGTCATTGCCCCTCCAAATATGCCAGTTTGCGACGACCTAACGTTTGTCGCGAGCGTGCCGGCGATTTTATTAATTGGCGGATCACTATCCTTCAACTCTCAACTTCAACGTGCATACGCGCATCGCGAAGTGCCCATAGTCCGATCGTCAACAAAATGGCTAGAACGAACGTCGTGTATGCCGGGTCGCCATACGTCTTGATCGTGTTTCCAAACATGCCGCCTCGGATCATCTCGTACGACTGAAACGATGGCTGATACAGAGCCACTTCCCTTATTTTAGGCGGCAGCCAGTCCGCAAGAAAGAAAAACCCAGAAAAAAACATGTATGTATAGGAGTAGACTGGCCAAATCTTTTCAATCAAGACCGATCGCTCTGCTAGCGAACCGACGATCAAACCGACAGCCATTGCCCACCAAAGCATGTAAAAGTATCCGAGGCAAAACAACGGAAAATTTGCCGGGAAATTGATTTCTCCTAGGCCATAAAAGAAAGTGAACGTCAGAACTAGAGCCATCATGTTCCCTAAAAATTCCAATAAAGTGCGTGCAACAAAAATGTCGAAAAGTGTAACCTGTCGATGATAAAGAACCTCGGTACTTCCTCGGATGAACCCGATCATTGTACCACTAACATGTCGAAACAACAATATTGGCAAATAACCGGTAACGGTCAGATCCATCATCGACAAGCCATGGTCGTATTTCGGGCGCACGATGGACCATAACAGCAATACCGGAATGCCGAACATTAGCGGTTCGACCGGTAGCCACAAAAACCCGATGCCTCTACGACCAAAACGTAGATGGATTTCGCGTATCAAAAGAGCGCCGATCACACGGCGCTGAATATCCAAAAATCGCAAGAAGGGCAAGCGCATCCGTCATACCGCGTTGTAGATGTCGAGTGCTAAATCAACGTCGTCAAATACTTTTCCGCGGCCGCGATGTAACACAAGCGCGCGCGTGCAATAAGATTTTATCGTTTCGGCAATATGAGATGACAAGATCATGGAGCGACCCGCACGTTTCTCGAAGAGTTCCTCATGCGACCGTTGTTGGAAGCGTTGGTCGCCGACAGCTAACACCTCATCAATCAGATAGCAGTCGAAATCGATGGCCAGTGACAGCGCGAAATTGAGCCGCGCTCTCATGCCGGTTGAATAAGTTCTCACGGGTTCTGACAGATAATGGCCCAATTGGGCAAAATCCTCAACAAAATCGCGGACCTCGCCTAACGGCTTGCTATAAATTCGGGCAATGAAACGAATATTATCGTTTCCGGTGAGCATCGGGAGTACTGCGCCACCGAAACCAACCGGCCATGACATCGTCATGTTCAATTCGATGCGGCCTTCGCTGGGAAATTCGACCCCGCCCAGCAGGCGGATTAATGTCGATTTACCGGCTCCATTTTTACCTAAAAGGGCTATCTTTTCGCCGCGAGCCAGTTCGAAATTGATGTCACTTAGCACCCGACGGAATTCGCCGCGTTCGGTCTTATAATCTTTGCATACCCCCATAACTCGGAGCATTTGAAATACTTCCACTCGCCTGGTCGCGGAGTATTCTAGGCAGAAGCGTGCTCGCGCACGCTTGCGACGAGCAGCCACGAGATCCCGTAGACCAGCAGGCAACACATGGTCACGACCAGGAACCACACCATGCGCTTCGGGTAAAGCGGGTAGTCAGGCAGGTTCGCCTGGACGATCGTTTCGAGATAGAGCTGTTGCCGCTGCGCCTCGAGGCGCGCTGATTCGAGCGACGTAAAGGCTGAGCTAAGCGCCTTTTCGTCTAGGTTGAGTTCCACGTTTAGGCGCTCGTACTCCGACTGCGCGGTTGCAACCGAGTTGTTTGATCCGGTGATTTTAGCGCGCTCGTCCTCAATGGATTGGCCGAGTGAGGCGATGCGCGTCTTGATTAACGGGATTTGCGGGCTGTGAGGTGAGTTTTTGGCGAGATCGGCAAGTTGTGTCTGCGCCGCGGTCTGTTGTGAGATCAGTTTGGCCACCAACTCGAGGGGCCCGGTCGACGCCGATTTCGGGTCGAGCATGTTCTGCTGGATTCTGTAGGTCGTCAGCTGTGTTTGGACCGCTTCGATATGTTTCTGGGCGGTATCCGCTTCCCGCTGGAAGGTTGCCACCGCATCATTGTGCGCCCGGTCATTGAGAGCGTTTACCAATTGCTCGCTGGAAGCCATCAGAGTGCGGGCGATCTTTTGTGCGTCCTCTGGGCGATAAGCTCTCACGTCGAGTGTGGCGATGCCGCTTTGACTGTCGATATCGACCCAAACAAACCGTTGGTAAGCCTTATAGAGCGCCTCAAAATCACCGCGGCCAAGTCCTAAAACCCCGGGGAAGCGCGAAAGTGGGTCCCCTTCTGACCGTCCCAGCAACGCGCGAAGATCGATACTTGCGTCGAGTTTGCTCACCGCATCGCGCGACATAATGTAGTCGGACACCGCATACGTGTCCTCGATCCCGGGCACGGACGAACTGCCAAGCAGCGCGCCGAGGCCGCCGAGTTGTGTTTTCGCCGGGGCGCGGACGAGGAAACGGACCTCCGAGAGGTACTGATCCGAAGCAATCCCGAAAAAATAGACCGCCGACAGCAAGGTGGGTAACCCGACGATGGCCCAGAACCAGATGTTAATCGCGCCTCGAAGGCGCGCCATCTGCCCAAGGGTGCCCGGCCGCACCCGTACGCCGGCAGCGGGACCGACAGCTGCAGACTGATAGCGGCGAACATTACGGAATTGAAACACGCTGCTGCCTCAACAATCGGATTAAGATTCCGGAGGTCTATCCCCCCGCTGAAGTCCAAGCGATTATAGCTGACCGACCGGCGGATGGAAACGCAGTCGTCCGTGAGCCCCTCTGAGCGAGCCCGTGCCAGCTCTGATGGCCTCGCCATGAAGCCGGTGGTTATATACTCCTGGGGGAGGGCTCCGATCCATGTGAGAGCTGGGCGAGAGTCAGGTCGACCAATGTCTGCAAATTCATTAGTGACATGCAATTATCGATCTTCTGACAATCGCCCTGGCAGACGAGGCAGTCGAGTGTGGCCACCCGGGTTTTGGTGATAAGGCCGTCGAAAGTATGGATTTCGGCAAAGCTGGTCGGACCAAAAATGGCGACGGTTCGCAAAGCAAGCGCGGGCGCGATATGCAGCGCGAGAGTGTCGCCGCAAAGTAAGACATCCGCCTCGGCTAGGAGCCCAACGAACTGGAGGATCGAGTTTCCTGTCAGTGCCGCCTCAACCCGGTCCTCAGGGCGCCGCATGGAAAGGATCCTCGCCGCTTTTTCCTCTTCCGCATTGCCCCCCAACAGCACGATGTCGACATCGATGTGCGTACGGAGCAAACGGCAGTAGGCATAAATCTGCTCCGCATAGAGCATCTTTTTCGGCCAACGTGCGCTGGAGCCGATATTAATGGCTACCTTGGGCCGGGGGCTCTCGCCAAATAAGCTGCGAAGTCGAGCAGCTGCGTCTTGGCGGAGTGCCTCGTCGAGGTTCAAGAGTGGCAGCGGAATGGGCGCATCGTCCGGTTCGCCGAGAATATCGAGCATCCGGCGCTGATATGTTTGCTGGTTGCCGGCCTTCAAGCGATCGAAAGCGCCCATTTCCAGCCAGCGCATTGCGGCATCGTTGCTCGGGGTAATAACGCCATCGCGCATGTAAAAGCCGACGGGGGTGCCGTGCCGGTTGGCGAGAGTCGCCAGCGAGGCGCTCGTCAGGTCATTTGACAGTGAATATACCTGGTGCCAATTCCCCGCCATGATCCGCGCGACGGCATCTTCGGACAGCTCGATCACCTCGTCGACATTCGGCATCATCCGGACCAGCGGAGCCGAAGCCTTTCCCGTTAGCCACGCGATGTAGGGAATCCCATGCCGGGCGATGATGGGTGGCAGAAGGCTTTCCGACCGAAATACGTCGCCGATGGCGTCAAGTTTGATAAACAAGATGCGATCGCGGTAAGCCGAGAAATGCGTGCAATTTGGGCATTCTGAGCCGTCGAGCTTGTTATATGTACAGGGTTTTGCCCCCCTGTAATGCCGGCACTCAAAGTTGATCATCCGTTCCGTACCGAGCTCCTGCCGTAATCGCCGCCCCGGGGACTTCTCGGGAGTCAAAGCCGCAGCACACCGTGTCCTTGCACAACCCTTTCCAACTCCGGCATTTCTGCCGCCAGGCGTCCGGCCACAGCAGTATGTGAAAAATTCGCTTCGATGTAGTCTAGGGCGTTCACTACGCGTCGCGTCGCGGATCGCCGATCACGAATGATCTGGACGACGCGGTCAGCAAATTCCTTGGGGGTATCTGCGATAGCCATCAGCTCTTCTGCGTTGTCAAACCCCTCGGCACCGGCCGTTGTCGAGACGACCGGAACGCCGTAGCGCATCGCTTCGAGAAGCTTTCCCTTCATTCCCCCGCCATAGCGGATGGGCCCGATCGCCACGCTCGCCGAATTATAAAACCAATCGAGCACCGGCCAGGAAATGGCTTCGGTTACGATAAGATCATCCCGTGCGAGCTTCGTTATCGAATGAGGCGGAAACGAGCCGGCGCAAATGACGATGCTTTCGGGAACGCGGGCTTTGATGATCGGCAAAATCTCTCTCGCGAACCACAAAAACGCATCAGCATTAGGACGATGAGCGAAGCCCGCTACATACAAAATACTTGGCGGGCTTGGACGTACCGTCCCGACGCGCGCTCGCGCCGCGCGGATTCCGGCATCGGCGTAAAGCTGGACGGGGAAGCGACAGACCCGCCGATCGGGGACCAATTGCTGTACTAGTTCGACCTCTTCCGGGGCCGGGTAATAAATGACATCAGATCGCTGCCAAACGTAGCTCTCCATATGCCGAGCATTTTTTACCTCTTCGAGCACTTCTGCGCGCCCGGTCATTGCGTATTCCTTCTCGAACCGCCGGAAATGCAAATCCGCCCCATAATATATGCGTCTTGCAGGCGAGTATTTGCATAAGTCATCAATATAGCGAATTGATACGCTAGGGCGGTGCAGAAATACATAGTCAAGATAGCGTCCGTGTTCTTGTATCCAACCGTGAAAGTCATGGGGTACCTGGGGGCCGTAAAGCACCTCGATGCCGAACCCTTGAAGCGTCTGTGCATAGCTCCGATCGTAATGCCCGTTGTCGGGCCAAAACTGGACATGGAGACCAGCATCGACAAATAATCTCAAGAAATCATACATCATTCGCGAGCCGCCATCGCGGTCGAATTTTGGTACATAGTGATCAAAGACGAGAAGATGTTTACGATCCCTAGTGCGATCACGAGCAAGAAAAACGTTCTCTCCGTTGGGAGAGTGTTGTGTTTCTAAAACAGAACGCCACTTCTCGACGAATTTGACGCCGTTCGTAACTTGGTGTGCCTTGATGCCGATCGTAATATCGGTACCGTGCGAGACGCCCTCATGGTGGATTACTTGGGAGTGAGGCACGTAAAGTGTTCGAAGGCCATGTGCTCTGATCCGAAATGCGAGATCGGTGTCCTCGCTATATGCTGGTATGTATCTTCTATCAAACCCTTGGAGCTCCTGCCATAAACCCCGCGGGACAGCTATCGCGGCGCCTGACGTGTAATCGGCGTCCTTGACGTAATTAAACTGACATGAACGGGGATCCTGTCCGCGACCAAAATTCCAGCCGCTGCCATCGCTCCAAATAATACCGCCAGCCTCCTGCAGCGTGCCGTCACCCATCAACAGCTTGGAACCGACCAAGCCGACGTCCTTGAAACGATCGAACGGTCCCAGCAGCTCGTCTAGCCAGTCGTCGAGCACAAACGTGTCGTTATTGAGGAAGACGATATACCCGCCGGCAACGTGCTCCGCGGCGCGATTGCAATTGATCAGGAAGCCACCGTTCGTCTCGGCGGTTAGGCAGCGCACCACTCCGCCGACGGCGCTGAAGAGAGCGGCTGTCTCATCGGTAGAGACGTCATCCGCAATAATGATTTCGTAGCGAGTGTCACACCGATGCTCGAGAATGGAGGTGACACAGCCAATCGTATATTCGATGTGATTGTAGACTGGCACGATAATCGACGCCTCGATCGGGCGATTGTCTGCGGCAGCTTCCGCCAGTGGTGCGAGCCGCTCCCCCACCGCGCGCAATACTGTCCCTCGCCGCTGCCCAAAGGTGTCGTTCGCTTGTTTTACAGCCTCGACCAACCGAAAATAATCGAGAATTCGATTGACGGTTTGATCGCCGAATTGCTCGTCGATCAGATAATCCCTCAATCGTTGCCGGTTCGGCATCGTCGCGGGGTCCGGCAAGACCAATGGAGTGAACATAGGCCCTGAAACGAAAGTCGAAAGCGCGTTTTCCCCGGGTGCCGACTCCACCGATGAGCGCGCAAATGATATTTCATCCGCAGGCGGCGTCTCGTCGTCCACCTGCCGCCGCAATGCGGTCAGGTCGCTATCGGTCCAGCCGAGGTGCCGTAATTCTTCCAGGGCATCCGTCCGAGTGGTGTCGAGCACGAACGCACGTAGATAAGCGCCGAGAGCCGCCTGCTCTTGACCGGAAATCTTAAAGACGTGGCCAAGCTGCAGATGAGTGTCGGCTGCCGCTGGACCATGATTCAAAGCCGTTCGTAAAGCGTCCTCCGCGTCGGCGAGTTTGCCACTCTCCTTCAACATATTGCCGTACTGAACCCAGAGTTCGGGTTTGTCAGGGTTTCGGTCGAGCGCCTTTCGATAAAAGAGAACCGCCTCTTCCCACAGCCCCAGATCGCGCGCTCTGTCTGCCCGTTCGTTAGGGGACAGGTCGCGTCGTTCTGTCCGCCCGGACGGCGCAATCGACTCTGCGGCGCGCTGCGCTTCCGCTAATTCGCCCTCGTGCCACTCAAAAGCCGATAATTCACCAAGGGCGTGCTCACAGGCGCGATCGAGGGCCAACGCGCGGAGATAAGCGTTTCGCGCTTCGTCCATGCGGCGCTGGAGCTTCAAGACATGGCCCAGTTGCAAATGGGTGTCGGATATGCGAGGCGCCTTCTCAAGGGCTCGCCGGTAGGCGCGTTCGGCCTGAGCTAGGTGACCGCTCTCCTTCAATGCGTGACCGAACTGGACCCAGACACCGTCACTGTCAGGGTTCCTGTATAACGCAGAGCGATAATGACTTGCTGCTTCAACCCATTGCCGCGCGTCGCGCGCTCGATCACCGAGCGCGACTTCACTTAAATGGTCTGATCGGGAAAATAACGTCATTGGCCAGCCGTCCTAATATGAGCAGCCCGTGAAACGATGTCGTCATTCATCCTGTGCGCCGACCGACGGCGCTATGGCGATCGCAAGGCCCTGCCAACACGACGAACCTCGCTCCACTCGCTTGCGATTGGCCAACGCGAGATACCGAAAGCGGCGAAGCGCCTGCCGGTCGTCTAAGCTCCGAACGTCTTCTGCCAGATGCTCGAACAGCAGCTGATGGCGCAACATCCGTACGACGTCCGCGTCCCAAATTGCCGCGTTGATCTCCGTGTGGCCACCCAGGGACCACTGGTGCAGATTGCAGGAACCGATGGTTGCCCAAGCATCGTCGACGAGCATCAGTTTGGAATGAACATAGATGGCGCCTCCTCCGGTTCTCCGAGGACCCGATAAGGTGGCGACCGTAAGATTGTCGCAATTTTGCAGGGACCGCCAAGGTGTCGTTTGGAAGCCGGCATCCGAATCGCGGCACGCTTCCGCCGGCACAACAATGACGACATCGATCCCACGGTTGACCGCCGCTTCGATCCGCGCGGCAATTTCTGGTACGGGTAACGCTTGGTTCTCGATGTAAATAGAACTGCGCGCGGCATCGATGGCCGAGACGTATTGCTCGAGGATAGAGCGCTCGCCGTCACGAATAGGATAGGGGCTGGCGTCGGGTGCGGCATGATCGTCGGTGTACCGACCGGGGCTCACCATCCGCTGAACTTGAACCAAGCTTGGTCCTTGAGGCGCCGATAGGCGCTCTGGAAACCGCATGACGTCCGCGGGCGAATTGCACCAGCTTCCATCGGCTTCGTCGCGGTCGCTCGCTTCATTCCACCGCTGCACAAAATTATGGCATATATCGGTGGCCGCAGGGCCGCTTACTTCGACATAGACGTCGTGTCGCTTTCCGCCGTTCCGGTGCCCTGGGGATTCCATTGCGAGAGCGCTTAAGTTGATGCCGCCAACAAAGGTGGTCTCGGAGCCATATCCAGCATCGATGACCCAGCACTTTTGGTGCTGGCAATATGTCCTGTGAGCGCGATCCCAGCGTGCCCGAAACCGCGATCCACGTAGGCGAAGCATTTCCCGGTCCGCAGCCGTCCCGGCGAACGTGCTGCCGAAGTGGTAGCTTTCGGCATTGGGGCGCCAAAATATGACGCGCACATCGAGACCACGCTGTACGGCGCGATCGAGGGCCTCAAAAAGGGATTCACCATTCGGGAAGCGGAAATCCGGTACAAAAAAGGCCACGGTCAACCAGATGCTGTGGAGCGCATTTTCAATCGCATCGCTGATCCGCCCGAACGCTGGGATTCCATCTATCAGCGGTCGCACCAGGTTGCCGTGGCGCGCCGGATAGGATGCCGCGTTTGCTGCCGGTATATGCGCTCCGTTGGCGGCAGCAGCGTAGGAGATCATTTTGCTACCTGCATCCAGTCAACAGTGCCGGGACGCCTTGGTCGGCATCGCCTGGCAGGAGGATCAGCTTGCTATTGCTGTATTGGCGCGAAAACATCAGAAACAGGGGAACGAATTTTCGTTAGTGAGCCGAAGCTTGCTGAGCGTCCAAAGCGGGAATTTGGGGGCGCTCAATCGAAGTTACACCACGATGCTGGACCACTTGGCTGGCACAAAGGTTGGCGAATTTGATGGCTTCACGAATATCGCCCGTCTCAGCATAACGGACAAGCAGCCCGGCAAAAAAACTGTCACCGGCGCCCGAAACATCCTTCACTTCGATCTGGTCGTGAACCGGGTATGTTTTACCCTGAAACTCGGCGCCCATCTCTCCCTTGGTCATAATGATCCGCGGTTGGAGCGATGCTGCAACAGGGCAAGATCGCAGGTATTCCTTTTCGTTAATCTTGATGAAGCGGCTCGCTACAAGAAACTCGCCTACCGGCTTCTTGGTATCGATGAAAACGTTATCGTGATGCTCGCAGATGTAGCGCAGGTCGTTCTCCTCGAGGAATCCCTTGTCGTAATCGGAGATTGCAACGATATCGTAGTCGGAAAGCGGCAGGGAACTCAGGTCGATGCGGCCGAACGAATGGCCGGCATCGACCCGGACGAACCCATGGTTCGTTTTTTCATGCATGAACCGGGTCTTGGTAATATCCCGCCAATTCGAATTGGTGATGATATCGCAAGCGGCATAAAGGGCCTTCACGTTCCGCTCGACATTTTTGGCCATGCCCGGGTTTTCCGTCTGATCGATGACGTGAAGCACCGGGATCGGAATGTCGGGGGCCAACCGGGTCGACTCGCAATAGACGAAGACGTCGCGGCAGCTTTCCCCGATGATGAGGATGCGCGGTTGTGTCATCGGACTGCTGCGATGACTGCCATACGCGGCCCATCGGGCGCGACGGCCTCACTGATCCGCTCCCGTATATCCGCGGCCGTCAGGTGGAAATAGGCATCGATGTCGTCTCCGCTGCCGTAATGGTGCGGGAACTCTCTCGGAACGCCGATGTAACTGATCGCGGTCGGGCGCTTCCGCAACGCCGCAGCGATATCTGCGGCACAAGCCCCGCTGTAGTAGGGTTCGCAGACGATCAAAGCGTCACCGCTCATGTGCGCGCGCAGCGTTTCCTGATCAAAAGGCGCCAATGTCGTGTAATACAGGACGGTAACGTCGAGGTCCTTGCAGGCGTCCAGGACGCGATCGAGCATCGGTCCGACCGCGAGGACCGTGCCCTGCGTCCCGGTTTTGACGACGTTGGCTTTGCCGAACGTAACATCGTGACTTTCCGCATTGCTCTTTGCGCTGAGACGGAAATAGGTGGGATAGCCATCGTCATAAGACTGCTTGAACAGGCGGTCGAATTCAGCGGGCGTGCCGGGGATTACGACTTCGGCGCCCGGAATGTTCTTGATCAATCCCACATCGCTCGGCGCCTCATGTGTGCATCCCCACGAGGCCAAATCGTAAGATCCGCCGATGCTGACGAAATTGCCCCCCAGTTTCTGATAGCCGAAATCGTCCTTAATTTGCTCGAAGGCGCGCTCGACCAGGAAAGCGGCAATCGTGTGGACCACGGGTATAAGGCCCTGCATCGCGACCCCGGCCGCGATGCTGTTCATCGATTGCTCAAGGATGCCGACATTATATACCCGGTCCGGGAAATCTGCGGCGCAGAAGCGGAAGCCGTAGGTGCCCACATCGCCGAAAAGCAGCACGATCTTGTCGTCTACCTTCATCAGCTCGTGGAGCGTATTGGGAAACTGCTGTCGCATCGACTTACCTCACCGTCTCAAGCAAAGCCGCCAACTCTTCCGCCTTTGGGTACTTGTGTGTCCACTCCGCGCTGTTTTCCATGATCTTGCATCCATTGCCTTTGATCGTCTCGGCGATCACCGCAACGGGCTTGCCGGGTACATGAAGGGTCAGGGCAGCGTAAATCTCATCCGGATCGTGACCGTTGATGCGGATTGCATGCCAACCGAAAGCCTCGAACTTCTGGCGATAGTCCCCGGCATGAAGCGCGATATCACCGGAATGGTTCTGATCAACGATGCAATAGAGGTTGTCCAATTCCCGGTAAGCGGCAAACATAGCCGACTCCCAGATCGTGCCCTCATTGCACTCGCCGTCGCCCACGATGGCGAATACCTTGGCTGGCTTTTTCTTGATCTTGGCACCGAGCGCGAGCCCGGCAGCCATCGGAAAGCCGTGACCCAGTGATCCGGTTGACGCTTCGACACCGGGAACCTTTGTCCGGTCGGGGTGGCCGCCGAGGATGCTGCCGTATCGCCCGAAATTGTCGAGGTGGCTCTGGTCCAGGATTCCGCGCTCGGCCAGTACCATGTATAAGCCGATCGACGCATGGCCCTTGCTCAAAATAAACCGATTCCGATCCAGGTCGTCGAGCGTCTGCGGCGTGATGCCGAGTATTCGGTCGTATAACACCCACAATATGTCGAGGATCGAAAAGGCAGCCGGGATATGCCCCTCGTTGCACGCTGTGGCAACTTCTATGATCTGTCGCTTCAGTCGAGCCAGCCGAGGATAATGCTCGTCTTTAAGACTCATACTTTGCTCGGCACGCAGCACACTGGCCGTCGAAAGCTGATTCATGTCATCCCCTGTTGCTGACCCGAACGCGTCGTTTCGATCGCTAGGGGCTAGGCCCAAAGATCGATAAAGATACGGTTGGCCTGGCCAGCGCGCATAAGCCCGATTGCATCATTCAGGCCATCGAGCGTCGTACGGTGCGTGATCAGGTCTTCAAACCGCAAAAGCCCCGCCCTTTGCAGTCTCGTATAACGTGGGATATCCCGGCTGGGCAAGAACTGACCGCCTTGGGTCGCCGTTATCGATTTCCCCTCGCCACCGAACAGGTGGTACGCGTTGGCGAGCTCAACGGTTTCGCCGGGTTGCGGCTGGCCCAGCAGGATGTAGCGGCCGCCACCGGCAAGCAGTGGCAGGGTGCCGGCGATGCTCTTCGGCCTGCCGGAGGTCTCGACAATGACGTCGACCTCGGGAGTGCCCAGCAGGCTCCGTATGGCTTCGTGGGGATCCGTATCGCTGACGTTGATGAACAAATTGGCGCCCAGTGAGGCTGCCATGCTGCGCTTTGCCTCGACGATATCGATCGCAATAATGGGAGCGGCACCGACCAGTTGCGCGGCGCGCACCAGACTGGCGCCAAGTCCGCCCAGCCCAACGATCAGCACGGCTTCCCCAGGCCGAACCTTCGCCTCGTCAATCATCGTTCCGAGCGCTGTTGACAGGCCGCAACCCAAAAGAGCGCAAAAATCTCCCGGCGTCTCCGAAGGCACAGTCGTGACCCGGTTTTCGGAGACGAGCGCATATTGGTTAAAAGTCGTGACCTTGCCGCTGCGCATCGTCCGGCCGCCGAACGAATAAACAGGAAAATCCGCCTCTATGCCGTCGCCCTTGCGCCAGTGCATGACGACCTTATCGCCCTTTTTGACCGTCGTCGTTCCTGGACCAATCTCCTCGACGATGCCGCAGCCTTCATGGCCGAGCATATGCGGAAGAAACTTTTCGTTCCCTTTGTTGCCGGCTATCTCCTGGAGTTGAGAGCCGCAGATGCCGCTGACGAGGACTTTGACAAGTGCCTGTCCGACCCCCAGCGGGCCGGGTTCGACGTCGCCAATCGTTAGCGGGCTATGAAGCTTTTCGAGTACGGCAGCTCGCATGTTCATCCTTAATGGTCAGTTTTGGTCGGTTGATGGCAGTCTAAAGACCACATTGCATCCTCTCAATCGTGCTGGTGGTCGATAGCTTCGTGCCTTGCCCGTCATGAATGACGGGAAATGTGACAACCTCGATGTCATCGGGGATCTGGTCTGTAGACCGGATCGCTTCCGGAGTGTACTCGCCGCCCTTGACGACGATGTTAGGCTTCACCGTGCGTACCACGTTGCCGGTACGCAGCTCATCGAAGACGACGACTTCGTCTACGACGCGCAGCGCCTCCAAGACCGCCTTTCGCGCCTTTTCGTCTTGGATGGGCCGCTCTGGCCCCTTTAGTTCGCGCACGGAACGGTCTGAATTCAGCCCGACGACCAGCCTGTCTCCCAGCGATTTGGCAAAATTGAGCAGTGCAATGTGGCCCGGATGCAACAGGTCGAATACCCCGTTGGCAAAAACGACGCGTCTGGCGCGCCGAGTTGCAGGGATCGTCTTTTGCAAATTGATCTCGCGAGTGTGAAAGCTGTGTGTCTCGCATAGTCGCACGATAAGCCTTGCGAACTCGTCGGGGTCGATCAGCTCGGCCACATCGGAGCGGCTGGCCGACATTCCAGTCCCGATAGCTCCGACAAAGACATCGGTCATCCGAACGCCCGCGGCAAACCAAGCCTCTTTGACCGATTCAGAAAACCCCCGGAAGCCGAACTTCGACGCGGCATAAACAGGCTCGTGTCCACTACCCCTCAGTCCGGCCACCGAATTCACGTTCACGATCATTCCGGCGCCCTGCACGGTCAAATGCTCGAAAGCCGCCATGGCGACGGCGATTGCCGCCGAAGTGTTGGTGTGGATGATGTCGGCGACCTCTGCGAGGGTCGAAAGGCTCCGTCTCTGCAAGAGCTCCGGGTTGATGGCTGCATTGTTGACCACTATCTGCGCCTGGTGCTGACGCAGGGCCTGCGAGAACGCTTCGATCCCCGCCGCCGTCCCAAGGTCGCCTTGAAGTAGGGTGCAACGCACCGGATACTCAGTCGCCAAGGCCTCCAGCGTACCATTGAGGCGTGCTGCGTCGCGGCCACAAAGCAGGAGATCAAACCCAGCTGCCGCGAAAGCGGCCGCGATGCGGGCTCCGACTCCCGAGGACGAGCCCGTCACCGCTGCCATGCGCCTTGATGGTCCGTGGGACGTCATTCGTGTTTTCCTAATGCAGTGTCGATCGATATCGCAATGGCGTCGGCCGCCAGCGTCACCAAGTCCCCTCCGGGCCAGGAGGTTGAGCATATCTCCCTGCCGAAGGGAACTTCTTTTCTTCTTGCCTGAGGGAACTCCTTTCGGCCGCGCACGGGTGCCTAGCGTTTGATCCCCGGCGTGTCTTCATAAAAGGCATCTGATCGACAATCGGGGGCATCGTGTCTATCGTGAGCGCCGGAGAGCGAGGCAGTTGTAATGAATTCGGTGGATTCCTAAAGATGCATG